>Ga0183098_10238_pt1 | contig 163809 bp, 161 predicted proteins | sample BioMet9_FD_128884 | JGI IMG/M metagenome (GOLD analysis project Ga0183098, IMG submission 128884) | Microbial communities from bioreactor (seeded with sewage sludge) at Lawrence Berkeley National Lab, California, USA - Biofuel... | ecosystem: Engineered > Bioreactor > Anaerobic > Unclassified ...
GGAGGCAGCTAAAGTGGCAAGGGCATAGTAGCTTGAACAAAGTGAAAGCTAGCGCCTTTAGACGCTAGCCGGCATTAGAGGCTTATAGCCTCAGAGCAAACCACCCGTTAGACGGGTGGTGCTGATTTATAAAGTAAAAGAACTATCAAATTATGTTTTATGTGGAATAAAAACTTTACTTACATTGTAATAAAATGTATAATGTATATAAATATTATGAATGAAAGGTAACGGGCAATGGATAATAATGATTTAAAGGTTATAGGTCAACTTATGAAAAAAGGACGCTCAACTTGGGCTGAGTTAGGAGAATTGCTAAATTTATCTGCACCCTCTGCGGCTGACAGAGTGCATAAGCTTGAGGAAGCAGGAGTTATTAAGGGTTATTCGGCAATAATTAATCCTGACTCTATCGGTTGTGGGCTGGCAGCCTTGATATCTGTCATAATAGAGGATCCTGAACAACGTCTGAATATATTAAAAAAAGTTGAAGAATTGCCTGAAATTCTAGAATGTTATCATGTGGCAGGAGATGTAGATTATATTCTTAAAGCTCGTTGCAATAGTACAAAAGATTTAGAAAGATTGATTAGTAAAGAGTTAAAAGCCTTCCCCGGTATAAAAACCAGAACTATGGTAATTCTTTCAACAGTAAAGGAGACACCAATATTGCCTTTAGATTTAGAAAGGAGTTAGAAAATGAACTTTTTTATCCAAGGGGTAGTGTTAGGTTTTTCTATTGCCGCACCAGTAGGACCTATTGGTGTCCTTTGTATCAGGCGCACATTAGCTCATGGAATGTTAAGCGGGTTAATATCAGGGTTGGGTGCAGCTACTGCTGATGCTGTCTATGGTTTTATTGCTGTATTTGGGGTTTCGGCAGTAGCGGTTCTTTTATTAGATTATCAAACTTACCTTCGCTTTGTTGGAGGGTTGTTTTTGCTATACATAGGGTATAAAACATTTAAAGCTAGGCCAAGTACAAGTACCGGACAGGTAACGGAAAAGGCAAAAAATGAAGGGCTTCTAAAGGCTTATGTTTCTACACTGCTTTTAACTATTACTAATCCTCTAACAATTTTGTCTTTTGCTGCTATTTTTACGGGACTGGGAGTAGGCATGAAAGGCGTAAATTATATATCAGCATCTTGCTTAGTGGGTGGGGTATTTATTGGTTCCATGCTTTGGTGGCTAAGTTTAAGCGGAATAGTGAGTGTGTTACGTCACAATTTTAGTCAGAAGCGGTTGAAATTAGTAAATGAAATTTCGGGATTTATAATTTTGGGGTTTGGTATATTTAGCTTAACTTCTATTTGAAGCAGGGATATATGGGAACAACGTCGAAGTTTAAAAAAATGTAATTGCTGTTCTGCAAAATAATATCAAGTCTCAATAGGTTTAGTTAAATTAATCGTAAAATAAAAAGAGGAGTGATTGTTGTGAACAAAAGGATTCTTATAATAGGAGGGGTAGCAGGCGGAGCTTCGGTTGCTGCTAGAGTAAGACGGATAGACGCCTCAGCGGAGGTTATAATGTTTGAGAAGGGACCGGATGTATCGTTCTCTAATTGTTCATTGCCATTTTATCTAAGTGGTATTGTTGATAATAGTGATAAATTGATTATGATGGACCCCAAGCGGTTTAAAGCACAATATGATATTGAGGCTAGGGTTAATAGCGAAGTTGTAAAAATAAACAGAAAAGAAAAAAGTATTTTGGTTAAAAATTTATTGACAGATAAAGAATACGAAGAAGACTACGACAAACTTATTCTTTCTCCGGGAGCTAACGCAATTTTGCCCAAAAGCATTGAAGGTATAACCGGTGCAAATGTTTTTTCAGTAAGAAATGTAGTAGATATCAAGAAACTTAATAATTACATTGTTGATAACAAGATTGACGATGTTGCTGTAGTTGGAGGTGGTTTCATTGGTGTAGAGGTAGCCGAAAATCTGCGCCTTGCCGGGAAAAATGTTAGCGTTATAGAGGCCCTTGATCAGATAATGGCTCCCTTTGACTATGATATGGCACAAATACTGCATAAAGAAATGATGGATAAAGGGGTAACACTTATACTTAGTGATGGAGTTAAAAAAATCGAAGCAGGCTTTGTGGAATTACAATCAGGCAGAAAAGTAGCGGCAGGAGCGGTAGTAATGGCAATTGGAGTTGCACCGGAAACAAGCCTTGCAAAAGCGGCAGGACTAGAAGTTGGTATTACAGGTGCCATAAAAGTTGACCATAATTATCTTACCAATGACAAAGATATTTATGCGGTAGGTGACGCTATAGAAGTATACAATAAATTAACACATAAACCCTCAAGACTTGCACTGGCCGGACCGGCACAAAGACAAGCAAGGGCAGTTGCTGACCATATTTATGGAATACCACACAATAATAAAGGTGTTATTGGGTCATCAGTAGTTCAGATATTTGATTTGGGTGCGGCTTGTACCGGGTTAAGTGAAAAAGCGGCAAAGGCAGCCGGTATAGATTGTGATTTTGTCTATATAATTCCAGGCGACAAGGTTAGCCTTATGCCAAAAAATAATCCTATGCATTTTAAATTGGTATATGAGTATCCGACCGGGAAAATACTTGGTGCTCAGGCTATAGGCAAGGGTAATGTAGATAAGCGCATTGACGTTATTGCGGCAATGATTACCATGGAAGGAACACTTGAAGATTTAAAAGAGCTTGAACTTTGTTATGCACCTTTGTTTGGCACAGCAAAAGATGTGGTAAATTATGCGGCACTTGTAGGTCTTAATCTTTTATATGGCAGATTCAAACAGATTACGGTGGCAAAAACCAGAGAGCTAGTAGAAAATAATGCATATATTATTGACGTTAGAGAGAAAAATGAATTTGCCAATGGACATCTTACTAACGCAGTTAATATACCACTTAGTGAATTAAGAGGAAGGGTTGATGAAATTCCTCGCGATCAACCGGTATATTTACACTGTCGCTCAGGGCAACGGAGCTATAATGCGGTTATGGCGTTGCAAAATTTGGGTTACGATAATGTGATTAATATGTCCGGTTCATATTTAGGAATATGTTGTTACGAATATTATCAGGATCAAATAACCGGTAGAGAAAAAATTGTTACAAAATACAATTTCAATTGATAATAGTTATAAGGTATATTTTTCATTAAATTATTAAATAAAAAACTGAGTATCCTAATAAAACAATAAAAGGCTCCCTATTAGGGAGCCTTTTATTGTTTTATTAGGCAAGGTCTAGAATACTGGGGGAAAAAATGAGGGCATAATTGTTGAGACTACTAATAACAAGGTTAAGATAATCAAAGCTATTGTAAAAATCCAGGCCATTATATTATAAAGCCTAGAATTTGCATATTTACCTAACAAACTTTTGTTGCCTGCGATAAGCATCATAAAAACGAGAATAGGTGGTAGTAAAATGCCATTAATCACTTGAGAGGTTAACATAATTTTATAGAGTGATAGTCCCGGCCACAGAACTATAGTAACACCGGAAATAATCATAAAAGCATAGAAACCGAAGAAAACAGGAGCTTCTTTATATGATTTGCTAACGCCATGCTCGAAGCCAAAAGCTTCACAAATTGCATAGGCAGTACTTAGTGGCAAAATAAAGGCAGCTAAAGTTGAAGCGCCCAGTAAACCAAAAGAGAACAGCAAACTGGCATATTGGCCGGCAACAGGTTTTAAAGCAAGGGCGGCATCACCGGCGGTTTCAATGGTTATACCATTAACATATAGAGTTGCAGCCGTAGCAGTAATAATAAAAAAAGCAATCAGCCAAGTGAAAAAGGAACCGATAATTACATCCCAGCGGGTATAGGTATAATCTGCAGCATTTATTCCTTTTTCAACCACGGATGCTTGTACATAAAATTGGCCCCAGGGTGTTATTGTGGTTCCTATTACCCCTATGGCCATCAATAAGAATTCTGCATTCCAAGAAAAAGTCGGAGTAACGGAAGCCTTAAAAACTTCACTCCAAGTGGGATGTACCATAATACCGGAAATAACATAACTAAAGAAGGTTAAGCATAGTATTAGAAAAAACTTTTCTGTTTTAGCGTAATTTCCTTTTAAAACTAATAACCATATTACAATTGCTGCAAGGGGAACAGAAATATAGCGGCTTAAGCCAAAAATTTCAAAACTGGTAGCAATGCCGGAAAATTCAGAAGCAGTAGTACCTACGTTGGCGATAAGCAGTACTAACATAGCAAATAATGTCCATTTTACACCGTAATGTTCACGAATAAGGTCAGCTAGGCCTTTGCCGGTTACCGCTCCGGTTCGAGCGGACATCTCTTGGGCTACAACTAAACAAACTGTGCTAATAAGCATGGTAAAAAGTAAAGCATAACCATACTTGGCACCGGCAGCTGCGTAAGTAGCAATGCCGCCGGCATCATTATCGGCAAAGGCTGTTATAATTCCCGGACCCATGAGTGAAAGAAAAAGCACAGTTTTGGCCCATATGTTTTTTTTCATTTTATTGTTACTCCCACCTTTTTACCGTATGTTTATGAAGATGTTTTAACATGCGGCCGGACACCGAAGCTTCGGGCATAAGGAAATCAAGAACGTCGTCTACGGTAATAATACCCAGCAATATACCATGTTCACTTAGAACAGGAACCGCAAGTAAGCTGTATTTATGAATAATTTTAGCTATCTTATGATAACTGGCTTTACTATTTACAGAAATAATATTAGTATTCATAAAGCTTGCAAGTGTTGCTGTTTTATTGGCGGTGATGAGATCACGGAGGGATAGAACTCCTAAAAGTTTTTCAGAATTATCTACAATATAAACGTAGTAAATGATTTTTTCATCTGTGGCAAGTTCTCGTAAGCGTATAATTGCTTGTTCGGTGGTTAGGCTGCCGGGGAAAGTAATATATTCAGTAGTCATAAGACCACCGGCGCTGTCTTGCTCGTAACTCATTAGGTCTTTGAGTTCTTTGGAAACATCTAAGGACATGAGATTTAATAATACGTTAGACTTTTCCTCAGGCATTTTACCTAAGATATTCGCTGATTCATCAGGAGGGATATTTTCCAATAAATCAGAGGCTTGATCTCCGTCAAGGCTGGAGACAATTTCCACTTGAGTATCTAGTTCCATTTCTGCTAAGGCATCGGAAGCTTGCTCATCATCTAATGCTTTAAAGAAATTGGCGCGGGTTTTATAGTCCATTGATTCCACTAAGTCTGCAATATCTGCAGGATGGAGTTTACGTAGTTGTTCCTTATCTTTATCTAGTTGAAGGCTTCCTGTTCGTGATGCAAGAGGGGTAATAGATTGCCAGTGCACATATTTGTTTTCCCAATGGCGCACTAAAAATTCCAAGCCTATCCGCCTTAACAAACCCCGCATGCCGACATCAGCGGCAATAAGTAACAAGTGTTGTTTTCCTGCTTGTTCTCTGCGAGATAATAATATATCATTTACGCGCATAAGCTTTGAACCATTTAAATCTATAATTTGTTTATCAAGTAACCACTGTCCAATATAAAGTTCTTCATGTCTTATATCAACTATAGGCAATTGTTCCCTAGTATTTTCCAGCTTAACACCCGTTAAAATGTCCCAATTTAAAACGCAGTCGGCGGAAATCATTTTGTGTTTGTCACTGGTATGTTGAATGCCGGTAACTTTTGGTATGCCGCCGTTCCATAAAACTGCAATATCTTTAACTTTGCCAACTACTTTTCCTAGGCTGTCGTAGATTGTACAATCTAATAGTTGACTTAAATAGAATTCAGTTAATTGTTTTTGCATGACTTTCCTCCTTTGCAAATATAGAAAACCTTACGGCTGGGCTATTATAGTTGCCAGTACTGTACGTTTTAATAAAACTGAGGAGATTATTATTGAAGATTGAAGGTTGAACAATTATCAACTAAAGTATAACCTTTGCATGTATATAATGAAAGCATAATAAAGTGCCAAAAATTTTGTAATATGTATAGCATCTAAAACATAAAAAGTGTACTTCAAAATATTTTAAGCTAATATTTTAAAGTACACCTTTTTTGTGTGTATTGTATGGTATTGTATTACTTAGCTAAATTCAATAATATGAAAATAGTTAAAGAAGACATGAAATATTTAAATAGAGCTTTGGGATATGTATAGCCATTTTCTTGTTTAACGGTTATGCCATCAATATTTTTTTGCACGGAAAAGCTTTCAAGGGCTGCAAGTAATAGCAGCATGCAACCTGGTTGCCAATTACCACTAAACATAAGATAAATACAGTAGGCTAAGAAAAAAAAGTGTAATATGTAGTTAGCAATAAAAAGCATAGTAAATTTGTTAATCAGAACTACCCGCAACTTATTCTGTGGTGGTTTTCTAAAGAGTGCAGTCATTAGTTGAGTATAATAATAGTAACGCTTATATAAAAAAACATTAATTATTTCAAGAATAACAAAAAATATTGGTAATAGTTTCATGGAGACCTCCTACATAATACCAACATTATATACTAAAACAGCACAAAATTGAAAGGGCAGGAAAAAAGCTTGAAGTTAGTAGAATATACTACAGATGTCCTTTTGTGGTGAACTAATTAATATAAGTGAGAAAGTTGGCACTAAGTTTTAAAAAAAAGCAGGATAAGTTGTTCAAAAGTTTAGAGAAAAACATTGACAAGTATACAAAATCTTTCTTATAATGTTAGGCAGAAGTTGCAAGGATAGAAAATATTGTGACGAAAAAGGAAAATAAGGGAAAGAAAAGGTGAGTTTTATGAAAGCATGGAAGAAGGCTGTGGGTTTAACTTGTACAGCAGTACTTATGACTACAATGCTTACCGGTTGCGGCGGAACTAAAAAAGACGCAGCAAAAAGCGATGAAGTTGTAATTGGGGCGCATTTTGAATTAACAGGTGGGGTTGCTAATTACGGTAAATCCACATTGAATGGAGTACAGTTAGCGATTGATCAGGTTAATGCTAAGGGTGGAGTACTAGGTAAAAAAATTAAATTAGTACAAGGCGATAATAAATCCGAACCTGCTGAGGCGGGAAATATTGCAACCAAATTAATTACTCAAGATAAAGCAGTAGTGCTTATAGGGCCGGCAACTAGTGGTTGTGTTTCCGCAAGTATTCCTATAGCGACAGCTAATAAGGTGCCGTTAATGGCACCGGTAGCCACTGCACCAAGTATTACGGTGGAAAAAGATGGCAAAGTTAAGCCGTTTATTTTCCGGGCTTGCTTCATTGATCCTTTCCAAGGTCAAGTTATGGCCGTATTTGCTGAAAAAACTTTAAAAGTTAAAAATGTTGCCATTTTATTTGACTCTTCTAGTGAGTACTCTAAAGGGTTAACAGATGTATTTACAAAAACCTTAGAAGATAACGGAGGAAAGATCGTTGCTAAGGAGGCTTTTTTGGCTAAGGACGTAGATTTTAAGTCTACGTTAACTAAAATAAAAGCTAGTAATCCACAAGCCATTTATGTCCCTGCATACTATGAGGAAGTTTCAAAAATTATTAAGCAGGCTCGCGAAGTTGGCTTGAGTTGTCCAATTTTGGGTTCTGATGGATGGGATTCTCCTAAACTAGCTGCAATTGCAGGTAATGAAGCTTTGAATAATACTTATTTTTGCAGTGCCTATTCCTCCCAAGATAAAGAGCCGACAGTGCAGAACTTCATTAAGGATTATAAAGCTAAATATAAAACGGATCCTGATAATTTTAGTATACATGGTTACGATGCCGCAATGGTTGTTGTTGAAGCAATTAAGCGTGCAGGCAGTACAGATGGAGTGAAAATCGCCCAAGAGTTGTCCAAGATGAAGGACTTCCCCGTGGCTACAGGTAAGTTTACAGTTGATGCTAACCATAACCCGGTATCTGGTGCCGTTATCATCGAATTAAAAGATGGTGTTCAGACTTTCAAAGAAAAAATTACTTTGTGATTAGTCATCTTTAATTCAATCCAGCGTCGGGTTGAGGGTTTAACTTCAATCTGGCGCTTTCTTTGTCTAAAAATGGGTTAGTCTCTTTACTTCTTATAGATAAAAATATCAAAGAAGTAGAGGTTAATAATAAAGATTTTGGAGCTAAATGAGGGGGCAAAAAAATGAAAAGCATGACAAAAGTTTTATCCATGATGTGTGCAGGGTTATTCATGGCAAGTGTTTTTGCCGGTTGCGGCGGAGAAAAAAAAGCAGGAGATACCATAAAGGTTGGTGCAGATATTGAATTAACCGGTGGTAGCGCAAGTTATGGCAAATCGGCACAAAATGGTATAAAGTTAGCTTTTGATCAAGTTAATGCCAAGGGCGGTGTCCTTGGTAAGAAAATGGAACTTGTAGTGGCCGATAACAAATCTGAGGCTGCTGAAGCTACAAATGCAATGCAAAAATTGGTTGCACAAGATAAAGTTGTGGCAGTTATTGGGCCTAATCTTTCTTCCGCAGTTATTGCATCTACAGCAGTTAATACAGGAGCAAAAGTATTAGTTATTTCACCAATGGGTACCAATCCTAATGTTACGGTTGATAAAGACGGTAAAACTAAAGATTTTATGTTTAGAGCGTGTTTTATTGATCCTTTCCAAGGTACGGTTATGGCAGCCTTTGCTAAAGATACTTTAAAAGCAAAGAAAGTAGCTATTTTGATTGATAACTCTTCTGATTATTCTAAAGGGTTGGCACAATTTTTTGAAACAGCTTTTGTTAAGGGTGGCGGAGCTATAGTAGCCAAAGAATCTTATCTGCAAAAGGATACTGATTTTAAAGCAACTTTGACAAAAATTAAAGCTGCTAATCCGGATATGATTTATGTTCCTGGATATTATCAAGAAGTTGGTATGATTGTAAAACAGGCTCGCGAGATGGGACTTACGGTTCCAATGGCAGGTGGCGATGGTTGGGATAGTGCTAAACTTCCTGAAATTGCCGGTAAATCTGCTTTGAATAAGACTTTCTTCTCTAGCTTATATTCCGCAGAAGATAAATCAGAACTAAACAAAAATTTTGTTGCTGAATATAAGAAAGCTTATAATGAGACTCCTGATGTTTTTGCTGCTCTAGCATATGATTCTGCAATGTTAATTGTTAACTCAATTAAGACAGCTAATTCTGCTGATTCAGTTAAAATTAAAGATGCTTTGGCTAAAACAGCTGGGTTCAATGGTGTTGCAGGCAGTGTTACCTTTGATCCTCAGCATAATCCTGTAAAGAGTGCCTTTATTATCGAGTATAAAGATGGTGCACAAGCATTTAATACTAAGATTAACCCTTGATTATTTTAAATAGTGGGCTGCAAAAAGCGGCCCACTCTACTCATTTCTAAGGCAGGAGGAATTTATTATTATGGATATGGGATCATTTGCACAGCAATTTGCCCAACAGTTAATAAATGGTATATCTTTGGGTAGCATTTATGCTTTGATCGCATTAGGATATACGATGATTTATGGCATCATTAAATTAATCAATTTTGCTCACGGTGATATTTATATGTTAGGCGCCTATATGGGTTTTGTGGCGACTACCACTTTAGGACTATCTTTTGTTCCAGCACTAATTTTTGCTATGGTTGCAGCTGGTATAGCCGGTATCATTATTGAGCGTGTTGCCTATCGACCTATGCGTAATGCCCCACGTATTGCTATTTTGATTACAGCAATTGGCGTTTCTTTTTTCTTGGAGTATGGCATGATACTAATTGCTACTCCGCAGCCACGTACTTTCCCCGCGGTATTTGAAGCTAGCGTATATAATTTTTCTGGTTTAATTGTAAATAGCCAGCAGATTCTTATCTTAGTTATTTCTCTAGTTCTTATGGCTGGATTAACTTATATCGTAAATCACACTAAAGTAGGCAAGGCTATGAGAGCGGTGTCTTTTGATGCTGATGCTGCTCGTCTTATGGGTATAGATATTGATAAAATTATTTCTATGACTTTTGCTCTGGGTTCTTCCTTAGCAGCAGCGGCAGGCGTTTTAGTTGGTGTTTATTATAATTCAATAGATCCTTTAATGGGAATGATGCCGGGCTTGAAGGCCTTTATTGCTGCTGTACTTGGTGGTATAGGTATTATTCCCGGAGCTATGTTGGGTGGAGTTATCATGGGCATAGTCGAAGCTATGGTCAGTGGCTTCTTCTCCTCTACCTTCCGCGATGCAGCGTCTTTTGTCATCTTAATCTTAATCTTGCTTTATAGACCTTCGGGTATATTGGGCAAGAACATTAAAGAGAAAGTGTAGGTGGGGATATTATGAATAGTATAAAAAAACATGATCTGGCCACCTTAGGCGCTTGCGCAGTTCTCTTTGCTATAGTTCAGACGTTACTTTTCGTAGATTTTATTGGGCCTTTTTGGGAATTAAATATTATTCTTATTTTAATTAATGTTATTTTGTCTGTCAGCCTTAATCTTATTAATGGTTATACAGGACAATTTTCTATTGGTCATGCAGGATTTTTAGCAGTAGGAGCTTATACCGGAGCGATTATAACAGTAAAATTGGGCTTACCTTTTGAATTGGCTTTAGTAGTGGGGACGCTATGTTCAGCCTTGCTGGGTTTCTTGATTGGGCTTCCTACCTTACGGTTAAATGGTGATTATTTAGCCATTGCCACTTTGGGTTTAGGTGAGATTATTCGTATTTGTATTTTAAATATAGAATATGTAGGCGGGGCTTCCGGACTTATGGGCATTCCACGTTTTACTACTTTTGCCTGGGCTTTTTGGATCACGGTTTTCATTATTTTTGTTATTAAGAATTTTAAGAATTCAGCCCCCGGACGTTGCTGTTTAGCTATTCGTGAAAATGAAATAGCGGCTGAAACTATGGGCATTGATACAACTAAGTATAAAGTAATGGCCTTTACTATTGGTGCAGGTTTTGCCGGTACGGCAGGCGTCTTATTTGCTCATTATTTTTATATTGCACATCCTGCTTCTTTTACTTTCATGCGGTCTTTCGATATCCTAACTATGGTGGTTTTGGGGGGATTGGGTAGTATGACCGGAGCTATTACAGGTGCAGTGCTTTTAACGGCTATTTCTGCCGTCTTGGCTGAATATCCTGAATGGCGTATGGTTATTTATTCATTGACTTTAATTATATTAATGATCAATAGACCTCAAGGACTATTTGGCAGTAAGGAATTGAGCTTAAAAATGTTTCGGTTAGGAGGTAGCAATAGTGGAAGAGCTACTGAAAGTAAATGATGTTTCTATGATTTTTGGCGGATTGAGAGCGGTTTCCAATTTTACGATGGAAATTAATAAGGGAGAATTAGTAGGACTTATCGGCCCTAATGGTGCCGGTAAAACTACAGCTTTTAATATGTTAACAGGAGTTTATGAACCTAGTGAGGGTGAAATAACTTTTGAAGGCAAAAGAGTTAATGGTAAAAAACCTTATCAAGTAACGGCTATGGGTATGGCACGAACTTTTCAGAATATTCGTTTGTTTTCCGAACTATCTGTTATTGATAACGTTAAAATTGCCTATAATATGCATATACAATATTCTTTAGCTGAGGCAGTTTGCCGGTTTGGACGTTACTTTAATGAAGAAGAGGCTGTAACTAAAAAGGCTATAGAACTTTTAAAAATTTTCAAACTAGACCGGTATAAAGATGAAATGGCAAAAAATCTTCCTTACGGAGAACAACGTCGTTTGGAAATTGCTAGAGCTTTAGCAACAGAACCAAAGCTTTTGTTGTTAGATGAACCGGCGGCCGGTATGAATCCTCAAGAAACCCATGAACTTATGGAAATGATTCGCTGGATTAGAAAAGAATTTGATTTGAGTGTCTTACTTATTGAGCATGATATGAGTTTGGTTATGGGCGTATGCGAACGTATCTATGTGTTGGAGTATGGGTTCTGTATTGCCAACGGTTTGCCTGAGGAGATCAAACACAATAAACGCGTTATAGAAGCGTATTTAGGCGAGGAGGTATCATAATGTTAAAGGTTGAGCATATTGACGTATTTTATGGTGCCATTCACGCAGTTAAGGATCTTAGTATAGAAGTGGCTCAGGGCGAGATAGTTACATTAATTGGTTCTAACGGAGCCGGTAAATCTACAACTTTGAGAACTATTTCCGGGTTAATGAAGCCCAAAAGTGGTACAATAGTATTTGAAGATAAGAATATTGCCGGAGTGCCCGCCCATAAAATCGTAGCTAGCGGTTTGTGCCAAGTGCCTGAAGGACGTCATGTTTTTGCCAATATGACGGTTTTGGAAAATTTGGAAATGGGTGCATACTTGCGTAGTGATAAAGATGGCATTGCTAAGGATATGGAAGATGTTTTCCAAAAATTCCCACGTTTATTAGAGCGTAAAGAACAAGTTTCAGGAACTTTATCAGGCGGGGAACAACAGATGTTAGCCATGGGGCGTGCACTTATGAGTCGTCCTAGACTACTTTTACTAGATGAACCGTCTATGGGTCTTGCACCACTTTTGGTAAAAGAGATTTTCCATATTATTCAAGAAATAAATGCAGCTGGGACCACAGTGCTTTTGGTTGAGCAAAATGCTAACATGGCCTTATCAATTGCAGCTAAAGCTTATGTTTTAGAAACCGGTAAAATTGTTTTAGCTGGAACAGCACAAGAGCTTGCCAGCAGCGAAGCAGTAAGAAAAGCATACCTAGGCGGCTAAGCCGGAAAGGAAGTGTAACAAATGATTGTAAAAGAGTTAATGAGTCCGGAAGTTTTAACGATTAGCGAAGATAAATCCATGTTAGAAGCTCGTGAATTGATGCGTTCTCATAATTATCGTCGTATTCCCGTTGTGGATGATATTAAACGCATTCGCGGCATTATTACAGATGGGGATATTGGCAGAAGCGAGCCTTCAGATGCCAGCACTCTTTCTAAATATGAGGCAAGCTACTTATTAAGTAAGCTTAAAGTTCGAGACGTTATGACTAAAGCCGTTATTACCGTAAGAGAAACAGATGGGATAGAAATAGCAGCTTATCAGCTCTATAAGAATAAAATTGGAGCTTTGCCTGTAGTTAATGATGAGAATAAACTTTGTGGTATTATAACAGATAGCGATATATTTAAAGCTTTTGTAGATATTATGGGTTATGCTCAAACCTCCACTAAGCTTACTATTGATACCACCGATAGAATTGGCGTTGTTGCTGATATTGCCGGTATTTTCAAAAATAGAGGCATAAATATTATTTCTATGGTGACTCGTAATGTGAGTAATAATCACGCAGAGATTGTTCTTCGCGCTGATTTAACAAATGGATTGGATATTGTGGAAGAAATCAGAGAGGCTGGGTTTAATATTACAGATATTTCCACTTTGAAGGCGGGACAGTAAAATGTCAGGCAAGCAGGAGAAGTATTACGTTGGCGATATTGTAAGGATGAAAAAAGCACATCCTTGCGGGTCCTACGAATGGGAAATTACTAGAACCGGGATGGATTTTGGTCTTAAATGTCGCGGGTGCGGAAGGTTTGTTATGATTCCACGATCTAAATTTGAGAAAGCAGTGAAAAGTATTTTGGAGTCAATGCACGCTGATGACTGAAATAAGGAAGACCCCAAAACTTATGTTTTGGGGTCTTCCTTTATGTTATAATTACCACAGTAGTGCTATATTTGCTCATAGTAATTTTATTATAAAGGAGGAGTTCCCTTGATCAGAAAAGCAATGCTAGCAGATGCACCGGCTATTGCCAAGATATATGAGTATTACGTTTTGGAGACTACTATTACTTATGAAGTTGAGCCACCGGATGCGAAAGAAATGTCTAATCGTTGGAAAAATATTAGCGCAAATTATCCGTATTTGGTTATGGAGGAAAAAGGCCGTGTTATTGGATATGCTTATGCCGCTCGTTTTAGAGAGCGTAAAGCTTTTGATCCGACTACAGAAGTATCAATATATCTTGATAAAGACTATTGTGCCGATGGACGCGGACCAATGCTTATGAAGGCCTTATTTAAAGAATTGGAAGCTTATCCTTATGCTACAGCAGTTGCTTGTATCAGTAGCAATAATGAATTTAGTGCTAAATTTTGTAAGAAAGTCGGATTCCACTATGTTGGGACTTTGGAAAATGTGGGATATAAAAAAAATCAGTGGTTGGGATTAGCTGAATACACAAAAAAATTGGGAGGGTGGGAAAAGCACCGATAAGTGTTGTGTTGTAGATAAGATGTTTGTAGGGACATTTTATTTAACAATAGGGAGGATAAAGATATGTTAGAACAATTAAGGGAAGATGTATTTAGAGCTAACATGGAGCTCCCGGCTCGAGAGTTGATAATATACACATGGGGCAATGTTAGTGGCATTGACAGGAAAACAGGATACGTAGTTATTAAACCTAGCGGCGTTCCTTATGAAAATATGAAAGCAGCAGATATGGTAATAGTAGATTTACAAGGAAATATTGTTGATGGTAAATTAAAACCATCTTCAGATTTGGCTACACATTTGGAATTGTATAAATACTACGGGGATATTGGCAGCATCGTCCACACTCATTCGAGATGGGCAACTATATGGGCGCAAGCAGCTATGTGTATTCCTGCATTGGGGACGACTCATGCGGATTATTTTTCAGGGGATATTCCGTGCACTAGGTCATTAACTAGTAGTGAAGTATTTGGCAATTACGAAAAAGAAACAGGTAAGGTAATAATAGAGACAGTAGATTCTAAGAAAGTTATGGATATTCCGGCTGTCTTAGTATCTAATCATGGACCGTTTATTTGGGGTAAGGATACTTGTGAAGCTGTATATAATGCAGTTGTTTTGGAAGAAGTTGCAGAAAGAGCGTATTATTCTTTGCAATTGAACAAAGAAGCAAGAATGTCGGCTTTTCTTTTGAAAAAACACTATGAGCGGAAGCATGGTGAAAAAGCCTATTATGGACAGGATTAGAGGAATACTTTTGTATATTGCTTATTATGGTTTTATCAAGAGTGCTATGCTATAATTATAGGCGTAAAGCAGGCGGGGAAATATTATTTCTCAAAAAAGCAGGCTTGGCCTGCAAATCTAATCATCAAAGGAGATGTTTGGGAATGAAGTGGAAGACTTTGGCAGTAACAGCCATGGCCGGGATGATGTTGTTAGCAGCTGGCTGCGGCGGCAGCAGTGATAAGAAAGCTGCTGACACAAAGAGTGGGGAACAAGCTTTGAAGGGGAAAAAATTAATAATGTATGTATCTTTTCATGAAGATACAGCAAAAGCGTTAGCAGAGGATTTTAAAAAGAAAACAGGCGCGGATGTGAGCTTTATACGTTTACCGACTGGGGAAGCCGTAGCTCGGTTGACGGCGGAAAAAGCGTCTCCGAAAGCAGATGTTTGGTTAGGTGGAACTTCTGATGCCCATGCGTTAATGAAGGAAAAAGGGATTACTGAAGCGTATGTTTCTAAAAATGAAAAAATGATTCCGCAAGAGTATCAGGACAAAGAACATTTTTGGCATGGATTGTATCTAGAGACGTTGGCTATTGGTTATAATCAAGCACGTTATGAGAAAGAGTTTAAGGCAAAAGGAGTCAAGGCACCTACTTCTTTAGAGGACTTATTAGCTCCTGAATATACCGGAGAAATTATTACTCCTGATCCTCGTAAATCAGGAACAGGATTTACGTTCTTAAGCTCTGTCGTACAATCTATGGGTGAAGATAAAGCTTGGGATTTTTTGAAAAAATTTAAGGGGCAAGTTGCACAATTTACACCTAGCGGCTTCACTCCAGCTCAAAAAGCAGGAGCTGGTGAATATTTGATTACAGTTAATTTTGTTGCTGACCAAAACTTAATTAGCAATAAAGGACAAAAGCTTGTCAGCACTATTTATACTAATGCAGGTTGGAGCGTAGTTCCTGTTTCTAAACTTAAAAATAAAGCTAATGAAGATGTAGCTAAGGCTTTTATTGATTATTGCTTGACTAAAGATGCAGGGGAGATTATTTCTAAAACAACTAATGCTATAGCTTGCAATCCAGAAGTTGCACCTCCGACTGGTCAAAAGCCTTTAAAAGAGCTGCCATTGTTTAAAGCGTATGATTTTGTTAAAGCTGGGTCTATAAAAAATGAATTATGTGATAAATTTTTTAACTTATAATTTATAAACAATATAATGCTTACTCCTGCTAAATTATTTAGCAGGAGTAAGGTTATTTTTTATCACTTTTGATTTGAGGGAGTTTTGATAAGATGACAGGATTAACTGCTGGACATGAAAAAACAGGTTGGCGCTCAGAACTTAAGGTATTATTCAGAGAACCACCGTTATTAATCAGCATTATCATTATTTTCGCTTTTTTTGGATTATTTATTTTATTTCCCTTTTTCAAGCTATTGTTTGTTCCTACAGCTACAGATTGGATGAGGGCGATTACAGGTAAAGAATTTATCGAAGCTTTTCGCAATACTATGTTTTCCTCATTGCTTGCTACTACATCAGCTATTATTATAGGGTTTATATACGCTTATGCAATTAACTATGTTGATATACCAGGTAAACGTTTTTTTCAGATAGTAGCTCTTTTACCTACAATGGCTCCTTCTGTTGTTTCCGGGTTGGCATTTATTATGTTGTTTGGTCGTCGAGGATTTATTACTTGGAATATTTTGCACTTGAAGACAGATCTCTATGGTTGGTTTGGCCTTTGGGTCGTCCAAACCATAGCTTTCTTTCCTTTGGCTTATATAACTATTTCCGGAGTTTTAAAATGTATCAGCCCCAATTTGGAATTGGCAGCACAAAATTTGGGAGCTCACGGTTGGCGCTTATTTAGGACTGTAACTCTAAAGTTGGCAATACCCGGTATTGCCAGTGCTTTTTTACTAGTGGCTATTAATAGTTTAGCTGATTTTGGTAACCCTATGCTGGTTGGGGCTAACTACCATGTTTTGGCAACAGAAGCATATGCTCAAGTTGTAGGGGCGTGGGATTTACCTATGGGTGCCACACTCAGTGCTTTTTTGGTTATTCCTACGGTTTTAGTTTTTTTTGTACAGAGATACTATTTGGAAAAAAGATCTTACGTAACTGTCACGGGGAAACCGGTAGCTGGTCTTACTAGAGTTACTGTTAGTAATACGGCAAGGTGGTTTTTCTTTGGATTTTGCAGTTTTATGTGTGCAGGGATTTTGTTGATAATTGGTGTTGTTTGTTTATTTGCTTTTACCAAGACGTTTGGTTATGACTATGCTTTTACCATGGAACATTTTGCCGAGGGTGTTTTACAATCTGCTAATATGCGCAACAGCTGGGTAGCGGCTATGTCTACTGCGGCTATTACTACGATTTTTGGTATTGCCTTAGCGTTTTTGACAGTACGTAAACGTTTTCCGGGTCGTAATATTATGGATTTTTTAGCTATGTTGCCAGTATCTTTACCTGGAACTTTTATTGGACTGTCTTTGATTATGGCTTTTAACGCAGGTGTTTTAGAACTTACAGGGACTCTTACCATTATTATTCTTGGTATGACGTTGCGACAGTTACCGATAGGTTATAGGCAAGCTGTAGCAGGGCTTAAACAAATTGAAAAGTCGTTAGAGCAGGCTTCCACTAATTTGGGGGCTAACAGTTTTATTACATTTAGACGCATTATTTTACCAATGCTCAAAAATTCACTATCTGTTAGTTTTGTATATTCTTTTATGAAAGCAATGAATACACTAAGTACAGTGATTTTTTTGGTATCGCCGGAATGGAATTTGGCATCTATTAACATCCTAAGTTTGTCTGATCATGGTTTTCTTGCTGTTGCAAGCGCTACAGCCGTGGGCATGATGCTTACGATTTTCGTTACTTTTGGCGTAGTAAAATTGATTTTACGGGATCAGATAAATATTTTTGATTTATAGGAGGAGAAAATATAATGTCAGAATTAGTTTTAAAATTGAAGAATCTTAATAAATATTTTGGTGATATTCAGGTTATTCATAATGTTAACTTAGATATTGAAAAAGGGGAATTTGTAACTTTTTTAGGACCTTCAGGTTGTGGGAAAACAACATTGTTAAGGATGATTGCCGGGTTTTATGAGGCAGATGAGGGTGAGATTTTACTTAATGGCAAACGCATAGATAAAATTCCTCCTTATAACCGTAATACGGCAATGGTTTTTCAAGAGTACGCCTTGTTCCCTCATATGACAGTATTTGAAAATGTAGCTTACGGACTAGAGGTTCGTGGTGATGCTAAAGATAATTTGAATGACAAAGTAAAACGGGCTTTGGATTTAATGCAGCTGCGTGGAATGGAAAATAGATATCCAAATCAAATGTCAGGAGGTCAACAGCAACGTGTAGCGGTGGCTCGTGCTTTAGTTATGAATCCGGAAGCATTGCTCTTAGATGAACCTTTGTCTAACTTGGATGCCAAATTGCGGGAATCTGTGCGGGTAGAATTACGTCAAATTCAACAAAGGATGGGGTTGACAACTATTTATGTTACCCACGATCAATCTGAAGCATTGTCAATGTCAGATAAAATTATTGTAATGAAAAAGGGCTTTATTCATCAAATAGGTACGGCTCATGAAATTTATTTTGAGCCGGCAACTACGTTCGTGGCAGATTTTATTGGTACAACAAACCTTTTGGAAGTCAAGGCTACTGCTGACAAACAGGTTACATACGAAAATATATCCATCGTTACTAATAACAGTGTTAATGTTGGTAGGGGTTATTGCTTAAGCATTAGGCCTGAATCACTTTACCTATCTAAAATAGAAGTGCAGGGTGCTGGTATTACTAATATCTTAGGAACAATTAAAGAAAAAATGTTTTTAGGAGAAAAGGTCAGATATTTTTTAAGTGATGAATATGGTAAAAATTGGATTGTAGATATTTTTGACCCAGGTAGACAGATTTACAACGATAAAGTATACATGTCATTTATGAGCGAAAAAGCTTGGATTATTGATGAAGAAAAAATTCATTTAGATTAAGGCTAAAAGGTGTGAGGTTAATGACCAAATTATGGGAAAAGGCAGCGCAGATTCGTGAAGATTTAGTAACGCTTATTTACAAATCCGGTGGCGGGCACATTGGTGGAGACTTAAGTGAGACAGATATTTTGGTTACACTATATTACAAATATTTACATTGTTCTCCTTCCTTAGTAAACGATCCTAATCGTGACCGTTTTATCCTAAGCAAGGGACATTCTGTAGAAACACTTTATTGTATTTTAGCTGATTTGGGATATTTTCCTAAGAGCGATTTAGATAATTATAGTGGATTTAATTCTAAATATATTGGGCACCCCAACAATCATGTAAATGGAATAGAAATGAATACAGGATCCTTGGGCCACGGCTTATCATTAGGGGTGGGTATGTCTTTAGCAGGGAAAATGGATAAGAAAGATTATAGAGTATATGTAGTCATGGGTGATGGTGAACTGGCAGAAGGATCAGTATGGGAAGCTGCTATGGCCGCTGCCCATTATAGATTAGATAATTTAACGGTTTTTGTGGATAGAAATCATTTGCAAATATCAGGGGATACGGAAAAGGTAATGTCACAAGATAGTCTGCAGGAACGTTGGGGTGCTTTTGGCTGGAATACTATCACAATCAATGGTAATAAAATCGGAGAAATTTCTCGCGCTATTGAAATAGCACAGAAAAATAGCGAAAATCCTACGATTATTATAGCAAATACAACTAAAGGTTGTGGTTGTCCTTCTATAGAAAATAAAGCGGAGTGGCATCATAAGCTGCCAACTTTGGCTGAGTACAAAACCCTTTTGGCAGAAATTAGAGCAGGAGGTGTAAGCCATGAATAACATTGCTAATAAAGCTGTTATTTGTGATGTTTTACTTCAAGCGGCTAATAAGGATAAAAACATTGTTGTTTTATGTAGCGATTCTAGGGGTTCAGGGTCTATGACTGCTTTTGCAAATAGTAATCCTACGCAATTTATTGAGGTTGGGATTGCTGAACAAAATCTGGTAGCTATTAGCGCAGGGCTTGCTAGTTGTGGGAAGAAAACATATGCAGTTTCTCCTGCAAGTTTTTTAAGTACGCGTAGTATGGAGCAAGTAAAAGTTGACGTAGCTTATTCTAATACTAATGTAAAACTGGTTGGCATTAGTGGGGGTATCAGTTATGGTTCTTTGGGGGCTACTCATCATTCCGTTAATGATATTGCTATTATGTCGTCTATTGCTAATATGCGTGTTTATCTGCCAAGTGATAGATTTCAAACAAAAGAATTAATAGAAAAGCTTTTGCAGGATAAAAAACCAGCATATATTCGTGTTGGCAGAAATGCTGTAGAAGATGTTTATACAGATGGAAAAATAGATTTTACATTAGATAAGGCGACGGTAGTGACTGAAGGTAATGATATAGCGATTATTGCTTGTGGTGAAATGGTTAGCACGGCTAAAGTTGCTGCTGACCAATTGCAAACTCAGGGAATTAAAGCTCGCGTATTGGATATGTATTGTTTGAAACCTCTGGATAGACAAGCAATACAAAAGGCTGCTGAGGAATGCAAGGGGATAATAACGATAGAAGAACATAGTTGTTATGGAGGTTTGGGATCATTGGTGTGTAGTGTTGTTGCGCAGACTTGTTTTACTAAAGTTAAGGTTTTGGCCTTGCCTGATGAACCGATAGTTTCAGGAAAATCACCACAGATTTTTGCCCATTATGGTTTGAATTCTGCTGGTATCATGGCAGCAGTTAAAGAGATATTAAAATAATTTGAAAAAAAGAGCATTTTTGCAGTGCAAAAAATCTTAATTTAAGGTAAAATTAGACAATAGATTGTATTAAGGGAGAGATGTTTGTGAGTACAAATTTAGAAATGGGAATTGTGGGCTTACCGAACGTAGGGAAAAGCACGTTGTTTAATGCTATAACTAAGGCAGGCGCTGAAGCGGCCAATTACCCTTTTTGTACAATAGAACCTAATGTAGGTGTAGTAGATGTGCCGGATGAAAGGTTACAAGTTCTTGGTACCATGTTTAAGTCTAAAAAAATTGTACCAGCCGGCATGAGATTTGTTGATATAGCGGGACTTGTAAAAGGCGCATCCAAGGGAGAAGGGTTGGGGAACAAGTTTTTAGCCCATATCCGTGAGGTTGATGCTGTGGCTCAGGTAGTCCGTTGTTTTGTGGATGGAAATGTTACTCATGTAGAAGGAAGCATTGATCCTGTACGTGATATAGAAATTATTAATACAGAGTTATGTTTGGCAGATATGGAGACAGTTGAAAAAACGTTAACCAGATTAAGAAAGTTGGGCAAAGCCGGTGACAAGACCATACCTGCTAAAATTCTTCTTGTGGAAAAAATTCTAGGAGCATTGGGTGAAGCAATACCGGCTCGCCGTTTGGATTTGGCAAAAGAAGAAAAGGCGTTTTTGAGTGAGCTGCAGCTATTAACCATGAAACCAGTGCTTTATGTTGCAAATGTTAGCGAAGAGGAGGCCGCCGATGCCTCAGGTAATTCATATGTGCAAGCCGTAAAAAAATATGCCACAGAAGACGGGTCTGATGCTATTATTGTTTCAGCCAAGGTAGAGGCAGAAATTGCTGAATTACCTCTAGCGGAAGCTAAAGAATATTTAGAGATGGCCGGGCTGGAAGAAGCTGGGCTAAATCGGTTGATTAAAGCAGGATTTAAACTACTGGGATTGATGACTTTTTTAACAGCAGGAGAGATAGAATCTCGGGCTTGGACTATCGTTCAAGGCTATAAGGCACCACAAGCTGCTGGGAAGATTCATACTGATTTTGAAAAAGGTTTTATTAGAGCAGAGATAGTTTCTTACAATGATTTAATTGCCTGTGGCTCCAAGGCGGCGGCAAAAGAAAAAGGTCTAGTACGATTAGAGGGCAAAGATTATGTTATGCAAGATGGAGATGTTGTTGAGTTTAGATTTAATGTCTAAGAAACAGCACTTTTGTATTTAGTGTTATTAAGGTTTAAGGAGAGGACATTTAGATATGCTATTTGATACACATATGCATGCTGACTATTCTTGTGATGCACACCAAACTATTGTCCAGGCAATAGCAGCTTCAAAGGCAGCAGGCGTAGGTATGATTTTAACGGAGCATTGGGACAGAGATTATCCTACTAATCCGGATGAATTCCTATTCGACCTGTCAGAGTATTTTGCTAAAAATAGTAAATATCGTTCTGAAAGGGTGCTCTTAGGTATTGAAGTAGGCATGCAAAAACATTTGTCAGTTTTGGATAATAAAACTATAAGTGAGTACCCTTTTGATGAAGTAATTGCGTCTATGCATTGCATGAATGGTCGTGACATGTATGAACCCACTTCTTATGACGGTCTTACTAAGCAGCAGGCAGTAAAAGAATATTTAGAAGAGTCCATTGCCTGTTTGCAATTATATAGAGACTTTGATACCTATGGGCATATTGACTATATTAGTCGCTATATGCCTTATGAGGATCAAGAATTACATTATTTGGAACACCCTAAGTTGTGGGATCAGGTTTTTCAAATACTTATTGATGGAAATAAGGCCATTGAAATCAATACTCGCCGTTTAGATTTACCTAGCGCAGTGGAGAGTTTAATGGTTTTATATAAAAGATTCAAGGACCTAGGGGGACGCTATGTTACCTTGGGGAGCGATGCACATTATCCTGAGCATGTGGGCAGGAGAATGCAAGAAGCGGTGGCCGTTGCACGTCAGTGCAATCTGCAGCCGGTGTATTTTAAAAAGAGAGAACGTATAGTAATCAAGGAGGGGTCATAAAATGAGGGTTGTAAGATTTGCCGCGCAAGGCAACGATAGAATTGGCGTAATTGAAGAGGATAAGGTAAGAGCGGTATCCGGATCGTTAGATACTTTTTGGCAGCTGACAGACGATGTTTTTCCGTTGGCAGAGGTGCGTTTATTAGCACCCTGTGTTCCCAAACAGATAATTTGTGTTGGTTCTAATTACAAAAAACATTCTGCGGAAATAACCTTTGAGTATGCACATGAACCAATTTTGTTTGGAAAGGCCGCACATACTATTATTGGGCAGGGAGATACGATTATTTATCCACCGCAAACTAATAGGCTGGTCTATGAAGCAGAATTAGGGATAGTTATCAAACGTAAGATGCATAATATTACACCGGAACAAGCTTACCAATATATTTTGGGTTATACTTGCGCTAATGATGTAACTGCTAGAGATTTGCAATTGCAGGATAAACAATGGCTGCGTTGTAAGTCCTTTGATACTTTCTGTCCTTTGGGACCATGGTTAGAAACTGATTTGGATCCACAAGATTTAGCTATAAAATCATATTTGAATGGTGAGCTAAAGCAAGAAGCTCGCACTAGTGAAATGGTATATACTCCTTACGAACTTTTAAGCTATATTTCGCAAAATATGACTTTGGATGCTGGGGATCTGATTTTGACAGGTACGCCTCATGGCGATGGGGAGATGAACCCAGGAGATGAAGTTACCATAGAAATTGAGGGCATAGGAAAAATTAGTAACATTGTTAGAGAAAAATAAGAAAAGAAGACCTGCAACTAAAGTAATATGCACCCTGTTAAATAAACAGGGTGCATAACAACAGAGCAGGCCTTCTTTTTTATTTATTTAGCAGTATTGGCAGCATTAAGATTGAGAATTAAAGCGTAAGGGTCATCATTCTCTGTAATTTGCATTATGGGGGTACCATTTAGCCAAATGGTATCTTCAAGCAGAGAACATTCCGGTGTTTTTACCATTTTATCATGATAAACTTTTGCTAAGTTGCCTGCGATCAAATAGGCTCTTTCTAAGGAGCTCATGGAAGGAATGGCAGCCGGAGTACAAAAGATTCTGTTGTTAACTGTAATAAGCCCATTATCTTTATTAACCTTTACTTTGCCATTACTATAGGAGGTAATTTTGGCACTGTAATTATCTCGGCGTGCTACATTACCGGGATGGTCGGAAGGATTGAAGATTTCGCTGACGAAATTTTCTTTACTTTCTCCCATTTTTTCCAATACACGCTGCCAAGTAGCAGCACCGGCTCCTACATTATAGTTGGCGGCTTCGGTGTATTGAAATGCTTTTTCATCAGCGGCTTTTTCCATGGGTAAGGTTACATTTTTAGCGTTTCCGATGTTAGCTAATACATTAGCACCAATAATTGAGACAGCATCAGGATTTTGTGATTGATATAAAGCAGCTAGGACCTGTAGCGGCAGGGCTTTTTTTACGCCGTTAGCAGGGTCATTATTTTGACCATGGCCCATTTCATGCCCAACAACTAGGGCAATTTCATCTTCGTTGTAGTTAAGCATATCAAATAGACCTATATTCACACTCATATTATGTCCTAGGGTGCAAAAGGCATTAAATGTTTTTTGATTATTTACAAAATAATTATAAGGTTTTTCTCTGATAGAAGGGTCAGTTTGGGCTACGGCGTCAGATAATCTACTCATGATATCGGCAAGCATATCGTTAGCACGGGGATCATGGTTAACGCCAACCTTTTCTTTTATTTGTGTTAGATATTCATTGCGCCCCTTATCATCATTGTTAATGTAATTTACCTGTTTGTCTAGATAAGCATATTGGGCACCTATTCCAACGATAGCACCAATAGCAGAAGCGGCGTCAAAAGCAACAGCTTTTTGAGGGCATATTAAACTAGTGGCAAGGGTTACGCTAAGGGTTGCAGTTAAAAGGTGATGCAAAAAAAATTTGTTTAAATTTGGTTTTAACATTTTTTTCACCTCATTATTTTTCTGTTTTAATCATAATATATAAATAACTAAAATTCAAATATATGTTATAATTATAGCCACAAAAGTTAGAAAAGAAGGTTACTTATTGGTTACAAATATGACAGAAGGCAGTCCGCTTAAAATAATACTAGCGTTTACATTACCCTTATTTATCGGGAATGTATTTCAGCAAATGTATAATATAGCAGACGTAATTATTGTGGGACGAACGCTGGGCGTTGAAGCATTAGCGTCAGTAGGGGCAACTATACCTATTTTCATGGTAGCTATGGGAGCTACTATTGGAATGACCGGTGGCTTTGCCGTTGTTACAGGACAACGATTCGGTGCAGGTGACATGGTCGGAGTTAAAAAGTCGGCAGCGGTGTCCATAGTTTTGAGTGCCATTTATACTGTATTTTTTATGCTTCTTACAGTATTGTTAATAGATTCTTTACTAAATATAATGAATGTACCTGCAGCTATTTTTTCTAATGCACATAGTTATATTAGCATTTTACTTTATGGTATAGGAGCAATGACATTATATAATTTGCTTGCTTCTTTGATGCGTGCCCTAGGTGATAGTAAAACACCCTTGTATTTTTTGATTTTGGCATCACTTATAAATATTATTTTGGCTTTGCTTTTTATAGTGTATTTTCAGTGGGGCGTTCCCGGTTCTGCACTGGCCTTGATTATTTCTGAAGGTATTTCAGGTTTATTATGTTTGTTTTATATTTATAAACAAGTGCCTCTTTTGCATTTACAAAAAGAAGATTGGCATTTTAGCTGGCCTTTTGTGTGGGAACATTTGCGCATGGGAGTCCCAATGGCAGTACAGTTCGCTATTTTAGGTGCAGGTATAATAGTGCTTCAAGCGGTTTGCAATTCTTTTGGTTCAGATATAATTGCTGGCTTTACTTCGGCCGGGCGTGTTGAGCAATTGGCTCTACAGCCTATGATTTCCATAGGGTTAACCATGGCCGTTTATACAGCACAAAACTATGGTGCCCGCAAATTTGAACGTATTCGTCAGGGCGTAAAAGTTTGTTCAAAGATTTTATTGGGATTTTCAGTTATTGCCGCTATAAGCATATATTTTTTGGGCTCTGACATTATTATGCTTTTTTTAGGCGTTTATGATAAAGCGGTAGTAGACGCAGGTTTATTATACCTGCATCTTACAGTGCCATTTTACTTTTTTCTAAGTCAGATTTTTGTCTTTAGGAATGCTACTCAGGGCTTAGGGATTGCTATTATGCCTTTGGGAAGTGGAATCATTGAGCTGGTTTTTCGTAGTGGGGCAGCAATTATCTTGGGTAATTATTTTGGTTACGAAGGTATGTGCTATGCTAGTCCTGCTAGTTGGATAGGGGCTTCAATTTTTCTGACTATAGGTTATTTTTATTTTATAAAGATCTTAGAAAAAAAGAATAGCATAGATTTTAAATAAGGAGAATTAATATGAAAAACATTTTATTTTTGACTACGGGCGGTACAATTGTATGTGAAGCTACAGAGGATGGATTGATTCCCTCTTTAAGCGGTCAAGATATTATAGAACGTATGCCGGAACTTAAAACTCTTGGTAAAATTACAGTACAGGATATTTGCAAGTTAGATAGCAGCAATATACAACCTGAAAACTGGAGCCAGTGGGTAAAAATCATTGGTGATAATTATGATAAATATGATGGCTTTGTTATAACTCATGGAACAGATACTATGGCCTATACAAGCAGTGCCTTGAGTTATATGCTGATTAATTTGGGTAAGCCGGTAGTTCTTACCGGGTCTCAAGTCCCTCTTAATCTGGCAAATTCTGATGCACGTAGTAATTTAGATCTAGCATTTACTATAGCAACTAGTAATTTGACCGGAGTTTTTATTGCTTTTGGTAATAAAGTTATTAAAGGGGATTGTGCCAAAAAAATTTTTGCTAAAAACTTCAATGCTTTTGAAAGTGTAAATGAAACACCGGTTTTATTTTTTGATAAAAATGGAGTGAAAAAAAATTTACCGCAAAAGGAAATCTTTGGAGATTTCTTTGTGGTGGAAAAACTTGAACCTAGGGTTATGGCTATTTCCATAACGCCTGGTTTAAAACCGGATATTATTGATTTTGCTATTGCTCAAGGTTATAAAGGTATTGTTTTGGAATGTTTTGGAGCCGGTGGCGTAGCCACTGACAAAAACGATTTTCTGCCTGCTATAAAACGTGCTATAAAAGCCGGAGTAAGAGTGGTATGTGTTAGTCAATGTCTTTTTGATGGAGTGGATTTGACTCTTTACCCTATGGGTATTTTGGCAGCACAAGCAGGTGTAGAGTCAGGTGGTGTCATGACTTTAGAAGCAGCTTTAACTAAATTGATGGTAGTATTAGCCAACGAGTAAAAGGAGGAATATGTTGTATGCCATATGTAAATATTAAAATCACTAAAGAGGGAAATGTTACTGCAGAGCAAAAAGCAGCTCTAATCAAGGGGGCAACTCAATTGTTAGTAGACGTGCTGCACAAAAATCCAGCCACTGCGGTAGTAATCATTGAGGAAGTAGAGACAGATAATTGGGGAATCGGCGGTACAAGTGTTACAGAGCGCAGAAAGCAACAATAACGCTTGAGGCGTAACTGAAAGGTGGGTGGGCTATAGCAGAAAAAAACCTTGCGTTTTTTCTGCTATAGTGCTAATATGTACCCGTGCTTAGAGCAAAGAATACCAAAGGACATCGAAAGAGTTCTATTGGGAAAGGTTGCTTAGATAGCACAAGACAGGTGAAAATAGAGTCAAAAAACGCTTGGATCTTTATGACCGAGACGTGTGGCAACGCAATAATAATGCGCACTTCTCGAGGAGGAGTGTGTTTTTTTTATGCAAATTGGTATTATTGGTATGGGTCGTTTAGGTAAAGCTTTGCAGGGAAATTTGCCTGGAACTTGTGCCGTAAGAGATTTTAGCAGCCGAGAAGCATTTATTAAGGCTTGTGACACAATTTTTCTAACAGTGCCCGATAAAGCAGTAAAAGAAGTTGCTCTTGAACTAGCTAGCGGAGATATTAAAGACAAAACATTTTTTCACTGCAGTGGAGCTTTAGACCTAGAACCACTAGCATCTTTAGCTACAGGTGGAGCACATGTTGGTAGTTTACACCCTTTACAAAGTTTTGGCAGTGAGACAGCTATATTTTCCGGCATATATATGGCTTTAGATGGTGATAATGCGGCAAAAGCAAGAGGGAAAGATATTGCAAGCATATTAGGAGCAAAGATTTTTACTGTGCCGGTATCCGAACGTAAACTCTACCATGCTGCAGCATGTTTCGCCTCTAACTATGTAGTAACAGTTATGTCCATCGCTCAAGCTCTTATGAGCAGATGGACAGGAGATAACAAAGCGGCATTAACAGCTTTATTACCACTTTTGGGAGGAACAATACAGAATTTGCAGCAGGCCTCTGAAGCTGGCAAAGTTCTTACGGGCCCAATAGCAAGGGGGGATAATAGTACTGTTGCCGGCCATTTAGAAGCTTTGCCTGAAAAATATAAAGAAGTATATAAAGCATTAGGGAAAATAACAGTTGAGCTAGCAGAACACAATAAAAATATAACTGCTGAACAAGCAGAAGCTCTAATGAAATTATTATAATTTTTTACAGATAGTAAAAATATGACAAAGGGAGACGAAAGACATGATAACAACAGCAACAATTAGACAGATGAAGCAAGAAGGCAAGCCTATAACTATGCTAACCGCGTATGATTGTGCCATGGCTAGAATGGAAGATGAGGCAGGCGTTGATATGATTTTGGTGGGTGATTCAGTGGGGAATGTAATGTTGGGATATTCTTCTACAATTCCTGTCACTATGGATGAAATGATCCATCATACTAAAGCTGTTTGCCGCGGAGTATCCAATGCTTTAGTAGTAGGAGATATGCCATTTATGAGTTATCAGGCTAATGAAGACGAGGGACTTAGAAATGCAGGACGCTTTTTGAAAGAAACAGGTTGTACTGCAGTAAAGTTAGAAGGGGGAGCATCGGTTTGTAAACTAGTGGAGAGGATGGTGCTTGCCGGGATTCCTGTAGTTGGACATATTGGTTTAACACCCCAATCAGTTAATCAATTTGGGGGATTTAAGGTACAGGGCAAGGATTTAGCGGCGGCAAAAAAGCTAATTCAGGAAGCTAAAGAACTAGAGAGAGCAGGAGCTTTTGCCATTGTATTAGAATGTGTTCCTGCGGCACTTGCAAGTAAAGTAAGTAAGGAGCTAGTAATTCCTACTATTGGAATTGGTGCCGGTAAAGGTTGTGATGGTCAGGTTTTAGTTTGTAATGATATGTTGGGTATGAATAGTGGCTTCACACCAAAGTTTGTAAAAAAATACAGGGATTTGCATAGTGAAATCATAGGAGCGGTAAAAGAATATATTAATGATGTGCAAGGTAGAAGTTTTCCTTCTCAAGAACATACTTTTAAAATTGAGGAGGGAATAATTGAACAATTATATCCTACCAATAAAAAGGAAATTGTATAATTTTTAGCTATTCAAAAGAGTTTTAGTACATTAAAGCAGTTTATAAAACAGGAGGTAGTGTAAAGTGATATTGTGTAAGACCGTTGAAGCATTGCAACAAGAGGTTAAAACAGCAAAAAATACAAATAAAACTATAGGATTGGTACCTACCATGGGAGCCCTTCATACAGGACACGCATCTCTTATTGATGCAGCTAATAAAGAGAATGATATAGTGGTAGTAAGCGTATTTGTGAATCCAACTCAATTTGGACCTAATGAAGATTTAGAAAGTTATCCTCGCACTCTGGAAGCTGATTGTATACTGGCGGACAAAATGGGTGCTGATATTGTTTTTGCACCTACGCCTAAGGAGATGTATCCTTCCAAGGATATGACATGGGTAGAAGTTTGTGGAGATATTACTAAGGTTTTGTGCGGGGCTACGCGCCCTATACATTTCCGTGGGGTGACGACAATAGTTTCCAAGCTTTTTAACTTAACACAACCGGACAAGGCCTATTTTGGACAAAAGGACGCACAGCAAGTACAAGTACTTACTCGGATGGTAAAAGACCTGTTTTTACCTGTGAAATTACGTATTATGCCTATTATTAGAGAACAGGATGGTTTGGCTAAAAGTTCTCGCAATACTTATCTATCACAAAAAGAACGTATGGCTGCCCTGATTCTTTCTAAGAGTTTAAAAAATGCAGAACAACTTTTCGCTAATGGGCAACTAAATGCGCAAAAAATAGTGGAGGAAACAACTTGTATGATTAAAAGTGAACCTCTTGCTGAGATTGACTATGTGAAAATCTATGCTATGCCTGAATTAACACCTGTCGATGGCCCTATGCGCGGTCGTAATTTGCTAGCACTTGCAGTAAAGTTTGGGAAAACTCGTCTTATTGATAATACAATTTTGGAGGTCAAATAATGTTATACACTATGTTTCATGGCAAAATTCACAGAGCAACAGTAACGGAAGCTAATTTGGAGTATATGGGATCTATTACCATTGATAGTGATTTGCTGCAACAAGCAGGAATTTTACCAGGAGAAAGAGTCCAGATTGTCGATAATAATAATGGTAATAGGCTGGAAACTTATACTATCGCCGGTGCTGCCGGATCAGGGATTATTTGTCTAAATGGTGCCGCAGCACGCAAAGTAGCCGTAGGTGATAAGGTTATTATTATTGCTTATGCGCAAATGACCGGCGAAGAGGCAGAAAAATTAGTTCCTCGAGTAGTTATGGTAGATGAGCACAACAAAGTTATTAAAAATTTAGCAAAAGAAATTCACGGAATGACTTGTGCAGAAGCAAAAAGTTGATATTTGTGATAGAATTAAATAGTAATAGCACATAAGCATTGGGTGTGAGTAAAAGAGAAAGAATTTTCTTTCTAACCCCTATGCTTTGAAAGGGATATTGCTATGGACATAAAAATGCAAGCACAAGATTTCATAGAAAAATGGGGACATGAAGACGGTAAAAAAGTTAAAATCGTTTTTTTTGGGCAACCTGGAGCAGGAAAATCATCTCTTATTAATGAATTAGTTGGGGAGAAGATTGCTGCAACAAGTAGTATGACTGACACTACTCGTCAAGCACAAATGATTGAATATAATGAAGTTATTTTTGTAGATTTACCGGGGTATGATACCAGTGAATTTCCGGCTAATAAGTATTTTACTCAGTTTAATCCTCTACAATATGATTTGTTTCTCTGTGTATTTAGTGGAAAATTACAGCAAGCTGATATAAATTTTTTCAAAACATTGAAGCGACTAAATCGGCAGTGTATTTTTGTTCGTAATAAGGTTGATGGTCTCTATGCAGCAAATAAAACTGTGGAAGAAATTAAAACGGAAATTACTGATGATGTTTGCAGACAACTAACGAACCAAGTAAAAGTGTTTTTTACTTCTTGCAGAAAAAATCTTCCCGCCATTGAGCGTGGTATACCTGAATTGCAGGAAGAGATTATCTTGTGTTTGGAACCAACTCTTGGAGATAAATTTTTGCGTAATGCGAAAGCTTATACTAAAAGTATTTTGGCACAGAAAAAACAAGAGGCCGCTAAAGCTATTAATAAGGCTATGATTATGGCAGCCGGCAATGGTTTAAATCCATTGTTTGGTGTTGATGTGGGTATAGACGCCAAAATAATGGACATAATGTATAAGCGAATTCGTAAAATGTTTGAAATTAGTGAAGAAGAAATAAATACAGATGGCGGTAAGAATAAGCTGGTAAAAATTTTGGCACGTGGCCTTAAGAAAGATACTATTGTCAAAGGTTTGGAGACACTTATGACCAAGGAAATGAAGAAAAAAACAGCAAAATACATTCCCATTATTGGACAAGTAACCGCCATGAGTTTGGGTGTCGGCACTATGTATTATTTAGGTATGGAGTATTTGGATGCGTGCTATGCTTATGCGCAAAAGCGTTTAGAAGAAGAAATAAAAATGAGGGCATAATGAGTATAGATAATGAAATGCTAAAGAAAAAACTTGCGGAGTCTGCTCAAGAAAAAGTGAATATTGCCTTCTTTGGACCGCCGGGCTCCGGTAAATCCAGTACTATTAATGCTCTTTGTGGTGCAGAAGTTGTCACCGTGGGTGTTAACACGGATACTACGCTAGAGGCAAAAGTTATTGAACACGGAGAAGTAGCTTTTATTGACTTACCTGGTTATGGTACCAGTAAATTTCCGCAGAAAGATTTTTTTATCAAGTTTAATCCTTTGCAGTATGATTTATTTATTTGTGTCTTTGATGGTAAATTACGTAAGTCAGATACGGAATTTTTTCAAGTTATTACAAAGGCTGGTAAGCCTTGTATTTTTGTACGAAATAAGATTGATGAAATCTATGATGAAGATAAAACAACGGATCAGTCACAGGATATTATTCGGCAGGACTTGGCAGGGCAAATAGGTAAGGAAGATTTTTCTTTAATCTTTATTTGTGCACGTGGAGATATGCTTACAGGTATAGAGGAACTGCAAAACTCTATTATTTCCCAAATGGATGCGGCACGTAAAGAAAAATATTATATGGCAGCTAAGGTGCTTACTGAGGAATATTTGCAAGAGAAAAAAGAACTTGCCATGAAGTGCGTTAGTAAAAGTGCTAAATATGCGGCATTTAATGGATTAAATCCACTAATAGGTGTAGATGCGGCTATTGATGCAGCAATTATATATAATATGTATGAGAATATCCGCAAACATTTTGACATAAATGAAAAAATGGTAGTGGATAGTATTTTAACTATCACTACCAAAAATTTTCTGCTTAAGGGTATGAGTAAAAAGGGTATTACCATAATTTTGCAATCTATTACTAAAAAACTAGCATCTAAATCTGTATTTAAATACATACCTTTAGTTGGACAAGCAACGGCTGTTTGTGCGGGGTATAAAATTGTAAAAGAAGCGGGGGAAGAATACCTCATAGCCTGCTACCAAGCTGCACAGGAAAATATGCTAAGACGCTTAAATGCCAAAAAACAAACTTGAATAGAAAGAGAATGGCAGAATCTTTTATTAAAAGTTTTTACCTACAGATTATATATTGTTGCAAATTTTCCTTGAAGCTGGTTCCTAGTTCGTCTAAAAATTTATATCTTTTTCTGTATAAATTGCGCTTTTGTGATTTTACTTCATCTATAGTTTTTCGTTTTTCAACTATGGGAAGGTCAAAGAAACGCATATCGTTGGTGGCATTACCGCCTACTTCACGCCAGAATTCATCAAGATCCACCTTTAATTTTAAATCCATCCTTACATGAGTATTGGTATAAAACCCATTGTTTGATATAGCAGAGATTTTTTGGATCTTTAGTTGTTGTGCTAGCAGGCATAGTGAATATAAAATTAAATTTTTGGGACGATAACCAAAAAAATATTTGGTTAGTTCATGGATAATGCTGCTGCCGCCATAACTACCTTGCAAGGCACCAATTTTTATATTTGCATTATGATTTTCATCCTGATAAAACCAAAAGGTAATATGATATATTCTTTTTTCAGCTAATTGCAAGCTTATGGTCATTAAACCTTCCTTGCGATCAATATATTTAAAATCAAGCCCAATGCTAAGAGTATCATTTTTATAGGGAATTTCCCATAATACAAGGCGTTTATCATAATAAATGTTTTGTAGGGCAACTTCGTTAAAAACATCAGCACAAAACAAAAAGTGTTGCTCTAAGATGGCTAGTCTCTCTTGAATGGTTGATTGATGATAAAATAAATGCCTTGTTAATTGTTCATAAAAAATCGCATTATTTTTTTCTATGACTTGCAACTTATCATTGCTTTTAAAAACTTGATTTAGAGCATCTATTTCTTTGTGGGCAAAAAAAGAGCGCACACAAAAGACCACGAATCTTTGCATGCTAAAATCGCTGCGATCGCGATGGTGTAATATTCTTTTTCCTAAACCAATATAGGTTTTCAACAGTTGTCTCTCCAATACAATTTTTTGTTTGTTTAATATAAATTATGGGTTGATTTTTACAAATTGTTATAAATTTATTATTACAACATTATAATTATCAAATAGTCTGGATAAAAAAGCAAGAAAAATTTTCTGCTGGGTTTAGGCAGATAAAAAGTAATAATAGGGTATATAATTTCCTATAAACTGATGTATAAAACAACTTGCCTAGGGTAAAATATTATGCTATATTATTCAAGCAGTAAAAAGCAAATTATTGCTGTAATATATTTTGCAAAAATTCAGCCATTTATATAGGCCTGAATAGAATATTTATAAAAAATAGAGAAAAAGAATGTATTTAACGGTTTTTTGAGAATATAAGCAAGTAAAATATTTTGTCACATTTGTGCTTATTTTATTTATCTTTCTCCGGTCTGCCGCTAAATAGTCAGGAAAAAATATGATAAAAAAAATACTCATAATCAGGCTAAGCTCTATTGGCGATGTAATTCATTGCACACCAGTGGCTAAAGCTCTAAAAACTGCTTGGCCTGACTGCCAAATTACGTGGCTTACAGGAGAAGTTTGTGCGGATCTAATAAGATATAATCCTTATGTAGATGAATGTATAGTTTGGTCTCGCGAACGCTTTGAAAAATATTGTGGAAAGTATGAATTCAAAGAAGCTTGGCGTATGTGGCGAGAACTTATGAAAATATTTTCTGCTCGGGAATTTTATGCGGTTTTAGATGTTCATGGTTTGTTCTTAACCGGCCTGATTGCGAGCAAGATTAAGGCTGAGCGCCGAATAGGTTTAAAGGATGCAAGAGAGCTAAACTTTCTTTTTATGACTGAGACTGTTAAACCAAACGGTAGGCATATTACAAAGCGGTATATAAGTATTTTAGAACCATTAGGGATTTTTGCTAACGGGGATGATATGACATTGGTTGTACCGGATAAAGAAAAAAAATTCGCGGCAAACTTTCTGCGTCAGGCAGGGGTGAAGGCTGGAGATAAACTTGCTGTACTAGTCCCTGGAACCACTTGGCCAAGTAAAAATTGGTCACCGGAATTTTTCGCCAAAACAGCTTCACTACTTGCAGGAGATTTTAAAAGTATAATTTGTGGCGGCATATCGGAAATTACAATTGGACATGAAATAGAGTCAAGGGTTAGCAGTTCTCTCATTAATGCAATTGGTAAAACCAATTTGCTTGAAATGGCCTCTATTTTGGAGCGGGCTTCTGTGGTAGTTGCAGGAGATACAGGCCCGCTACACATGGCCGCTGCACTTAAAATTCCAACAGTAGTTATTTTCGGACCCAGTGATCCTGAGTGTTACAGGCCGCTAGGAAATACTAGCATCGCACTATTTCACAAACAGAAATGTTCTTTTTGCCATAAACAAAATTGTCCTAATGGTAAAAAAGATTGCATGAAAAGTGTTTTGCCACAGGAAGTAGCTGAGGCAGTTTACAAATTGGCAGGGGGTCTAGAGCCTACGGCCATTAACGTTATTTAAAAAGAGTAAAGGGTTCAGAGATTTTCTCTGAACCCTTTTTTATATATAATATGGACATTTTGTTGAGCTGAAAAGGGGTATTATTCACTAGCATTTTTCGTTTTTTGTACAACGTGGAAATAAGCATAAGTAAGCATAAACGCAATGGAGAAAAGCAATGTTGCGGTAATAATCTTGACATTGGTAAGTTCTTCGTCTACGGTATGCCCTTTTTTAATAATTTCAAGGGAAGAGCAATCTATCTCAACGTCTCCACCATGCTCAGGTGAGTTTTTCAAAAATATTCCGGATATGCGCACCGTATCACCTTTATGTTTATAATCGCCGAAAGTAGTTATTCTTTCTGCCTGGGAAGATGGTAACCATATTCCCAGTGCATTTGTTCCGTCGTTTACATTGATCCAAGAGTAGGTACCCCTATTCATGGCTTCCCCAATAGGTTCACCTTCAATAGTAACAACTTTACCGTCAAATGCATTCATATTATTCACTAATTTGTTAATGTCTGTAATATTTTCGGCGTTAACGGTACCAACAATACAAAAGGTTATTAAAACCATTAGGATGAGTGTTTTACTGATATTATGCATAGTTTTTTTATCCCTCCGATGATGTGACCAAACAGAGCAAAAGCGGCAATGAATTCAAGCCTTCCTAAGTACATGGCAATAATATATTGAACTTTTAAAATAGTAGGCATAGAGGGGTCGGTAATGCCAATTGACAAACCAACATTACCGGTTACAGAGGCCGCTTCAAAAGCCGCTGCTGCAAAAGGATATCCTAAAAATGTTCCAAGAGCAGTGTTTATTGCAAACAAAATTACGTAGCATATAATTATAAGCGCAGAGGCTTTAACTACACCATCTGTTAATATATAATCTTTTATGTGGTGATATTTATAAATTCTTATGCTTCTTTCTGATGAAAGAAGTTTTTTAATATCAGCAATCAGACCTTTAAATACAATACCTACCCTTAATCCTTTAAAGCCTCCTGCGGTAGAACAAGCAGAACCGCCAATTAGCATGGCAATTATAATAATTAAGATTCCGAAGTCACCCCAATCCGAAATAAATTGTTGGGCATAAATATTGCTAAAACCCGTAGTGGTGTGAGCAGATAGTACATTATAGACAACTCGCCTAAAAATTGAAATGGCATCATTATAGACACCAAGTTGGGATAACTTGACTACAGCAAAAGCGCAAGCAAGAAAGGATGTTATAAAAAAGCTTTGAGTTTCAATATTTTTAATTATTTCCTTTTTATTCCCTTGCCATACAGCGTAGTGCAGGCCAAAATTCAAAGAACCTAAAACCATAAATAAAATGGTTATTATTTCATAAGGAAAACTATGATAGTACATTATATTTTGTGTATTAGGGGCAAACCCTCCTGTGCTCCAGGCTGATTCGAAGATAAAAAGGCCGTGAAAAAACGCCGACAGCGGGGATAACCCAATATATATTCCACATAGCCATAGAGCTAGGGTGCCAACTATCATATAAATAATACTGATTTTCCAAATAATTCTGGCAGTACCAATTACATTAGGAACTAGTTCAATATCTTTTGCTTCACCAACATATAACTTGTAGGCACCACCCAAGTTTTTCAGCATAAAACTCAAAGCTAAAACAACCATGCCTTGCCCACCAATAAAAGTTAGCATATGGCGCCACATATTGAGCCCTACCGATAGATGATCAAGGTCTTGTGTAAGTACAAGACCTGTTGTTGTAAAGCCACTCATGACATCAAAACAAGCGTCAAGCAGGCTTTGTACATGGCCACTTAGTACATATGGCAGCGAGCATAAAAACATAAGTATAATCCATGAAAGGGCCGCAACGACAAAACCATGTTTCCATTCTAAGCGTACCTTATTTTCATGGGTTTCATAGCCCAAAAATATCATGATTAGGCCTGTTATAACAGAAACGGACATGCTAATTAAGAAGTCGAGTAATGGGTTCCACTCGTGTAAAAGCAAAGATGTTAATAGTGGTATAAGCATAAGAAGAGCGGTACCAAGGACTATATAACCAGTGTAATAACTAATGATACTAATAGTTGAAAAGCGCATATTTATATTTTTCATATTATCGCCTTACCATGAAAGATATGGAAGTAAAAATCAGCCCACAGTAGATGAAAACTGAAAATACTTCTATAACAAGGCCCAAGACCTCATTTTTTTTTCTTTGCATGAGAAATCCCTCCAGCTTGCATATAGTCCTTTATCTTGAGAAAGGTTGTTTTATTTGTAATCAAATGTACGCTGTCATTTAGTAATATTTGGGTATCGCCTCTGGGGTAGATGACCTTTTCACCACGTAGAACCGCAGCAATAACACTTTCTCCGGGTAACTCCAAATCTCTAATGAAGCAGTCAAGCCAGCGACTGTCTTCCTTAATAATAACTTCAACAAGAATCATGGCTCCACGATCGAAGGTTTGGATAATTTTACAAATATCGCTATCAAATTCATATTCGATTAAATTGGCAATAACCTCAGTACTACATACAGTTTCGTTTACGCCTAAGGCTTTAAACATGGCAATATTTTTAGGATAATTAACCCTGGCAATGGACTTATTAATTTGAAATTCCATTTTTGCTATTTGGCAGATAACAAGATTTTCCTCGTCTTTGCCGGTCACAGCCGCAATAATATCGGCGTTATTAATTCCTGCATCATTTAAAACGGCTAGGTCACTACCATCTCCGCAAATTATGTCGGCATCAAGGTCATTGGCAATTTTACGACAAATATTTTCATCTTTTTCAATTAAGGTAACGTCATAACCGCGGTCTTTCAGCGTTTTAAGAAGGTTAGAACCAATCTTTCCCCCGCCAATGATAATTGATTTCATTTTGGATTTTCCTCTATTCTGCTCTTTAGTATGTATACGCTAAGCTCTGTTGGATTAATAGTTTCAATACCTAATCCGTCATAAACACGCTTTTTTTTCGGATCATTAATTCTTGCAATAATACGTGGAACTTGAAATATTCTTTTGGCTATAAGAGCTACTGTTATATTGATATTATCATCAGGTGTAGCAGAAATTATATAGTCCGCATTTTTAATACCGGCTTCTATAAGAATATCGTTATCAAATTCTATGCCTTTTATGCGAAGTCCATTAAAGCCGCTTCCAAGTGTGGCGAGGTTTTTGGCTTCCCTGTCAACAATGGAAATATTATGTCCTGAATCTGACAAATCTTCTGCCAGCATGCTTCCTAGTCTTCCGCAACCAATAATAATTATATACATATATAAGACCTTCCCTTAAAACATAATATAAAGTAATTAAACTAAAACTACGGCTTTTCCGTATTGTTTTCTAAAAGCAACTTTTCTTGTTCTTCAGATTCATCACCAAAATCATAAGCGAATGGTTCTGGATTTTCAAAAGTACAGATTCTTTCAATATTTTTACAGGCTGGTTTGAACGTGGGGTCAAGGGAATAAGCAGCCCGGTAGTGGCGCCTAGCCATAATATCGTCGCCGTTAATTTCAAACCAAATTCCAAGTAAATTGTGTGGTTGAGGGGAATCGGGGAAAATACGCATGGCTTCAATAATCTCATAGTAAGCCTTTTCCTGTTCATGATGACGTAAACTTTGGGTTGCCAAACTTAGGCATTTGGTAAACAAGTTATTAGATATATCAAGATCATACATAACCGCATACATCTCCTTTCAACCTAATTATAATGTAATTGAAATAAGGTTTGTATAATGGTTTTGTGGTTTGCTGTGAGTTTTCTGTTAGCAAAAAAATGACCTTCTTTTAATAGAAGGTCATTTTTTATAAATAAGTTAATCATCTGCAAGACGATAGCCGACGCCTATTTCAGTTATAATATATCTTGGTTGTGCAGGGTCTTCCTTGAGTTTTCGCCTAAGATTGCCCATACAGACTCTTAATGATTGAGTATCATCAGCAATCATACTGCCCCAGATACTTTCAATAATGAACTTGTGTGTAAGAACTTTACCTTGGTGTTTTATGAGTAGGGCTAAAACTTTATATTCATTGGGGGTAAGGTGGATTTCTTCAGTGGCAAGCCATACTCTACGCTTATTGGCATCAACTGTTAAATCACCTATTTTAAATGTAGATTCCTGTTGTATTTCCGAAGAACCTAAAATTGATTGCCTGCGTAATATAACGCGTATGCGTGCGAGCAGCTCAGAAACACTAAAAGGTTTTGTTAAATAATCGTCAGCACCGGCATCGAGAGCTTCTACTTTTTCTCTATCGTGTCCCCTGGCTGATACAATTAAAATGGGGATTTGGGATACTTTTCGTAATTGTTTAATAACATCTACTCCATCTATATCAGGTAACCCAAGGTCTAAAATCAATATATCAGGATTGCAAGAGGTGGTAAGCATTAGAGTATTTGTTCCGCAATCGGCTTCAATACATTTATAACCTTGTGTTTCTAATGAAACTTTTAGGAAACTGCGGATAGATTTTTCATCATCAGCGACTAAGACTAATGGTTGCATCATTAGGATCCTCCTTTGCAGGCAAGCAAAAACGTACGACGGTGCCATGGGGTTCTCTATTATGTATATCTATTTTTCCACCGTGGGCTTCAATGATTGATTTGCATAATGAAAGGCCTAATCCGGTTCCATGCCTAGTACCATACACTTTGGTATGTTGAGAATAAAACCGTTCAAACATGTGTGGTAGGTCAGTCTCTGAAATTCCCGGTCCATTGTCGCTTACTTCAAAAATAATTTCATTTTCAATTTTATTTACTGATACGCTAATCTCAGTACCCTCGGGAGTGTAATTGATGGCGTTGCCCAAAAGGTTTACTAAAACTTGTGTTATTAATACACCATCAACTTTGAGCAATATAATATCTGCAGGCATTTTAGCAGTAATTATATGTTTGTTTGTGGGCTTTTTCACATGGCTTATGGCCTCTGCAATAATTTCTTCGGCTGCTTCCTGTTCTAGGTTTAGGGCTATTTTACCCTCATCAATGCGTGTCATGTTTAAGATGTTTTCAACCATCTCATTTAGCCAACTGGCATCATTGTAAATATTGTGCAAGAACTCCTTCTTAATGTCGTCACTTACCGTAGCAAAATTATATATAATAGTACTCGCCGAGCCCATAATGCTTGTTAAAGGAGTGCGTAGGTCATGAGATATAGCTCTTAGCATATCAGTTCGTAACCGTTCGCGTTGTACTTGTATTTGGGTTTCTTCTTGTTTTTCATAAAGCCTTTCTCGTTCTAAAACCACAGCAATCTGTGGAGCAATAGTATCAAGAAATTTCATTTGTAAGGGCGTTAAAACCAAGGATTTGGTAAGACCAATGCCAATAACTCCCAAAACGCCACCTTGTCCTATAACTGGAAGATAATAGGCTTTACTTTTAGGGAATAGTGTTGTACCATGTCCGCAACAATTTGCCGAATGATAGGTTTCATAACAAGCAAGGCGTTCTTTATCATCACCGAAAAAATCGCTGCCTTCTACATATCTGTTTTGTGCTTGTCCTGAATTATCAAAAAATTGCACTAAAACATCGGCAGAAAACTGTTTTGCAAGTTCTTCAGCAGAAACTTTAGCTAGTGATTCGCTGCTTTTAACTCCTAATAATTTTCTTTCAATTTGGTACAAGGATTTGAACCTTTGTTCTCGCTCTTCTGCTAAAGAAGTTTGTGACTTTAACCTTATAGTTAACGTGCTGATGAAAGAACCGACGATAAACATTATGAGGAAGGTTACGGGGTAACCTGGATTATAGACTTGCAATGTAAAATAAGGTTCTGTAAAGAAAAAATTGTAAAATAATACACCGCAAACTGCTGCTAAAAAACTATAAAAGTAACTGCTTACCAAATAGGAAAATACTATAATGCCCATAAGATAAACCATAACAATATCAGACTCGAGTGATCCGTTTCGTTTAAAAAAAATAGAAATACCTGTACAGAGAGCTAGCATAACAAACATAGTTGCAATATTATATATAGTAGTAGATATTTTATTTAAATTGTCAAAATATTTTTTAGAGCTTGCTTCTTTTGTCACGGTATTTACTTTTTTCTTACACATGGTTTTAAAACCTGCTTTCTTGTTAACAGATAAAAATAGGTATTAATCACTTATATGTTCAGTGTAAAGCAAAAAAAAACTAATAGCAAGAGGAGCGTATAATGCAAAACTTTATAATAGGGAAAATATAGTATTTGCTTAATTTCCTCTTGCAATATGTAAATAAAATGATTATGCTAAAACATGGTACAATATAATTTTTCTTATGAAAAAATATACTCTTGGACTAGAGAGTTTGTGGACACTGTTTAATGGTGCCATAGTGCAAAAAAAATTTGGGAGGATGTTATTTAATGACAGAAGCATGGACATATTTTCAAAAAGGTGGATTGGTAATGTATCCACTTTTACTTGCATCGATTTTCGTCATCGCCATTGCGGTGGAACGGTATTTGTATTTTAAAGTAGAGGATCCAGGCAGGAAATTCGTCAACGAGCTGGTAGCATTGCTCAGAAATGGAAAATGGAATGAGGCGAAAACTTCTGCACAAAACAAAAAAGGAACTTTTGGACGTATTCTTACTGATGCAATGAGAAAAGACAATGCTGATGCCTACTCTTTGGAAGCTTTCTTGGAAACAGAGTCCGGTATTTTTATTGCACAATTGCGTGAACGCTTGAATTATCTAAGTGTTATCGTTACTATGTCTCCTTTACTTGGATTGCTTGGCACAATTGTTGGTATGATTTCTGCTTTTAGTATTTTTAATATGAGAGCAGGACAGCCAATGGCAATTACAGGTGGAATAGGAGAAGCGTTGATAGCCACGGCAACCGGTCTTTGTGTGGCTATTGTTGCATTGGCCGTCCATTCTTACTACGCACAGCGACTTGATACTGTGATTACTGAAATGGAATTAAGTTTTTCCGTATTAATGGAAGCGGTGCTTCGAGGTGATCGCAAATGAGGCTTCGTGACAGAAGATTGTTGAAACAACCGGAATTGGTTATTATCCCTATGATCGATATAATGTTTTTTCTTTTGGTGTTTTTTATGGTCAGCACTATGTATATGGTAAACCTGAAGACGATACCAATTAAATTACCGGCAGCTGCACATTCTAGCGTTGATGCCCAAACTACTTTCGCAGTTTCTGTAAAAAGTGATAATACAATTTGGTTAAATGACCGTAAAACAGATGTTAATACTTTAGTAATGCAAGCAGCCGCGGAAGGAAAGAATAATCCTAATTTCTCTGTTGCCATTAGAGCAGCCCACGATGCTGATTATGGTGAAGTAATTTCCTTATTAGATCGTTTAAAGGGGGCTGGAATTACTCGTTTTGGTCTTGCAACAGATAACTTGGGTGGGGCAGATAAGAAATGAAAAGTGGAAACGACAATCGTTTGCGGACGGGTTTTATTAGTTCAATTATTTTCCATATTGCTATTTTTACTTTTATTGGATTGGTGGGATTTTTCTCCACAACACAACCCTCTGACCAAAGTGCTGAAGTTTCTATTATAGGGGGAAACGAAGGTGGTGGCGGTGGTAATAACACACAGAATATACAAGGACCTTCATCACAGAGCAAACCTGAAGTGCAACCAATGCCACAGACTACGGAAAATTCAGATACAATTGCTAATAAGGATGATATTGACGCCGTAGAAAATGATGAAAAGCAGATACCTCAACCAAATTATATGCAACAAAGTGCAGGAGTTCCTTCCTCTGGCAGTGATAATAGTAACCAATCCGGAGCAGGGTCCGGCAGCGGTGGTGGAAATGGTAGTGGCCCCGGCAGTGGCGGTGGTAATGGAAGTGGTACAGGTACAGGCAATGGTAGCGGTGACGGAAGTGGTGATAGTGGCAACGTTGCTGCAGTTCCGCCTCGTGTAGTTTCTCGTGTTCAACCGATATATCCACGGTCCGCACGTCAACAGGGGATTGAGGGAACAGTTCACATGCGCCTTTTGGTAAATTCTAATGGGGTTGTCAGTGAGGCGGTAGTGACAGGTTCTTCAGGGAATGAAGAGCTAGATGCGGCTGGAGCAGCCGCTGCAGAAAAGTGGCAGTTTATTCCGGCGCAAAATGGTTTTGGTCAAGATATTGATTGTTATGCTAATGTAGCTATTACTTTTAGTTTATACCGATGATGAATTATTAAAGCAAGTGAGCCTTGTTGCATTGTCGATGTCGCTCTCATTTTTGTTTTGTCAAAGACTTCACCATGTGTTGTTATTTTAATAATCTAGAGATAGTACTTTGTAGGGCATCATATAAAGTTTTTTGGATTTTAAGAATACAGTTAGGGGCGGTGAATTCAATTTTGTGGAAAAACAAATTTCTTTTATTAAAAGCAATGTTGCTAGTTACGATATTGATGCTGCCAAATAAAATTGTTTTCGGACAAGCTTTCCAAGAAGAACTTGTTGAAATGCAGCTACCGCAGGGTATCTTGATAAAAGGGACTATTACGTCACCTACTGCAAACAAGCCATGTCCGGTAGTTTTGATAATTTCAGGTTCAGGCCCGACTGATCGCAATGGTAATAATCCCTATGGTATCTCCGCAAACTATTTAAAAATGTTAGCAGATAATTTGGCACAACAAGGGATTGCATCTTTGCGATATGATAAACGCGGTATTGGTGCAAGTGCTTGTAAGATAAAAGAAAAAAATCTTATATTTGATGATTATGTGGATGATGCTAGTTTATGGGTCACCAAATTACGACAAGATAAGCGGTTTTCATCAGTAATTGTTGCTGGGCATAGTGAAGGGGCATTAATCGGTATTTTAGTTGCAGAAAAACAACCAATTGATGGATTAATTTCATTATCTGGGGCAGGAGAATCTTTGCAAAAAACAATTTTACGGCAAATAGCTGAAAGGCAGCCTCAAATATTGGCAAAGAGTACTGAAATTGTGGCCAGCTTAGAGCGAGGTGTTATGATTAAAGTAGACAATCCAGAATTGCAATTCCTATTTCGCTCTGGCGTTCAACCTTTTTTAATTTCAGAATTTCGTTACGACCCAAGTGTAGAAATAAGAAAACTTAAAATACCAATTCTTTTAATTCAGGGTTCCCGTGACTTGCAGATAAATGAATTAGATGCAAAAGCTTTGAAAGCTGCTAATGGAAAAGCAAAGCTTGTTATAATAGAAGGCATGAATCATATGCTAAAAAATAGTCCTCCGAATATTAAGGCTAATATTGCTACTTATAGCAATCCAAATATACCACTAGCAAAACCTTTAATTCCGGCTGTAACAAATTTTGTAAAACAAATAGACGCAAAAAAATAATTTTTACTTACAAAGGAGAAATTATATGAAAATTGTAGTTCTAGATGGTTATGCAGAAAACCCAGGGGACTTGACTTGGTCAGCTTTAGAGAATTTGGGAAATCTTATGGTATATGATAGAACGGAAGAGACAAAAATTGTAGAGAGAATTAATGATGCAGAAATAGTTATCGTCAACAAAACTAAGATTGATAAAAGGGTGCTGGATGCCTGCCCGGAAATTAGATATATTGGTGTTTTAGCAACTGGCTATAACAATATAGATATTGAATATGCAAAAGAAAGAAGAATTTTAGTGGCAAATGTTCCCACCTATGGGACTTTTGCCGTAGGGCAATTTGCTATTGCCTTGCTATTGGAGGTGTGTCATAGAATAGGCCACCATGATAGGGCTGTCCATGAAGGCAGGTGGACAAATAATCTTGACTGGTGCTTTTGGGATTATCCGCTAATAGAGTTGTCAGGAAAGACTATGGGAATCATTGGTTTTGGTCGTATTGGTAGGACTACCGGCCGTATTGGTAAGGCTTTGGGAATGAAAATAATTTCTTATACTCGCCATCCGCGTGCTGAAGATGTAAAAGAGGCAGAGTTTGTAGATAAATTAGACGATTTATTTGCTCAAGCGGACGTTGTTGTATTACATTGTCCACTATTTCCTGAAACAAAAGAAATAATAAATAAGAAAAATATAGAAAAAATGAAAGACGGGGTTATCATCATTAACAATTCTCGTGGTGGATTGATTAATGAAAAAGATTTGGCTGAGGCATTAAAGAGTGGAAAGATTTATGCGGCCGGATTAGATGTTGTAGCAACGGAACCCATAGGTAAAGGAAATCCTTTACTTACAGCACCTAACTGCATTATTACCCCGCATATTTCTTGGGCAGCGAAGGAGAGCAGAAAACGATTATTAAATATAGCTGTTGAGAATGTAGCTGCTTTTATAGCTGGAAAAGCTATAAATATAGTTAATAAATGAATTCATCTAATGCAAGCCAAATTAAAAGCTTACATTGGAGTAGCAAAGGTGTATAAATTAAGCAAAGTATGAAAAAAACTGTCCGGGGTAGAGAATGAAAATGTACAGATACAATAGTGTCTTTTTAAGAAGAATATGTGTAATACGCAAGAGGACTAAATGAAAAATACTCAAATTATTAGTGAAATAAATGGGAAAAACGTTCGTATAGACGCATAGTGTTTACATTTTAACAGTTTATTCTGTTGACAAAAAAAGCAATAAATGTGATAATACTTCCAAGCAACGGTGTGAAAACACCGTTGCTTTTATTTTTTATCTGGGGGGGATAGCGGTCTTTACAGTAAAGGATAGAGTTTGTAGAGCTTCTATTCTAGCAATATCGTTAGTTTTTGGAGAAGGAGGGACAACACATGATTAGGTATGTATTAAAACGGTTGGTTATTTCTATTCCCGTTCTTTTTCTGATTTCCGTCGGTGCCTTTATACTTGTACATCTTACACCCGGAGATCCGGCAGATATGTATATTTCACCGGACATGACTCAAGCACAGATTGACCTTACTCGGTCAGCTTTAGGGTTGGATAAACCTTGGCTTATTCAGTATTTTGAATGGATAAAGAATTTCTTTAGTGGTAATTTCGGATTTTCCTTTAGCAGCCGCCAGCCTGTAGCAGAAATCCTAGCACAGCGCTTTAGTCCTACTCTGCTTTTGATGAGCGTAAGCTTACTTGCAGCTTACCTTGCTGCAATTCCACTTGGAATAATCGCAGCTTTAAACAAAAATTCATGGATTGACCGTTCTATTATTGGTTGGACATTTTTCAATGTTTCCTTTCCACCATTTTTTTTAGGTCTTGCATTGATTTACGTTTTAGGAATAAAGCTGGCGATTTTTCCCACAGGCGGAATGGTTGTTTTAGGACAGGAAAATGATATTGCAGGTCGATTGATGCACTTGGTATTACCGGTAGTGGTTATGGCTTCTCAGTTTTCTGCCAATATGATTCGTTATGTTAGGGCTAGTGTATTAGATGTTTTAGACCAAAACTATATTAGGACGGCAGTTTCAAAAGGATTATCAGAGCTACATATACTGTTTGCTCATATATTTAGAAATTCCTTGATTCCAATTATAACCGTAATAGGAACAGATCTTCCGAAAATTATAGGTGGAGCGGTTATCACAGAACAAATATTTCAGTGGCCGGGAATAGGGTCATTAACAGTAGCGGCAATTAATTCTCGTGATTATCCAATTTTGATGGCCATAGTTATCTTGTCTGCTGTTGCCGTTCTTTTAGCGAATTTATTAGTAGATGTATTGTACGCGGTAATTGATCCTCGTATTAGATATGAAAAGTGAGGTGCGTGAAAATGAATACAAATAAATTCATGTTGGTAGGTGATGACAGCGCCTTCGGAAATTTAACAGCGAGAGAAGTTTATGACGGAATTGCGGATAAACCGAATGACGCTAAGGTAGAGGTAGTGGAATCGTGGGAGAAAATAACTTGGAGAAGATTTTGTAAAAACAAAGTAGCTTTTTGGAGTATGGTTTTGTTGCTGGGAATTGTACTGATGGCAGTACTGGCTCCGGTTATTGCACCATTTAATCCTAATACTACAGTTGGGGACTTTGACGCTGCACCCTCAGCAGCTCACCTTTTGGGGACTGATGATGTAGGAATGGATATTTTAAGCAGGCTAATTTATGGCTCACGGGTGTCTTTAATCGTTGGTGTCGGTTCTGTGTTTATTTATGCGCTTATAGGCATTACGCTGGGGCTGTTGTCAGGCTATTTGGGAGGCACAGTTGATGGTGTTATTATGAGAATAACAGAGGTTTTCATGGCGTATCCTCATTTCATGATAATAATGGTAATTGTAAGTCTAATTGGCCCTAATATGATGACCGTCATGTTAGTAATGGGTGTTATGGGGTGGCCGCCTATCTGTCGTTTGGTGCGAGGAGAAGTTTTGAAGGTAAAGTCAATGGACTACATCGCATCGGCTGTAGTTACAGGCTATTCACCTTATACAATCGTTGCTAAGCATATTTTGCCTAATGTTTTGTCGCCTATACTTGTTAATGCTACCTTTGGCATAGCTTCGGCAATATTGATGGAAGCTTCTTTGAGTTTTTTGGGCATGGGTGTGCAACCGCCGACTGCTAGCTGGGGAAATATGTTGACAAGTGCCCAATCACTTACAGTTCTTTCCGAAGAACCTTGGAGATGGATTCCTCCGGGTATTGCTGTTTTAACGGCGGTATTGGCAATTAATTTTTTAGGTGACGGACTGAATGAAGCCATAGGTGGGGATTCTAAATAGCATTTTTAAATGTTGTTTGAAGTTTATAAATAAAATTAGAGAGGGGAAGTTAAAATGGGTTTATTGAATTGGATGCACAAAAAGAGATTATTGGTTTTTGGAGTAGCCATGGTTTTAGGCGTTTCATTATTAAGTGGTTGTGGAGGCAAGGAGGCAACAACAAAAGCCAATTCTGATACTTTGTATATAGGCATGGCAAATCCGCCGGAATTTTTCAATCCTTTATTAAATCCCGGAATAGCTGGTAAATTTGCTATTCGTTTTATGTATGACAGTCTTTTGGGGATGCCTGAACCGAATAAATTCGTCCCAGCATTGGCAGATAGTTTTGAAACTAAAGATAGTCAGAATTACACAATTAAGCTGAATCCAAAAGCAAAATGGACCGATGGTAAGCCGGTTACAGCAGATGATGTGGTGTATACTCTTAACTTAATTGCTAATCCTAAAGTTGAAACATCTAAAAATTCTAATATTAAGATGCTTGAAGGACTTAATGAGCAAGGTAAACTTCCGGAAGGCGTAAGCAAAATTCCTGGATTAGTTGCCGTTGATGCTCATACGGTAACGTTGAAAACTAAAACACCGGTTGACCCAAATTATATAAAGAACTTTTTAGGTTTTGAAGTATTTATAGCTCCTAAACATATTTTCGAGAAAATTGATCCAGCAGCTATTGGCAGCTCTGAAGCTGCGACGAAACCAACTGTTACAAGTGGTCCATTTAAGTTTGTGACTTACAAGACAAACGATCATATTGAATATACCGCAAATACTGACTATTACCAAGGTGTGCCTAAGTTAAAGAAAATATTCGTTCGTATTATGAATGGCACTCTTTTGGTTACGGAATTAAAAGCCGGTAATATTCAAATGGTAGCTGGCGGCGGCATTGGCATAGTACCTATAAAAGATATTGATATCTTGAAAAAGGATAGCAAGTTGTCAGTACAGACCGTACCCTCTTTTCAGGGTCAGTATTTGGATGTTAATAATAGTATTCCTGAATTTAATGCTAAATTCAGAAATGCCGTTACAACAGCTATTAATCGTCAACAAATAGTAGACCAACTTTACAAAGGCACTGCTCAGCTTGTACCGACAATTTACACCCCTATCAGCCCTGTGTTTGATAAAAATTTAAAGTCTTTGGCGTATGACCCAGCTAAAGCCAAAGCTTTGTTGGCAGAGTCAGGTTTTGATACTTCGAAAGAAATAACTTTAGAGGTTCCTATTGGAAATGTATTGCGTGAACAATCAGCATCCTTGATTCAGCAAGATTTAACGGCTATCGGGCTAAAAGTAAAACAGGAAAAAGTGGATTTCCCAACCTTGCTGGCTAGAGCCAGAAAAGGCGACTATCAGATGATTTTAATTGGTTATGGTCTTACAGTGGATCCTGATTACAGCTCTTACTTTGTACCTGGTGGCAGCAATAACTATGCTCATATTGATGATCCCAAGCTGACCGAAATGATGTTGGCAGCAGCTTCAATGACAGATGCTGATCAACGCAAAGCGGCATATGTTAAAATCCAGGGATATATGAGCGAGCAGCAATTCTTAACCACCTTGTATGCCCCGGACTGGATTATTGCTCAAAGCAAGCGTCTTCATGGTGGCATCAGACCATTCTGGGATGGATCTTTGGTTGACCTTCATCAATGGAGCCTTGATGGTTGATAATTATTAATTTAAGTGTCTGACTATAGCGTTGTTCTTAGCAGAGTTTATTCAGGAGGGAATAGAATTATGAAAGAAACGATTTTGAGCGTAAAAGATTTGACAATTTCGTTTCAGACCCTGGACGGCAAGATTTCTGCCGTCCAAGGTGTAAGTTTCGATCTAAAAAAGGGTGAAACACTAGCTATTGTCGGGGAGTCCGGTTCAGGAAAGTCTGTTTCTATGAAGGCTATTAATCGCGTGTTACCTAAAAGTAATACGAAATACGAACAAGGCGAAATTGTTTATGAAGGCCGTAATTTATTGGCTATATCGGAAGGCGAGATGGAAAAAATTCGTGGTAAAAAAATTGCTATGATTTTTCAAGATCCCATGACATCGCTAAACCCGACTATGACGGTAGGAATGCAAATTGCTGAATCCATAATTAAACATCAGAAAATGTCCAAAGACGAGGCTATGAGGGAAGCATGTAACCTCATGGACTTGGTGGGCATTAGAAATCCTAAAACCAGCAGCAAAAACTATCCGCATCAATTTTCCGGAGGTATGCGGCAGCGGGTTATGATTGCCTTATCCTTGGCCTGCAAGCCGGATATTCTTATTGCCGATGAACCGACTACGGCGCTGGACGTAACAATTCAAGCCCAAATTTTGGATTTGATTGACGAACTGAAACAAAAATTGCATATGTCTGTTATTTTTATTACTCATGACTTAGGGGTAGTTGCTCATGTTGCTGATCGAGTAGCTGTTATGTATGCAGGTAGGATTGTGGAAATTGGTACTGCTGAAGAAGTATTCTATTATCCGCAAAATCCATATACTTGGGGTCTTATTTGTTCTATGCCTTCTATCGATACGAAAGAGGCAATACTGTACAGCATTCCTGGGGCTCCGCCTAACTTGATGAACATGCCAAAAGGCGATGCTTTCGCGCCTAGAAATTCATATGCTTTAGCTATTGATTTTGAAGAAAAACCACCTTTATTTAAGGTGAGTGAGTCACATTACGCTGCAACCTGGCTTTTACATCCAAATGCTCCTAAAGTGACACCACCTGCAGAAATTTTGCGGCGCTATGAGATATTCAAGTCTTTCTATAAGACCACAGAGGAGGTGGAGGTTTATGATCAGTGCACAAGCAGTTTCGCAGGATAGAGAAGTAATATTGCAAGTACGTGGTTTGAAGAAAACATTCAACCCCGGTAAAAATAATGAAGTGCACGCCATAGACGATATTTCTTTTGACATTTATAGAGGCGAGACCTTAGGATTAGTAGGAGAATCCGGTAGTGGAAAATCAACTACAGGTCGGTCTATTATAAAATTGGATTCTATTACTTCGGGAACAGTGCTTTATAAAGGAAAGGATATAAGCAAGGTCTGTGGCAAAAAAGATGTGTTAGAATTTCGCAAATCCATGCAAATGATATTTCAAGACCCTTTTGCCTCGTTAAATCCACGCATTCCTGTGAAAAATATTATTGGAGATGCTTTGCGAGTACACAACCTTTGCAAAACGGATGCTGAGGTAAACAAGAGGGTTAATGAGTTGCTGGATATTGTGGGAATAAACCGTTCTTACGCCAATCGCTACCCCACGGAATTTTCCGGTGGACAGTGCCAACGTATTGGTATTGCTAGAGCCTTGTGTGTAAAACCGGATTTCATTGTGGCTGATGAGTGTTTATCTGCTCTGGATGTATCGATTCAGGCGCAGATTGTAAATTTACTTATTAAGCTTCGCCAAGAACAGGAAATGACCTATTTGTTTATAGCTCATGATTTGGCTATGGTTAAATACATAAGTGATCGCATAGCGGTTATGAAAAATGGCAAAATTTTGGAGCTTGCTGATGCAGACGAGCTGTATAAGTGTCCGTTGCATCCTTATACGATTTCGTTGCTATCGGCATCGCCGTTAACGGATCTCTACAAAGAGAAAAAACGTAAAAGGGTGGACTATGATTCTTCGCTGCATACATATTCTGCTGATAAAGTAGTTGGAATGTTTGAGATTTCCAAGAATCATTGGATTTATTGTTCCGAAGAAGAAGTGGAAAAGTATAAGCAGTCTTTGTCTGGGCTGCAAATGGCAAATTAAGTAAGGTTTAACTTAAAATATAGCTAAATTTTGTGGTTTAGGAGTGATAAAAGGTGTATTTATTTAAGGAAAGTGTTGAGGCAATAATACCAAAAGTAAAAGAATGGCGCCGTCATCTTCATCAATATCCTGAACTGTCTTTCGAAGAATTTGAGACAACGGAATACATTATTGATCAGATTAAAGATTTTACAGATATTACTTATGAGAGGCTTGCAGAAACCGGTGTTGTTGTTAGGTTAAATGGCAGCAAACCTGGCCCTGTTATTGCTTTGCGTGCTGATATTGACGCGCTGCCCATGACTGAAAGAAGCGGTGTGTCATTTTCCTCTAAAAATGAGGGAGTCATGCATGCTTGTGGACATGACTCTCATGCGGCTATGCTATTAGGTGCACTTTATGCTTTATATGAGCACAGAAAAGAATTGGAAGGTTCTTTCGTGTTTATATTTCAAGCAGCTGAAGAAGTTTTCCCCGGTGGGGCTAAGGAGTTAGTGGAAAAAGGCATTATGGACGGCGTAGATGCTATAATTGGGCAACATACAGGACCAAAAATAAAGGTAGGGCATATTGCAACCCGACCGGGTTATATAATGGCTAACAGCGATAGATTCGAAGTAACGGTTGTAGGACGTGGTGGTCATGGTTCTTCGCCTCAAGCCTGTCTTGATCCTATACCGGTGGGGGCGCAAATCGTCACTGCTCTGCAAGATATTGTCGCTAGACACGTTCCGGCTCAGGAAAGCTGTGTTTTAAGCGTAACACAGTTTAACAGCGGTACTGTCTATAATGTAATTCCTGACACAGCGGTAATTAAAGGTACAGTGCGTACTTATTCTACTGAAAACAGGGAACTAATGGAAAAAATGATTAAGCAGATAGCGGAAAAATATGCTGCTGCTTCGGATATGACGATTGAGTATGAATTTAGGCGCGGCTATGATAATATGTGTAATTCTGATACCTATACCAAAGCCCTTATGGAAGTGGCTGACGAGTTATACGGATCTGGTACTGCTGAGTTAATGGCTCCTGGCTTGGGAGGAGAGGATTTTTCCTATTATCTGCAAAAAGTGCCGGGTTGCTTTTATTTCTTTGGCATCGGCAATAAAGAATTGGATTGTGTGTACCCGACACACAGTACGAAGTTTCGTATTGATGAAGACTCCTTTTCTGTAGGAATTTCTATCATGCTAAATGCTGCCATACGGTTTCAGAAATTAGCAAAAAAAGAAGCATAAGGAGGGGCATCGTGGAGCCAATATTTGAAAAAGACATAGAGGAAATTTTACCGCAAGTAGTTGCGTGGAGGAGACATTTTCACCAATATCCGGAAAGCTCCTTTAATGAAGTTGCTACAACGGAATTTTTGCTTAACGAAATTGAAAAATTAGGAAATGTTAAAATTACAAGGCCGATGGAAACTGGTTTGGTTGCTCGTTTGGAAGGGGCTTTACCGGGACCTACTATTGCTTTGCGAGCCGATATAGATGCCTTAAAAATGACTGAACTGACGGGCCTTGAATATGCCTCTAAAAATGAAGGGGTTATGCATGCTTGTGGTCATGATTCTCATACAGCCATGCTTCTTGGGGCTGTAAGTATTTTAAGCAAGAACCAACAAAATCTTAAGGGCAACTTTGTCTTTATCTTCCAACCTGCGGAGGAATTTCCTCCCGGAGGGGCAATTGCCATGGTTGAAGCCAATGTTTTAGATGGGGTGGATGCTATTTTAGGGCAACATGTTTCTTCAATTACTCAAGTTGGGCAGGTAGGTATTTTGGCTGGTGCCTCTTCTGCTAATACTGATTGTTTTGAAATTGTAGTAAAGGGTAGAGGCGGACATGCCTCGACTCCTAACCTATGTATTGATCCTATCCCGGTTGCTATGCAAATAGTAACGGCAATGCAGCAAATAGTACCTAGAAACATTAGTCCTAATGATAAAGCAGTACTTTCTGTTACGAGAATTAATGGTGGTACAGCAGATAATATTATTCCCGATACAGTAATAATTGGTGGCACGGTTCGCACATATACCAAAGAGAATCGGGAAAAAATCTATGAACGCATATGCTCAATTGCCGCTAAAATAAGTGCGGCAGAAAATTGTGAAGGAACCGTAAAATATACCTGGGGCTATCCCTCGACGGTAAATACGCCTGCCTATGTAGAGGCGATAACTGCTTTGGGCGAAGAACTGTATGGTGAAGGCACTGTTGTTACGATGGAACCGAGCATGGGCGGAGAAGATTTTGCTTATTATTTGGAAAAAGTACCTGGTTGTTTTATGTATTTGGGTGTAAAAAATGCAGAAAAAGGTTGTATTTATCCAGGACATAATACAAAATTCACTATTGATGAGGATGCTTTTTCTATGGGAATTACAATGATGTTAAACGGAGCTTTGTGTTTCCAAAAGTTAGTAGAAAAACAGAAAAAAGAAGCTTAAAATAAGTAATTAGAGCAATAAGGCTATATTAAATACTTAAGGACGGAGTTAAAATCACTCCGTCCTTTTCCTGTTCTGTATTTTGCAAAGGTTGTTTTACTAGACTTTATTCATTTTCTCACAGTTAAAAATTTGACATATTAAAGATTTCACTATTTTTGTTTATGCGTTTCGGTTGGTGATTTTTGAAATATACTGGTTGTAGACCGCAAAAGGCCGCTAAATCAAGTGCTTCTGCATAAAAACTGCCGATTGTAGAGGCATTATGAGCGTCAGAACCAATTGTCACCAGTTTACCCCCTAATTGCGCCCAACGTATATATATTTTTAAAAGGGCAGGTATTGCTTCGGGGTTTCTAAGACGCCTAGTATTAATCTCTAAAGCCTTTTCGTTTTGGGCTAATTTAATAAATATATCGTCAATATATTCAGAAAATTCATGATAATTTAAATTGTTGTCAGCATAGTTTGCGTGGCGGCATATATAGTCAATATGACCTAAACTGTCAATAAAATCAAAAGCTTCTACGCAGACCTCTAAAGATGAAAGGTACTGCGAGTAGGCCGCTTGTTTAGTACGGCCTTCATAATATTTACTCCAGGACAAATCAATATCATCTATAACATGAATTGAACCAATTATGTAATCAAAAGGACAGGCTGTAATTTTTTCACGAATTTTTTCAACGAATTCCAGACGCATACCAAGTTCTACACCTAGCAACACCGTCGATGAACGATATTTTTCATAGGTCTTAAAATAATCATTTGTATCAAAAATGTACATTCCGTTAGTAGGGTATCCGATATCCATATGGTCTGTTATAGTTATACCCATATTTAATTGTTTGCCTTTTTTTACTGCTCGTTGCATAGACATTGCCGAGTCACTTGAAAAGAGCGTATGTATGTGAGTATCAAATAACATAGATCAATAAACCTCCTTACTTATTGAAAAAAACAAAAAAGAGGCATGGCAAAAGCGCCATCGCCTCTTAATACATTTAATAACTAACATTATAATAAAATTTATATATGGGTTTGTCAAGCTAATTTAGAAACGCGTTGCTTAGCTTATACCATAGAAACTTCTGCTATATAATATGAAGGATAAATTCTTTATAAGTACTATACATAAAGCCCCTTTCGATTTTTACTTGCTATTTGCGATAAAAGAAACTACACTTAAGAAAATGCTTAAACAAAGTGGTGATGTAGTTGAATTTTAAAATAAAATGGGAAAACCTCTGTGCGTTTACTACCATAAAATATCCTGATTTCTCATTAACTACCGAAAAAATTATATTCCTAAACGGTCCGTCAGGATGCGGAAAATCTACCTTATTAAAGATTATCAACGGAACACTTACACCTTTTGCAGGAAAGGTATTTCTAGACAATCAAGAAATTTCCACCTTGGACCCTATTTATTTACGCCGACGTGTCATCTTAGCCGAGCAGTCGGTTTATTTATTTAGTGGTACCATTTCTGACAATTTTCGTCGCTTTCATCAGTATAGAAAGACTCCAGCTGTTAGTCAGGAGAAATGTCAGGCTCTCTTGGATATTTGCGGGTTTTCATTTAACCTGGAAGAATCGTGCGACTCTATGTCAGGAGGAGAACGCCAACGCATATTTCTGGCTATAGCTTTAAGTATGGAACCGGAAGTTTTATTGTTAGATGAACCAACTTCCGCTATGGACAGCGCATTGGCACATATAGTTATGGGGAACATAATTAAGTACTGCCGTGCTCATAATACACCGATGATAATTGTTAGTCATGATTTAGAGCTGAGTAATACTTATGCGGACGAGATCATTCGATTGGAGGGGAAACCATGAATGGCGTTGCCGATATTACTATTACCAATTTTTTACTGATTTATTTGCTCCTTCTAATTGTCCTTGTGGTCATGAAATTATGTCACATTGGCCAATCTAAGCTTCTTTTTGTGGCAAGTCTACGGATGACAGTTCAGCTTATTATAGCAGGGTTTGTGTTGATGTTTATCTTCAAAAATCCGCATCCGGTTTTTACTATTGCCTATATTATTGCCATGATAGCATTTGCTACACACCGCGTTATTTCTAAAAACAAATGGCTTAATAAGTCTTTTAGATGGGCAATCTTTGGCACAATGGCCTTGTCAGGTGTGTCTGTTTTGGCCTTTTTCCTGCTGGCTATAGTCCACCAGAACTTGTTTAATCCGCAATATGCTATCCCCTTAAGTGGCATGATTTTCGGCAATGCTATGACAGGCTTAAATCTTGGAGTGAAAACATTTCATGATAATCTAGAAAGCGAACACTTACAAATAGAAACACTGCTGAATTTTGGTGCTGAACCCAAACAGATTCTTCTTCCCTTTGTAAATAATGCTTTGGAGACAGCTATGCTGCCTACACTGAACTCTATGGTTGGTATGGGTATTGTCGCACTACCGGGCATGATGACAGGTCAAATTCTCTCTGGCACCCTTCCCACAACGGCCATTCTTTATCAAATAGCTATGATGATAGTCATTTGTACCGTTTTATGTCTTTCTGTTTTTGGTTCTCTTTATTTAGGTTATAAAACTCTTTACAATGAACGAGCGCAAATTATTTTTCCACAATAAAATTGTAAATTATAAAAATGGCTTAGCTACTGGGTTTTGCGATATATCTTGCGCAGAAAATTAACAAGTGGTACAATATTAAAGTTACCAATGCTACTATAGCTCAGTTGGTAGAGCATCTCATTCGTAATGAGAGGGTCGTCTGTTCGAATCAGATTAGTAGCTCCAGTTGAAAGTTAGGCTCTCAGGTTTTTTCCCTGAGAGCTTTTTGCTTTACAACGTAAGTGTTTTAAATGGCATTTAGCACTGTATTTACAATTATTTTTTATCGAATTATAATTGTGCTAAGTTTAAATAAAAATTGCCTTTGTGAAGTCTCCCAAAAAGAACAAGGAGGTAAGGAATGGAAATCAAAGTTTTGGTAGAAAACAGGACCTGTTCATCAGATTTTGCTTGCGAGCATGGACTAAGTCTTTATATTGAAACGGGAAAGCATAAAATATTATTTGATATGGGCGGAAGCACTATCTTTTTAGAAAATGCTCACAAAATGGGTGTTGATTTATCCCTCGTTGATATAGGGATTCTCTCTCATGGTCACTCGGATCATGGTGGTGGTCTGCCGGCCTTTCTAGAACTTAATAAAAATGCCAATATTTATATTCATGAAAAAGCTGACGAAGGACACTACGCTCGTCGGGATCAGGATAAAATAGCTGAAATAGGTATTTCTCCACAAATAATGAAGGAACCAAAAATAATTTGCACTAAAGGTGACTGGCAGCTGGATGAGGGCCTTTTGCTTTTTTCTTCAGTTGATAAAAAACAACTTTGTTCTGTGGCCAACAATTCACTTCTAGTCCAAAACCACAATGAATATGTTAAAGATTCTTTTGAACATGAACAAAATTTATTGCTTACGGAAAAAGGGGAAAAAATTTTAATAACAGGCTGTGCTCACCGTGGCATAGTTAATATTATGGCAAGAGCAATGGAGTTGGCAGGTGGACCGCTGGACGCTGTTATCGGGGGGTTCCATTTGTCAAACCCAAGTACAGGACAATGCGAAGCAGACGAGCTTATTGCCGGAGTAGCAGAATGTTTGAATTCGTATGAAACAAAATATTACACCTTCCACTGTACAGGAATAGAAGCATATAGAAAATTGAAAATGACCATGGGAGACAAAATTTCTTATTTGGCAACAGGAGATAAACTTATATTTTAGAGTTTACCGGTTTACCTAGTGAATAAAAAGAATGAAGAAGTTTAATAAAGGCCTCGTGTTAATGTTAAAGAATGTGCCTGCCAGAAAAATTTTGCGCCAATAATGGACAGTGTTGTTCTGAGAGGTTTTGTTATAGCAAAGAACGGTTTTTTAGGCATTGTGAAATATGTTTACAATTATTTTCGGCTGAATTATAATTATGTTAAATTACAACACAAAAAGTCAGTCTATGGGAGGGCAAATAATGGCATTTAAGATTTTACTTTTGCAGGATATATCTAATGAAGGAAAAGTGTATTTTCAGGAACATAATTGCGATTTATACATTAGCCAGGGCAAAAATGAGGCCGAAATTGTGGAGGAAATACATAAAATACAACCGGATGCTTTATGTGCTAGAAATAATAAGATTACAGCAGCAATGATGGATGGTGCTAGCACAATAAAAGTAGTTGCTAAACACGGGGTAGGATATGACAGTATAGATGTAGCACATGCCACGGAGAAAAAAATACAAGTTGTGTATGTACCGGACGGCAACTTTATATCCGTGGCAGAACATGCTATGTTTCTTATAATGGCTTGTGCTAGAAGATATGAAGAGGTTGCTGTCCAATTTAGAAAAGGAAATTTTGGTGTTAGAAATGATATCAAAGATTTTACGGAGCTAAGGGGTAAAGTCCTTGGAATTATGGGTTGTGGACATATTGGCAGTGCTTTGGCAGAAATAGCGGCCAAAGGTTTTGGCATGAAAGTTTTGGGTTATTCCAGGCACCTTGTGCCGGGAACAGTAAGCGAAGGTAATACTTTTGTGGCAATAGGAAAAGAAGAAATGCTTAAACAAGCTGATTTTTTAGTTTTGGCAATGCCGTCTACGCCTGAAACCAAATATAGCTTCACCTATAATGATTTTAAAAACATGAAAAAGAGTGCATGCTTTATAAATATTGCCAGAGGAGATATTGTTATTGAAGCTGATTTTATAAAGGCCTTACAAGATAATCTGCTTAGGGCTGCTGCTACAGATGTTTTTGATTCTGAACCACCAGACATTGATAATCCTTTGCTTAAAATGAATAATGTTGTGGTTACACCACATTCTGCAGGACTTACAGTTGACGCCATGAAACGAACGAGCTTGAGCACTGCGCAGCAGATAGTTGACGTGTTGGAGGGAAGAGCACCTAAGTGGCCGGTTAATTAATAGTGCAGGTTTTTACTGTAGGAAAATAATAAATTGAGGACGTAATATTCGCAAATAAAACCAAAATTAGAATAAGAGTTGTTGTGTAGTAAAAATGCTGTAACCCCAAGATAATATCTTGGGGTTTTTGTTGTGACAAAACCACAATATGTGCTAAAATATATAGATAAACTGGAGTAGTGTATGCAAGTGGAGGAATAGTATTGGATAATTATAAACCTTTATGTGAGGCAATAGAAAAATATAGAAAAGCTCACGTATATCCTTTTCATACCCCCGGGCATAAAGGGGGCCGTGGTGCCGATGAGACTTTATCGGCGCTAATGGGAGATACGGCGTTGACCAGTGATGTTTCTTTAATGTCAGAACTAGACGATCTTCATAATCCACAAGGGTGCCTGCAAGAGGCACAGGAGCTTGCTGCCAAGCTTTATGGTGCTGACGCTACATTCTTTGCTCCCAATGGTACTACGGGTGCCATTCATGCTATGCTCATAGGAACGTTAGTTCCCGGTGATAAAATTTTAGTACCCCGTAATACCCATCGTTCGGTTATAGGAGGATTGATTTTAGGCGGATTGCGGCCAGTGTACGTTTTACCTGCTTATAGTGAAGCGTGGTCGCTTAGTTTACAGGTTACAGTTGAAGATATTGAAAAGATGCTAATAGCACAAACAGATATTGCGGCGGTACTTATTACTAGTCCCAATTATTACGGAATGGTTGCTGATTTACCGGCCATTGCTAAAGTAGCCCATGAACACGGGGCACTGCTGCTAGTAGATGAGGCCCACGGGGCTCATTTGGGCTTTTCACCACTGTTACCGCCTTCAGCTTTGCAGTGTGGGGCTGATGTAGTTGCACAAAGTACGCATAAACTTTTGGGAGCGTTGACACAGTGCTCCATGTTACATATTAGGGGTAAGCGGGTAGAGCGGCAACAAGTGGCAGCAGCTATGAGTTTGCTTACTACTACCAGCCCAAATTATTTACTCCTGGCCTCTTTAGATTGTGCCCGTAGTCAAATGGCTACAGAGGGGAAAGTCTTAGTGGAACGGGCAGTAAAAGTTGCCGATAAATTACGGATTGCTTTAGAGAAAATCCCTCAGCTTAAAGTTTTAAAACAAAGCATTATTGGTCAAGGTGGCGTTGTTGGTCTAGATACTACGAAAGTAACAGTAAATGTGCGTGAACTGGGTTTTAGTGGTGTTTATGCAGGAGAAGAATTAAGACGCGCAGGTATTGCTGTGGAATTGGTTGATAGAGATAATCTTTTGTTCTTGCTGACTTATGCTGATGATAACCAAGAAATAGATGATGTAATAGGTAAAATAGTCCTAACGTTTATGATGTTAGGGGCCTTGCATCGAGAGGTAAATAAGCTGGAAAATAGTATTTTACCCTTGCCTCGCCAAGTTTTATTGCCTCGTGTAGCTTTTTACGCTTTCAAAAAAGAATGCCTGTTTGCAGAAGCTGCAGGAGAAATTTCTGCAGAACAAATCAGCTTTTACCCCCCTGGTATACCGGTTGTGGTACCGGGAGAAGAAATAACAGAAGAAATTATCTCCTATTGTCAAGAGCTTAAAGCGGCAGGAATACCGGTAAGCGGGCCACGAGATAGTAGCTTGGAAAGAATACAAGTGGTGAAAAAATGAAAAAAAGCTTGTTTATAACATTTGAGGGCCCTGATGGCAGCGGTAAAACAACGCAAATAGAGCGCGTAGCAAAATGGCTTGAGCAACTAAACTATAATATTGTTTGTACAAGAGAACCGGGTGGAACTAAGTCAGCAGAGAAAATCAGACAAATTGTTTTGGATCCTTGTTTACCGATTAAAGCGGAAGCAGAGACATTATTATATTTGGCAGCTAGAGCTGAACATGTAGAAAAAGTTATTGCTCCGGCTCTACTGGCTGGTAAAATCGTCTTGTGTGATAGGTTTAGTGATTCCACTTTTGTCTATCAGGGAATTACACGCGGAATGGATTTAAAGGTTCTACGTCTTATGGATGCTTTTGCTACTAAAGGACTAAAACCGGATGTAACCTTTATTTTGGATGGACTTCCAGAACTTTTAGTTGCTAGGCGCCAAAAACGAGGAATACAAGATCGTTTTGAATTAGAGGGATTAGATTTCCAACAGAAAGTGCGTGCTGGGTTTATGCAACTTGCCCAAGAAGAGCAAGAACGCATAAAGGTTATCAATGCTTTACAAGAATTAGATGACGTTACTATGGATATTATTACGCAAGTAAAAAAGTTGCTTTTAAAATAATATGCTATAGACCAAAGTTGTTTAATTTTGCATACTATACATAATGAAGGAAAAGGAAAAAATATGTGGCCAAAAGTACGAGGACATGAGCAAAATAAGGCTGTACTTAGTCAGTTTTTACAAGGGGAAAGAGCTACTCCCGCGCTTTTGTTTTATGGACCGGCCGGAGTTGGGAAACGGTATTTAGCAGAGCAGTTTGCCAAGAGCTTTTTGTGTCAGAAAGACCCGGAGATAGAAGATGATTGCCCATCTTGCAGAGCTTTTAAGGCGGGGACGCATCCGGATTTTATCAAAGTGGCCCAATTGGCACCAGGGAAAGAAATACTTATTGAACAGATTAAAGAAATGAGTCGACAAGCATCTTATGCTCCTACCCTTTCAACTCATAAAGTTTGTATAATTGATGGTGCGGATTTCATGAAGGCAGCCGCGGCTAATAGTTTATTAAAATTATTGGAAGAACCTCCGGATTTTTGGCTGTTTATTCTTATTGCTACTGATGTTAATCGTTTATTACCTACAATTTTATCCCGTGTTATTAGTAGGAGATTTGATGGATTAGCGGCTGCTGAGGTAACAGAGATTTTAGCTGAAAAACAGGTGGAAAACGCTGATATTTTAGCTAACCTAGCTTCCGGTTCTCCTGGCAAAGCCTTGGAATTAAACTCATTTGATGCACTAATGTGGAGAGAAAGAGCTATGTATGTTTTGGAACATAGCAGAGAATCACAGGTTATGCAGTTTATTAATGATTTAGCTTGGCTAGAAAAAATAAGTATGCCGGAAGGCTTGTTGTTTTTGGAAATGATGCTCCTTATTTTGCGAGATGGTTTATTTAGTAAAGAGCATATTGACGGAAGCTTTTTTAATGAAGATTTGCTGATACGCATAGACGATTGTTTTGGTAATTGGAGTAATAAAAATATAGAAAAATTGGTAAAAATTGTCGGTGATAGTTATAGAGGTATTGCCGCTAAAACAGGTAGTAAAGCGGTATTAGAGGCCTTGATTTTACGTATCAATGAGCTTCGGAAGGAGGATTAATGTGGCAACAGTTGTAGGTGTTAGATTTAAAAAAGCCGGAAAGATTTATTATTTTGATCCGGTAAATACAGAAGTAAAAAAAGATGATTATGCAATAGTGGAAACAGCTAGAGGTGTAGAATATGGCGAGGTAGTAACAAATCGTAAAGAGGTGGAAGATGCAGATTTGGTTTCACCGTTAAAACCTGTAATCCGAAAGGCCACCGATGCCGATGCTGTTAAGGTAGAAGAGAATCATCTTAAAGAGAAGGATGCTTTCAATATTTGTTCCAAGAAAATCAAAGCGCATAATTTGGAAATGAATCTAGTTGAAGTGGAATATACCTTCGATGTTAGCAAAATAATTTTCTATTTTACGGCAGAAGGCCGTATTGATTTTAGAGAATTAGTTAAAGATTTAGCGGCAGTATTCCGCACACGCATTGAGCTAAGACAAATTGGTGTTCGCGATGAAGCCAAAATGTTAGGCGGTATTGGCTGCTGTGGAAGACCCCTGTGTTGTTCTACTTTTTTAGGTGATTTCGAGCCGGTATCTATACGTATGGCGAAAGATCAAAATTTATCTTTGAATCCTACCAAGATTTCAGGTATTTGTGGTCGTTTATTATGTTGCTTAAAATATGAAAACTATTTGTATTGTGACAAGAAAAAGGGCTGTGGTTGTGCCCATGGTAAAGAGCGGCAATTAGTGCCAAAACCGGGAATGATGGTAATAACACCAACCGGTGAGGGAAGGGTTATGGGAATTAATCGTAGCGAAAAGACGGCTTCTGTAGAACTTGCCCCGGATAATACGATTACTGTTGGCTGGGATGAGATGATAGAGGCTTCTAAGGTGGAAAAATAAGAATGAATGGTACTAAAAGGCGAGATTCTTTGCCAGGTTGTGAGTATTTAATATGGCAAGATAGTAAAGAATTTTGTTTTACTACAGACGCTGTTTTTTTGGCTGCTTTTCCACATGTAGTAACGGCTGCCAAAGTTTTAGAGTTAGGCAGTGGTACAGGTGCAATCAGCCTACTGCTTTCTGCTCGGGGAGCAGGATATGTAGTAGGAGTTGATTGTAACAGCCATGTTGTTGATCTTTTTCAACAAAGTATTGTTGACAATGGACTTGTGGGACGTGTAGAAGCGGTAGAGGCTGATTTGCGCGATTTAAAAGGTAAGTATGAGTCAGAGTATTTTGATTTGGTAGTAGCCAATCCGCCTTATCGTATTGGGGGTAAGAAACGCCTAATAGGTACGACTGCTTGTCACGAGGTAACCGCTGCCTTGGAAGATTTTTTCCAAGTAGCAGCACTTATGGTTAAGTATCGAGGCAGGTTTGCCTTGGTACAACTGCCTGAACGTTTTACAGAAGCGGTTAGTTTAGGAGAAAAGTATGGTTTGGAGCTTAAGAAACTGCAATGGGTACATTCTTTTGTGGAAAAACCTGCTTGGATTTTTTTAGCGGAATTCGTAAAAGGGGGATCACCTGGGTTGAAAGTCCTGCCACCCCTTATTATGTATAATAAAGATGGAACCCATAGTAAGCAGACGTTGACCTATTATGGTATGGACCAGGAGGAAAAATAGTATGGCAGAAAGTAAAGGTACACTTTATTTGTGTGCTACGCCTATTGGTAATTTAGAAGATTTAACGCCGCGAGCTTTGCGGATGCTGAGGGAAGCTGATATAATTGCTGCGGAAGACACTAGACATACACGCCAATTAATGACGCATTTTGATTTACACGGGCATTTGATCAGTTACCATGAGCATAATAAAGAAAAACAAGGCCCTTTTTTGATAGAACGCTTATTGGCGGGGGAAAATATTGCACTTGTTAGTGATGCCGGATTCCCTGGTATAGCTGATCCGGGAGAGCTTTTAGTGCAGCAAGCTATTGCAGAAAACATTGCAGTAGTTCCTGTACCGGGAGCAAATGCTGCTTTGTCCGGCTTAGTAGCTTCAGGGTTGCCTTCATCAACATTTTTTTTTGGCGGATTTTTGCCTAAAAGTAAAAAAAATAGACGCTTGCAACTTTTAGAATGGAAAAATGTGCCGGGCACGGTTATTTTTTATGAAGCACCCCATAGGATAAAAGAAGTTTTACAAGATATTCTAGCGGCTTGGGGTGATAGACCCATAGTTTTGGCTAGAGAATTAACTAAAGTGCACGAAGACTTTTTTCGCGGTAATGTTACTGAGGCATTAGAGCATTTACTGGAAAAGGAACCTAGGGGAGAATTTGTAATTATTCTAGGAGCAGGTGAAAAACAGTCAGAGGCACTGCCTGCAGGTAATCCTTTGGATAAGGTTCGAATGCTTATGGCCCAGGGGATTGAGAAAAAGGAATCCCTCGTGGCCGTTGCTAAAGAATATAAGATTCCTAAAAGGGAATTATACAATAAATTAATTTCAGAAGAAAAAGAAGAAGGGGAACATAAATGACAAAACCATGTTTTTACATCACAACTCCAATTTATTATCCTAGTGACAATCTGCATATTGGGCATGCTTATTGCACTACAGTCGCTGACGCCATTGCACGTTACAAGAGAGCCGATGGCTACGAAGTAATGTTTTTAACGGGTAGTGACGAGCACGGACAAAAGATTCAGCGTAAAGCAGAGGAAAAGGGACTTACACCTATTCAATATGTTGACGGTATTGTTGCCAACTTCAAGCGTTTGTGGGAAATGTTGGGTATAAGCAATGATGACTTCGTACGTACCAGCGAAGCTAGACATCAAAAAGTTGTGCAGGATGTAATGCAGAAGATTTTTGACCAAGGGGATATTTACAAGAAAAATTATGAAGGTAAATACTGCGTTCCCTGTGAATCATATTGGACAGAGCATCAATTAATAAATGGTAATTGTCCTGATTGTGGACGTCCGGTAGAAAATATGCAAGAAGAAAGTTATTTTTTCAAACTTTCTAAGTACTCTGACCGTATTTTAAAATACATTATGGATAACCCTGATTTTATTCAACCGGTTTCCCGTCGCAATGAAATGATTAATTTTATTAATACCGGGTTGGAAGATCTTTGTATTACTAGGACTACTTTTGATTGGGGTATTCCCGTTCCTTTTGATAAGAAACATGTAGTATATGTGTGGTTTGATGCTTTATTGAATTATTTTACCGGTATTGGTTATGGAACTGATAATGAAAAATTTAACAAGTTTTGGCCTTGCGATGTGCATTTAGTTGGTAAGGAAATCGTGCGGTTTCATTCTATAATCTGGCCAATTATGTTAATGGCTATGGGGGAACCTTTACCTAAGAAAGTTTATGGTCATGGGTGGTTAGTTGTTGAAGGCGACAAGATGTCCAAATCTAAGGGTAACGTAGTAGATCCTATAGGGCTTATTGAAGAATTTGGCCCCGATGCTATCCGCTATTTCTTGTTGCGCGAAATCAATTTGGGAAGTGATGGTAATTTTTCCAGAGATGCGTTGATTAGCAGAATTAATGCTGATTTAGCAAATGATTTGGGGAATTTGCTTCATCGTACTGTTAGTATGATAGAGAAATACCATGACGGTATTGTGCATAAGAGTGTAGTTAATGAAAATTATGATGAAGCTTCTAGGGCAATGATTTTAGCAACCGTAGCTGCCTACAAAGCTGCTATGGATAATATGGAAATTAACGTAGCTATTAAATTAGTATGGCAATTTATTAGCGGCGGCAATAAGTATATTGATGATACAGCCCCGTGGCTTTTGGCAAAGGATCCGGAGCAAGCTGTACGACTTCAGGCAGTTATGTATAATTTGGCTGAGATACTCAGGATTACCGCTATTTTAATTTATCCTTTCATGCCGCACACTTCCCCTAAAATTTTTGCTCAACTAGGTCTTGAAGAACCACAGGAATACTTGTTATCTGATGTAACCTGGGGAATGATACCGGATGGTACAAAAGTAAAAAAAGGTGACCCCTTATTCCCACGTATTGAGATTAATGAAGAGGGCGTGGCAGTTGTAGCCGATACGAAAAAAACAGCTATGGCAAAACCAGCTCAGGTTCAAACTAAGAAAGCTCCATTACTAGGCGTTGCTGAAATTGGCATAGATGATTTTACTAAACTTGATCTTCGAGTTGGCACAATTATATCAGCAGAGCGTGTGCCTAAAACGGATAAACTCATGAAATTAACAGTACAAATCGGTAATGAAGAACGCACAATAGTTTCAGGTATAGCAGAATATTATACGGAAACAGCCTTAATTGGAAAAAATGCTATTGTAATTGCTAATCTTAAACCTGTCAAACTAAGAGGCATTGAGTCTAGGGGGATGCTTTTGGCTGCTTCTGACGGTGAAGGCCATTTGGTTTTGGCAGAAGCACCGGGTATTGTTTCCGGCAGTAAGGTGAAATAATATGGCAAGATTACCGCTTTTTGATTCCCATGCTCATATGGATTCCGAGTATTTTGATGTAGACCGCAACGAGGTCTTTAAGGAAATTGAAGAGAATTTGTCTGGTATGATTAATCCTGGCTGCGATCGGATAACTTCCCTTAAGGCTATGGAGTTTGCGGCAAATTATCCTTTTGTTTACGCCGCTGTGGGTTGGCATCCTGAAGAAATATCTCGAATGGTAGATGAGGATTTAGAGTTGCTTAAAAAGTGGTGCAGTAATGATAAGGTAGTAGCTATTGGTGAAGTTGGCCTTGATTATTATAATGACGAGGATGCACCTCATTCTTTGCAACGACAGCGTTTTATTCAGCAAATTCACATAGCCAGGGAAACCGGATTGCCGCTTATTGTACACGACCGTGAAGCACATGGTGATATTTTAAAAATTTTGCAACAAGAGGCTCGGGATTTAGTGGGAGTATTTCATTGCTATTCAGGTTCAGTGGAAATGGCAAAAGAACTTTTGAAAATGGGCTGGTATTTTGGCTTTGGTGGCAGTTCAACATTTACTAATGCGCATAAGGTTAGAGATGTTTTGAGTTACGTACCTGAAGACAGAATACTTTTTGAAACTGATTCCCCATATCTCACTCCCATGCCTTTTAGAGGAAAAAGGAACAAACCTACCTATACGGAATTGGTAGCGGAAAATGCTGCCAAGCTGAGAGGCACTGCGGCTAGCCGGCTTATGGAAGCTTCAACAAAAAACCTGAAAACACTCTTTTTTAAGATAAAATAAGATTACAAAAGTACGCATTTTCAAAAGAAAATGCGTACTTTTTTGTACAGTTTTAGAACCTGGTACTAAAGGCGGTTTGACAGAGACTTTTTTTAAGTGTTAAAATAACCAAGAATTTTAAGGAGGCTAAAAAATGCAAGTAGAAAGTTGTTTTAACCGGCCCTATAAAATTTTGGTTGTTTTGCTTATGTCTATTATTACAGTTTGTTTTTTGGGATTTGTAGCTGCACCCAAAAACATCGTGGTAGTTGCCGATGGTGTTACCACAAAAATAGAAGTCAGAGCACTTACCGTTAAGGGCGCCTTAGCAGATGCCGGCGTAGTGTTAAGTGATGCAGATGGTTATGTAATAACTAATGCAGACAAGCTTGAAGATGGTGCGATAGTTGAAGTAATAAGAGCCATGCCGATAAAGGTGTGGAAAGCTGGAAGAACAACCGATTATTCTATAGGACGGGGAACCGTAAAAGAAGTTTTAGACGCTATTGGTGTCGAATATGGAGATTGCAAAGTATATCCTGCTTTGTCTGAGAAACCAACTTCGGGGATGACAATCAATGTTATTGCTAATGGAGCCAAAATGGCCACTGAAATTAGAGAACTGCCTTATGAAGTAAAGCTGCAAAATAGCGATGCTCTTCCTCGTGGCAGACGTGAAGTGATAACTCCCGGTAAAAATGGCGAAACGAAAGTTATTATGCGCATTGTAAACGTGGGAAACAGGGAATTTACCAGAGAAGTAGCTGAGGAAGTAATTACACCAGCGCAACCGGAAGTGGTAGCAATTGGCACAGGCGCTAATATGCTGGAAACATCTAGAGGATATGTTCGCTATAAACAAGTAAAACAAGTTGAGGCAACAGCATATACCTTGGCAGAAGGTAATGGGGATGGTGTAACTTCTATCGGTATTGTTCCCTATAAGGGTATTATAGCCGTAGATCCTAGTGAAATTCCATATGGTACAAGAGTCTATATTCCTGGTTATGGTTTTGCTATGGCCGGCGATACAGGCGGAGCTATTGAAGGCAATCGTATAGATTTGTACATGGAGCATTATCCCGATGCTATTAAATGGGGCCGACGAACGGTTAATATGTATATACTTGAATAAGGTTAAGGAGTGTAATTAGTGCTAAAAGAAGTGCTGGTTGTGGAAGGAAAAATGGACACAGTAGCAATACGGAAAGCACTCTGTGCTGAAACTATTGAAACAGGTGGGTTTGCTCTTAATCCATATACACTGGCCAAAATTAAGGCTGCATATATTAAGCGGGGTATTATCATTCTCACGGATCCGGATGGAGCCGGGGAAAGAATAAGAAAGTACCTAACAGAAATATTCCCTCAAGCCGGTCAGGCTTTTGTTCCGAAGGTTGACGCTACAGCCAATAACGATGTGGGTATTGAGCAGGCTAGTCCTGAGGCTATTAGAAAAGCATTATCCAATGTACGGTTTCACGAGGTTGAACCACGGACTGAGTTTACCAGTCGGGATTTGTTTTTGCAGGGACTTAGCGGGAATACTTGTGCCGGTCAGCGACGGGCAATAGTAGGAGCTAAATTAGGTATTGGCTATGGCAATGCCAAACAATTTTTGACAAGATTAAATAATTATGGTGTTACTAGAGAAGAATTTGAGCTGGCAATGGCAGAGATTGAGGATTAATATGGAAAAACCTATTATTGCAAACAGAGATGTCACTTTGCATATTATGCGCTCGTTTAAATTGCGTACTAAAAAAAAGCTGGGACAGAATTTTTTAGTGGATGAAACCATTGTAAATAAGATTGCCGCAGCGGCTGATTTAAGCCCTGGCGAAACTGTTTTAGAAGTTGGACCCGGTATTGGAACTTTAACTCAGTCTTTGGCAGAGACCGGTGCTAATGTTATTGCTGTGGAAATTGACAGAGGATTATTACCTATCTTAGACAAAACCTTAGATGGTTATGAAAATGTAAGTATTATAAACAAAGATATTTTGCAATTAGACATTACCGAGGCCGTTGGCAACCAAACTTTTAAGGTGGTAGCTAATCTACCATATTATATTACCACTCCAATTATTTTTGCCCTTTTAGAGCAAAATCTACCAATTGAACGGTTGGTTATTATGGTGCAAAAAGAAGTGGCTGAACGTATGACAGCAAAGCCTGGTGGGAAAGAATACGGTGCACTGTCTGTTGCTATACAGTATTATACTGAACCAAAGTTGGCATTTACAGTTCCGGCAACGGCTTTTATACCCTCACCAAATGTTGAGTCAGCGGTGGTAGTTTGTAAGCTAAGAGAAAAACCACCGGTGGATGTGGATGAAAAATTGTTTTTCCGCGTGGTAAAAGCAGCATTTTCCGTACGAAGGAAGATGTTAAACAATGCCTTGAAAAATATGGGCATTAGCAGTGAAGAGGTCGCGGCTTGGCTGGAACGAGCTCAAATTGATGGTAAACGCAGAGGAGAGACTTTATCTCAAAGTGAGTTTGGCAGATTGGCAAATACGTTTAAATAGAATAAAAGGCTTAAATTTCTTGAAACAGAAATTTAAGCCTTTTATTTTTGTTGTTTTGTAGTTTTTGTTTTTGAGTTCATGTTAGTGTACTAAGTAGAAGCGAGCACTAATGAGAGCATCTATTATTTTTTGAAATGTCATAGCTTCATTACCTCCTTATTAGTTTATAAAGTAATTATAACACCGTGGTGCATATTTGTCCACTAGGGACTAAAAAAGTCCCTTTGCTTATAAAATAGAGGACTACAGCCATCTGTAGTCCCTTTTTTCAAATCAACAAAAATATTAAATTAAACTTTTTTTTGGTCATTTTGCAATTTTTGCTTACTAGAGGCCTGGGTGAATCCACGGCCTAAAACATCTGTAGCATCTTGAATAATAACAAAAGCATAGGGATCAATTTCCTTAATAATGTTTCTAATCTGAGCGACTTGTGTCAGCTTAACTACAACAAAAACGACCATGCGTTCTTGATGTGTATAGGCACCCTCTGCATGAAGGTAAGTGACACCACGTCCAACCACTTGAATTATGGCTGCACCAATTTCCTTGGAATGTTCGCTTATGATTATAAAATTCTTTTTGTAATCAAAACCATCGGCAAAAAGATTAGCGGTTTTGAAACTAATGAAAAATAGCACCATACTATAAAGTGCCGGTTCTAATCCAAACAAGTAGGCACCAAAGGCCATAAGGATAACGTTGATAATGAATCCTGTAGCACTAATACTAATACTGTAATATTTATTAACTATAAAACCTAAAATATCGGTTCCACCGGTGCTGCCACCTACGCGATACACTATCCCGGCACCAATACCACTTAACACACCGCCGGCTACACAAGAAAGCAAGGGATTTTGTACGTAAGTATTTTGGGAAAGAAAGGATAACATATCCAGTGCCAAAGCGAAAGTTGCCGTACCAAAAAGAGTAATGATAAAGAACTCTCTATTCATATAGCGATATGCAACAAAAAATAGTGGTATATTTAGAATAAAGCTTGTGATGCCTATGGGCAAATTGAAAAGGTAATAGAGCATAACGGCAATACCGGTAATGCCACCACTAAGTAAATTGTGTTGGACAAAAAAGGTATTTATCGATACACCCATAATAATGCTGCCTAAGGCAACTATAAAATAGCGATACATAGTGTTTTTCATAATTCCTCCATTAACGTTGCTTTTGTCGTTATTGTAACATTTATTGGGAATTTTTTGTAGAGAAAAAGAAAATGAAAACATAAAAGCGTAAGTTAGTGAGCAAAAACAGAAAAAATGTTCGCTTTTTTCTTGCTACATTGATAAATACAGGATAAAATATAGTGTAACTTATATAGTATACAAAAAACAATTGGAGTTTTATATGAAAGAACAAGCTTACGCAAAAATCAATCTAGGCCTTCAGGTGTTGGGCAATAGACCGGATGGTTATCATGAGGTTGACATGATTATGCAAAGTGTTTCGCTAGCAGATGAAATAGAATTTACTGCGGCGGAAGACTTTTTATTAACTACAAATAACCCAATGCTGCCCTGTGATGAGAGTAATTTGGCGTGGAAAGCGGCTAAAGTTATGGCCGATTTTACTAATAGAAAGCCGAACGTTCACATTCACATAAAAAAAGAAATTTTCATGGCCGCTGGTTTGGCAGGTGGTAGCACCGACGCCGCGGCAGTGTTACGCGGACTAAATAAATTTTGGAACGCCAACCTCAGTATTAAGGAATTAGAAAACATAGGCGCTAAATTGGGGTCTGATGTTCCCTTTTGTGTTGCAGGGGGGACTAGTAGGGCAACTGGGAGAGGAGAAATATTAAAACCATTGCCTGATATTCCTCTTATGTGGCTTGTTTTAGCTAAACCTTATGATTTAGAAGTTTCTACGGCTTGGGTATACAAAAATATAGATTCAGGGCACCATGGGGGAAAATATTTTATTGATCCCTTGGAAACGGCAATAGTTGAACAGGATAAAAAAAGTATTATAAGCAATATGGGCAATGTTTTGGAGGCAGTTACTATTCCGGCTTATCCGGCAATAGCTGAAATAAAGACGGCAATGCTTAGTGCAGGGGCTCTAGCAGTACTTATGAGCGGCAGCGGGCCTACGGTTTTTGGCTTAGTTGCAGATAAAGCATCTGCTGAGGCAGCAGCTAGTGTTTTGCAAGCGAATACAGCATTGCATGTAGCGGTAGCACGGACTATACAAAGGAGTGAAAACCTATGAACAGACATTTAACACCGATCAAATTAGATACGTATAAACCACTAAGAGATTTAGTTTCCGAACATATTAGGCAGGCAATTATTAGTGGAGTATTTAATCCAGGTGAAAGGCTTATGGAAATTCAGTTGGCTGAAGAAATGGGCGTTAGTCGCACTCCTGTTCGAGAAGCTATTCGCAAACTGGAATTAGAGGGCCTGGTAGTAATGATTCCTCGTCGTGGAACTTATGTTGCAGATATTTCTATTAAAGATATCAATGAAGTGTATGAAGTTAGAACCGCGTTAGATATTTTAGCGGCAGGGCTTGCTGCCGAACGCATTAATGAGGACGAGCTGGAAGCTATGCAGAGATTGTTGGTGGAAATTGGCCAATATATTGATGAAGGAAATATCGAAAAAATAGTTGAAATTGACAGTGCTTTTCATGATATCTTATATCAAGCGAGTCGTAATGAACGCTTAGTTAATATTATTAGTAATTTACGTGAACAAATTACAAGTTTGCGCGGTCGTTCTATGATGTATCCGGGCCGTTTAGCGAAAACATTGGAAGAACATAGAGCTATAGTGGATAGTATTGCCCAGCGAGACGCGGAAAAAGCACAACGAGCTGTACGAATTCATATGGAGAATGCTGAGCGAACCTTATTAAAAGCAATTGAAGAAGAATCTGAAACAGAATAATTCCGGAGGTCAATACATGTATAATGCAGTTATTTTAGCAGGAGGAGAAACCTCCTGGCTTAAAGAGGTTGCAGGAACTCCTTACAGAGCGTGGGCACCTTTAAAAGGTAAGCCCATAGCCTTATATATTGCAGAAGCACTTTTGCAAAGTGGTAAGGCAGGCAAAGTTCTGATTGTTGGGCCACAAGCAGCCAATCCTTCTACTTTGCCTAAGAATGTAGAAGTAATTGCAGCCGGAGATACCCTTATGTCTACGGTAACACTTGCGTTAGAATATTTTGGAACACAACAACCGGTTATTTTTACTACGGATGATATTCCTTGTATAACTGCTGCTGCTGTAAAAGATTTTGTGGAAAGAGCGGAGGTCCTTGGTGCTCAAGTCTGCTATACGATTATACCAAAGGCTGCAGTAGAAAAAGATTTTCCTACCGCCCATAGAACTTATGTTAAAATTGCAGATGGACAATTTACCGGTGGAAATATATTTCTAGTAGATCCACAGGTTATTCCTCAATGCCGCAAACAAGTAGAGGCGGTTTTTGCCAAGCGCAAAGACATTTTTGCTTTGTGCAGGTGGCTGGGGTGGTCTTTTATTTTTAAATATGCTATTGGTATTTTAAATTTGGCCCAAGTTGAAAAAAGAGCCTCTGAAATTTTTGGATTTACCGGTCGTGCAATTATTACTAACTATGCTGCAATTGGCATGGATGTAGATAAAATAGAGGATTGGCATTTGGCAGAAAATTATTTGGGGAAAGTTGGAAAGGGGTATAGACATGGCGAGAATTAAACGGATGGAGCGTGTCGTTGCCTTAACTAAGGAATTGATTGATAGCCCATATGAATTATTTCCGTTTGCTTTTTTTTGTGAAAAATTCACTGTGGCAAAATCAACCTTAAGCGAAGATGTGCAGGCTGTGCGAAATGGTTTGGCCGCCTATGATTTAGGAGTAATTGAGACAGTTGCCGGTGCGTCAGGAGGGGTGAGGTTTATACCCTATCACACTGCGGATGCTGATTATAAATTTTTAACAAAATTAGCTAATAAAATGTCTGACCCGGAACGAATTTTACCTGGGTGCATGATTTATATGAACGACTTAATCTTTACTCCCTACATTGCTATGCGTTTAGGGGAAATAATTATGCAACGCTCATTAGATTTAAAACCGAATTATATTATGACCGTAGAAACCAAGGGAATCCCCTTAGCTTTATTTGTAGCAAGGGCGTTTAATGTACCAATGGTTATGGCTCGCCGTGAAGCCCGAATTACTGAGGGCCCGGCTGTTAGCATTAATTATGTCAGCGGGTCCACAAAACAGATTCAGTCTATGTCTTTGCCTAAAAAGGCTTTGCCTGCGGGTGCAAGAGTTTTGATTATTGATGATTTTATGAAAGCCGGCGGTACAGCTAAAGGCATGCAGAAAATAACTACCGAGGTAGGCGCTATTGTTGTTGGTACAGGCGTTTTAATTGCCACTAAAGAACCAATAAAGAAAATGGTTGATGAATATTTTTCCTTATTGACGTTAAAGGACGTTGATGAAGAAATGTGTAAAATAGATATTAGCCCGGTTTTAATATAAAGGAGGAAATTTGATGAGTGAAGTAGATATGGTAACGATAAAGGATGTGGAAGCTGCTGCAAAAAGATTACTTAGCGTAGTGCATAAAACTCCTTTGGAGTTAAATCATACTTTTAGCGAGATAGCAGGTCATGATGTTTACTTAAAATTAGAAAATTTGCAACGCACGGGCTCATTTAAAGTTCGTGGGGCAACTAATTGTATTATGACCTTGAGTCCAGAGCAAAAAAAGAGGGGTGTAATAGCTGCATCTGCAGGAAATCACGCTCAGGGAGTAGCTTTGGGTGCAGCAGCTGCTGGAATTAAGTCTACTATTGTTATGCCGGAAGCGGCACCATTGGCAAAAGTAATGGCTACACGTAGTTATGGTGCAGAAGTTGTTTTGGCAGGTTCAGGATTTGATGAGGCTTATGCCGAAGCGGTTAAAATTCAACAAAAAACAGGTGCTACCTTTGTACATCCCTACGATGATGTGTCAGTTATTGCCGGACAAGGAACTATAGGTTTGGAAATTTTAGAACAGTGCCCGGATATTCAAGCTATAGTTGTGCCAGCAGGCGGGGGAGGTCTTTTGGCTGGGATTGCAACCGCTGTAAAAGCTAGGGCGCCACAAGTAAAGGTTTACGGCGTTCAATCCAGTGGAGCTCCTGCTTTGTATTTATCTAAGCATGCCAATAAATGGGTTGATACCCCGGAAGCAAATACCATTGCTGATGGTATTGCAGTTAGACAGCCGGGCAAAATAACCTTTGATTTAATAAATAAGTATGTAGATGATATTTTTGTTGTTAAGGATGAGGATATTGCAGCCACAATTTTGCTTATGATTGAAAGAGCTAAACTTATAGCTGAGGGAGCTGGTGCTATTTCTTTGGCGGGTATTTTACATGGTAACATACCTAATGTAGGTAAAACTGCTGCTGTTATTTCCGGAGGAAATATAGACGTTAACACAATTTCTCGTTTGATTGAAAATGGTTTGGTTAAAGCTGGACGCAGGGTAAAACTAATAACCCAGCTTACTGATAGGCCGGGGGAACTTTTAAAATTCATTACTCATATTAAAGAACATAAAGCAAACATAGTCTTTATTCACCATGAGTTAGCAGGGCGTAATTTGCCTATAGGTCAAACTATGGTAGAAATAGATTTAGAAACTAAAAATCAGGCTCACGCAGAGGCTATCGTAGCTACCTTGCGTCGTGCCGGTTATCGTATTGAAATAAAGTAGGAGGGAATTTTATGTCAGATTTAGTCGCTGTTATTTTAGCAGCAGGAAAAGGTACGCGGATGAAATCTAATTTGCCTAAGGTTTTGCATAAAATTGGTGGCAAACCTATGTTAGAGCATGTTTTACAAGCTGCAGAAACTTCCGGTGCGACCAAAAAAATTGTTGTGGTAGGATTTGGCTCGGAAAAAGTTGAGGAGTTTCTGGGAGATAGAGCAAAAATCGTTTTGCAAAAGGAACAATTAGGAACCGGTCACGCAGTGCTGCAAGCAGGGGCTTTGCTGGAAGATTTTGTAGGGACTGTACTTATTTTGTGTGGAGATACTCCTCTTTTAGAAGGATCAGAACTCAAGAACTTCTACGATTTACATAAAGCAAGCGGTGCGGCTGCTAGTGTACTAACAGCGTCTACAACTAATCCCACTGGCTATGGTCGTATTTTACGTGGTGCAGAAGATGAGGTCCTTGGCATAGTGGAAGAAAAGGATGCCAGCACTGAGCAAAAGGCTATTTGTGAAATTAATACGGGAATATATTGTGTGGAAGCACCGTTATTGTTTAATGTGCTGAAAACCTTAACTTGTGATAACGCTCAAGGAGAATATTATTTAACTGACATTCTTTTGAAGTTACGGGAGCAAGGAGAAAAAATCGGGGGTATAATTACTAAAGACTTCGATATGATTATGGGCATTAATTCCAGACGACAGCTTGCAGAAGCAGAAGTTATAATGCGAACAAAAATTCTCAACAAGCTTATGGATGACGGTGTTACTATTATGGATCCAGCCAGCACATTTATTGAAGCAACAGTGGAAATTGGCCGGGATACTATTATTTATCCCTTTACTTGGCTGGAAGGAACTACTAAGATAGGAACAGACGCTATTATTGGGCCTAATGTGCGTTTAACGAATGTGGAAGTAGGAAATAAAACACAATTACAATTTCTTTATGGCCATGATTGCAGGGTAGAAAATAACGTAACAGTGGGACCATATGTTCATTTACGTCCTGATACTGTAATTTGTGACAATGTTAAAATAGGTAATTTTGTAGAAGTTAAGAATTCAAACGTTGGCATCGGAACTAAGCTGCCACATTTGACTTATATTGGTGATAGCGATATTGGTAGTGGTGTAAATATGGGTTGTGGATGTATTACAGTTAATTATAATGGCAAGAAAAAATATAGAACTACTATTGAAGATGATGCTTTTGTTGGTTGTAACAGCAATTTGGTTGCTCCCGTTAAAATTGGGCAAGGTTCCTATGTGGGGGCCGGCTCTACTATAACAAAAGATGTACCTGCTAATGGTTTGGGTGTAGGGCGCGGTCGTCAGGTTAACATTGAAGGTTGGGCAGAAAAATATCGTAATAGTTAAAATAGCGGTTGTCACAAGTTAGAATGAGTTGTATACTTTTAATGCGAGTATTTAATTTCGTAAAAAACAATACGGGGGTATGGGCATGTTTGAAGAAACAGGCAAAGCAATGAGAATTTTTTCGGGTAACGCCAATCCTGATTTAGCGCGAGAAATCGCCGCATATTTGGGTACAACAGTGGGCGATGCGGTAATCAATCGCTTTAACAATGGTGAAGTACAAGTTATGATTAACGAAAGTGTTCGTGGCAAGGATATTTTCGTAATTCAGCCTACTTGTGGGCCTAATGTTAACGATAATATTATGGAACTTCTCATTATGTGTGATGCTTTTAGACGTGCTAGTGCTAAACATATTACGGCAGTAGTTCCTTTTTATGGCTATGCCCGTCAGGATCGTAAGGCACGTGGACGGGAGCCTATTACAGCAAAATTGATGGCTGATTTAATGACTTGTTCAGGAATTACCCGTCTAGTTACCATTGATTTGCATGCGGCGCAGATTCAGGGTTTCTTTAATATCCCTGTGGATCATATGCCTGGTGGACCTATTTTGGCTGACTATATGAAAGAAAAAGGCATGAGTGAGACGGAGATGGTGGTTGTTTCTCCTGATTTGGGCGGTGTGAGCCGTGCCCGTGCTATAGCAACGCGCCTGAATTGTAGTATTGCTATTATTGATAAACGACGTCCTGAGCCAGGTGTTGCCGAGGTTATGAACTTAATTGGGTCAGTGGACGGCAAAATAGCTATTATGGTAGATGACATTGTTGATACTGCTGGGTCGCTGACAGAAGGCGCTAAAGCTTTAAAGAAGTTTGGTGCTAAGGAAATATATGCCTGCTGCACTCATGCTGTCTTGACTGATCCGGCTCTTAGCCGTATAGCGCAATCTGATATTAAAGAGTTAATAGTTACAAATACGATTCCGTTGCCACCAAATAAGAAGCATCCGAAAATAAAAGTGTTGTCAGTTGCTCCGATTTTGGCTGAAACTATAATTCGTATTTATAATGAATTGTCTGTTAGTCAATTGTTTGAAGACTAATACAATAAAAATTGGCGCCTATCTTGATGATAGGCGCTTTTTTATTATCAATTATAAAATATGGTATAATATATTCAGATAAATTTGCGAGGCACATTTTATTCTACAAGGATTATTTTTAAAGGGTGTCCTCATTTATAAGAAGGTGCGTGCAATGCTTTTTAAAGAAAAATTAAATTTATTGGCAGAACGTCTCCACGTATCTAATGTAGAACTGTCTAATGTAGCCGGCATGGATAATTCTTTGGTGAGTCGTTTTCGTACAGGGCGGAGGATTCCGGCCCAGAACAGCAAGCAAATCTATGCGTTGGCTGTTGCTTTTGGTGAATTGGCTGAGGCTAAGGGAATGACAGAAGCTTTGGGTAAGGAATTGAAATTTGGTACAGGTATGGCTGACGATGCCCAGCTTTATGCTTGGTTATGTGCAGGTGATTCAGGTCTCAAAAAAACACGTAAACAAGAGGATAGCGTACAAACAGAGGATAAAATACCATTAACTACGTTTTGCGGTAAACTTAATAGTTTATTGTTGGCTTTTGCCACAACTAATGCACAATTGGCCAAAGCATTAAAAATAGATGTAGCTATGGTTAGTCGTTTGCGGTTGGGAGAACGTTATCCAACCGTTGATAGTTGGTATTTAGCTGAAATTAGTGCCTATTTTGTAGCAAAAGTTATGCAGGGAGAGGGTATTCCTAAGTTAAGTAAGTTGTTAGGTATTGCACAGAAACAAGTAGTGCAAAGCAGCCGACCGGAATTGCGTCAATTATTGTTAAACTGGTTAAAGGAACAACCTAAAGAAGATGCAAGTTTAGCTCAAGAACCCTATATTCAAGAGACACTATATTAAAGATATGTGATATAATAGCTTTCGAGGTTAAAAATATGCGAATGATTTGGCTGCTGACGGCAGCAACAGTAGCTTGTTTATTGTTTCTAGCTGGAGGATATTTTAATAAAATAAAAAAGCGCATCGCACTTTTAGGAGCGGTGATATGTATTTTGGTAGGTGGTGGGTTTCTTTTATTAGCAGTACTTCCGGGGAATTCTTTTTATGGTAAAGTATTGTACAGAGGAACTACAAAAGAGAAACTTGTGGCGCTAACTTTTGATGATGGCCCGTACCCTCCTTATACGGAACAGATATTGGCCGTGCTTAAGGAGAAGAAGGTACCGGCTACTTTCTTTTTGGTCGGTGAAAACGCTAAAGCGCATCCGGATTTAGTAAGGGAAGAAGAGGCACAAGGGCATTTACTAGGCACACATACTTATGATCACAAGGATTTATTGCGTTTAGGTGGTCCTGACATACGGTCTGAACTTAGTGCCGGGGTGAAAATAGTAGAGGATATCACAGGAAAAAGGCCGATTTTTGTGCGGCCGCCTCATGGTTTCAAGGATTTTGCGGTGCTTGAACAAGTAGAGGCATTAAATTTAAAGGCGGTTAACTGGTCTGTTTTGCCGAAAGATTGGACTAAACCGGGAGTAGATGTAATTGTGCACCGAGTTGTCGATGGTGTAAAACCTGGAAGCATAGTTCTTTTGCACGATGGAGATAGCCCCGCTAGAAAGGCTTCTCGCCAACAAACGGTTGACGCTCTGCCTACTATTATCGACCAACTACGGGAAAAAGGCTACATTTTCGTAACCGTTGATAAATTGTAATTCATAGTTAATATAGAGTTGACCATGGAGACAATATTAAGGAGATTAAGGAATGAAGTTAATTGTAGGACTGGGAAATATTGGAAAAGAATACGTTGGTACACGGCACAATATTGGATTTATGGTTGTAGACGAAGTAGCAAAGCGCTGGGGAGAACGTACATGGAAAAAAGCTGACAATGCTGTGTACATTGAGCACCGGGAAAAAGAAAAAGTATTGGTCATTAAACCTACTACGTATATGAACTTGAGCGGTATAGCCGTAGCAGAGTTTGTTAATTTTTATCATATAGCACCTAGTGACATTTTAGTCATCCAAGATGATTTAGATTTACCCTGTGGTCAAATAAGAGTACGCCGCAAGGGTTCTCCGGGAGGGCACAATGGTTTAAAATCTATACAGGAACATTTGGGCACCCAAGAATATTCTAGGATTAAAGTTGGAATAAGCCACCCTGACCATGAGCGGAAGGATGTAATAGCTCATGTATTGCAACAATTTTCTACTTTTGAACGCGAAAATATTCAGGAAGCAATTACAAAGGCAGCTGATGCTTTGGAAATGTGGATTCAAGGTGATATGGATAAGGTTATGCAGGAGTTTAATAAGAAGCCTGCTAAAAGTGAAGCGTTAGAGAAGAAAACCAGTAAAAATAGGGTATTGCCATAAAAAAATCCTTATGGTATAATCGTGGGACGTGAATAGTAACGTAAAACTTTTTATTTGTAATAGTAAAGTGAGGTGCTTTAAGTGAAAGACGGAATTCATCCAAACTATGGCGAATGCAAGGTAACTTGTGCTTGCGGTAATACATTCATGACTGGTTCTGTAAGCAAGGAATTGCGCGTTGATGTTTGTTCTAAATGTCACCCATTCTTTACCGGTCAACAACGTAATGCTTCTGCTCGTGGCCGTATTGAGAAATTCAATAAACGTTACAATAAGCAAGAAGAAGCAAAATAAAAACAAAAATGGCTGCCTCCTTTGGAGACAGCCATTTTATTTTGCTTTACTCAGTAGCAGCTTGCTGCTGCATTTTTTTTTGCTTATGATATTCATAGCGTTTACGGCCTTCTTCGAAAGCCTGTTTTTCTGAACTAGTGTTTAGTGGCAGTGCGGGGACTTTGGAGGGGCGCCCTTTTTTATCTAATGCCACCATTGTAAAGAAAGCAGAAAGAGCGCGTTTGCGACCTATTGTTTCTAAATCTTCTACGTCTACGGTTACGGCGATTTCCATTGATGTTTTTCCAACATAAACTACTTGCGCCATACAGGTAACTAAATCACCAATAATAATTGGTAGATGAAATTCGACTTCATCAATGCGTGCTGTAACAACATTTGCACGTGAATAGCGTCTTGCTGCAGCATAAGCAGCAGAGTCCATAATTTTAACGATTTCACCGCCGTGGATATTTCCTGCTACGTTGGCTTGATGCGGCATCATAACTTCACTGATGTAAATTATATTGTCATTATTACTCATATAAGTGTCCTCTTTTCAATTAATCCAATTTAACTTAAATTAGAAATATTTTTATATTGAATATGATAACATATTAGTAAATGGTAGGCAAGAGCAAGGGCTTGCATATAAAAAGGTGCTATGTTATAATTTACTGGTTCTAAGAATGTAGTAATAAGTAAAGTGAGGTGCCTAGAATGAAAGACGGAATTCATCCAAACTATGGCGAATGCAAGGTAACTTGTGCTTGCGGTAATACATTTATGACTGGTTCTGTAAGCAAGGAATTGCGCGTTGACGTTTGCTCTAAATGTCACCCGTTCTTTACCGGTCAACAACGCAATGCATCAGCCCGTGGGCGTATCGAAAAATTCAACAAACGTTATAAAAAAGAAGCAGAAACAACCGAAAAATAATACTTCGATAGCAGAGCGGATGCTCTGCTATGTTTGTATACAGGAGAAAATATGAAAAATAAACCTAATGTTGGAGGCCAAGCCGTAATAGAAGGCGTAATGATGCGTGGTCCGGGTAAACTCGCAATAGCAGTCCGCCAGCCTAATGGAGAAATCCTCGTTGATATAAGGCCAACCGGTACAATTGCAGATAAATATCCCTTACTTAAAAAACCTCTATTGCGCGGCGTAGTGGCTCTATGTGAGTCGCTGGTCTATGGAATGAAGGCCCTTTCTTTTTCTGCACAAGCGTCAGGAGAAGATGAAGAAAAATTAGATGGCAAAGAAATGGCCATGACTATAGTGTTTTCAGTACTTCTAGCAGTGATTTTATTCATCGTTATTCCTACTTGGACTATGAAGTTTTTGCATGCATGGACAGAAAATCCCATAGCTTTGAATTTATCTGAAGGGATATTGCGCATGGCAATCTTCTTAGCCTATATTGGAGGAATATCTATGATGGAAGATATTCAAAGAGTTTTCCAATATCATGGAGCTGAACATAAAACTATTTATACCTATGAAGCAGGGTTGCCTCTAGAAGTTGCTAATGTACGAGGGTTTTCTACTTTGCATCCTCGTTGTGGCACAAACTTTTTAATGATAGTAATGATTATTAGTATGTTTGTTTTTACATTTTTGGGCTGGCCGAATTTAATGCTGCGAATAGCATCGCGTATTGTTTTGATGCCGGTAATCGCTGGCGTTAGTTATGAAATAATTCGTTATGCCGGGAAGAATATAGATAAAGCATGGGTAAAAACGGCTATTTGGCCGGGGCTGTGTTTGCAAAGATTAACAACTAGACAACCGGATGATGCACAAATAGAAGTTGCCATTGCAGCTTTGAAAGCTGTATTACCGGAAGAAAAAAGTTCGGAAGAATTGGTGAATGAAGATGTTAGACAAGTTACAGGCAGTTGAAGACAGATATTTAGACCTTGAGGCCAAGATAAGCGATCCTGAAGTTATTGCGAATCAACCCGAGTGGCAAAAGGCAACTAGGGCTCATGCTAAATTGTCCGAAGTAGTTGGTGTGTTCCGCGAGTATAAAAAACTTAGGCAGGATATGAGCGACGCTGAAGAAATGAGCAAAGATATTGAGGACGCTGAGCTTGCAGCAATGGCCCAAGCAGAAATAAAAAAATTAAAGCCCCAAATAGAGGACTACGAAAATCGCTTAACAGTTTTGCTTTTACCAAGTGAACCTAATGATGATAAAAACGTCATTGTGGAAATACGTGGTGGTGCAGGTGGCGATGAAGCGGCTCTTTTTGCAGGGGATTTATTTCGCATGTATACCCGCTATGCGGATACTTTGGGATGGCATTGTGAAATATTAGATTCCAGTGCTACCGGTTTAGGCGGGTTTAAAGAAGTAGTGTTTCAGATTACAGGCAATGGTGTTTATAGCCGCATGAAGTTTGAAAGCGGCGTTCATAGAGTACAACGAGTGCCTGATACCGAGTCTCAGGGACGGGTGCATACGTCTACGGTTACAGTGGCTGTAATGCCTGAAGCCGAGGAAGTAGACATTGAGATTAATCCTGCTGACTTACGTATAGATACCTTTCGAGCAGGTGGTGCCGGTGGACAGTATGTCAACAAAACTGAGTCTGCCGTGCGGATGACACATCTTCCTACAGGTATTGTAGCGCAGTGTCAAGATGAAAAGTCCCAACTGAAAAATCGCGAAAAGTGTATGAGAGTTTTAAGGGCAAGAGTTTTAGAGGCGGCTCAGGAAACGCAGCGGGCAGCCACTGCTGAAGATAGAAAAAGCCAGGTTGGAACTGGTGATCGCAGCGAACGCATTAGAACATATAACTATCCTCAGGGACGCGTTACTGACCATAGAATTGGATTAACATTGCACAAGTTGGATAGTATTTTGAATGGTGATTTAGAAGAACTATTAAATGCACTCATTACTGCTAAGCAAAGTGAGCGCTTACAACAGGTGAAATAATGGAACAGGGAAAGCCGGTTTGGACTATTGTAAAAATATTAGAATGGACAAAGCAGTACTTCGCAGATAAAGGCGTGGAAACACCACGTCTTGATGCCGAGGTACTGCTTTGTGATGTTTTAAAATGCCAGCGTATTAATCTTTATGTTAATTTTGATCAACCCTTGGAAGAAGATGAGTTACATATATATAGAAGTTATGTGGCAAAACGCGCGAAACACGAACCACTTGCTTATATTTTGGGGCATAGGGCATTTATGCATAGTGAATTTAAGGTTACGGAAGATACCTTGGTGCCACGGCCGGAAACAGAGCTTTTAGTGGAACAAATAGTTGAGCTTAATAAAGATAAGGGGCCGCTGGATATTTTGGATATTGGTTGTGGCAGTGGAGCAATTGTTGTTTCCCTATTACAGCTATTACCTTTGAGCAGAGCAGTGGCAGTAGATATTAACGCCAAAGCTGTAGCTGTTACCTTGGAAAATGCTGCAAGTTTGGGAGTTGCTGAGCGTTGTAACGGGCTAGTATCAGACTTATTTGAAAACGTTGCAAAAGGTAAAAAATTTGATGTTGTAGTATCCAACCCGCCTTATATACCTACCGCAGTACTTTCTTCGCTGGCGGCTGATGTACAGAAAGAACCCCGCACAGCTTTAGACGGAGGGGTAACTGGTCTGGATTTTTATCAGCGGATTTTAAAAAACATTAATGCTTTTTTAGAACCCGAAGGTATGGTAGCTTTTGAGATAGGCATAGGGCAAGGGGAACAGGTTGCCAAGATGTGCCGGGAACAAGGGTTAGCAATAACTGCAGTACGTAATGATTATGCTAATATTGACCGTATGGTATTCGCTACTAAAGAGGGAAGTAAATATGCAAACGAAATTTTGGCAATTAGACAAAAATAAAAAGCTTGAAATACAATTGGCGCAAGCGGCAGAATTAGTGCGAAGGGGTGAAGTGGTGGCCTTTCCTACTGAAACTGTGTATGGGTTGGGAGCCAATGGATTAGACAGTGAGGCTGCCAAAAAAATATTTGCAGCTAAGGGGCGCCCTGCTGATAATCCTCTAATCTTGCACATTGCAGATAAGAAAACTATGAAGCTTTTATCTACAAATTTATCGCCAAGTGCTTTACGGCTAATGGATAGTTTTTGGCCTGGACCTTTGACAATTATTGTGCCAAAATCACCACTCATTCCTACGGAGGTAACAGCGGGTCTAGAAACGGTGGCCATTCGAATGCCGAATCATCCTATAGCCAAAGTGCTAATTGAATTAGCAGGGTGCCCTATTGCCGCTCCTTCAGCCAATAAGTCGGGAAAACCTAGTCCTACTACAGCCCAGGCCGTAAAAGAGGATATGGAGGGGGTTATTGCCGGAATTATAGATGGCGGGGCTTCTAATATTGGTGTTGAATCCACTATTGTTGACACAACGGCTCCGATTCCCACAATTTTAAGGCCTGGCGGTATAACCCTAGAAATGCTGGAGGAAGTTCTGGGCGTGGTGGAAATAGACCCGGGACTTTTACAAGCAAATCAAAGGCCCAAAGCTCCCGGCATGAAATATCGTCATTATGCTCCTAGAGCGGAAATGTATCTGTTGGAAGGAAAGGATGTTTCAACTGAGATTTGTTATTTTGTAACGCAAGCCAGGGCACAGGGTAAAAAGATTGGTGTTTTGGCAGCTGGCGACGTTGTTAGTAAATTAGCGATTAGCGAGCAGATAATTCTCCATTCTTGGGGTTCTACCCAAGCGGAGTTGGCAGAAAAGCTTTATGATTATCTGCGACGCTTTGATCAAGAAAATGTTGATGTTATAGTTGCTCAGGGTGTGTCTGAGGAAGGTTTGGGGCTTGCTATTATGAATAGAATGCGTAAAGCAGCGGGTAACAATATTTTAAAGGCAGAAAATGGAAAACTTATCCTACAAAGTGGGACAATTCCTAGTTTTTTGTGATAAAATATTAGTGGCCTGTTTACAGGTCAACAGAGGGAAAAATTTGCTGGAAGTAAGGGGATTATCATTATGGAAATAGCAATTGGTAGTGACCATGGCGGCATTCATCTAAAAGAACATATCAAAACTTATCTTATGGAAAAAGGCTTTGGTGTAGAAGACTATGGTACTTATGGCGAAGAATCAGTTGACTATCCTGATTATGCTGAGGCAGTTGCCAAAGGGGTAGTAGCAGGAAAACAAGAGCTTGGCATATTAATTTGCGGTACAGGCATTGGAGTTTCTATTTCTGCTAATAAAATAAAAGGAATACGAGCTGCACTATGCGGAGATTGTTTCTCAGCTTTAATGAGCAGAGAACATAATGATGCTAATATTTTATGCTTGGGTGAAAGGGTTATTGGCCTAGGATTAGCAGAAAAAATAGTTGATACTTATTTGACTGGTCATTTTCAAGGTGGGCGCCATGCGCGTCGTGTAGAAAAAATAATGAATTTAGAAAAATAAGGTGATGTAATGGAGCTTGAGAAAATAGAATTACAGCTTATAGCTGCAGCTGAAGAGTTAATTACCATAGCTAATCCCCAAAAAGGACAGGTTTTTGTTGTAGGATGCAGTACCAGCGAAGTAGTTGGCAGTAAAATAGGCACAGCTGGTTCTATGGAAGCGGCTGAAATTATTTTTCGCGTTTTGCAGGAAGTTGCCAATAAGCATGAACTATTTCTCGCAGTACAATGTTGCGAACATTTAAATCGTGCCTTAGTGACTGAAACGGCAGCAGCTGAGAAATATGGCTGGGAAGAGGTGGGCGTTAGACCGGTGCGATATGCCGGTGGTGCATTGGCTACTATAGCCTACGCAAATTTTACTACGCCTATAGTAGTGGAAAAAATCGTTGCCCATTTAGGGCTTGACATAGGGCAAACCCTTATTGGCATGCACTTGAAAAGAGTAGCAGTCCCGGTGCGGCTTGCTCAGCAAAAAATTGGTGACGCAATTTTAACTGCGGCACGAACAAGACCGCCATTGATAGGTGGCGAAAGAGCTGTTTACAAATAATAGTTGGAGGGATAGGCGATGAATTTAGAAAAATTAGAGGTAGTTGATCCGGCTATAGATGCCGCAATTAAGGAAGAGTTAGGTAGACAACGCAATAAAATTGAATTAATAGCTTCCGAAAATTTCGTCTCTCCTGCAGTAATGCAAGCTATGGGTACGGTTTTAACCAATAAGTATGCGGAAGGATACCCTGGGCACAGATACTATGGCGGTTGTGAATATGTAGATAAAGTAGAAACTTTGGCCATTGAAAGAGCAAAAAAACTTTTTGGCGCCGAGCACGCCAATGTTCAGCCTCATGCTGGCGCTAACGCCAATACTGCGGTATATTTCGCCTTCTTAAAACCAGGTGATACTATTATGGGAATGAATCTCTCTCAAGGAGGGCATTTATCACACGGCAGCCCTGTAAATATTTCCGGATCTTATTTTAATGTTGTGCCTTATGGGGTAGATGTAAAAACAGAAACTATTGATTATGAAGAACTAGAAAAATTGGCTATAGAAAACAAACCTAAAATGATCGTAGCAGGAGCGAGTGCTTACCCGCGTATTATTGATTTTAAGCGTATGGCAGATATTGCGCATAAGGTGGGCGCATTGCTTATGGTAGATATGGCTCATATTGCCGGATTAGTTGCCGCAGGTTTGCATCCCAGCCCGGTACCATATGCAGATATAGTAACGACTACAACTCATAAAACCTTGCGTGGTCCTAGAGGCGGTTTGATTTTATGCAAAGAACAATATGCCAAGGCTATTGATAAAGCAGTTTTTCCCGGAACTCAAGGGGGACCATTAATGCATATTATTGCTGCTAAAGCGGTTGCTTTGGGGGAAGCGTTAACTCCTGAGTTCAAGGTCTACCAACAAGGGATTATTAATAATTGTCAGACTTTTGCTAAAGGTCTTTTAGCTGCTGGGTTTAGACTTGTTTCCGGTGGTACAGATAACCATTTAGTATTAGTTGATGTGCGTGGGCAAAACTTGACTGGTAAAGTGGCAGAGCATATGTTAGATGAAATTGGTATTACTTGCAATAAAAATACAATTCCTTTTGATCCGGCTAGTCCCTTTGTAACCAGTGGTATTCGTTTGGGAACTGCAGCAGTTACCACTAGAGGCTTTAAAGAAGAAGACATGTTAGAAGTTGCAGCAATTATAGGATTAGTTTTAAACAATACTCAAAATGCTGCTGCACAAAAAGAAGCTGCTGATAGAGTTGCCACCTTGTGTGCGAAATATCCTATGTATCCGGGATTATAAGGGAGGAGTATCAAATAATGTCATTACACATATTAAATCACCCTGTTATTAATCATAAATTGACTATGATGCGCAATAAAAAAACAGACAACAAGCATTTTCGTGAGATGTTAGATGAAATTGCTATGCTTATGACTTATGAAGTAACCAAGGACCTTCCTTCTAGGGTGATTCCGGTGGAGACTCCTGTGGCTGCTACAACCGGGTATGAATTGGATGTATCAGGTATTATTATTGTTCCAATTCTAAGGGCTGGGCTAGGGTTAGAACGTGGGGTAACCCAAGTTATTCCTAATGCTAAAGTGGGGCATATAGGTTTGTATCGTGATCCCCAAACTTTAAAACCAGTAGAATATTATTGGAAACTACCGGAAGATAAAGGGGCAGAAATAATTGTAGTAGATCCTATGCTGGCAACCGGTGGCAGTGCTACCGCCGCTATAACCATGCTTAAGGGCAAAGGATATAGAAAAATCAGAATGATGTGTTTAGTAGCAGCTCCTGAGGGTGTTGAGGTTCTGCAAAAAGCACATCCTGAGGTAGAGATATATACAGCAGCTTTAGACGATCATCTAAATGAACATGGCTATATTGTTCCCGGTTTGGGAGATGCGGGTGACCGTATTTTTGGTACGGACTGATGGAGAGACCTGACTGGGATAGTTATTTTATGGAGATTGCTCAAATAGTAAGCAAACGTTCTACTTGTTTGCGTCGTGCTGTAGGGGCAGTTTTAGTAAAAGATAAACAAATTTTAGCTACAGGTTACAATGGAACCCCTAAGGGATTACCCCATTGCGAAGAAGTTGGTTGCCTGCGCGAGCAGCTTAATGTTCCTTCAGGACAAATGCATGAATTGTGTCGAGGCATTCATGCGGAGCAAAATTCCGTTATTCAAGCAGCTGTTAATGGTGTGTCAATTTCAGGATCAACATTATATTGCACCCATCAGCCTTGCGTTGTATGCAGTAAAATTTTGATTAATGCCGGTATTAAAAGGATTGTTTATGCTAATCCCTATCCTGATAAATTGGCAGCGGAAATGATGCATGAAGCAGGTAATATTGAAATGATAGTTTTTACTGAAAAAACAGACCAAGAAACCGGTAAAAAATAATGTCAAAGAGAGGCATTTATACACGAATACTTTCTCTTGATGCATATTGCCCACTTGTTGTTAAATGTTTTTTGTACTATACTATAGGAGGTATTATTACAAAAATTTTATGTGGGCGATTTAGGTCGCAGGAAGGTGCATAAGTGCAATCATATTTAGTGGCTTTTGCCATTGCTTTATTTTTGGGGTGGGTTTTAACACCCTATGTAAAAAAAATTGCTTTTAGGCTAGGCGCTGTTGATAAACCGGATGCACGTAAGGTGCACCATGTTATCATGCCTCGCTTAGGAGGCTTAGCAATTTATATTGGCTTTATGGTGGCAGTGTTAACGTGTATGAATATTACCAAAGATGTAGTTGGTGTATTATTAGGAGGCACGATAATTTTACTGGTGGGTATATTTGATGATATATATCAGCTTTCCGCTAGAGTTAAATTGTTGGGACAAATTGCCGCTGCAATGATTTTGATTTTGTTTGATATACGGATTGAATGGCTAAATAACCCAATGGGTGGCTATTTTTACTTAGATTATTTGTCAATTCCCTTTACTGTATTTTGGGTGGTTAGTTTTACTAACGTTGTAAATCTTATGGATGGCCTAGATGGTCTGGCCGCCGGTGTATCTGCTATTGCCTCTGTAACGATTATTTTGGTAGCGTTACAACAAGGCTTTTACCCTGTTGCTATTATCACAGCAGCTTTGGCCGGTGGTACTATTGGGTTTATGCGCTACAACTTCAATCCCGCGACGATTTTTATGGGTGATACAGGAAGTTTGTTCATTGGCTACATGCTGGCAGCAATTTCTATTTTTGGCGCGGTAAAAAGTGCCGCAACGATTGCGCTTATAGTGCCGGCAATTGCACTGGGACTACCAATTATGGATACGGCTTTTGCCATTGCAAGGCGTTACATTAATGGAAAACCTATTTTTCAACCGGACAAGGGGCATTTGCATCATAGACTTTTGGCCTTAGGATTTAGTCAAAGGCAGGCAGTTATGCTTATGTATTTAATTAGTGCCGGATTGTGCCTTAGTGCTGTTTTATTTACTGAGATTGACGGAATTTACGCAATTTTATTGCTTGTCATTATTGTTGCGGCCATTTTCATTGGGGCAAAGAAAATCGGCATTTTAAACGATCGCTAACAATATAGGGGTGTAGTAGATTAATGAAAAAATTAAAAGTTATGACCGTGTTTGGAACTAGGCCAGAAGCTATTAAAATGTGTCCGGTAGTTTTAGAAATGCATAAATATCCTGATTATATTCAACCTATAGTAGCCGTAACGGCACAGCATAGGGAGATGCTTGATCAGGTTTTGGGGTTATTTTCTATAGTCCCGGATTACGATTTGAATATAATGACGACAGGGCAGACGCTGTACGATGTTACAGGTCGCGCTTTGGAGGGATTACATCGTGTTTTGGAAGAAGCAAAACCTGATATTATTCTTGTCCATGGCGATACAACTACGACTTTTGTAGGTGCTCTGGCGTCTTTTTATATGCAGATTCCTGTGGGACATGTAGAAGCAGGATTGCGTACCGGAAATAAATATTCGCCATTTCCGGAAGAAATGAACAGGAAATTAACCGGGGCTATTGCAGATTTTCACTTTTCTCCAACTCAAATTTCCAAAAATAACTTATTAAAAGAAAATATAAGTCCTGAGAAAATATTTATTACAGGAAATACCGTTATTGATGCTCTCAATACTACTGTAAAAGATAATTTCACGTTTCCCTATGGAGAAATACAAAAAGCTATAGCTAGCGGGAATAAATTAATTTTAATGACTACTCATCGTAGAGAAAACTTGGGTGAACCTATGCGCCATGTCTATATGGCCTTAAAAGAGGTGCTGGAAACTCATCCAATGGTAGAAGCAATTTTCCCTATGCATAAAAATCCTCAGGTGCGCAAGGTGGCAGAAGAAATATTAGGACATTTGGATAGAGTTCATTTGATTGAACCTATGGATTATGAACCATTTACCAATTTAATGGCCAAGGTGGACATTGTTTTGACTGATTCGGGGGGGATCCAAGAAGAAGCACCGGCTCTTGGGAAACCTGTGTTGGTACTTAGAGATACAACTGAGCGACCGGAAGCGGTAACAGCAGGAACTGTAAGATTAGTGGGAACGAACAAAGACTTGGTTCAGCAAGAAACCATAAAGCTTTTGGAAGATGAAAAGTATTATCGCTCAATGTCTGATGCTTGCAATCCTTATGGTGATGGAAGGGCGGCTGAACGTATTGTAAAAATTATATTGAATAATTATGGCTACCCTATAGAAAACATTTCCGAGTTTTTTGATAAAAAAACAAAAAAGTAGTTGTCACATAGGTACATATATATTAAAATATACAATAACCGACAGAAAAGTTTGAATAGTTTGTGACATTTTTTGAAATTAACGAGAATTTTGTGATAATACAAAAGGAATGAATTATGAAAGTTCAAAATAAAGAATTATTTGCTTACTGTAAGCAGATCTTTTTCAGGCAGTTTGCAGTAGCTTGCATTATTTGTCTTTTGGCAGTAATTCTAAGGAAAGAAATAGCTTATAGCTGGATTATAGGCTGCGCGGTTGCTTTGTCTGATACAGGGTTGGTTTTGCAGGGAATTTTCAAAGGGTCACGAAAAGGTCCGGAGGAAGCTGTTCATTATATGCAAAAGACTATGTTCAAAAGGTTACTTGCAGTAATTGTCATTGTTTTGGTTATGTTGAAGTTGAAGCTAAGCGTTATTGGTATTTTTATTAGCTTCATACTATTACATATATTCCTAGTTTTAAACTTAATTATTATCGCGCGCCGAAATAAATTTTTAAAAAAGAGGCCGTGAAGAAAGGAGTGAACTGAATGGGAACAGCAGAAGCGTCCGAAGGCATTATTCATTATTTACCTAAAGAGATTTTTAGCGGAGTTGTAATTAATATGCAAACTATGTACATGTCTTGGTTGACAATGGCTATTGTAGCCGCGATTGTTTTTGCAGCAACCAGAAAAGCCGAGATCATTCCTTCTGGGATACAAAATGTCGTAGAGGTTTTTGTTGACTGGCTTAACGGATTGATGGAGAGTAATATGGGTATTGAAGGCAGACGCACAGTGGCACCCTTTGTTATAACCTTGTTCCTCTATATTTTTATTGGCAATGAGATTGGTTTGTTACCACAACTTGGACCGCATTTGACATCTCCAACAAACGACATTAACGTAGCGTTTGGTTTATCAATAACGGTATCTTTGACCGTATATTTGCTTGGAGTTCTGAAACAAGGACCCGGCTATTTTAAACACTTTGTGCAACCTTTTGCGGCTATGCTTCCACTAAACATTTTAGAAGAGCTTTCCAAACCATTAACTATGGCCCTTCGTCTGTTTGGTAATATTCTTGCTGGTGAAATTTTGTTAGTAGTATTGTATATGTTGGCACCCTGGGTTATTCCCAATCTTTGGATTGGTTTCAGCTTAATCATAGGATTTTTGCAAGCCTTCATCTTCACAATGTTAACTATGATAGCCATCGCTCCTGTTTTCAAAATGCATCACTAACGTATGAATGCTTTGGGGCATATTAATTTATTCAAATTTAAAATTTATATAATTTGAAAATCAAAAACAATTTTGAAAATCGAAAGGATGTAATTTAAAATGACTGAAAACGCTATTATTATTTCTGCCTCTGTAATCTCAGCCGCCATAATTTGTGTAGGCGCTGTTCGTGGTGCTACTGCCGGAGACTCCGCAGTTGCTACCAAAGCCTTGGATTGTATGGCTCGTCAACCTGAACAAGCAGGTAACTATCAGGTTAACATGCTTATCGCTATCGGCTTGGTTGAGTCTATCCCCATTATTGCCGCAGTTATTGCGATTGTATTAGTTTTCGCTAATCCTTTTGTAAAATAATTTCTGAGTAGCTAGAAGATGAGAGAGAAAGGAAGAGTGCTATAAATGACCGACATAAACGCAACACTTATTGCACAAATCCTGAATTTTATTGTTCTTTTGTGGGTGCTCGCGAAATTTGCATATAAGCCTTTGATAAAGGCTATGGATGATCGTCGCAATCGTATCATTAACGACCTTGACTCCGCAGAGCAAACTCGCCTAGATGCTGAAGCCTTAAAGGCACAGTATGTTGAGCAGTTGGCTAACGCTCGTCAGGAAGCGACCGAAATCGTGGATAAAGCGAATAAAGTTGCTCAGAATTTGCATGACGAGTTCGTTGAACAAGCTCGAGCAGAAAAAGACGCTATGATGGCGACCGCTAAAGAACGTATTGAGCAGGATAAGAAGCAAGCTTTAGTGGATATTAGAACTCAGGTTATAGCTTTGAGTACGCAAATTGCTAGTAAAGTTGCTAATCAAAAGTTGAACTCCACTGAAGACCAAAAGTTGGTTGCAGATGCAACAGATCAAGTTTTGGGGAAACGTTGATATTGGCACACTTAAGTAAACGGTTATAATAATTAATTAGTCTCGGAACTTGAAATTTCCCATGGTTAGTAAGCTATGGGTGAATACGGAGGTGATTGATACAGTATGGAAACCAAGGAGAATATTGCTTTAATTAAACAAAGCATTGAAACCTTTGAATTTGCAGCAAAGGATTTAGCTTTTTGCAAAGATGAAGAAGTTATTCCCGTGCTTGTAACAACAGCTACTGAGCTTACTGTATCTGAATATGAGTCTGTTTCCGTAATCCTATCCGGAAAGATTGGCCGCAATGTTTGTATCAGACAAAATGTCGAACCCGCTATTATCGGCGGTATCATTGTAAAAATTGGTGACAAAGTATTTGATGCAAGTGTTAAACGTCAATTGGAAAAAGTTGGCATGCAGATGGGTAAAGTGCAAGTGGATGGTCAGTCCCTTGATAAACCAGCCGGTCTTGCGGAAGCTCTAACTGAAAGCGTTAGGGATTACAAAATAGATATTGATTTAGAAGAAGTTGGCGTTGTTGAAAAAGTCGGCGATGGCATTGCAACTGTAACAGGTATGCGCGGTGCTATGTCCGGCGAGTTAGTTGAGTTACCAGGCGGTGTAACCGGTATGGTGCAAAACCTGCGCCCTGAAGAAGTTGGCATAGTGCTAATGGGCGGAGAAACTAAAATTAAACAAGGGGACGTAGTTCGTCGTACCGGTCGCATTATGGAAGTACCGGTTGGTGAAGCTATGCTTGGCCGTATTGTCAGCGCCCTTGGTATTGCAATTGACGGTAAAGGCGATATAGTAACTAAAGAGGTTCGCTCCATTGAATCAGCGGCTCCCGGTATTGCTGATCGCCAACCGGTTGATGTTCCTCTACAGACAGGTATTAAGGCTATTGATGCCTTAGTCCCAATTGGCCGTGGACAGCGTGAACTTATCATAGGTGACCGTGGTACAGGTAAAACCGCTGTAGGTATTGATACCATTATTAACCAAAAAGGTTTGGGCGTTATTTGTATTTATGTAGCAATTGGACAGAAAGCTTCTACAGTTGCCCGTATTGCTCGTATTTTAGAAAAACATGGTGCTTTAGATTACACTATTATTGTAGCGGCAACAGCAGCTGATTCTGCTCCTTTGCAATACTTAGCTCCTTATACAGGCGTTACTATTGGTGAGTATTTCATGGATCAAGACAAAGATGTACTTGTTATATATGATGATTTGTCTAAACATGCTGTTGCTTACCGTGCAATGAGTCTTTTGCTTCGTCGTCCTCCAGGCCGTGAAGCTTACCCCGGTGATGTATTCTATTTACATTCCAGATTGCTGGAACGTGCGGCAAGACGTAATAAAGAAGCAGGCGGTGGCTCTATTACTGCTTTGCCTATTATTGAAACTCTTGCAGGAGACGTTGGCGGCTACATTCCTACCAATGTAATTTCCATTACAGATGGACAGATTTATTTGGAAAGTGAATTGTTCTATTCCGGTATTCGTCCTGCTATTAATGTTGGTTTATCCGTATCACGCGTTGGTGGAGCGGCACAAATTAAGGCAATGAAATCTGTTGCCGGTACCCTTCGTCTAGATTTGGCACAGTTCCGTGAATTAGCGGCTTTTGCCCAATTCGGCTCTGACTTGGATAAAGCAACAAAAGCACAATTAGATCGTGGTGCTCGTATGACTGAAGTTTTAAAACAAGGTCAATACGTCCCGCTTACAGTTGAAAAGCAGGTTATGATTCTTTTTGCTGCTACTAATGGCTACTGTGATGATATTCCAGTTGTAGATATTACAAAATTTGAAAAGGAATTTTTGGCTTACATGGCTGCTAATGCTCCGGAAATTGGTGACTCAATCCGCACTGAAAAGAAAATTACGGATGAGACTAAGGCTGCTTTGGTAAAAGCTGTAAAAACTTTCAAAGAAACCTTTGCCACCTCCAGCGTAAAGGAGTGATGATTGATGGCAACTCCACGCGAGATACACAGGCATATAAAAAGTGTTAAGAATATCCAGCAAATAACAAAAGCTATGAAAATGGTTGCAGCTGCTAGGTTACGCCGTGCGCAGGAAAAAGCCGCTTCTAGCCGTCCTTTTGCCGGTAAAATCAAAGAACTTTTGATGACCGCTGTTAGTGACAAAAAAATGATGGATAAACTTAATATGGATGAGCATCCCCTTTTAAGTGAAAGGCCGGTAAAAAAGGTTGCGTATATAATCGTCAGCTCGGATAAGGGGCTGGCAGGTGCATATAATGCTAACTTGCTCAAACATGCAGTTGTAGAGCTGATGGATAAAGATAGCTATATTTTGATTACAGTCGGTCGTAAAGCAAAAGACTTTTTTAGACGCAGAGGATTTTCTATTTATCAGTCATTCTTTGGATTTTCTGATAAACCTAGCTATAATGATGCTGATGAAGTTGCGCATGTGGCTGAAGAGCTTTTTGTTTCAGGGGCCGTGGACGAGGTATTTCTTGTTTATACGCAATTTAAGTCGGCGCTATCTTTCACACCGGTTACCAAGCGTTTGCTTCCTGTTAAGCCGCCTGTATTTCAACCAGAGGTAAATACCTATGCCGATGATACAGTAGAACTTAATGGTGATGATAATACGAGTGATGTTATTTTTGAACCAAAAGCTGAAGAAACTTTGAAATACTTAGTTCCTTATTATGTGAGAACTTTAACCTATGATTCTATTATGCAAGCTGCTGCTAGTGAATTGGGCGCAAGAATGACAGCAATGTCTTCTGCAACTGAAAATGCCAATGACTTATTACATAAGTTGGAAGTTTCCTACAATAAAGCACGGCAGGCAGGTATTACAAATGAGATTAATGAAATAGTGGGTGGAGCTGAGGCTCTACAGTAAATTAAATGGGAGGGAAAACATTGAATATCGGTAAAGTAGTTCAAGTTGTAGGTCCTGTTATCGACATCAAATTCCCACCAAAATGCCTTCCAACTATTTATAACGCAATTAAGATCGATGGTGAAGTAGGCGATGGAATTAGAATCCATTTGACTGCTGAAGTAATGCAACATATTGGCGATAACGTTGTTCGTACTGTTGCAATGAGCACCACTGATGGCCTTGTACGTGGTATGGATGCCATTGACACAGGTGCACCTATTAGTGTTCCGGTTGGCGAAGGTACTCTTGGTAGAATTTTTAATGTATTGGGTGAAACAGTTGATCATGATGATAAACCGGTTGAGGCGGCTGCTTACTGGCCTATTCATAGACCGGCTCCAAGCTTTGACCAACAAGCAACAAATACCCAAATTCTTGAGACTGGTATTAAAGTTGTAGATTTAATAGCTCCTTATTCCTTAGGTGGTAAGGTAGGCCTATTTGGTGGTGCCGGCGTTGGTAAAACAGTTATCATTATGGAGCTTATCCATAATATTGCAACAGCTCATGGTGGCTATTCTGTATTCGCCGGTGTAGGTGAACGTACACGTGAGGGCAATGATTTGTGGGGAGAAATGAAAGAGTCCGGCGTTATCAGTAAAACAGCTCTTGTTTATGGTCAGATGAATGAACCGCCAGGAGCTCGTATGCGTGTAGGTCTAACTGGCCTTACTATGGCTGAATATTTCCGCGATGTGGCAGGACAAGACGTATTATTGTTTATTGATAACATTTTCCGTTTCATTCAGGCAGGTTCTGAAGTATCTGCTTTGCTTGGCCGTATGCCTTCTGCAGTTGGTTATCAACCGACTTTGGCTAATGATATCGGAGCATTGCAAGAGCGTATTACATCTACCACTACAGGTTCAATAACATCTGTACAAGCAGTATATGTTCCCGCTGATGACTTAACAGATCCAGCTCCTGCAGGAACATTTGCCCATTTGGATGCAACAACAGTTTTGTCGCGTCAAATAGCAGAACTAGGTATTTATCCTGCAGTTGATCCTTTGGACTCTACCAGTCGTATCCTAGATCCCTTGGTAATAGGCCAAGAGCATTATGAGGTTGCTCGTGGCGTACAAGCCATATTGCAAAGATATAAAGAATTGCAGGACATTATCGCTATACTAGGTATGGAAGAACTGGGCGAGGATGATAAAATTACCGTTGCCCGCGCTCGTAAAATCCAAAAATTCTTGAGTCAAGCTTTCTTTGTTGCTGAACAATTCACCGGCACACCAGGCCAATATGTTCCGCTAGCTGAAACCATTCGTGGTTTCAAAGAAATACTTGATGGTAAACACGATGATTTGCCGGAAGGGGCATTCTACATGGTTGGTACCATTGATGATGCTATAGCCAAGGCAAATAATATGAAGGCGGAGTGATTGCATGGCAAAGTTAATGCAATTGGAAGTAATAACTCCTGATAAATCTTTGTTGGTGCGCCAGGATGTTTCTTATGTTTTGGCCGAAACGGTCATTGGTGGCGTCGGTATATTGGCTAACCATGCTCCGCTGATTGCCACACTAACGGAAGGTCCGCTAAAATACCAAGATGAAACAGGTGCTTTGCACTTTGTTTATGTTGAAGGCGGCTTTATGGAAGTTGGTAATAATAAAGTTACTATTTTAAGTGTTGATGCAGAAGATGCAGCCGATATTGATGTGGAAAAAAATCAACATCGTGTTGAAGCTGCGCAAAAAAAGTTGGCTAATTTGGAACCAACTACTGATATTGTTGCAGCAGCTAAAAGACTGCGTTGCGCTAAAGCACGCTTGAAAACCGTAGAACGGTCTCAAGCGCGTCGCTAAAATAATAAGAGCCTATCTGCTTTATGCGGATAGGCTCTTATTTTAGGTACAAAGACATTGCTATTTAGGCTTATATTGATTATAATTAAATTAATAAAAGGTTGATGGGGAGGGTGCAAAAGATGACAGAAAGGGATTTTATCAGCAAGGTTGCAGGTAGCAAGATGGGACAACTAAGACAAGAAATTTCTGATTTAAGAAAAATGTTAAGCAGTACAGATGATGACGAAAAGGCAGCCCTTATAAAAAAGGAAATAATGGAAAAAGAGACTTACTATAATATTCTTTCAGATAGAGAAAAAGTAAATAGACAATTGTAAATAACATTACCCTGTATTTGTGGATTTATTTTCATAAGTACAGGGTCTTTTGTTTATTTTAGAAGATTAATATGATATACTTTATGTGTAAAAAGTTGTGCGGAGGATATATCATGCCTGATATGCTGAAAATTATATTAAAATATGCTGTTATTTTTTTAATAGTCTATCTTGTTTACCGTGATTCCAAGAAAAAAAATATTCGTTATGCAAATGCTTGGATTATAGGTTCCTTGCTTTTTCCACCTATAGCAGTTGCTTATTTATTATACAGTACTCTAGCTTCTAAGAAAATTGTGCTGAGTGCAAAACAAAAAGTTGAAATTGAGATTAGGAAAAGGGCTGCAGAACATAAGAAAAAAATAGCTATAGAGCGTCAGTCTATGGAAGTAGCTAAACGAGAACAAGAGGAAAAAAATAATTTAACATTGGAAGAAATAGAAAAAATAAAAGCAGAGCGCCTTGCAGCTAAGAAAAAACGCTTGCTTGAGTTAGAGGAAGAACGAAAGTATCAGCAAGAGGAAAATGCCAAAAGATGGCGTCTTGGTTCCGGTGGGGTAAGTAATACTAATAATAAGAAATAAAATTAACAACCGTCTTAAATTAGACGGTTGTTTTGTGCTACATTTATTGCCAAAGAAGCAAGATTAGTGATAAACTATTAAGAGTATATTATGTTATAGTATTTGAAGATAGGTTTGGAGGAAATTTGGTGGAAAAGCTACTTATTAGGGGCGGCAATAAATTGCACGGGACCGTAAAGGTTAGTGGAGCTAAAAATGCGGTGCTGCCGATTATTGCTGCGGCTATTTTAGGGTCACAGGGCAGTTATTTACTGGAGGTACCTGAATTAGAAGATGTACGGACCATTTGTAAAGTTCTGGAATGTTTAGGAATGAAGATAGACTATAGCGAACGTAACGCACTACATATAGACAGTAGGGAAATAGTTTCTTGTGAGGCTCCCTATGAATTAGTAAGGACGATGCGTGCTTCTTTCTTGGTTATGGGCGCATTGCTGGCTAGAAAGGGCAAGGCAAGAATTTCTCAGCCTGGTGGTTGTGCTATAGGAACTCGTCCTATAGACATTCATTTGAAGGGATTTGAGGCTTTAGGGGCCCGCATAGAGATGGGACATGGTTACATTGAGGCTTCTGCTCCTAATGGGCTGGTTGGCACCACGATTTATTTGGATTTCCCCAGTGTAGGTGCTACTGAAAATCTTATGATGGCAGCATCTATGGCTTCCGGAACAACTATTATAGAGAACGCTGCTCAGGAGCCGGAGATTGTTGATTTAGCAAATTATTTAAATGTTATGGGTGGTAAAGTGCGTGGCGCAGGAACTAATGCTATTCGTATTGAAGGTGTGAAAGAACTTAGAGGCGGAGAACATACCGTTATTCCTGATCGCATCGAAGCAGGTACTTTTATGGTAGCTGGTGCTATGACTGGCGGTGATATTAGAGTAGAGAATGTTTTGTGCGAGCATTTAAAACCTCTGATTGCTAAGTTAAGAGAAGCGGGAGTAACTATTGAGGAAGATATCCGCGGAGTGCGTGTTATAGGGCCAAAGAATCTAAAGGGGATTAATATCAAAACATTGCCTTATCCTGGATTTCCTACAGATATGCAGGCACAAGTTATGGCATTGATGTGCATAGCACAAGGGCAAAGCGCAGTAACAGAAACTGTTTTTGAGAATAGATTTATGCATGTAGATGAGTTGCAACGTATGGGTGCCAACATTAAGACTAGCGGCCGTGGAGCATTTGTCGAAGGTGTACCTAGACTTTTGGGTTGTCAAGTGCGTGCAACAGATTTACGAGCAGGAGCAGCAATGGTTTTGGCGGGACTCGTGGCAGAGGGCGTAACGGAAATTACTGACATTTTCCACATTGACCGTGGTTATGAAAATTTGGTGTATAAATTTAAACAATTGGGTGCAGATATAGAGCGCCGAGAGGCTAAATAAATGAACATTTTAAATAATAAAGGATTTAATAGATTTTTTAATAGTGTAGATATTGGCGTTGACCTTGGTACGGCTAATATTTTGGTGTTTCTTAAAGGGAAGGGCATTGTTTTAAAAGAGCCATCGGTAGTTGCGACTGACAGAGAAACCGGCAAGGTTGTTGCTATTGGCCGTGCAGCTAAGTATATGTTAGGAAGAACTCCGGAAAATATAGTTGCTATTCGCCCCTTGCGTGAAGGGGTTATTGCCGATTATGATATTACACAGATAATGCTAGAGAATGTTTTACAAAAAGTAGCAGGAAAAAGTATGTTTTTTAAGCCTAGAGTTATGATTTGTATACCCTCAGGAGTAACTACGGTAGAGAAAAGGGCTGTTTTAGAAGCTACAATGCAATCAGGAGCAGCAAAAACTTACTTAATAGAAGAACCAATGGCAGCAGCTATGGGAGCGGGGTTGGATGTGGGAGAATCTCGTGGCTGTATGGTGGTGGATATTGGTGGTGGTACTACCGACGTAGCTGTTATTTGCTTAGGTGGTATTGTTGTAGCTGAGTCTTTGCGTGTCGGCGGAGACAAATTTGATGAGGCTATTGTGCGTTTTGTAAAAAAAGAACACAATGTTTTAATTGGTGAAAGAACTGCTGAAGATATTAAGCTAGGTGTGGCTACAGTTAGTAAGCATGGACGAAAGGCCGAAGTAACTGTCCGTGGCAGGGATTTAATTACAGGCCTTCCTACAACTATTAGAATAACTTCAGACGAGACTTATAGAGCTATGATCGAGCCAATTAGCATGCTTATAGCGTGTATAAGATCTGTATTGGAAAAAACTCCGCCTGAGTTGGCGTCTGACATTGTTGAGCAAGGTATTGTTTTAACAGGTGGAGGCGCTTTACTTGATGGATTGGCAGAACTGGTACAGGAAGAAACTAGAATTACAACCATTGTTGCCGACAATCCACTGGAGTGCGTAGCACTTGGAACAGGAAAAGCATTGGCTAATTTAGGCGTATTAAAAGATTCCGTTTTTATGGAAAATCGCAAACGTTAATTTTTAATATAAATAAGGCGGATAATCCGCAAATCTAGGGCCGACCATCAGGTCGTCCCTATTTATTTAAAATGCTTTCGTGTATAGCAGCTTTAAGAATGGGTATGGTTGTTTAATGATAACTAATTAGGAAGGTTATAGTATGAAAAAAAGCTTATTATATAAGATACTGATAGTTTTAATTTGCTTAGTTTTGTTGCCATTACAAGTAGCGATGGCAACTGTATTAGGGAATTTGCGCTCAGGTGTAAATGCCGATAGGACACGTTTGGTCCTGAATTTCGACAAAATGCCTAAGTATTCTGAAACGGTAGCGGACAAGCAGCTGATTATAACTTTTGATGGTAAAGTTAAAAGAAGCGAAAAACTTCAACTAAAAGATAATCTAGTGAAAAGTGTAATATTAGAACGTTTTAATAATCAGAGCCGGTTGGTGGTGACTTTTTATAAATCAGTACCCAAATATAGTATTTTTTCGTTAAAGAGCCCTAATAGGTTTGTACTAGATTTAAAGAAAATTAACTATGATAAAAAGGTCACTAAGATTGCTGATGGTCTAACTTATACTTATTTGCGTGAATATGTAGATTCTTTACCTGAAGAAGTTTATATTTTAGAAATATCCCCAAATAGCGGCTATACTTTAAAACCACTTTTGGGACAGGAAAATTATATTCAAAAGGGCGTTTTATCACAAATGGCTAGTAATGCAGGAGCCATCGCTGCTATTAATGCGTCTTATTTTGATTCTGATGTGTGGGTAGTAGGCAACTTAATGATAGATAAAAAATGGGTATCTGCAGAAGATACACCCAGAACGGCACTTATTATTGATAATAACGATAGAGCGCAAATTATCACAAATACCAGTTATTCCGGCAAAGTTATACGCAGTGATGGTATCAGTGCTCCGATTACGGGACTAAATAGAATGAGACTTGCAAATGATTTAATTTATTATAACGATGCCTATGGTTCTAGTACGGATACTAATATTTATGGTATTGAAGCACGAATAGTGAATAATAGAGTAACAGAAATTTCCAAGACAGGTAATCTTGCGTTGCGGCCCAATACAGTAGTGCTTTCCGGTAACGGTACTTCTGCCATGTTTCTCCAAGGCTTGAAGTTGGGGGCCAAGGTGAAAATACAGCAAAGCTTTGGGCGTACTGAGGCTGACTATGCTAAACATGTCTTGGGTGTAGGCCCTTTGTTAGTTGACAATGGAGTACAAAGTGTGCAAACTGCCTCAGAAGAAATTGCTGATGATATTTCTGTGGGCCGTTCACCTCGTACAGCAATTGGCATAAGAGCAGATGGGACCATCGTTATTTTAGTAGTAGATGGTAGATCTTCTTCAAGTAGTGGAATGAGTCTTGATGAATTGGCTCGCTATATGATAAGGTTAAAGGTAGATCGAGCTATGAATTTCGATGGTGGAGGATCTAGCGAAATGGTTGTTAACGGAGATGTGGTTAATGCGCCTTCTGATGGCGATGAAAGACCCATACGTGTTGGATTAGGTATCTTCGGTAGATAGCGTAACTTGTCAAGATGCAGATATAGTATTATAATCATAGTAGGACAAGAGTTTTATTTGGGAGTGGAGGGGATTATTGTGCGCAAAAAATTTTTTAGTGTAAAGAATATATTTGTTATAAGTTTGGTAATGATTCTAGCTTTTGCAAGTTTTGCTTTTGCTGCCGGAGCCATAGCGCAGACCAGCAGTTTAGCAGGGACAGTGGTGGCAGAAGGCTTGGTCGTTCCAGGAACAATGGTTTCTGAGGGACAGGTATTAGTAAAGGTCAAGACTATTGCGGGGACAGCAGCAGCAGCTAGGGCTAATTGCAGTGGTAAAGTCGTCTCAGTGTCTGTGTCACCGGGAAGTAGTATTGTGGCAGGGCAAGTTGTAGCAAATGTTCAGCCTTGAAGGTAAACAATTACAAAACCGGCGTAGCTTAGGCACGCCGGTTTTATAGTATAATAAGGGGTGAGTTATGAAACACTGCAAATTTTTGTTGGCATTTATTTTAATTTTATGTATAAATGGGATAGCTGTTGCTGCTAATATACCTACTATTTCTGTTGATGAATTACACCCTGGCATGCGAGGTTATGCTAAAACGGTTATTAAGGGTGTAAATATAGAAACATTCGATGTTGAAATTTTAGGAGTAACGGGATCTGATGTGGCTGGGCATAATATTTTGATTAAAGCATCGGGACCTCTTATTGAAAAATCAGGTGGTATTGCTCAAGGGATGAGTGGCAGCCCAGTATATATTGATGGGCGTTTGGCTGGCGCCGTAGCATACGGTAAGGCCTTTTCCGATCCCAATTACTGTTTTTTAACTCCAATTGAAGAGATGCTTAAAATGTTTGAAAATTATGAACCTAGACCGTCGGTATTTTTACCTAAAAACACGCCTTTAATGGTTAGTGGTTTTACAGATGACGGAGTACAATATTTAAGCGACAAATTGTTACCATTAGGGTTAAAAACATATGCAGTGCCTACGGGAAATCAAGACCTAAGTAATGTGCCTTTGGAACCGGGTAGTTCTATTGGGGTAGAGCTTGTGAGAGGGGATTTATCAATCGGTGCCATTGGTACGGTAACGTGGAAAGATGATGACACAGGGCGTATTCTAGCATTTGGTCATCCATTTTTACAAAGAGGTTCTGCTGACTATTTTATGACTAATGCTTGGATTTTTGCTTCTATTCCAAACATGGAGTCGTCTTTTAAAGTAGGTGCACTGGGCAATTTAAAGGGAAGAATTTCACAAGATAGGGCAACAGGAATTGCGGGAATTATTAATGAGAACCCAAAAGTTATACCTATGTTTGTTTCTGTTACAGACAAGGATCGTGGTTTACATCGAACTGCTAGTGTACAACTAATTACGGATGAAGATTTAGTACCTACGTTAATTGATGGTGTCTGTTACAATACGGTTAATCAAGCTTTTGACAGAAGAGGGGGAGGAACTTCCCGTATTAGTTTTAATATCACTGCTCGTGGTGAAGATGAAGGACAGATTAATCTTAAAAGAGAGAATATGTTTTTCAATAATGCAGACGTTGCCAAGGCGACTAACGGCGAATTGGCTTTCGCTTGTGACATGTTGATGAGAAATAAATTTGAAAAAGTGACTATTTTTGATGTTAATGTTAATGTAGAAATAACATCGGGTTTTGAAGTTGCGGAAATAGTTAGTGCAAAAATGCCTAACAAAAGATTTAAACCCGGAGATATTGTTCCCTTAACAATTGAATTTAAACCTTATAGAGCTGCAAATTTCACTAAGCAAATAGAATTTAAAGTTCCTGAGAATCAAAAGACGGGGCCTATGAATATTATTATTCGCAGTGGTAATGCCTATGTTTGGCTAACTAAGCTTATAAAAAAACAGAAAGAAGAGGGGACAGTCGCCCCGAATGAAGAAAAAAAATTACAGTTTAAAGAGTTTTTACAGGACTTTAACGAGGCTGACCGCAACAATGAAATAATTGTGGATATTTTGCCTAACATAAAGAAGAACGCCGGCGAAAAGCCCGCCAATTCTGGTGTCCCAAATCCTGCTCTTACTGGGTTTCGTACAATAATCAAGGGCAGTAAGTATAAACAAAAATACCCGTTGGATTTCATTGCGAATGGTGAGGTAGAATTGACGGTGCCGGTGGGAATAAAGTAATAATTAATTTAATATTGCTAAGTATTTGCAGTGAGGTGTAGTTAGCCTCACTGCTTTTATATTTCGGTGTTGACAAAAAAATATATTATAAATATAATATGAATGATGTCAGTCATTATAGGAAAGAAGTGATTATATGGCAAGAATTACTAAGGACCCTGTGGTCAGAAGAAATGAGATTATTGATGCGGCGGAGAAATTATTTTATTCGGTAGGCTATGATGAAACATCTGTCAGTGATATTGTCAAATCTATAGGTGTAGCACAAGGAACATTTTATAATTATTTTACTTCGAAAGACGCTGTTCTTGAGGCTTTAGTGCAAAGGCATGTTTCCAAAATATATATTAAATTGGAAGGCATAGAGAAATCAGAAATGACTGCGGTACAAAAATTTGAAAAAATGTTCTATACGATTTTTGAAAATCTTCGTAATGGTGATGGATGGGTTTTTGACTTCTTGTATTACAATAAGCACTTGCAAATCACAGAAAAAATTATTAGGCAGGGTGGTAATATGTTTTTACCATTCACAAAGAAAATAATTGAGGAAGGAAACCGGAAAGGAGAGTTTAGCGCAGATTATATCGACGAAACGCTTGAATTTATTACTGCCGTGCTGCAATGTTTCACACATGCTCTTTATCAAAGGAAAACTGATGAGGAATTAAGACAGCAGTTAGTTATTGTTAGTAAAATGATTGGCGGTGCTATAGGAATTAAAGATTACGAATTGCGGCTGCTTATTTAGTTTGTTGCTAAATGTTAAGTAGAGTTTTTTTTGATTTTAAATGACTGATGTCAGTCAAAAATGCTTTGGGAGGATAAACGATGCATGAATTTTTCAAAAATAGAATTAACATATATATTACTTTAGGAGTTGGGTGTCTTGCGATACTTACGGTATTTTTGGTGCATGCTTTTTTCAATCATAAAACTGTTTCTGAAGATATCCCGCTAGTTAGAACAATCGTGGTGGGAGAAGAGAGTGACAATGCTAAATTTAATTATTCGGGAGAAGTCAGGGGTCGTTATGAGTCACAATTAGCTTTTCAGGTTGGCGGGAAAATAATCAATAGATACGTCAACTTAGGCAGTGAAGTAAATCCTGGGGATGTTTTGATGCAAGTTGACGCAAAGGACATTCAGCAGGGAGTTAATGTTAATTCTGCCCAAGTTTATTCGGCCCAGTCACAGTTAAAGCTAGCGTCGGCTAACCTGGAAAGATATGGCAAACTGTATGAGCAGGGTGCTATAAGCAAAATGCAATATGACCAATATGTCAATGCCTCTCAAGTGGCTGAGGGTTCGGCCCTGGTCGCTTCGGCGCAATATGCACAAGGCATGAATCAGTTAGATTATAGCTTGCTCAAGGCGGATAAGCCGGGCGTAATTACTGCTTTGAGTGCTGAAGTCGGACAAGTTGTAAGTGCGGGGCAGGTTGTTGCCGTTCTTGTACAGAAGGGAGATCGAGAGATAGAGATAAGTATTCCGGAGAGTCAAATCGAAAACTTGCGCAATGCTAAGCAAATTGAAATTTCTTTTTGGGCACTGCCTTCTTTGAAGCTGGCGGGTTCGGTCAGAGAAATATCACCCATGGCTGACTCGGTTACGCGTACCTATAAGGCTCGCATCAGTATTCTGAATATTTCTCCGGAAATCAAGTTAGGCATGACGGCAAATGTAACAATCAGTGATGCCAAGGCTATTAATGAAATAAGAATTCCTTTGAATGCTGTTTATCAAACGGATCAGGGCGCTTGTGTATGGTTGATTGCCGACGGTAAGGCAACATTGCGTCCTGTAAAGATAGCAAAATTTGGCGATAATTCCACAGTTGTTGTTTCCAGTGGACTGCATGAGGGAGAGGTTATTGCAACAGCAGGAGTACACAAGCTGCATGAAGGTCAGAAAGTACGAACAGGTGGTGCGCTGCAATGAAATCTTTCAATTTAACAGGATGGGCGCTCAAACATAAGCAGCTCATCTATTACTTTATGGCTGCGATTTTTTTAATGGGCGTATATTCTTACCAGAACCTTGGCAGGATGGAGGACCCGGATTTTGTAATCAGGCAAATGGTTGTCTCGGCTGTTTGGCCAGGTGCTAGTGCCGCGCAGGTAGAGGAGCAGGTAACAGATAAAATTGAAAAGAAACTTCAGGATACACCTGGGATAGATTATATTTCCAGTTATTCTAAACCTGGGCAGGCGGTCATTTTTGTTTATTTGAAAGAAACGGTGCCGGAAAAAGATGTAAGGCCTACTTGGCTGGAAGTACGTAATCTTGTCAACGATATGAAGAGTACGCTGCCTACAGAGGTGCAGGGTTTGTATTTCAACGACCGGTTTGATGATGTGTACGGAAGCATTTATGCGTTGACCAGCGATGGTTTTTCTTATGAAGAAATGCGCAGCAATGCAGAAAAAATCCGGCGTGAGTTGCTAACTGTCAAAAATGTTAAAAAAGTTGAGCTGATAGGCGTTCAGGAAGAGAAGGTCTATGTAGAAATTGAAAGCAGCAAATTGGCGCAGCTTGGCATTGATCCTGCGTTGATAGCAAGCACTATTTCAGGACAGAATGCCATGACTCCTTCCGGCATGCTGGAGACTTCTCAGGATAATGTCTATTTGCGTTTTTCCGGTATGTTTAAAAACCTTGAAGATTTGAAGAAAATACCTATTAGAGCTAATGGACGAACTTTTGCTTTGGAAGACATTGCGAATATTAAAAGTGGCTATTCCGATCCTAAGGAGCCGCAAATGTATTATAATGGTCAACCGGCTATAGGCATTGCCCTCTCAATGGACAAAGGCGGTAATATTTTACAGCTGGGCGATGATCTAGACAGCAAAGTTGCGCAGATAGAAAAGGAACTTCCTTATGGTTTGCAACTTGACCAAGTGTCTAATCAGCCAAAAGTGGTAAAAGAATCTATCCATGAATTTGTAAAATCGTTATTTGAGGCAGTAGTCATAGTTCTGATTGTCAGCTTCCTGAGTCTGGGCTATAGGACGGGTGTGGTGGTGGCCTTGAGTATTCCTTTAGTTATTGCCGGCGTTTTTGCTGCTATGTATGGGCTGGGGATAGGCTTGCACAAAGTATCACTGGGAGCACTTATTATTTCTTTGGGCTTGCTGGTTGATGATGCGATTATTTCTGTGGAAATGATGAGTGTGAAAATGGAAGAAGGTTGGGAACGTTCCAAGGCTGCATGTTTTGCTTACACGGCAACTTCATTTCCCATGCTGACAGGAACCTTGGTTACTTGTGCCGGCTTCATTCCTATAGGGTTTTCCAAGGGTAACGCTGCGGAGTTCACCAACAGTATTTTTGTGGTAGTTTCTATTGCTTTGCTTATTTCCTGGCTGGTATCGGTTTTGGTAGTGCCGCTTTTGGGAATTTTACTGATGAAACCGAAAATAGTTGTAGAAAATCATGATCCTTATGATAAAAAATTTTATAAAGTATTCAAAAAGCTTTTGTCATGGTGTCTCAGAAAAAGAAAATTAGTATTGCTGATAACGGTAGCTTGCTTTGCGGGAGCAATTGTTCTGATGAGTTTTGTAAAAAGTGAATTTTTTCCACCTTCCACCAGACCGGAGCTCATTGCTGAAATGACTTTGCCACGTGGGGCTTCTATCAAGGCAACAGCAGAGCAAGCTCAACGTATGTCTGACTACCTAAAGGATGATCCGGATATAGTTAATTACAGCTATTATGTAGGAGAGGGATCTCCGCGCTTTGTTCTAACCCTGGAACCGGTATTGCCCATGGATAATTATTGCCAGTTCGTAATTACTACGAAAAATGTTGCTGCTAGGCAGAGACTGGACAATAAGATTAATCAGCTTTTTAATGATGAGTTTGAAAATGTACAGGGATTCACAAAAGTTATTCAGACGGGTCCGCCTGTTGCCTATCCCGTTATGATTCGTGTTTCGGGCGATGATCATAATAAAGTGCGTGCTTTGGCAAAAGAAGTAGGACGGGTTATGTCAGAAAATCCGCAGCTGAAAAATATAAATTATGACTGGAATGAAATGAGTAAAGTTATGCATCTGGATATAGATCAAGGCAAAGCTAGGATGCTTGGGATTGATAGCCATAGTCTGGCATTAGATTTGCAGACTCAATTGTCCGGGGCTCCTTTGGCAGAGTTTCGACAGGCTGACAGGACTATCGACATCACTTTCCGTTTGGATGCCCAGAACAGGAAAGATTTAGCATCTATCAAAGATATGCCTGTTCATATAGGCAATGGAAAGTATGTTCCGCTTGCACAAATTGCCAATATTAGCTATGCGGGTGAGGATGGCTTGATTTGGCGCCGCAATTTGAAACCTACAATCACAGTTCGTGCCGATGTTAACGGTACAATAACGGGTAATGATGCAACTGCCAAAATCTATGACGAACTGCAAAACTTAAAGGCTAGTATGCCACCTGGGTACACTATTGAGCCTGGTGGCTATATGGAAAAAAGTGTGCAGTCAACAGCGTTGCTTATGCAGCCGGTGCCTATGATGATTATAGTGATTATTACGCTGCTTATGGTTCAGCTGCAAAAAGTATCTCTAGCTATGCTAGCCGCCTTAACGGCGCCACTTGGTATGATAGGCGTCAGTATTTCATTATTACTGACCCAGCGCCCTTTAGGGTTTGTGGCTGAATTAGGAATATTGGCGCTATCAGGTATGATCATAAGAAATTCGGTAATTCTTATTGACCAAATAGAGCAGCATATGAAAGAAGGACAATCGCCGTGGAACGCAATCATTAATTCAGCAGTTCTAAGGCTGCGGCCAATTATGCTAACAGCTGCGGCGGCAATATTGGGAATGCTTCCATTGATTGCAAGCCCCTTTTGGGGACCTATGGCAGTGGCAATTGCAGGCGGCCTTTTGATAGCAACATTTTTAACCTTGTTTGTCCTACCGGCAATGTATGCTATGTGGTTCAAAGTTAAAGAAGAAAATTGACAGATTTGTCAAATGTGATTGTAAGAAATCAAAGCGATATGGCTTAAAGTTTGTGTTGTTGTAGGGGAAAGGCTAAGTATTAATTGGGTTCTGTACGTCTTGGTTTATGCCCATAAGGTATCAAAAAAGACAGATGTTGTTTTGGTGATGATAAAGAAGAATTTGGAACCATAGAATTGTCCGGTTGCAAACTGATTTTGTATGACAGTGGTTTGGGGTATATTTATAAAAGTTAGGTTATTTGTTTTTATAATTGCGGTGATGGACTTTCAACAAATTTGCTGACGCAATTGAAGATAGGCGTGTTACATCACCGCAATACCTTTTTTAAATTATTTTGGAAAAATCCGTTGGAATGAAGTATAATGATACATGTAGCATTATGTTTATTAAGGAGACTTTATGGATAAGAACTTTACTTTACTTTGTGAATATGTAGGAAAGTTCATAATAAAAGCTTGTGCAAGTACAGGCAAGATAGTTAATCTTTTTTTGGAGACTTGCCGTCGCTTGCGGGAAGCTAATGTGGCAGAAACGGTGCGGCAAATGGCAAAATTGGGTACTGATTCACTGCCCATAGTTGTCGTTACCACCATGTGTACAGGGATGGTTTTAGCCGTGCAAACTGCTAAGGAGTTTGTGCGTTTTGGTGCCGCTAATTCTGTTGGGGGTATAGTTGCTATTGCTATGGGGCGTGAATTGGCGCCTGTCTTAGCAGGCGTAGTTGTTGCCGGACGTATAGGAGCCGCAATAGCTGCTGAAATTGGCACTATGAAGGTAACTGAACAAATAGACGCTCTTAGAGTTATGGCTACTAATCCTATTTCTTATCTAGTTGTGCCCCGCTTTATTGCTATTGTTCTTATGCTTCCCATACTTATTATTTTTGCTAATGTGGTAGGCAGTGTAGGAGGATGGATAGTAGCAACTAACTATGCTGATATAAGTAGTTATGCCTATATTGATTCTATTCGTGTGTTTACTGAACCCTGGGATCTCGTTGGAGGTATGATTAAAGGGGGCTTTTTCGGTGCTATTATTGCTATTGTAGGCTGCCACAAGGGCCTTGGTGCTCAACAAGGGGCTGAGGGCGTTGGTATTGCTACCACAGCTTCTGTGGTGTTATCTATAATTTTGATTTTTGTCACGAACTATTTTCTGTCCGTGATTTTGTTTGTGCAGGGGGGTTAAAAGGTGGCAGAACCGATTATACAGTTCCAAGAAGTTAGTATGTCATTTGGCCCTAAGATTATCTTGGACAAAGTTAGTTTTAACGTTTATGCAGGAGAAACTTTGGCAGTTATTGGGCCTAGTGGGTGTGGTAAAAGCACCGTACTTAAACTGCTCATCGGTCTTTTAACACCTGACAGTGGTCGTATTATTATCAAAGGTCATAATGTATGTGATTTCACAGAAGATGAGTGGAACGAATTGCGGAAGGATATGGGGATGGTTTTTCAATATTCAGCGCTGTTCGATTTTTTGGATGTTGGCGAAAACGTTGCTTTTGGATTACGTCAGCACACAACTAAAAGTGATAAAGAAATTCACGAAATAGTTACTAGAATGTTGGATATGGTAGGATTGCCCGGCACTGAGAAATCTTATCCTGCTGTCTTATCCGGAGGCATGAAGAAAAGGGTGAGTCTAGCTAGAGCTATTGCCTTAGAACCTGATATAGTTCTTTATGATGAGCCAACAGCGGGTTTAGACCCAATAATGGCAAATATTATTAGTGAATTAATTTTGAAAACAAAAGCGACTTTAGGAGTAACGTCTCTTTTAGTAACACATGATATGGCGTCAGCTTTTATGGCTGCAGATAAAATAGCCATGCTAAACGCGGGACATATTGAAGCTATGGGGACTGTTGAACAAATTAAAAAAAGTTCAAATCACTTAGTACAACAGTTTATCCGGGGTGAGTTGTTTGTGGAAAAGAAACGGAAGGAGTGTGCTAGCGGTGAATGCGAAAAATGATGTAAAAGTGGGAGCGTTAACAATAGCCGGCTTGGCTCTTTTTCTAATGATAATTTCTTTCCTAGGTGTTTTAAATTTTGCAGGAAGTGGCTATGTCATTAATGTAATTTATGACCAAGTAAGCGGACTAAAGATTGGCAATGAAGTGCGTTTTGCCGGTGTCCCTATAGGTAAAGTACAAGATATACAGGTGAATGGTACTAAAGTTAGAGCTATTTTAAAAATTGATGCTAAAACAAAAATACCTCGTAATTCACGCTTTTCGATTGGTATGGATGGCGTAATGGGCACAAAATTTGTAACTGTTGACCCACCAAAGCGTGCTAATGGGGAGTATTACAAAGATAAGGAAGAAGTTTTAGGCGTTAAAGCTCAAGGGCTAGATGATTTCATGGAGTCTTCTACTAAAGTTTTGGCCAAATTAGAAGGAATTGCCGATGCCTTTAATAATGTTTTCGGGGATAAAGATGTGCAAAAATCTATGAGAGATGGTTTCTTAAATGCTAGCGCTATTAGCAAAAACTTAAATACCTTTAGTAAGGTTATGGCTGATTTAGCCTCTGAAAACCAACAAGAAATTTCACAGATGGTGCATGACATGAGTGAGATGGCGGCTCATATGAACAGCATTATGTCTGGTGCAGATAATAATGGAGCTACAGGAAGAAACCTTTCTGAAATGGCTGCAAACATGGCTACTGCTAGTAAACGTATTGAAGAAATGGCAACTTCGTTGCAGGGCGTTGTTACAGATCCACAGACCAAAAGCGATTTAAAAGCTACTATTCATAATGCCAAAGAGACTAGTGAAAAAGCTAATAAAATGCTTGGCATTGTCGCAGATGCTAAAGCGCAGGCAGATGTTATGTACAATGGTAAAAATAGCAAATGGCGTACAGATATGGGGGTAAGACTTCCCTTGCAAGATAATAGTTTTGTATATATAGGTGGCGCAGATATAGGAGATGATACTAAATTTGATTTGCACTACGGGAGAAAGCTAAACTCTGCTTTTGGTGTTCGTGCCGGCTTGATGCAGGGGTATTTTGGCGTAGGTATGGATTATAACCTTAGTAAGAATTTTAAGTTGTTTACTGATGTTTACGATTTTAATGATACCAAACTAAGGCTTGGCGGCGAATTGGCGCTGACTAGGAATTTTTCTTTAATTGCTCAAAGTATGAATATTAGCAAGCATGGTTCAGATACAACTTATCTTGGTGTTCGTAGCTATTTTTAATATAAAGTTGACTTTAGGTAAAGAAATCACTATAATCTATCTATATTGACTATTTAGTCAGTGCCAACAGGAGGAGCTAAAATGGTAAAAAATCATATAACAAAAAAAACGCTTGTAGCCGCATTAATGTTAAGTGCTTTAACAGTGCAAACTGCATTTGCAGCTACAATGGAGCTAAATTTAGACAAAGCTGTGCACATGGCTTTAGTGAATAATTCTACAATAAAAATTTCCAATGCTGAACTGGCAAATGCTAAAGCTGTAAAAGATCAGGCTAAGGGTGCTCGCTGGGGGAGCATTACTGCTAGCAGCAGTAATAAACGTGGTGGTTACTATCATTATGTAAATGGTGATGGTAATGGTCCTTCAGGTACTTTTAAAAATGGGTTTACCGTTGATTTTCCTATTTATTCAGGTGGTGCGCTTTCTGGAGCTATAGATAAGGCCAGTAAAAATTATGAATATTACAAATATGGTATGGATGAGTCATATCAGGCGACTAAATTAAATGCTACCAATGGCTATTATTCCGTTTTAGAAGCTGCGAATACAGTTACCTTGAATAAAGAATCTGTTGACCAATTGGCAGAACATTTAAAGAACACCCAGGCTCAATTTAATGTGGGAGTAGTAGCAAAAATCGATGTGCTTCGTAGTCAGGTGGAATTAGCAAATGCTGAGCAAACACTTACTAAGGCAAAAAATACTTATGATGTGGCCGTGGCAACTTTAAATAATATAATAGGACTGCCTATTTCTACTAATCTTAGTGTTAGCGAAGGGTTGGAATATAAACCTTATAATTATACTTTGGATAATTGCTTAACCTATGCCATGACTAATCGCCCGGAAATTCATCAGGCGGAAGCAAGCGTTGCTCTTTATAAGGCTGCACAAAAGATAGCAAATGCCGGAAATATGCCAACGGTGGGTTTGGAAGCTTCTACTGGGTGGGCCAATAATGCGTGGCCGGCTACCAAAAATGATCAATGGGCAGTTGGTGTTACTGTATCTATGAATGTTTGGGATTATGGAGTAACCGCAGCTAAGGTGGCGGCTGCTAAAGCAGACGTGGTAAATGCAGAAGAAACTTACCGCCAAACTACCGATAGTGTTCAACTGGAAGTTCGTACTTATTATTTGAGTTTGCGTGAAGCAGAAAAACGTATTAGTACCACTTCTGTAGCAATAGCGGAAGCCGAAGAAGCATACAAAATAGCTTTAGTACGATATCAAGCAGGCGTTGGGACTAATACAGACGTTATTGATGCACAAGTGTCGTTAACTACCGCCAAGAACAATTATATTCAAGCTTTGTATGATTATAATACATCTCATGCTAAGTTAGAGAAGGCAATGGGCGTTCCAGTATTGGTGGATTAATTGAAAATATTTAAAAAATACCGTTACTCTTGTTGTAACGGTATTTTTTTATGTGGAAATTTGATATACTATACAGATAGAATGTTGGACTTGTACCCATTTCTATCATCATAAGATTAAATTATATAAAAATTGCCTTTAAAGGAGATTGCTGCCCATGTCCATGGCGAGAAAGTATTCATTGGGCTTTGTGGTGTTGCTAATAGTACTATATTTGGGAGTCATTAATATAGTCGTGCCCAGTTATTTAGCTGCGGCTATTCCTACCATAGAAACTATTGCGAATAATTATATTAATGGCAAAGTTGATATTGGAGAGTTAAGTGTTTCTAATACCTTGGAGCTTACGGCAAAGAATATTACGGTGTCCGATAAATCCGGCGTAGAAATAGCTGAGGCTCCATCTGTGGTTATTGGATTTAGTTTATTTAAAGGTCTCGCAGGGTATAGCGTGGTAAGTGCTATTAGCAATATTTATGTTAACAATCCTGTAGTACGCGTAAATATGAATAAAAGCGATAAATGGAATATTGAAGACTTAATTAAAGAAAGTAAAGAGTCAGGCGCAGTCTTTAAGGGACTTGTGCATATTAATAATGGACAATTGATTATGACTACTCCTTATGGCAAATGGACAGCAGGGGTGCAAGGCGATATCGATGCTGCCGGTAATCCTGCTTATGCGGTGGATTTAGATATATCTTTGCGTAATGAAATATTATCAATTGTAGGTAAAATAAATAAAGACAGAGCCGGAACATTAGCGATTAAAACCGAGTCCTTTGGATTGGACCAATTTACTGCTTTTATTGAACATTACATTCCCGTAAGCAATATGTCAGGAGATATTAAAGACATGAATCTTTTGTGGCATAACGATGGTCGTGCTGTGGGTATGTCCGGCAGCGGTAAATTTTCCCAAGCCTCAGGAACAATTATTAATGGTAATGACAGGATTCCTGTAACCTTAGATGGCAAGATTAATTTCCATGAAATGGCTATTACGGCTGAAAAACTTTCTGTTACAGTAAAAGGTGAAAAAGCTGAGATAAATGGTAATATAGATTTTACCAATAGAGAAAATCCTGCTGCTGAGGATTTAGCAATTCAGCTGGAAAAATTTGATGTATCTAAGATTATTCCTGCTTCTCCGGTAGCAGGAGCTGTTAGCGGTAATTTGGTTTTAAATGGTACGAAAGATAAAATTTTAGTAAAAGGCAATATATTTGCTCCTGATTTGGTAATAGCCGGAGAAAATTTGACTAATGTTAGTGTTCCCTTGTCTATGCAAGATGATAAAATAATAATTTCCGATGCTACTGCCCAGTATTCAGGAGGCAAGCTTTCTATTGCCGCAACATATGATCAAAAGAAAAGCAGAATTTTAGCTAATGTAGACATGAAACAGGTTGATTTAGCGCCTTTGGCACAATTACCTAATGAGAGTATTGTTGCTGATGGTAATATTGCTCTAGAGGGGTCTTTGGCTAACGAAAGCATAAAGTTAAGTACTTTTGCCAACTTGCTGACCTTAACATGGCGTGGAACCGTATTTAAAAAGTTAGATGTAGATGTAGACATAAATAAAGAATCAGTTATTATCAATAATTTCAGCGGCTTTAGTGATGATGGTGGGGCTATGGTGGCTAAAGGTTCGGTGAAAAATGGCATTATTGATGCTAAGGCAAGAATTTCAAAATTCCCTATTAGTCCGTTCTTGCAACTAGCAAATAAAGATGGTTATGGTACTTTATCAGGGGAGTTCACTGTCTATGGTCCGGTACATTCATTTAATATTGAAGGTATGGCAGCTTTAGGCGCAGGGGAAATTTTCGGACAAAAATTTAAAGAAGCTAATGGTTTTCTATCTTTTAAAGACAATGTGCTGACGATAAAGCAATTGCAATTGAATATGGAGCAGGGTAGGCACTTGGTTGATGGTTTTATTGATTTTAGCGGAGATCAGACAGTAGTAGATATTAACCTTACGACAAAGCATGTGCGCATAGATCCTATTTCCGACTATTTTGCACCTACGGCAAAAATAACAGGTAATTTTACCAATGAAGCCCACGTTTACGGAGCGATTAATAATTTAAATATTGTTGGAAAAATGCACGCTTGGGATGGCAGCTGTAAGAAATTTTTGGTAGATGATGTTGCCGGTGAATACAGTTACAATGCTGGTGTTTTGACTCTTAAAGGGTTCAAAATCAAAACCTTGACTACCAACATTGATTTGGATGGCAACATGGACGCTGCAGGCAACTTGGATTTTGTAATGGATGCAAGGCAAATACATTTAGCACGGATACCGCAGATTAATAACTATGCGGATGTTGAGGGCATGGTGGATTTTAGCGGTAGGGTAAAGGGAACTAGGGCCTTACCCATGTTTGCCGGTGCGCTAACGTCAAACTCTGTTAAAATAAATGGGGAAGAATTAACAGGCCTTGCTTTCTTTTTGGAAAGTAGCGGCGGAACACGAAATAAATTAAATGGTACCTTCCATCAAAAGGCCGGTGGAGATTATGAAGCATCCTTGCTGTTGGATTTAGGGGAAGGATTACTTCAAGGGACGTTAAATGTTACAGGTGGTAATGTAAAATCATTACTTAAGATGGCCAAAGAAGAATTTGCTATGGAAGGATTATTAGATGGTAAAATTGTTATCAATAAAGATGGCAAAGGCAGTGGGATCAGCATAACAGGCAAAGTTAACAAAAGTAAGATTCGCAGTGTTCCTTTTAAGGATATTGCTTTTGATTTATTCTACAAAAGAGGACTTTTGCAGATAATGAATATGAAAGCAGAAGAAGAAACAGGGGGATTTATGGCTGCCCAAGGTAAGGTAGATTTTAAAGGGCGCAAAATTGATCTGGAAATTGGCTGCAATAAGGTGAATGCCGCAATATTAACGGCTTTTATGGCAAAACCTGTTGAGCTTGGCGGACAAATGGACTTTACTGCACAGTTGACCGGGAGTCTGGATAATCCTAATGGCAACGTTTCTTTACAGGTAACGCAGGGAACGGTAGCCGGCGTTTCCTTTGATAATTTATATGGTATGGTGACATTGCGGGATGACATGTTCAAGCTGGAACAATTACTTTTGGAAAAAGATGTTTATAAAGTCAGTGCCTATGGTACTTTCCCAGAAGATTTGCTAAGAGCTAAAGATAATCGTAGAAACCCAGATGCCCAGATGGATTTAAGCGTTAGATTGGATAATGCTAACTTGGCTATTTTGCCTTCTCTTACTAAATGGATTGATTGGGCGGTGGGAGATACTAAGGGAAATGTAGATATTACTGGTACTTTGGAAGATCCTAGGATTAATGGTTCTGTGTTTGTTGATAAAGGAACAATTAAAATTAAGGAAATGTCTACTTTGCTGGACAATTTTAAAATGGAAGTTGCTTTTAACGGTAAGCAAGTAACATTAAAAGAATTATCCAGTAATATTGGTAAAGAGGGGCTTTTTGTAGCCAATGGTAACTTTGCTTTTAATGATGCTTCCAATACACCATATTTATTAAATTTTGATGCTAAAAAGGTTCAAGTTGTATCGACTTATTTTAATGGTACAATTAACGCCCACGGAGAAGTTACACAAAAACGTAACAGGCCGCACTTGACTTCCACAATAAGATTAGATGATGTATTGCTGAATATTCCCGGAATTCCGGATATAGGACAAAGTGATTCTAATATAGGTCTTGATGTAACGGTAGAGCTGGGACCTAGCATTCATTTGCGCAATAAATACATGTATGACTTATGGATTGCAGGGGGACTTCATATTACAGGAAGCACAAAATTCACAAACGTGGATGGCAGTATAGATGCTACCAAAGGAACTATAAGTTATATTAGAACACCTTTTAACATTAAACGCGCTTCAGTGGCGTGGCCAATACCTGGAAGTGTAATGCCTTCTGTAAGCTTTGAGGCTACCAGTAGATTTAGTCGTTATAATATTACCGCAAAAGCTGATGGCTCAGTAGATGATTTGAATATTTCATTGAGTTCTAATCCCGCAAAGAGTCAGACAGAATTGTTACGCATGTTGACCTTAAAAACTACGGATGACAATGTTAACAGCAGTGTGAACAATGCCAATGTTCAAGGGCTTTTGGACGCAGGGTTGCAGATGACATTTATGGGAGATATAGAAGATTTTGTAAAACAAACCTTTGCTTTTGACGAATTTAGAATTTATAATGGCAATGTACGGTCAAGTATTGGGTTTGATATTGATGCCTTGAAAGCAGAAAACTTTACTAATGAGGACAGAAACCAGTATAATGTATTAGTCAGCAAGCATTTTATGAAAAATGCCATGATAGGATATTCAACTAGTTTTGATAGACAATACCACAGTGTGTTCGCGGAGTATAATATTACGGATAAACTCAATCTGAATTTTTCCAAAGATGAAAAAAATCGAAGATGGTATGGAATTCAATATCAGATGTCATTTTAAAGCAAAGAAAGGAGGTAGGATATGCTTAGCAAATATTTAGAAGAATTGGGAAAAATAAAATTACTCTCTCGCGAGGAAGAGATTTCTCTTTGGGAAAAGAGCGGAAACGGAGATACAGATGCACATAATTTGCTTATACGTTCCTACCAGCCCCTTGTTTTTAAGACGGCCTTATCATTTAAACTTCCTTCAGAACAGGTATTGGAACTAATTCAAGAAGGGACTGTTGGGCTTTTGGAAGCAGCGGAACGCTTTGATTATACCAAGGGAGTTGCTTTCAGTATTTTTGCTTTACATCGTATAAAGGGCAGGATGATAGATTATTTAAATTCAGAATATGGTGGCGGCACATTATCTTTAGATAGTGAGGCCATTGCCGGCAGTGGAATTTCTTGGTCAGATATGTTGATCTCACAGGAGACATCTCCTGCTGAGCAGGCGGAGCGAAATTTTCTTTCAGGAAGAGTTTTAGCGGCTATTGAGAGGCTGCCTGATAAAGAACAACTAGTACTATCTGCCATTTATTTGGAAGATAAACGACCAATAGATATTGCAGCTGCAATTAATGTGACCACCGGGCATGTTTATCGGCTGCAAAAAAAAGGTGTGCGACGTGTGCGAGGTATGTTGTCACGGTTAATGGCAGATTTGAAGAAAATATAACTGTTAGTGATAAAGGTCTGAAAAATGAAGATAGAATACGTAAAGTTTAGCAATAAGCTTAAAATCACCATTAATGGCAGGCGGAGATATAAGTGCTAATTAGGACTATATATCGGTATAGTTTTTAAGGCGGTGACGGTATAATGGTAAGGCAAAGAAAAGGTATTTGTGACCAGATAAAAACTTTGCAAAGTAATTTAAAAAATGCTGAGGAAAGCTTTAAGGCTCACAATGGTGCACGGGGAGAATTGGATTTAATGTTAGCAGAAGCTCAGATGCAGTTTTTGCGGGAAAAACGTGGATCTAAAAGTTTTTGGGCAAGACAAACCTTGGCCATAGGTATTGCCGGCATTCTTGTTTTGGTAGGAGTGGGCAGTTGGTTTTGGGCTAAAAGCACAATGAACCAAAGCGAGCTTGCTGCCACACAAGTAAAGCCTGTGATAAATGTCGTACAAATCACACAACCACAACCTCTGATATCACCTAAAAGTGCGGAAGTTGTAGCTACAAATGTTGACGCTATGCCTAAAAATGGCAGCGGTGCAGAATACAAAATAAAAGAACCTGAATCTTTATCAGAAGAGCAAAATGTTTCAAAGACAAAAGTAACGCAGAATACGTCGTTGGCAGAAACGCAGGAAATGCGCAATTTAGTGCGCGTAGCACGCAAGAGATTAAGTGAATCAAATTAGGGGGTTTAACATGAAAAAAAGAAAAATTTGGCAGCCATTAGCCGCAGGTATATTGACATCCTTGCTTTTAACCTCACCTGTGTACGCTGAGGTATCCGTTAGCCAACCGTTAGAACACAAACCGAAAGTTGAAGCTGCTGAAGGAAAGCTGAAAGTGGAACCTCTTTCTAAATCCGTGATGCCTGAGGCCAACTTACAAAAGGAGCAAAGTAAAGCTGCAGATAATGCAGCTAAAGCGGCACCTTATGTGGGCAGCCTAGTTGCCAAAGTAAGTTTAATTGGTATTGATAATTTGGATCAAGAGAAAATCAAAGAAGTTCTTAAAATGAAGCCGGGGACGACATTTACGTCTGATGGCTTTGAGGCAGATATGCGCTCACTATATGAAACAGGATTATTTTATGAAATTACGCCTAGTTTCAGAGAGGTACCTGAAGGTGTCCAAATTGATTACACGATTATGGAAAACCCAGCTTTTGTACAATTAGATGTAGAAGGTAATACTAAAATTTCTACTGCCGAAATAAGAAAAATGGTGGATATTCCTAAAGGTCAAGTGCTTAATACTAAAAAAGTTAATGAAGGGGCACGCAGAATTGAAAGCGAATATAGTAAGCAGGGCTATATTTTAGCTCGCGTCAACGATATTCGTTTATTACCTGATGGTCATTTAGCCATACTTATTAATGAAGGCGTTGTTGAAGATTTCAAAATTAAAGGCAATACGAAGACTAAAGATTATGTTATTACCAGAGAAATGAAGCTAAAGAAGGGACAGCCTTTTAACGCGAAGGCAGCCCGTCGCAGTATGCAACGCATTTATAATCTAGGTTATTTTGAAGATGTTAACATAAAATTAAATCCAGGCCAGCAACAAAATACAGTGGTTGTAGAAATTACTGTATCAGAAATGAGTACAGGAACATTTGGTATCGGTGCCGGCTACAGTGATGCAGATGGTATTTTGGGAATGATTTCTATTGGAGATAAGAATTTCCGTGGCACCGGTGATAAGGTTAATTTGCGCTGGGAGTTTGGCGGCGATGACGTCTATAACAAAAACTACGAGTTATCCTATGTGCGTCCTTGGATAGACAACAAACAAACTACCATGGGTATTACAATTTACAATATGACTAATGAATATGTTGATTATAATCGTGATAGTGACGAAATTGCTCGTTATTATAAGAAAAGACGCGGTGAAGAAATATCCTTTAGCCGTGTAACAGATAATGAGTTCATTACAAATTCTGTAACACTAAAAAATAGGGATGATAGCTATGTTAAACCAGTTAGCGGCTATAAGTACCAGTATTTTGAAGGATACGATCTTGATGGCACACAGCAAAGTGCTGACGTTATTGCTGAAAGACAGGCTCAGAATTTTGGCCTTACCCGCAGCGTGATTTTTGCTCGTACATTGGATAGTAGAGATAATATCTATGATCCACACGAAGGTAAACGAAATAACTATTCTGTGGAAGTAGCTTCTTTTGGCGGTGATTTTAGTTTTCAAAAATATAGTGCTGATTACCGTTACTACTATCGTCAAGGTGTAAATAATGTTATTGCAGTGAACTTAGGCGTTGGTTTTGCCAATGGGGATATGCCTCTAAGTCAAAGATTTTCTGTAGGTGGCAGTGATACTCTTCGTGGGTACCGCGATGATATATTTAAGGGTAACAGCATGCTCCGTGGCAGTGTAGAATACAGAATTCCTTTAGTTAAAAAAGTACAAGGAGTGGTATTTACTGATGCGGGCTATGCTTGGAGTAAAGATTATGGCGAAAATAATTTTGAATTGGGATTAATGAAGTATAGTGCCGGTATTGGCTTACGTATTAATTCTCCGCTTGGTCCATTGCGCTTAGACTATGGTATTCCGCTAAATGGTGGCGATGGAGGAAGATTCCACTTTAGTTTTGGAGGACAATTCTAAAGTAAATATTGGGGGAGGGAAGTTAAGTGAGGATAAAAAGTTGCTATAGCCTTTTCGGGCTTCTCTTTGTTCTCATGTTCTTACCAACAATAGTATTTGCTGCTCCGATTGAGCAGGTACAAGTAAAGATTCAAGATGCAGGTCATCACGCCGGTGATACTTTGCTGGCGAGAATGACTGCTAGTATACAGGTAGTTGCAGAACAGTTATTAATGAACAGGGAAATTGAGCAAATTGAAAAGTCAAAATCAGATTATTCAAATTTGCTGCAAGAGGTAACCGACAGGGTGTTAACCGGTTATCAAGTGGAAAAAGTAAGTTTAGTCTTAGACACGACCACGCAAGTCAATATAGCTTTGTCACCTTGGGGTAAAGTTATTGGGGACGTCCAGGTAGATATTCGTTTTTCTGATGTTGATGATAATATGGCTGGAGAACTTTTGAAAAAAATGCCCCAGCTACAAACGCAAATAAGGAACACGGTTCTTGGGGCTTCTGTAGATGCAACTGATTGGGCCGGCGGCGTTTTAAGACAGATGATTAGGGCAGATGTGGCTGTTGCGTTGCCTAATTTTAGAGCAGCTATTGATTTAAGCAGGCAGGAAGATAGGGCTGTTGTACAAGTTGTAATTTACCCTGTGGGAAAATTAGTGCAAAATGTGCATTTGGAAATAATGTCAGATAACATGCCTAATATCCTTTTTTTAGAGACCAAAAATATTTTCGGCAGGGAAGTAAATAATCTTAGGGGTTTACCAATACAGTATATTAATGATAATCTGGAAAGCGTTCGAGAAAGGCTTTTGAAGGTTTTAAGGCAGCAAAAGGCGGTTAAACTTTACGGTATTGTACCTACGCTAACCATTATTCCGGGAGCTGACACCATAGTAGAGGCACAACTGAATTCACCGCGTTATAAAGTTTGGTTTGAAGGTTATGGCGATGTTGGAAGAGATGGGCATAATATTTCGGGAGTCGCTCATATTGGTAAATATATTTCCGGGGCTGATGAAATTTTTGCGGAAGCTTCTGTTATTGTTAATCCCACGGAGTGGGATTTTTCCCCTGGCTATATGCGTAAATTGGGTAATATTTCTATAGGTTATTCCAGAAGAATTTCAGCCGGGGAAAATAATTATAAATTTGAATACAAATTTTCTCCGAAATGGAAAATCAGAATAGAACATTTTAGTGGCCCTGGCGGTAATGAGTTTGGTATTCGTTATCGAATTCATGAATTTTTAAGTACAGAATATGTTTATTCTAAAGATAAGACCTACCTTCGCATAGTAGGAAATTTGTAAAAATGGTTGAAAGCCTTGGCCTTTGTTGCTATAATTATTAGGTTAAATTATAGGTTAGTAATTTTGAGAGAGTAGGGATAGGAAAATGATGGAATTAGCTAACAAGAAAAATGTCAAAGTGATTTCTTTGAGTATAGCTGCAATTTTTATTCTAGGGCTCTTTGCCTTAGGTTTGACACAAAGCGGCCTTGGAGGGACTTCTTCCGGCAATTTAATCATGGAATCAGCTATAGGGACTGTTGACTATCAGGATTTGATAAAGAATGCACCAGGAACTATGGAAGTGCAAAATTCTATGAATAGTGCCGTGGAAACAGCACAAAAAGAGTTTGCCGAAAAAAGTAAGGACATGAATGACAGTGACAAACAAAAATTAATGAAGCAATATCAAGAGGAATTAAGTGCCAAAGATAAAGAACTTCTAGCTCCAATTAATAAAAAAGTTGATGAAGCTATTGTAGCTGTAGGCAAGAAAAAAGGATTGGCTGTTGTAGTTGATAAAGGCGCTGTTGTTTACGGTGGTTTAGATGTCACTGCTGATGTTAATGCTGAATTGAAAAAATAATACAATTAAGACCGAGCTTTTTGCTCGGCTTTTGTACTGTTTACTGAGGAGGGATAACTTGCGCTGGCTTATATGTATATTTACAGCTACCGCCTTGCTAGTTTCCGCCTGCGGTAATTTAGGCATGAAAAAAGATACACCGTCTATTGCCGTTATTGATTGGCAAAAAGCTATGAAGGCACATCCTAAGTATAAAAGGCTGACTCAATCTACAGAGGCTGTAGAAAGAGCTACACGCCTGCGAGATGAGCAACTTTCGTTGGGGAGAAAACAACTTCAGCTTTTGGATAATCTTACCAAGATGAAACTCACGGGCAAGCAAAACTATGCAGAAGCAGAATTTGCCACTCGTATGGCAGAGCGTGAAACAGCAGAAAATGCTCGGTTGCGTAAATTGGAAAGAGCTGCAATCAGAGAAGCTGACGCGCAATTAGCAAAAGATAAAGATGCAGTAGAAGAAGTATATAGGCTGCCCATTGTTAATTTGCGTATTAAGCTAGAAAGCGTAAAAATGACTACAAGCGCCAGAGCAGCTGTGGTTAAAGAGCTAGATGATGTTTTGCAAGCTAGAGAAAATGATTTGGCTGGAATAGCACGAAAACGCAATGAATTGGTGGATAAAAAAATGACTCCTGAGATGGTTGCTGCTCACAAATCCATGGCTGATTATGCCAAAGAACTTCAAGCAGAACTGTTAGGTAAATCTATGGGTATTCAGGGGACTACTGCGGAACAATTAAAACAAGGACCTGCAGAGTTAGAAAAACTTATTGCTTCTATGGATAAGCAAATTGATTTAAAAAAACAGTCACACGACAAACTTTTAGATAGTATTAACAGTGACATTGAAAGTGCTCTTAAGAAGGTTACCTTGCATAAAAAATATGTTTTAGTACTTAAAGACGTGAAGGCTAATATTTCGGGCGTAGATGTTACTGATGATGTTTGCACTGAAATTAAAAATATAGCAAATTAAAAATAAAGAGGGATAAAACATGAAAAAATTATTAGTAATAGCAATGTTGGCAACTTTTGCGGCCGTATCTTTTGGTTGTGGACGTAGTGCAGAATTTGGTGTAGTTGATATGCAGAAAATTGAAACAGAAAGCTCTGCCTACAAGACTATTAAAGAAGACGTAATGACTAAAGGAAAAGCTTTACAAGAAGAAATGATGAAAGAAACTGAAGGCAAGAGTCAAGAAGAAGCACAAAAGATAGTACAAGAAAAAAGTGCCAAAATGCAAGTGTTACAAGCTGACGCGCAAAATAAATTAAAAGCTAGCTTTGAAACAGCGGCTGCTGAAGTTGCTAAAGAAAAAAAACTAGGTGCTATTTTAGTTAAAGAAGCAGTCCCACAAGGCGGCGTTGATGTTACAGAAGATATTGCCAAAAAAATGAAATAATAGTTGCTGAAGGGCGGACTTTAACGTCCGCCTTTTTTAAAATATTTGGCGAATATTCAGTTGCGTCCTAAAGGTTCGCGAAATATTTTACTAGCTAAGAATATGGAGGGAAAGAAATGGAAAAGACACTGGGAGAATTAGCCGTCTTTTTAAACGGAGAGATGGAAGGGGCTAATCCTGATTTTATTGTTAAAGGTGTTAATGGGTTGGAAGAGGCAACTGCCGAGCAAATTTCTTTTGCTGTTCCACCTAACGTTGAAGCGGCAGGACTTTCAGCTGCCGGAGCTTTAGTGTTACCTAAGGACGCTGAATTTACGGGTAAACCTGTTATTAGAGTGGAAAATCCTAGGGCAGCTTTTGCTAAGCTTTTGGCTTTGTTTAGACCACCGGAAGAAGTAACGAGGGGCGTAAGTGAATATGCCTTTATTGATCCTACGGCTACTATAGGAAAAGATGTGGCTGTTTTACCTTTTGCTTATGTTGGTGGTGGAGCAGTTATTGGTGATGGTACGGTTATTTATCCTCATGTTTATGTAGGACGGCATGTAAAAATTGGTGAGAACTGTGTGCTTTATTCCTGCGTTACGGTTAGAGAGGGTTGTGTAATTGGCAATAGGACTATTTTGCAAGCCGGAGCTGTAATTGGCGGCGATGGTTTTGGGTATATTACGGAAAATGGTAAACATAGTAAAGTTTTGCAAGTGGGCAATGTAGTTATTGGTGATGATGTGGAAATCGGTAATAACACTTGTATTGATAGGGCTACTGTTGAAAGTACAATTATTGGGTCTGGGACAAAAATAGATAATTTAGTGCATTTAGGACATAACGATATTCTGGGAGAGAACTGTATGGTAGTAGCTCAGGTGGGGTTATCCGGCAGTACCACAGTTGGTAACAATGTTACTTTCGCTGGGCAAGTGGGAAGTGTGGGACATATTCATATTGGCAGCAATTGTGTGTTTGCCGCTAGAAGCGGTATTACAAATAATATACCTGATGATTCAATTTGTGCTGGGTTTCCTGCTAGACCACATAGAGACTGGCTTAAGCAGGAAGTTCAATTGAGGCGTATAGGTACTATTAATGATAGGTTGAAAGCATTAGAAAAGCTTGTTGCTTCGTTGCAAAGTGAAAAAAAATAAAGGGGTAAAACGAAATGAAAAAGGCTTTTGGAGCTTTGTCACTTGTTGGATGTTTGATCTTCACAGTGCCTTGTGAAGCAAAAATGTTATTAAGTTCCATTTCCGGTGTTATTAACGTGCCTTCTGCACATGTGCGAAATATAGGAGAGTTTTCCGTTATGGCGCAACAGACTGAAGTCGGTAATGTTTTGGGCGTAAATGCGACAGTTTTGCCTAGTTTGGAATTGTCTTATAGCCGTTTCAACCCCAAGCATGAAAACAATTTCAATATGCTTAGCGCCAAGTATCAGCTTATAGCTGAATCAGTGTTAACGCCGGCAGTTGCTGTTGGTATAGAAGATATAGGAGACAAACTTGACCGTGCTGGTTATGTAGCTGCGACTAAGGAAGGTCCATGGGGATTTAGAGGACATGTAGGTATAGGTACGGGACGGTTTCAAAATGGATTTATAGCTATGGAAAAACAATTTAAGGTTAATAGTGATGTTTTAAATTTAAGCTTAGCTCTGGAATATGATGGACATCATTTTAATTATGGTGCAGCTCTTCCTGTGGGTAAGCTTGTACAGGCCGAAATAGGAATGCGTTCCAATGATTTTTATGCCGGCATTAACTGTACTTTTTAGGCAAGAAGGGGTGGCATAAATGCTAGGATACTGGGCAATGAAATTTTTGAGCTGGGTCATGTGCGTTTCGCCTAAATTCGTGCGCACGGCTTTTGCTGATTTTACAGGTTTTATAGCATGGCTTGTTGTTCCAAAATGGCGAAAATATATGGCAGTACAAAACGTTATGGATTGTTTAGGGGTACCGGAGGAAAGAGCGGTAGTTATAGTTAAAGAGAGTGTTATCCGTTTTGGACGTATGATTGTAGAGGTGCTAAGGTTTCCTTTACTTAACAAAAACAATTTTCGAGAAACCATTACCATTAAAGGGGAAAAATATTTGGAAGCTGCTTTTAGTCAACATAAGGGCGTGATTATGTGTACGGCTCATTATGGAAATTGGGAAATGCTGGGAGCATCTGTTGCACTTTTAGGCTATCCTATTTTGTCTGTAGCTCGCAAGCAAAATAATAGCGGTATGGATAAATTTATTAATGAATATCGAGAGCTGGTAGGACAGAAAATTGCTTATAATCACGGCGAAAATAGTATGCTGGCCATAAATAGAATTTTACGAGAAAAAAATTTATTAGGTATTGTATATGACCAAGATACAGGGGCAGATGGTGAGCCTGTTACATTTTTTGGTAAGCCTTCAATTGTACCACCCGGAGCAGCTTTGTTATCACGGTTGCATGGAGCACCTATAATTCCATTTTTTATTCATAATGATGCAGATGGTATGCTTACTGTTAATATTAGGGCTCCACTTTATACTCCTAAAACGGCGGATAGAAAAAAAGATGTGCATGGTATAATGGAGCAACTGATAGTAATTGCTGAACATGAAATTGTGCAGGATCCTGCTATGTGGTTTTGGGTGCACGATCGTTGGAAAGACGGTAAAGAAAGATACAGGAAGTTTATGGAAGGGGAAAAGGCTTAATGGAAAATTTCCAGCAACAAACACTAGCTGCGGAAGTAGCGTGTAATGGCATTGGACTACATTCAGGTAAACCGGTAGAACTTAAGTTAGTACCGGCCCCTGCAGATACGGGGATTGTTTTTATCCGCACGGATTTGCCTAATAAACCACATGTCAGAGCTGTTACGGCTAACATAACTTCCACGTTGAAAGCAACTACACTTAGCGAAAATAACGCTGAAGTTTTTACTGTAGAACATGTTATGGCGGCCTTAGCTATGACAAGAATCGATAATTGTTTTGTAGAGATGTCTTCTCCTGAGCCTCCGGTAGCTGATGGAAGTGCTGATACCTTTGTACAAGCAATATTGAAAGTTGGAAGAGTTACACAAGACAAAAAACGCAATGTTTATAAGGTTGACAAAGCATTTGCAGTTTATGACAAGGATCGCTACATATGTGTATTGCCTTATGATGGATATAGGATTACATTTACATCTATAAATTCTCATCCCATGCTGGGAACTCAAGTTTTTGACTTAGAGTGTACAGAAGATAGATTGTTGGAAGATATTGCCCCTGCTAGAACAGTAGCCTTTGTAGAAGAATTGGATGCTATGCGCAAAATGGGTATGGGTAAGGGTGGAACTACAGAAAACGTAGTTGTTTTCGATACAGACAAGATTTTGTCTGTGCCTAGGTTTAAAGATGAGCTTATTAGGCACAAAATTTTGGATGTTATAGGTGATTTATATTTGTTGGGGTCGATTCAGGCACATGTTATTGCTATGAAAACAGGGCATGCGTTTAATGCTAATGTAGCAAAACAGATAGATGATTATCGTAATGATAAATTTGAAGCAAGGAGTAAAAACATGATTACACTAGACATTAGAGAAATTCAAAAAGTTCTTCCACATCGTTATCCTATGCTTTTAGTTGATCGCATCTTGGAGTTAGAGCCCATGAAAAGAGCAGTAGGTATAAAAAATATCACCATGAATGAATCTCAATTTATGGGACATTTCCCCGGAGATCCTATAATGCCCGGTATTATGCTAATTGAAGCTATGGCGCAGGTGGGTGGAGTAGCAATGCTTTATCCTGAAGAAAACAGAGGGAAAATTGCTGTTTTTGGTAAAATTGATAAAGTTCGTTTTCGTAAACAAGTTGTTCCCGGCGATCAATTGGTTACCACAGCCATCGTTACTAAGGTTAGAGGGACTATGGGAGTAATTAATTGCAGAGGTACCGTTGATGGAGAATTAGCTTGTGAAGGGGAATTCTTTTTTGCCATTATGGATCCTAAAGAATAAAAGAGCAGTTTTTGGTAGAAATATTGAGTATTTGAGAGTAAATGAGCTGAAATATGCAAAATTACCTTGATTTTAGCACGCCAAATTTTTCTGCGATAGCGTGACTATATAGTCGATATTTTTTTAAATAGTTATTGGGAGTGAGAAAATTATGGGATTTGATTCAGCAGTAATGCCAATACGTAAAGTTCATGAGACAGCTATCGTTTATCCCGGGGCGATTTTAGGGAGAAATGTACAAGTTGGACCTTATGCGGTTATAGGCGAACATGTAACTATTGGGGAAGGCACAATTATTCATCCACATGTGGTTATTGATGGTTATACAACCATTGGAAAGAATTGCGAGTTCTTTCCGGGGGCAAGTATTGGTGCTGCACCTCAGGATTTGAAATATAAGGGAGAAGAAACCAGCACAATTTTAGGTGATGGCGTAGTTGTGCATGAATGCGCAACCATTCACCGCGCCGTAGGCGAAGGCAATGAGACGCGTGTGGGAAATAATGTGTTACTTATGGCTTATACTCATGTAGCACATAATTGTGTAGTAGGTAATAATGTTATTATGAGTAATGTAGCTACTTTAGCGGGACATGTTATTGTAGAGGACCGGGCTGTTATCGGCGGTTTAACTGCAGTTCACCAATTCACAAAAATCGGTCGCAATTGTATGTGTGGAGGCATGAGCAAGATTACTCAAGATATACCACCTTACGTTATCGTAGCAGGAAATCCTGCTCATGTATCAGGACTAAACAGCGTAGGACTTTCCAGAGCAGGTGTTTCACCAAAAGCCCGTGAAGAATTGAAACAGGCTTTTAAGATTCTTTACCGCAGCAGATATACTCTTCAAGAGGCCATAAGTGTTATGGAACAAGAGCTTGATAGTTGTGAAGAAGTAGAACATTTTATGCGGTTCTTGCGCAATGTAGAACGTGGTATTTGTCGTGCGACGGCTCGTGGAAGTAAGGAGTAGGATACCTTATGGACAAAACCTTAGGAATATTAGCCGGTGTGGGGCATTTGCCTGTTGAAGTTGTAAGAGGAGCGAAAGCTGCAGGATACAAAACCGTAGTTATTGGTGTGGTTCCAGGTTTAGATGAAGAATTATCCAAGGTTGCGGATACTTTTTATAGCACTCACATAGGCAAATTGGGTAAAATATTGGATATTCTCAGTAAAAATGGAATTAAAGCAGTTACCATGATTGGCAAAGTGACAAAAGAAATTTTATACAGTGAAGGGGCTATAGTTCCGGACTGGCAAGCTGTAAAACTATTATCTTCTTTGCCGGATAGGCATGATGATACTATTATGCGGGCTATTGTAGACAAGCTATCTTCACAAGGTATAGAGGTTATAGATCAGACGTTCTTTTTACAAGTTTTGATGCCTGAAGCAGGGGTTTTAAGCAAAAGACAACCTACTATGGAAGAAATGGAAGATATGGACTATGGTTTTTCCATGGCAAAAAAAATTGGTGGTTTAGATATTGGACAAACAGTAGTGGTTAAAAATAAGGCTATTATGGCCGTAGAAGCTATTGAAGGTACTGATAAATGTATTTTGCGCGGAGGAGCGTTAGGCAAGAACGTTATTGTAGCAAAAACTGCAAAACCGGCTCAAGATAATCGCTTTGATATGCCAAGTGTAGGCGTCGCAACCATCGAAGCCATGATTGCAGCTGGATCTGTTGGTCTTGTTGTAGAAGCAGGACGCACTTTGCTGGTTGACAGAGAGAAGATGCTTGCGTTGGCAGACGCTCACAATATAACGGTAGTCGCTAAACAGGCAAAAAAATGCTGAATATTTTGGGGTGGACAAGCGTCCACTCTATTTTTGTGTTATAATACAGTGTGATGTTTTGTGCAATTTTTTCTTCAATAGTATTTATCAATAAATTAAGGGAGTGCTTTTTGTGATTAAAATCCTTCTTTCTGCCGGTGAAGCATCAGGCGATTTGCACGCAGCAGCCCTTACTAAAGCTATTTTGGCTTTGGAACCGACGGCAGAGATTTACGGTATGGGCGGAGAAGCTATGCGCGCCGCCGGTGGTGAAGTGGTTTTTGATATTAAAGACCATGGCGTTATGGGCATAGTTGAAGTAATTCGCAAATTACCCCAATTATATAAGTTAAAAAAAGATTTTCGTAAGCTTATGCAAGATAGGCGTCCTGACTGTTTTGTTACTATTGACTATCCGGATTTTAATATGCGGATAGCTTCTATGGCAAAAGAAATGGGGATACCAATTGTTGCCTATATTGCGCCTTCTGCTTGGGTTTGGCGTAAAGGAAGAGCAAGGGACGTTGCAAAATTAGTTAATAAAGTGGCATCAATTTTTCCTTTTGAGTATGATCTATACAAAGCAGCCGGTGCCGATGTAGAATTTGTTGGACACCCCCTAGTGGATATAGTGAAATTACATATATCTGAAACTGCGGCCAAAGCGAAAGCAGGTAAGCGTGATGGTCATCCATTGATCCTTTTATTGCCGGGCAGCCGCATAAAAGAAATTAAAAATATGCTGCCACCCATGCTTAAAGCTTTAAAAATTATTAAAGCAAAAAATCCAGGGGTGGATTTTGTCGTCCCCAGAGCTTCAACAATTCCTTTGGGAATGTTAAAGGAATTAATAGCAGTGGCCGGAGTAGAAGTGCATATTGTTGAAGGGGATACCTATGATATTATGAGTGTAGCTGATGTAGCGTTGGCTACTAGCGGTACCGTTACTTTAGAAGCTGCTTTATGTGGTTTACCATCAGTTATCTGCTATAAAACCTCGGCTATAACGGTGGCTATTGCTAGATGTTTAGTTAGGATTCCTCATATTGGCCTGCCAAATATTGTAGCCGGTCGTCAGATTTTACCGGAGTTAATTCAAGAGGAAATGACTCCTGACAATATGGCCAAAGAAGTCTTAAACTTTTTAGAGCCATCTGAACATGCACGTATTCGCAAAGAATTAAAAGATGTTGTAAAAAAATTAGGCAAATCCGGTGCTGTAGAACGGGTAGCCAAATTAATACTAAAACAGGCTGGAGAACATAAATGAACCTATATTTACGCATACTTAGTTATATAAAGCCCTATTTACCACGACTGCTTCTAGCTGCCCTTTGCACGGCCTTAGCAGCCTGTGGCAATTTGTATGTTCCTTGGATTATTCGAGACGTTATTGATCAGGTATTTTCAGAAAGAGATAGTCATCTCTTAAATTTAATTGCCTTAGGTATCGTCGCTATCTTTTTTGCCAGAGGAATATTCTTCTATGGACAAAATTATTTAATGAGCTATGTTGGAGAACGTGTGGTTATTGATATTCGTGGTGCAGTTTATCGAAAGATGCAGCAGCTAAGCACTTCATTTTATGATAAAAACAAATTGGGTACCATTATGAGTTATGTAACTAATGACGTTTCCGCACTACAATCTGCTATGGTACAAAATACGATTGATATGATTACCGAGGGGTGCATACTTATTGGTTCCGTCGGGGCAATGATTTATTTGGATTGGAAACTAACACTTTTCACTTTTTGTACTTTCCCTGTGGTACTTTTGCTTATGGATGTGTTTGGCAAAAAGATTCGTGTTGCTGGCTACAACATACAAGAATGCACGGCGGATATTACCTCTGTTTTGCAAGAAACATTGTCTTCTGCTCGCATAATAAAATCTTTTGTGCGCGAGGAATATGAAATAAATAGGTTTGAGCGTGAAAATATGGCGAATTTTGAGGCCAATATGAAAAACGCCAAACTCATGGCAATTTTAACACCGGTTATTGAATTTGTGGCAGCCCTAGGTGTTACCGCCATTATCTGGTTTGGCGGCAGGAGTGTTATACATGGCGAAATTACGCCGGGTTCATTAGTGGCATTTTTAGTTTATGCAGTTAATATTTCAAACCCCATTAAAAGATTGACCAGGGTTATTGGCAGTATCCAAAAAGCTTTAGCAGCTGCTCAAAGAGTATTTTATATTTTAGATTTAGAAGATGGAATTAAGGATAAACCTGATGCTATTGTTTTGCCTCCGGTTCAAGGCGCAGTGGAATTTCAACACGTAGGTTTTGCCTACAACGAGAACGAACCTGTTTTGCAGGATGTTTCTTTCAAAGTTGAGCCCGGGCAGGTAGTGGCGCTAGTTGGTCCTTCAGGTGCAGGCAAGTCCACAATTGCTAATTTGCTGCCTCGTTTCTATGATGTTACCAGTGGTAATATTACTATTGATGGACATAATATTGAGGATGTAAGCGTTTCCTCCCTGCGCACACAGGTAGGCATCGTGCCACAGGAAACGACGCTTTTCAATGGCAGTGTGTATGATAATATACTCTACGGCCGGTTAGAGGCGACTAAAGAAGAAGTTGAAATGGCGGCCAAGGCTGCTAATGCCCACGATTTTATTTTGGAATTACCTCAAGGATATGATACCAGTCTAGGTGACAGAGGAGTTAATATTTCCGGAGGTCAACGTCAACGTATTTCTATTGCGCGCGCAATTCTTAAAGATCCAAGAATTTTAATTTTAGATGAAGCTACCTCCGCGCTGGATACAGAAAGTGAAAGAGTAGTGCAAGAAGCCTTGGATCGCCTTATGGTGGGACGAACCTCTTTTGTTATTGCCCATCGTTTGTCCACAATACAAAACGCTCACAAGATTATAGTTTTAGATAAGGGACAAATTTCTGAGATAGGGACTCATCAGGAACTTATGGCCAAACATGGCCTTTATGCCCATCTTCATGACATTCAGTTTAAGACGGCGCAATTACAAAGGGGATAATTCATGTATTACATAGTCTATAATTGTTTAATTTTAATAGTGTTCGTTATTTTCATACTGCCATATTTTATTTGGCGTTTCTTCAAAGAAAAGGGTTTTCCCAGGCGGTTTAGGCAGTCCATGGGGAGGATTAGCGATGAAGAAATAGCGGCAGTAGCTCACAAGGATTGCATTTGGATTCATGGAGCCTCTGTTGGTGAAATTGTAGCTACTAGTCCTTTGGTAAAGGAAATACGCAAGGCAATGCCTGAGGCGAAAATCCTAGTATCAGCAGTAACTACGGGCGGGTATGATATGGCCAATCAAATTATTCCTGAAGCCGACGCTATTATCTATTTCCCTATAGACTTACCATTTATTTCAGAGTCTTTTGTAAAACGGATTATGCCACGTGTTTTCATGCCGGTAGAAACAGAACTGTGGCCTAACTTTCTACGTGCTATTAAATTACGCAAGATACCTGTTATGATGGTTAATGGTAGAATTTCTGATAAATCCGTAAAATCATATCGCTATTTATTCAGCATCCTATCAGACATGTTGGGATCTGTTACTAGATTTTGTATGCAGTCTTCCATAGATGCGGCCTATATTGCACATTTGGGAGCGGAAAAACGTAAGATATATGTTACAGGAAATACTAAATTTGACCAGACCTATGCTGCAGTTACCCCTGAAGATTTAACGCGTTATAAAGAAGAGCTTGGACTTATGGATGCTTATCCCGTCTTAGTAGGGGGAAGCACCCATCCTACAGAAGAAGCAGCCTTGTTTGACTCCTTTAATGTTATTCGTAAGGAGTTTCCCAAAGCAAGAATAGTTATAGCACCACGTAAACCAGGGAGAACAGACGAAATTGTTAAGTTGGCAAAGCAATATGGATTGGAAACCGGCTTGCGTTCTAAGCTTTTGAAAGAACCTTCCCCGCGAGTCCAATATCCTGTCATTATTATTGATACCATTGGTGAATTAGGACGCATTTATGCTGTAGGGGACGCCGTTTTTGTGGGTGGGACATTAATTAAGCATGGTGGTCATAATGTATTGGAACCTGCTGCTCATGCTAAACCAATTATTGTTGGGCCTAATATGTATAATTTCAAAGATTCATTTGCACTGCTTTCTAAAGTTGGCGCCTGCAGACAAATAGAAGATGCTGGGCAGCTAACAGATGTATTGTTGGAAGTTTTTAGAGATGATGATTTGCGTGCTAGAATGGGGAAGGCCTCTTTACAAGTCATTCATGAAAACCGCGGAGCTGCGGTGCGGACTATTGAGTATTTACAGGAATTGTTGAAAATAACTGCGACTGAGAGTATGGTTAATGCTCATTATAAAGTTAACACCAGAAATATAAATGATGAAGTAAGTCCCCGTATGCGGCCAGGGGACGCAGTTACTCAATATTTAATGCAGTTGTCTCATGGCCAAGATAATAATTTTATCGATTGGCTGGTATTGGCAACTTTACGAGGTTTTTCTGTGCTTTACGAGATAGGGGTAAGAATAAAACTTTATCTTTATGAAAAGGGCATTTTTTCACGTGCTAAACTAGATTGTTGCGTTATCAGTATTGGCAACATTACAGTTGGTGGAACCGGAAAAACGCCTACTGCTCAGAAAGTTGCCGTTATGATTCAAGAAATGGATTACAGGGTTGTTATTTTGAATCGTGGTTACCGTTCTCATTGGGATCAAGAGATTGGCGTAGTATCAGACGGTAAAAAGATTTTCATGACAGCCTATGAAGCAGGTGATGAGGCTTATTTAATGGCTAAGACTTTACCTGGCATCCCGGTCATTATTGGCAAGGAACGTGCTATTACAGGCAAGTTCGCTGTAGAAAAATTAGGCGCTGAAGTTATTATTATGGATGATGGATACCAACATTGGCAACTGTATCGTGACCTAGATGTAGTTTTGGTGGATACTTTGAATATGTTCGGCAATGGCAGTTTGCTTCCCCGGGGAACATTGCGTGAACCTTTAAGAAACTTGAATCGAGCAGGTTTGTTCCTTTTGACCAAAAGCGACCAAAGCTCCAGCATATCCAGAGATACTTTGTGCGATACTCTGCATAAGTACAATCATAAGGCTCCTATTATTGAGAGTATGCATAGGCCTTGCAATTACGTGGAAATTGCTGATTGGTACAAAGGCATTAAAACTCAAGCTTTACCTCTAGAAGACCTTGATGGGCAGTCTGTTATGGTATTTTCTGCTATTGGCAATCCTTCTTCTTTTGAACAGACGCTCACCAACGAAGGTTTGGAAATTGAAGAAGCTATACGTTATCCCGATCACCATGATTATGGTATGGTTGAGATGCAATATATCATGGATAGAGCTATTAATAAAAAAGTAAAAGCGTTGGTCACTACGGCTAAAGATGCTGTGAAAATCCCTACTGAATTCATTTATTTTGAGAGAGAAGTTCCTCTCTATGTTTTAAATATGGAAATTCAAATTACTTATGGTCAGGATGACTTCGAAAAAGCAATTTCTAACGCCATCAAAAAGGAGATAAAAAGATAATGAAAGTTATGTGTGTGATTCCCGCTCGGTTTTCATCTACTAGATTACCGGGGAAACCTTTAGCATTAATTGCAGGTAAGCCTATGATTCAGCACGTTTATACTAGGGCGTGTCAAGCTAAGTTACCACAAGAGGTATTGGTGGCAACAGATGATGAAAAAGTTGTTGAAACTGTAAAAGGGTTTGGTGGAAATGTTATAATGACTTCATCAGAACACCCTAGCGGTACTGATCGTTTGGCTGAAGTTGCTTTAAAATATCCTGATGTTGATGTTATAGTTAATGTTCAAGGAGACGAACCAATGATTACGCCGCAAGTTATTGATTTGTTGGCTGAAGCTTTTATCAAAGACCCACAGTTGTCTATGGCAACTCTGAAAACCTTAATGGCACCGGAGGATTATGATAATCCTAATGCAGTAAAGGTAGTAACGGATTTTCATGATTATGCTCTCTATTTTTCTCGCAGCCTGATTCCTTATCCGCGTAAAAAGCCTGAAGATTTCAAGGTTTATAAACATGTAGGCATTTACGCTTATCGCAGAGATTTTCTTTTACAGTACGCGGCTTTGGCACCAACTCCTATGGAACAAATAGAGTCTTTGGAACAATTGCGTGTTTTAGAAAATGGTTTTAAAATAAAAGTTTTAACTAGTGATTTTCAAGGTATTGGTATTGATACTAAGGAAGACTTGGATGCGGTCAATAAAATATTTGAACAAAAAAATAAAGCCTAATATAGAGATATACTGAAACTAATGATAGGAAAGAGGCTGGTAATACAGCGAAAGGAGTGAAATATGCATATTGTTAAAATAGGTAATTATGAAGTTGGACAAGGGCATCCTTTATTATTAATGGCAGGCCCTTGTGTTCTAGAAGGTTACGAGCATAGCTTAGCTATTGGTCAAGCAGTTAAAAATATTTGTACTAAACTAGGGTTATCATATGTTTTCAAGGCCTCTTATGATAAGGCTAATCGTTCATCTGTAAAATCTTTTCGTGGTCCTGGAATCGAAGAAGGTCTAAAAATCTTGGCGCAAATAAAAAAAGACTTAGGTGTGCCCATTGTTAGTGACATCCATGAAACTATTCAGGTAGAAAAAGCCGCAGAAGTTTTGGATATTTTACAAATACCCGCTTTTTTGTGCCGACAAACTGATTTAGTTTATCAGGCAGCCAAAACCGGTAAAGTAGTTAATGTGAAAAAAGGTCAATTCTTGGCGCCTTGGGATATGAAAAATGTTGTAATAAAAGTTGAAGAAGCTGGCAGCCATAATTTAATGCTTACTGAGCGTGGGGTTAGTTTTGGTTATAATACACTTGTAACGGATATGCGTTCTTTGCCAATTATGAGAGAGTTGGGGTATCCCGTAGTTATGGATGCCACACATAGCGTGCAAACGCCAGGAGGACAGGGAACCACTTCCGGTGGGCAAAGCCAGTTTGTTCCTCATATGGCTAGAGCGGCGGCGGCTGTGGGCATAGATGCTTTGTTTTTGGAAGTGCATGACAATCCGGCGGAGGCTTTGTCAGATGGAGCAAATATGGTGCGGTTAGATCAATTGGAAGAATTATTAGAAGATGTAATTGCAATAGATAAAATTGGTAGAAGGTGTAAACATTGCTAGAACGAGCTAAAGCAGTATTACAAATGGAGGCAGAAGCTATTATGGAGCTTATACCCCGGGTAGATGAAAATTTTGCAGCAGCTGTTAGTATGATTTTAGCGTGTCATGGTCGTACCGTGATTACGGGCATGGGCAAATCAGGTATTATTGGCCGGAAGTTAGCTGCTACTTTGGCTAGTACGGGTACGCCGTCTTTTTATCTGCATCCTGCAGAGGGTATTCATGGAGATTTAGGCATGGTTACGGCAGATGACGTTGTTATTGCTCTATCTAATAGCGGCGAGACGGGGGAGGTGTTGCAGATACTTCCTTCTTTGCGACGTATTGGAGCAAAGATTATTGCTATGGTAGGAAAGAGCGAGTGTACTTTGGGAAGGCAGGCGGATGTAGTGCTAAATGTAGGCGTAACAAAAGAGGCCTGCCCTTTGGGTTTAGCGCCTACTTCAAGTACTACTGCGGCTTTAGCTTATGGTGATGCCTTGGCCATAGAGCTTCTTTCTGCTCGCAAATTTACAGCAGATCAATTTGCTGTCTTCCATCCAGGAGGCTCTTTGGGGCGCAAATTGTTATTAACCGTGGAGAACATTATGCATAAAGGGGATGAAAATCCTGTTGTAACGGGAGAAATGATGGTAGAAGACGCCCTCTTTGTTATTACTGATAAAGGTCTTGGGGCTGTTTCTGTTGTCGACAATGATAAAAAAATGATTGGGGTACTTACCGATGGCGACATTCGTCGCGGCCTTAGCAAGGGTTTTGGTTTTTTAACTAGACCTGTGGTTGAATTGATGACTAAGTCTCCCAAAACTATTACAAAAGATAAATTAGCAGCAGAAGCCTTGCATATAATGGAAAGTAATAAACCGCGTCCTATTACGGTATTACCGGTTATTGATGCAGAAAAACATGTTATTGGCTTGCTGCATATGACGGACTTGGTTCATCAGGGGGTTATATAATGACAAATCCTAACATAAATTTTCAAGATATTAAAATGTTGGTATTGGACGTAGATGGAGTGCTTACTGATGGCGGCATTATCATCGGTCATAAAGGGGAGCTTTGTAAACGTTTTGATGCGAAAGATGGTTTAGGAATAACTTTGGCCCTGCGTAATGATTTAAAGATAGCTCTTATTACAGGAAGACATAGTGAGATACTTCTGCGCCGAGCTAAAGAATTAGGTATTACCCTTGTCTGTGAAAGAGTGACGGACAAGAAAGCGGCTTTGGAGCAATTAGTTAAAGAAAATAATCTAGAGCTAGAGCAAGTGGCTTTTATGGGAGACGATCTTAATGATTTGCCGGCAATGGGTATAGCAGGGTTAGCACTGGCACCATTTAATGCTGCTATTGATGTAAAAAAAATTGCACACTATATAACCCAAAATGCCGGAGGCTTCGGCGCAGTAAGGGAAATTATCGAAATAATCTTACGTTCTCGAGGACTTTGGGATAAAATAGTGTCTGATTACACTGCAAAAGGACAGGGAGACAACCAGTAATGTGGCTTTATTATGTACTCAAAACGATTAGCAATATTATTTCCGCTTTGCCCTATAAATTTGTGGTAAGGTTAGGCCGTAGTTGCGGTAAATTGTATTGGTATATTGCCAAAAAGCAACGTATTAGGGCTGAGGAAACAATGCAAGAGCACTTGGAGATTAGCGCTGAAGAAGCTCAAAAGCATGTTCACAAACTTTTCCTTAATCTAGGAATGACCTTTTTAGAGATTATGTATATGCCGGCGCTAAATAAAGATAATATTCGTGGATTGGTTAATTTCGACCGACCTGATGTTTTGTGGGAAGCCATGAAACAGGGAAACGGAGTAGTTATGCTTGCTTGTCACATGGATAATTGGGAATGGTTGGGCGCTGCGTTAGCCCTGAATGGATTTCCAATAAGCGCGGTAGAAAAACCGCAACCAAATAGAGTTTATAGTGATTTTATGAATCAACTGCGCCGTGGAGCAGGGCAAGAAATTTTTTCCCGGGGAACCGGAGAAATTTTAGGCTGCGCACGGGCAATGAAAAAAGGCAGACTTTTAGGCCTTATTGCTGACCAAGATGGTGGCTATAATGGCATTTTTGTACCGTTTTTGGGCAAAATGGCTTCAACACCTGCAGGACCTGCATACTTTGCCAGAAAGTTTAACGCACCTATTATCCCTATCTTTATTGTGCGCAAACCTGGGGATTATGGCCATTTGGCTATTGTTAAAGATCCTCTTTACTATGAAGATACCGGTGATAGAAAAGCCGATGATTATAAAGTAACCTTGAAAATGACCAAGATTGTAGAGGAAGTAATTAAAGAATATCCTGATAACTGGATTTGGTTCCAACACCGTTGGAATACACCGTATGAAGGCGAGGAGCAGCCGTAAGGCGATTCTAAACTTTAGAAAATGCTGGGAACGAAATGCACGTTCCTCTGATAAGGAAGGGTTTGCAATGAAAAACAAAAAAACCATACTCTACATTACAGGGGCCGTGATTATTATGGCAGTAATTTTCGGTTGGCTTATGTCCGGTACAGGCGGCGTCAAAGAGTCTGTGCCTAAGGGACCGGAAGTAGCGCCTCATGAGCTGAAGAATACTTCTTTGCATGAAGAAGATGGGGGAAAGAAAGTTTGGGAGCTTACCTTAGCTTCATTGATATACGATAAAGAGCGTGATGTTAATGTGCTCAAAGGCATCAAGGGAAAGTTTTATCAAGCAGATGGCAGTAATATTTCAATTGAATCTGAAGCCGGTGAAATAGATATGAAGACTAAAACTATTACACTTACAGGACACCCCAAAGGCATATTTAGTACAGGTGGAGAATTAATTGCTGACAAGCTTAGTTGGTTCAGTAAGGATGAAAAGATAGTGGCTGAAGGTAATGTTAAGATAACAAAAGACGATATTGTGGCCACGGCGCAAAAGGCAACCATGGAAACAGTGCTGGAGCATTTAAAACTTGAGGGTGAAGCCCTCGTGCAGAAAGGGGTAGAACAATGAAAAGAAAAAATATAGGCGTAATTTTAAGCTTTCTGCTTTGTTTGTCGTTAGCGGGGGTAACCTATGCCGCTTCCAGTGTTGCCGGCGATACAGTTGAATATGATTTTCGCAGCAGTCAAACAGTAGCGAGGGGCAATGTGGTTCTTACTAATAATGAAGGTACGGTCAGAGCGGCTAATGCTGAATATAATACAAAGTCAGAAGCAGGTAGATTAACAGGCGGCGTAGAGGGAGTTCAAGGTGAAGCGAGAATTACTTGCAATACTTTAGTTATTCATGCCGGTGGAGACCAACTCACTGCTATAGGAAGCGCAGTTTTAACTAAGCAAGATAAGACGTTACGTGCTGACCAAGTGGAATATTTTCAAAGCAGGAAATACATGGAAACAGTGGGGGATTGGGCCAAACTTACAATGGACAATGGACAGAGTAGCTTAGATGCGGAATATATTAATTATGACATGAATGCAGGCATAGCAAATGCCAATGGCAATGTACGTATTAATAGTAGCGTGCGCAAGCTAACTGCCAGCGGAGATAAGGCTATTTATAACACAAATGAAGATGACGGCACTATAGAGCTTATAGGAAATGCTACTGCAACCCAAGACGGAAATACCGTTTCCGGTCAAAGCTTGACCCTAAGGGGTGCAGGTGGTAGTATTGCCGAAGCAGATGGTAAAGTTAAAATGGTATACTTACCTAAACCGCAAACAACAAAACCACAAAATATAGAAGCCTAAAAGGTAGTCGCGAGTAAGTGATTTATTTTAGTATATTAAAGGAGAACCCATTGAAAATACAAGCAAATAACTTGGTAAAGCAATATGGCTCACGTAAAGTGGTAGATAACGTGTCTATTGAGGTGGAACAGGGTAGTATTGTAGGACTTTTAGGCCCTAACGGTGCCGGGAAAACAACTACCTTTTATATGATTGTTGGTTTGGAAAAACCTGATGCTGGGCAAGTACTTATTGATGATAAAGATATTACTCATATGCCCATGTACAAAAGAGCTTTGGCCGGTATTGGGTATTTACCCCAGGAAGCATCTGTTTTTCGCAGTTTGACAGTAGAAGAGAATTTATTGGCAATTTTAGAAGCGGTAGAGCCTTCTCACGAAAAACGTCTGGCAAAAATGCAAGAGTTAATTGCAGAATTTCATATTGAGCATATTAGAAAGAATTTGGGTTCGGCACTTTCCGGTGGGGAGAGAAGGCGGGTAGAAATAGCCAGATCATTAGCCACGGACCCTGCGTTTATTTTGTTGGACGAGCCTTTTGCCGGCATTGACCCTATTGCGGTTGCCGATATACAGACTATGGTTGCCCATTTAGCACAGCGAGGTATTGGGGTACTTATTACAGATCACAATGTGCGCGAAACTCTGAGCATTGTGGATAATGCTTACATTTTAAACAATGGTGAGATTTTAGTAGCAGGCGACAGCGAAATGGTTGCCAATGACTCCACAGCCCGAAAATTTTATTTGGGCGAAAAATTCAAAATGTGAGGAAGATAACTTAATGCGCATTTTAGACAAATATATCCTTAAACAAATGTTAGGACCCTTCTGTTTTGGTGTGGCAGCTTTTTCCACGATTTTCGTGGCTAGTTCCTTCCTCTTCAGGGTGGCTCAATATCTAACTGAATATGGGGCTTCCTCATCATCTTTGATTCGTTTATTCTTTTGCCTCATGCCGGAAGTCGTTAACTACACTTTTCCTATGTCTATGCTCTTAGCTTCTTTGTTAACAATGGATAAGCTTTCAGGGAGCAGCGAAATAACGGCTATGCGGTCCGGGGGCATTAGTTTTAAGCGCATTGCCGCGCCTATCCTAATAGCAGGCTTTGTTGTCAGTATGTTTTCGGTTATTTGGGCAGAAAAGGTAGTGCCACCGGCTAAAACCGAGTATGCTCGTATTATAGATTATGAAATAAAACATGATACGAAACCAAAAACTCAGGATCATATTGTTATTAAAACTATTAAAAATGATAAACTTGACCGTTTAACTTATGCCCGCACCTTTGATGAAGAGCAGGGCGTTCTTCAAGATATTACCATTGAAGAATTTCAAGACGGTAAATTGGCTCGTATTCAAAAGACGCCGATGGCCAAGTGGACAAATGGAACTTGGATTATGGAAGGCGGCAGTATAACTGATTTAACAGGAGCCGCAGGGGTTAGCCGCTCTATGACTTTTGATAAACAAGTATTGCCTATTGCGGCCACGCCTACAGCTATTACTCTAGACCAAAAGACACCTGAGCAAATGACTATTGGTGAATTAAAAGCATATATTGGCATTCTAGAAAGACAGTATATGCCTACCAGCAAATATGTAATGGAAATGTATATGCGCTTTTCTATCCCTTTGGCTAGTTTCTTTTTTGCCCTTATTGGAGTGCCGTTAGGGATGCAGGGACAGCGTACAGGGACTTCTATGGGACTTGGTATTAGCGTAGTTATTATTTTTGTTTACTATTCCGTCATGACTTTCATGACCGGGTTGGGTAATGGTGGCGCCTTGCCGCCTATTATAGCGGCTTTGGTTCCTAATGCTCTTTGTGGGGCTTTTGGGCTATGGCTTATGTGGAAAAAAGATCAGTAGATATATATTAATTAGCATTTTTTTATTACCTAGGAGGTGGGGCAATGTTTGGAGCACAATTAATTTTAATACTGGTTATTATGGGTGGCGCCATTGCTTTTTTGGGTGATAAGTTAGGAAGTAAAATAGGTAAAAAACGCTTAACAATTTTTGGCCTTAGGCCGCATTATACATCTATTCTTATGACTATAATTACCGGTGTCGTCGTTGCTGGCGCTACAATGGGCATTCTAATGGTATCATCTACCAGTGTGCGCACAGCCCTTTTTGGGATGGAAAAAATAAGAACGGAGATAGCAACTTTAAATAAAGATAAAACAGATATTTTGCGAGAATTAGATGTTCAAAAAGTTAAGGTTGCAGATTTAGATAAACAAATTAAACAATCTTCTATAGATTTGGCCGTTGCGACCAAACAAAAAGAAGAGGCTCAACGCCAAGTAGCGGAATTGGAAAGCAGTTACCAAGCGGCAGAGGAGAAATTAAATGAGGCCCAAAACCAAATGGATAAACTGCAAGCATCTAGGGATAAACTAAAGGGAGAAGTTAGCTCTTTGGAAACAGCGACCCAGAAGCTGCGGGAAAACATGGCAGCCATGCGTGAAGGTGATGTAGTTTTCCGCTCAGGGGAAATTCTTTATGCTAACGTACTCAAGGCAGGGCTTAGTACAGAAGAGAATCAAAAACAAATGGATGTGTTTCTAGCCGCGGCTAATGGGCATATTTTAGAACGTACGGGAGCCAAAGAAGATACGCAAATCCTTTGGTTGTCCAAGGAGTCTGTCAAGAATGCTTTGCAGGCACTAGCGGAGGGGAAGGGTAATATTTATGTACGTGTTTGCGCCGCAGGCAACATTTTGTCCGGCGAAATGGCTGTCAGCCGTTTGGAAATGGTACCCAACAACAAGGTATATGGAAATAATACGGAAATTCTCAGTCAGAGAATTAACGTAGAGGTAGATTCTCAGCAAGTCGAAATGGCACTGCTGGCTTTTTTGAAAGATGTTAATAAAGCTGCCGTGGCTAAAGGTGTTGTGGCTGATCCTTTAACAGGTAAGGTGGGAGCTATTGATGCTGCCGAAATGGAAAATGTTAGCACCGCTATTCGCAAGCTGGGTGGTAAGGTAGAGATTACGGCTAAAGCTAAGGGGGATATTGCCGTTGCCGGACCTGTTTTGTTGAAGCTGGAGGTGAGCGGCTATGAATAACAACGAGTTGCTTTTGGGCGTTGATCCCGGCAGCAGTAAAACCGGGGTGGCTTTACTAACCGTGGGCGGAGAAATAAAAAAAACAGATGTTTTACTTATGACAGACTTCACAGGTGCTTTGGAAGAATTTTTGGGCCAGCAAGCCGTTAGTCTTTGCGTCATGGGGAATGGCACTACATTTGCTTCTATGGAGGCTGCCTTGCACAAGCTATTGCCTTCTGCTGAAATTGTCGTGATTGATGAAGCCCATAGTACCGAGGAAGCAAGGGCACTTTATTGGCAATTAAATCCACCCAAGGGACTGCGCAAATTATTTCCTTTGGGGATGCAGATGCCTCCGGTGAATTTGGACGGATTAGCTGCGGCAGTTTTGGTGAGAAGATATTTGCAAAAAAAATCTGATTAGCCAGAGTGCCGCACAAAAAAATGTTGCAAATTCGTCAAACAGATGTTACAATAGGCTTGTAAGTTATTAATATTGCTTTATAATGCCCGCAGAGAAAGACGTGGACTGGGATTCCAACTAGGAGTAGAGGAAACAAGGTTACTCGCACGAATAGTCGGTGGAACATGAAGCTGCTTTCCCCTATGGCATTGTAAAAATAAAATTCCTTAAGGGGGATATTTTCATGAAAAAGACATTAGTATTAGCAATGGCAATGGCTCTTGGCGTTAGCGCTACAGCTTTTGCAGCAAACCCATTCTCTGATGTACCAGCAGGTCACTGGGCTTATGCTTCCGTAGCTAAATTGGCTGCAGCAGGCGTGGTTGATGGTTATCCTGACGGCACTTTCAAAGGCAACAACTTGATGACTCGTTATGAAATGGCTCAAATCGTAGCTAAAGCTTTGGCAAAAGGCGCTATCGGTTCTGACGACAAATTGGTTGGCGAATTCGCTGACGAATTAGACAACTTGGGCGTTCGCGTAGCTAAGTTGGAAAAAAATTCTGACAATGTAAAAATCACCGGTAATATCCGTGCTCATTATGTTGATTACAGCGGTGACGACAGAACTGATGCTTCCAAGATCCGTACTCGTTTGTTCTTGTCCGGCGAAGTTAATGACAACTTCCGTTATGTTTCCATGTTGCAAAATGAACAAAACCTTATTAATAATAGTGGCGACGAGACTACTCGTTTCCAACGTGCTTATTTAACCGGTAAGATTGGCCAAGTTGGCGTAACTGCCGGCCGTTTTGAAGGCTTTATCGCAGAAGGTAACGTTTATGATAGTCGTGTTGACGCTGTGCAACTTACCGCAGGCAAAACTGTAAAACTTACCGCTGAAGTTGGTAAAATGTCTAGTAACACTGGCACGTATGACACTGGGTTAGGAGATGCTATCTCTAGTGGTAAATGGTCAGATAATGCCGCTGCTGGTAAGTACTATCGCTTTGGTTTAGGTGGTAGAGTTGGCAAGGTAGATTTGGAAGCTAACTATATACATGCTGATACCGTATTCTCTCTTGGCGGTGTTGCTGACAGTGAAACAACTTCGTATGCTGATGGTGCTGATGACAAGATTTATACTTTGGGTGCTAATTATGCAACAGGAGACTTTACTGTTGGCGCTATGTACTTAAAGGGTTCTTCCGATTACACTGATCTTCATAACATGGATGACAAGGGGTATGTACTTTCCTTGGGCTATGGCACTGCCAAAGCTAACAAGGTTGGTTCCCTTGGTGTATGGGCTAAATACTACAATCAAGGCGCTTCCACTGTTATCGCTCATACTATGAACGGTAAATATTCTGGTGCTTTTGGTTTTAAAGGTTATGGCGTAGGCGTTGATTACACTGTTGCTAAGAACATGGTAGCTGGTATTCAATACTTTGATTTGAAGGATAAGGATAACTATAAAGCTACTGGCAACTTGAAACACAAAACTTTGTGGTCTCAACTTATCATCACTTTCTAATTTTAGAAACTTTAAAAGAGCAGTTCCTACGGGAACTGCTCTTTTTGCGTCTTTATTTAGATGTTTTTGGTAAGCTATTTATGGTTATTGGCCTTTGTTATTTGCAACAGCAAGCTGGTACCGCTGCCTCCTAAAAGCTCTACATTGCTGACTATTACCTGCATTATTCTATTTTTAGTGATATTGCCGACTGCGTCCATTTCTCCATAGGAACCGGCAGCATGTATCATATAGGGGCAGTCGTTTTTTTCTCCTAGATATAACATAACGTGAGCAGGAGTGAACATTACACTGCCTGGTTCTAAAGTTTTAATAGTTTTAATTCTGTCTTCTCGGTTCATATTTGTCATATTTATACCGGGAAATGCGCCCGCTTGTTCATCACCATTGCGCGGTAGCTGCACGCCTACTGTTTTATAGACATCCTGGACGAAGGCTGAGCAGTCTACGCTGTTTTCCATGCCACCCCAACCATATGTCGCACCCAAGTGTTTAAAAGCCATACGGAGCAAATTGTTGCGGGTGAAGGGCAGATAACTTTTATGCAGCTCTTCATTAAAAACGGCAGGTACTGCCGTACTAACTAAATTTCCTTGGTTGTCGCCGCCGGGAACCAGTAAGTTGCCTTTTGTCAAAGGAAGCTTAGCCCCCATTTGGTAGCTAAGTCCTTTTATATTTACTAATCTTCCTGTAACAATGGCAAATTCCTTAGGCTCTACATATTTAAGCCAAGTTGCCCTGCCCGTAACAGCTACTTGGTTTCTGGGCAGCCAGCCGCGATAGCTCTTTAATTGGACAAAAACAAAATTGCCCTTTGCATTGTGGTGCAGGATTAGTGCGGGTTCACCGGGGTCTACCGCTGTTTCCTGCCACATATCAAAATGGGTATCTTCCGGAGTCTCAAAAGCTCCTTCTAGGGTGGGAAAACTACGCAAGTTACTGCGGCCGATAACTACTCCGTATTTAACAGGATTAGTGGTACTAATATTACTTACAGCATCATTTTCTAGTTCTAGAGCTGATGTTTTCGACAGGGGGAGACCATTAACATAGAGAGCATCGTTTATTGTGTAGTGAGCCAAATATTCTTTAAGCTTTAGGCCGCTAACGATAGCGGGAAAGACGGATAGGTCACACATTGTGTCTGATAACATGGCTTTATTCATAGCAGTGATGCGTTCCGAGGTAGCAACAGTTTTTTCACCTGCCGGGGTAAGCCAAAATTGGACATTTTGCATGGCGAGAGTGGTATTAGGCATCAGAGTAGAATTGGCTAAAGCTAGATTAGTACTCAAAAGCATTGAGCATACAAGTATGAAGATTTTATACATATTTTTCACCTCAACATACATTATACAACAAAATTTTGCAAAGGAGAGGATTATACATAGTTTTGCACCTAGGCTGTCTTTGTGTTAAAATAACACTATGTTTGCTAGCCAAGGATAAAAAAACCGCCCACCTTGTGATGAACGGATTGTATTATACTAGTTGTCTAAAGCTTCTTTTGCTTCTTTATCTCCATAGCGAGGAGTTATATAGTTTCTAAAAATAAAGGCTAGCAAGGCTCCTGAAATATTATGCCAAGCACTAAAGATAGCACCGGGAACTGTAGCCATAGGCATAGCGGCAAAATGAGTTTTCGCAAGGCCTGTTGCCAATCCTGAATTCTGCATTCCTACTTCTATAGAAAGGGCAATGGCTTTTTTCCAGGACATACCTATCATGCGGGCAACACTGAAGCCCAATAAATAGCCCAAGCAGTTATGTAGCATAACGACTAAAATAATAGTCCCGGGAGTTTTTAAAATATTATCACGGCTGGAACCAATAACCCCGGCAATAATGAGGGAAATAGCAATGGCAGAAATAGCGGGTGTGTAGGTTGTAGAAACTTCCGCAACTTTTGGTAAAAAAGTTTTAATCATAAGGCCTAAAGCTATAGGGATAATAACAATTTGGATGATACTCCAGAACATGCTAATAGGATCAAAAGAAATTTTTTGCCCAATTAGCTGATAGGTAATAAAAGGTGTTAAAATAGGGGCTAGGATAGTTGAAACAGTGGTCATGGCTACAGATAAAGCTAGGTCACCTTTGGCCATGAAGGTAATAACGTTAGAAGCGGTTCCACCTGGACAAGTACCGACCAAAATTACCCCGGCAGTCAAGGCGGGATCAAGATTAAATAGAGTAGCCAAGCTGTAAGCTAATGATGGCATAATGATAAATTGTGCAAAAGCACCTATGGCTAAGTCTTTGGGATGTTTAAATACTAGAGTAAAATCACTAATGTTCATGGTCATACCCATCCCAAACATAATTATTCCAAGAAGCAATGATAGTGTACTGATGCCGGCAGTTTTACCTAGCACCCATTTGAATTCCCCCGGTATGGTCATTCCCAATATTAGAAAAATAACCGCGATGATACCAAAATACTTCCCAATAACAGCACAAAGTTTTTTCATAAAAACACCTTTCTTTCCATTATTTACAACTAGATTAAACTCATTCATTATAACAAATTATTAGACGATGGTAAAGTTAACAAAAACAATATTGTGTTATAATGTTAAGGTGTGAGGGGAAAATCCTATGAACTATTATACAATTGTCCGTCCGTGGAAGAATGAAATGCGAGTGGAAAAATCACGTTTTATTTGTAATTTGCAAAAAGTGACTAGCGAAGCAGAGGCACAAGAATATATAAAAGAAATGAAGAAACAGTATTGGGATGCTACGCATAATTGTAGTGCTTATGTTGTTGGCAAAGATTTAGCGGTGCAACGTTCCAATGATGATGGAGAGCCTTCCGGGACTGCGGGAATGCCAATGTTAGAGGTTTTGCGTAAAAATGGAATTTATAATGTAGTTGCGGTAGTAACTCGCTATTTTGGGGGGATAAAACTGGGGACAGGTGGATTGGCTCGTGCTTATGCCGGAAGTGTAATTACAGCTTTGGAAGGGGCAGGGTTGGCCAAAGTTGTAGCTATGGGGAGCTATAGCTTTCGGTGGGAGATAAATGCTGTGGGCAAAGTACTTAACCTTATTTATCAACAAAAGTTATTTTCGCTGGGGAGTGTGGAATACGATGCCAGAGCAAAAGTTAATTTGGTTCTGGAAACAGCTGATAAACAAAAAGTGGAAGAATGGCTCACGGAAAATTTGAGCAGGGTCATAGAATTAAAGGAAGAAGCAACTTATGGGGAAGAACGCCCGGTTATGAGAATGGAAGACGAGGGTAGTTAGTGGGGGGAATTAAGAGATGAAGCTTATGAGATGGTGTTTTATGCTTATGCTCTGGTGCGTTTTGCTGACAGGCTGTGGTTATGGCGGTACTGTGAAAGCTGTTGATAGTAACCCAGCCTTATCTACAGAAGATAAGGTAAAGCGGTTGGTTGCTAAAATGACGTTAGAGGAAAAAGTAGGACAGATGATGATTGTGGGTATTCCAGGGAAAGTTGCAGATAAAGATGCTTTAGATTTAATAAGGAAATATCATGTTGCAGGTATTATTTATTTTAGCAGAAATTTAGATTCACCGCAGCAGGTTAGTGCTTTAACTTTAGCACTAAAAAGTCAGGCAGAGGAAGAACCTTGCCCTATACCATTATTTATTTGTGTAACTCAAGAAGGAGGGCAGGTCGCAGGTATGAGAGAATATTTGCCCATAGCGCCTTCACAAGCTTCCATTGGTATTATGGCGGACCCGGGGCGAGCTAAGGATTGGGCTATACAAACTGCAAATAGTATTAAAAAAATGGGAGTTAATGTTAACCTAGCTCCTGTTGCCGACCTAGGTTCTAGGGCAGGTCGTTCCTATGGAACAGAGGCTGAACAAGTTGTGCCCTTTGTTGCTGCAGCCGTCGATGGTTATGCTCAAAGCGGCATTATAAGTGTTATAAAACATTTTCCGGGAGTAGGCGGCGCTATGGGGGATTTTTCCTATGATGTGGCACAAGTGTCTGTAAGCAAAATAGAATTGGAACAGGAGGACATTGTACCTTTTAAATACATGGTGGATACTAAACCTAATAGGCAGTTTATGATTATGGTTTCCAATTTAATTTATCCCTATTACGAAAATGTTCCGGCCAGCGTTTCTAAAGTACTTTTAACTGATTTATTGCGGGGAAAATGGAATTATAAAGGTATTATTATCACTGATGATATGTCTCGTGGTGGGTTGGCAAACTTGTACGCAACCTCAGAGATGGGAGTTCTGGCAGTGAATGCCGGTGCTGATTTGTTGCTTTCAGGGGGAGAAGATCCGAGGGATACTATTACAATTTATCAAAGTATAGTAGCTGCGGTAAAAAATGGAACAATTCCCATGGAGCGTATTGATGAAAGTGTCAATAGAATACTTATGACTAAAGTGGAAAATAAACTGCTTAACATCGATAAGTTGGCAGGATAAAAAGAAAATATGTCGAAAATAAACAATTGTTAAAAAATACTATTTACCAACATGGTGAAAGGACGAAGAAAAATATGAGAAAAATATTTTCACTGCTATGTTGTTTATTGTTGTTAGGTGCTCAAGGAATGGCTTGGGCCGCCGACAGTGTGAGCGATGTACGTACTATTGAAAAAACAGAAAAGAAGGTTGTTGTGGAATATCCTTTTATCATAAAGGGTAGTAAAAGCATTAATGAAAAAATAAATTCGGAAATTGGCAAGACGGTAGATTCTTTGGTGGGAGAAGCAAATACTTTAGGTGGTGGTAAAGTGCATTATGATATGCATAGAGTTGCCCCGGAGCTTATTAGTATGAGTATTATTATGACACCGAAACAAGGTGTAGAAGAAACCGTGGGATTGACTTTTGATCGTAATACCGGGGATAAACGCCCTGTAAGTTATTACTATGGTAAAGAAGAATTGTTGCGCAGAGCTGCTGATGGGCTGAAGTATCTTTATAATGTAGCTCCGGCTAAAGCCAATGTGGCTCCTGATACTTACTATGTTGATGAAGACAGCAATGTTATTGGCATTTATCACGCTGGAGCTGTACTGGATAAAAGCGAGGGAGAAATAGAAGTGGATTTATCCGCGGCAACGACGGCAACTCCTGTGTCGGCTTCTCTCCCGGTTGTTGATACCGCTCCTGTTACTGACAGCGCTCCTGTAGCTGATAATACTCCGTCTGCTGACACTACTCCGGTAATCGATAGTACTGCTGCTAGTACAGTTGCAGAGGGAACCATTGGACAAGGTACTATTACAGGCACGGAAGTTCGTATGCGCAATGGAGCCGGAACTGCCTCTGCTATTTTAGGTTATTTTACTAAGGGGGAAGTAGTGCAAGTTTTAAAGAGTGACATGGTTAATGGTGCTAAGTGGTACAATGTGCGCCGTACTGATGGAACCACCGGTTGGGTTTCCGCAGATTACTGCGGGCTTAGCGGTGAGAGCGTGTCAGAGGTGGAGACTCCTGTTGAGAAGATGGGGAAAATTGTGGGCACAGAAGTAAGAATGCGCAGTGAGCCTAGTCTTGATGCGGATGTTTTGGCTTACTTTAACAACGGTGAAACCGTAACTATTTTGGATACGGCAACCGGCAGTGCTTTGAATTGGACAAAAGTAAAACGCTCAGGGGGCACTATTGGCTGGGTTTCTTCGGCTTACTGTCAGGAACAATAAGGATTCTTTTGCTTTCTTTTTTGGCAGCTTTATGTTAAGATTAGGTATAAATAACTTAGGAGGTAATAAGGAATGAATAAAATATTTAAATATTTGCTTTTAGGCGTAATGGCAGTGTGCTTCACTGCTCCGGTAGCTGCAAAAGTTGAAGCAGCAAAAATAGCAGTGGTACCTTTAATTGTTAATGTAAAAGATGATGGTGGAATGAATGCGATTTTGTATAGTGACGCTTGTGCGAAATTATTTAAGTACCCGGATTTTGATTTTGTAGATACGGACTTAGTTAAAAAAGCTGCTGCTGCACAAACAGATGTTTTCTCTAAAGCCGGCATGCAGGCGATTATGGATGCTTCCGGAGCTGATATTGTTGTGGCTATGAGTGTAGACAAGTTTGACTGGAAAGAAGACCGTATGAGACAAGCCCCTATGACCATATTGGATTTGCGTGGCAAATTTGCTACTTTAAACCGTTTGACAGGTAAGTATCAACATGAGAACTGGGTCAATGATACACAAATGGAATCAGAAGCAATTAGCCCTCGTAATGACTTTCCTCACCAAGAATTTTCTCGCACAGTACGAGTAGAACTCAAAAAGGCGGCTAAATAATACTTAAACTTAGAAAGGCGGCCAAAAGGCCGCTTTTTTGTTGAAATAATGGAGCAGATACATGGACTATAAAACACTAAAAGTTATTGGAAAAAGTTTATATCAAACACACATTCCTAAAGAGATGAAACGTTATTTGGTTTTTTTGGGTAGATGCTACTTGCATCAAAAAGAAATTACAGAGCTTTTTGCTTTTTTTGCTAAAACTCCTTTACGGCAAAAACTTTTGGCGGGGAATCCTTCTTTTGTTGAACAGGTAACTAGGGCTTTTTTCTATAAAGAGGCAAGCTGGACAGAACGTATTGCTTTGGTGGAAAATCATATTAGGTACTTGGAAAATATTGGTACGGCTGAGCTTTTGGAAAAACTTTATTGCACACATGAACCGGTTGAATTGTGGAAAGATGAATTTCAAGAACAACAATTGAGCTTGGCTTTGTGGTTCCACGGCGGCCAGCGCAAGGAAGGTTGTCTGTCTTTGGTTTTGCGCTTGGGGAAAGAAGATTTATACCAAATAATGTTTTGGTTAGCTCCGGGTTTAAATACTAAAGAGCCGGCAGTATGGATTGGTGCACTGCAGGGAACGCAGCAGGGTAATGCAATTATTAAGGTGCTGACTAAGCACTATTTTGGTTATCGTACTAAGAATTTAATTTTCTATGGTATGCGCAGCGTAGCGGAAATATTGGGTTGCAAAAATATTTATGCAGTTACCAATGACGGCTACTACGCTATGAACCATGTGCGTCTTGATCGCAAACTAAAAACTTCTTTTAGCGATTTCTGGGAAGAATGTGGAGGCATTCCCTGTGAGGACAAGCGCTTTTATGTCATTCCCGTTGAAGAGAGCCGCAAAGAGATGTCAGAATTAAAACCGTCCAAACGAGCGAATCATAGAAGACGCTATGAGTTAATGGATGATATTACGGCTGCTATTGCAACAAGTCTGTCACCCTACCTTAAGGAAAGCAAAGACAAGTAATAGTTTATAAAAAAAACATACATACTTCTTTCTATTTATGTTAAAATATTGGTAGAGATAGACCAAACGGAGGTGTTTTTCTTGAAAAAGATTTTAAGCTTAATGTTAACAGTTGTATTTTGTTTAACCTTTGTAGTATCAGGATTTGCTGAAGAAGCAAGTTCGCAAACCGCACCGGAAAAATTGCAAAAAGTAGAAAAATACTTGTATGGTACGGAACAGGCAGGGGCTTTGGTTACTCGCATTGATAATTTAGAAACAGATGTATATGGACACAGAACAAGCGATGCTATTTTAACGCGTATTGATAATCTGTATACTAATATAGAGGGAATACCTACTGATGGGTCACCTTCTTTTGCTACTAAGCTAAACGCTGTGGAATGGCAGTTCGCTGATAGAATGTCCGTTGGTCCTGCTAAAACCAGAATAGAAGAAGATGAAATGATTTTGAATGGTCAGAGCAGCACGCAAAAATCTTTGATTACGCGTGTAGACAATTTGGTTAAAGCTGCTTTCCCTGCCGGAAGCCTTGTGGGTAGCACCGCTGTTTTACCCAAAGATTCTTTAATAAAAGTAAAGTTTATGGCAGATGTTAAGAGCAAGGTCAATCATGAGGGTGATGATATAGATTTTGTGGTGGCTGATAATGTTTATGTAGGCGAGACATTGGTGCTTCCTAAAGGAGCTAAGGGGTCGGGAACTATTAAAAAAATTGTACCGGCTAGGAGTTTTGGACGCGATGCCCGTATTGATTTAAATTTCTCCAATGTGGTTGCTATTGATGGTAGTATTATTCCTGTTTATGTTGGCGATTTGGCTAAGCAAGAGGCTAAAACAGCTGCCGGTGCTGCGGGGGCATCTATTGGCGGTATGATTTTGTTTGGGCCTATTGGAGTTATTGGCGGGGCTTTTGTCAATGGTCAGTCGGTAGTGATTCCTGCCGGTTCTAACACCTTTGTACAAGTTGCTAAAAATTGTACGGTTAATGGTATTGTACAAACTGCGGCAACAACAACTACTACTGATGCTAAAATCCCTGTAGTTACAAATGCTACGGTGGCAACGTCTAATAATGAGACGACAACTGATGTAATTAAATAATAAATTTCTGTGAAAAGCCTCTCGTTTTGAATAAATGAGGGGCTTTTTTGTGCTATAATATACAATAGATTAAATATGGACAGGAGATTACTTTCATGACAAATAGAGCACTTGCTTTAGCAGTAACTTTATCTTTGACAATGTCCACTACTGCTTTTGCGGCAGTGAATTATCATGGTGAAAAAATCAGTGATAATTACGGACCGGATTTTGTGGCGTCTCGTAGTACTACTGCTGCATACCCTGATGATCAAAAATCACCAATTGTGGCAAATAGTACAAAGCAGGCTGCAGCAACTAAAAAGACGGAAACAAACGCTGCTAAAAGTGGGGATACAGTTGCTCAAGCTGCGCTGCCTATTACTTTGTATGGTGATCATGTTATTTATCACCAAGATACAGGTAATTTTACTGCTACAGGTAATGTGCGCATTTATCAAGGGAAACAGGAGCTTTACACAACTTTGGTAGAAGGCAATATGAAGACAGGCGACGTGTACATGAAAAAGGGCGGTCGTTTGGTAGAGGGAGAAACTTCTACTGCAGGCCAATGGGCTCATTATAATTTTATTAATAAGAACGGAGAAATAAAAAAACTCAGCGGAACTAGCGGTCCGGATATTTATCGTTCGGAAGAGGGAACTATATATCCCGATAGAATAGAATTGCAACAAGGCGCCGTTACCACACGCTGCCCGGCAATACATCACTCTCCTTGCTTGGAAATCAGAGCAGGGAAAGTTGTTATTTATCCTGGGGATAAGCTAATTGCCTATGATGTGAAAGTATATATTAAAGGCAAACATATTTATTCCAGAGACCGTTTGATCAGCAAACTTTCGGAAAAAGAAAAACAGGGAGTCATTATTCCCCATATTGGTTATACCAGTAAGCATGGTATGGAGCTTGAATATAATTATGAACATGTTTTTAGTTCCAATGATACTGCCAATGCCGACATGAAATACTATACGAAAATTGGCTGGCGTCCAATGTATTCCTTTAATCATGAAACGAAAAATTTTTATGTCAAGGTAGAAAACGGCTATGACGAGGATAATGACAACAATTGGATTAAGAAGCAGACAGATATTTTAATTGGTTATAAGAGCCATAAGTTTAGCAATAAATTACCCTTAAATTACAGCATGTATTATGAACATGGTTTGTGGAGTGATAATACACAAAAAAGCTGGCATACAGCCTACGGAGTTTTTATTAACCATGATCGTATTCATTTTGGCGGCGACAAAACTACCTTCTTGGATTTGGGTATCGGTCATAAATGGGTAAATGAAAGCTTAACAGATAATACCACAAGTACCATGTTATATAAGGCAACTTTGGGTAAAGGGTTTAAATATGGGTGGGATACTTGGCTAGGTTATTATTGGCAAAGAAATCAAAATGAAATTTTTAATTATGATGCCTCAGACATGGCAGAAGAAGTTCAATTTGGTTTGAAAAAGACCTTTGACGAGAATAATAACTTGGCTGTAATAACTCGTTACGATAAGTCAAATAGCAGCTTATACAATTATACTGTACGCTATACCCATAATTTCTGTTGCTGGCGCTTAATTATTGAATATATTGATCAAAGATATAAGAATGATCATGAATGGAATATTAGGTACGATCTTGTACGTTGGTAAGAACAAAAACAGCAGGCTTTTGTTTGTAAGAGTCTTTGTGGTATAGGGAGGTCCTGTAGTGGATATTATTTTAACTCGCATGGAAGAGCATGTAAAAGTAATGCAAAAAGTTATGAGTAGTAAAAAGCTCATGAAAAATATTGCCCAAGGGGCGGCCATGATGAAAATTGCTTTGGCAGCCGGGCATAAAATTATGTTTTGCGGTAATGGCGGCAGTGCCGCTGATTCTCAGCACTGGGCTGCAGAGATTGTGGGTCGGTTCCAAAAAGAACGAGAGGGAATGCCGGCTATTGCCTTAACTACAGATACCTCGATTATTACGGCTATTGCCAATGACTATGGATATAATAGAATTTTTTCCAGGCAGGTAGAAGCCTTAGGTAGAGAAGGCGACGTTCTAGTAGGAATTTCTACTTCCGGTAATAGTGCTAATGTGGTTGCGGCCATTGCGGAAGCTAAGGCTAGGGGTATTAAGACCATAGGTTTTACGGCAATAGGCGGTGGAGAAATGGCAGAGCTTTGTGACGTGTGCCTTGTTATTCCCACAAAAGTAACCGCTAGGGCTCAAGAAGTTCATGAAGTTATAGGACATATCTTGTGTGAAATAGTGGAAATATAAAAGCGTATTCGCAAATATCTATTCTTTTCAGGAGGTCTGGATGCATAATTCTCTTTGTGCTCAATTTCTAACGGAAAAAATAAAAAAAATAAAAATTGCTGTTATTGGCGATGTGATGTTGGACAGATATTTTTATGGGGAAGTGAAGAGAATTTCTCCGGAAGCACCTGTACCTGTTAATCGAGTGCGTCGCATAACGTCTGTGTTAGGCGGTGCTGCTAATGTGGCAGCTAATTTAGCACATTTGGAATGTCAGGTTTTTGTGGGTGGGGTCACCGGTGATGATAATAATCGCAAACGTTTGGAAAAGATGTTTGATGATATAGGCGTTAATTATACGGGCTTAGTTAAAACTCAAGAACGTTCCACTATTACAAAATTACGTATTGTAGGTGCTATGCAACAAATGCTGCGCTTGGATTTTGAGGAAATTGGCGATTTAGAACCGGTAGAAACAATGCAGTTAAATAGTTGGCTGGCTGATTTACTGGATGAGGGCCTTGATGGCATTATTCTTTCGGACTATGCTAAGGGTGTGTGTTCAGATGATTTTTGTCAAAAGGTGATAAAGACTGCCAATGCTTATAATGTGCCTATATTGGTAGATCCAAAAGGTGCAAACTGGGAAAAATATCGCGGCTGTACTTTCATTACTCCGAACCTAAAGGAAATGTGTGAAGCGGCAGGAAAAAAAATAGCTAACGAAGATTTGGCAGTGCAGACTGCAGCCACAAGTGCCAGGGAACAATATGACATAAAGAACGTGGTGGTAACTAGGTCAGAAAAAGGCATGTCTCTTATTGGTAAAGAAACTATAATACATGAGCCGGCTACGGCTATTGAAGTGTTTGATGTATCAGGTGCCGGTGATACGGTAGCAGCTACTCTTTTGGCGGCTGTAGCAGGGAAGCTGCCTCTTTTAGAAGCCGTTGATTTAGCAAATAAGGCGGCAGGCATTGTGGTTTCTAAGGTGGGGACATATCCTGTGCATCGAGAAGAACTACTGAAAGAAATTTTATCGGTAGATAGAAAATTGGGCAGTGGTTATAGGCCTCTATCTAGGACTGAGGCAGTGAGCTTGGCCAAAATTTGGCGGGCAGCCGGCGAAAAAGTGGTTTTTACCAATGGTTGTTTTGACTTACTTCATGTAGGCCACGTAACTTATTTGGAAAAGGCGGCACAGTTAGGTAAACACCTAATTGTAGGAATTAATACAGATGCTTCCGTGCGTAAATTAAAGGGCTGCAATAGGCCTTTGGTGCACGAAAACGATAGAGCCAGAGTACTGGCAGCTTTGGGATGCGTAGACGCAGTAGTACTTTTCCCGGAGGAAACGCCTGCAGAGCTTATAGGAGAAATAAAACCTGATATTCTCGTTAAGGGCGGGGACTACAAACCTGAGGAAGTAGCTGGTAGAGAAAGCGCCGGAGAAGTCAAGATTATTGAATTTGAAGAAGGATACTCTACTACAAATTTGGTTGAACACATTGCTCAACTGGCCAAGGAGGGGAAATTATGATAATTGTAACCGGTGGTGCCGGGTTTATCGGCAGTAATATTGTTAAGGGCTTAAACGAGCGTGGACGAGATGATATCCTTATAGTTGATAATTTGACGAGTATGATAAAGTTTAAAAACATTCAGGGTCTAAAGGCCTTAGACTATATGGACAAAGTTGACTTCATAGAGGCTATTAAAGCAGGGACATTCGATAAAAAGAAAATAGACGTTATATTCCATGAGGGGGCTTGCTCCGATACTATGGAATATAATGGAAAATATATGATGGAAAATAATTTTACCTACACTAAAACTCTCATGGATTTTGCGTTGACCCACAAGATTCAATTCCTGTGGGCTTCTTCTGCGTCTACTTATGGTAGCGGTGCTCATGGTTTTACTGAGCAACCGGAGTGCGAGGAAGCTTTGAATGTGTATGCATTTTCTAAACTTTTTTTTGATAATTATGCCAGGCGTTATTTGAATGCCGCTGAAAGCCAATTGGTAGGACTACGCTATTTTAATGTGTATGGCCCTCAAGAAAATCATAAAGGTAAAATGGCTTCCATGGTTTTCCAGATGTTTAATCAATGGAAGGCTGAAGGCAAGGTTAAGTTATTTGATGCTTATGATGATTACGGACCCGGAGAGCAGACTCGTGATTTTATCTATGTTAAGGATGTAGTTAAAGTAAATTTATTCTTTTGGGATCATCCGGAGCTCAAAGGTGTATATAATTGTGGTACCGGCCATGCTCATTCGTTTAATGATATGGCTAAGGCAGTCTTAAAGTTTTTTGGTAAAGGCGAGCTGTGCTATATTCCTTTTCCTGAAGTATTGAAAGGTAAGTATCAAAGCTTTACTCAAGCTGATGCCGGAAAGCTTTTATCTGTGGGCTATGATGGAGGCTTTACGGATTTTGAGACAGCTATTATGGAATATTGCCAAGTATTGGCAAAAACTGAGGGATATTACACTAATCACTGAGACATTGGAGAATATTTATGAAGCATAAGGCAGTATTTTTAGATCGAGATGGTGTTATTAACGTTGACAATGGGTATTTGTTTAGAATCGAAGAAATAGAATGGGTAGAGGGAGCCAAAGAGGCTGTAGGCTATTTGACTAAAAATGGGTATGAAATTTTTGTTGTAACAAACCAAAGCGGTATAGCACGTGGCTATTACGACCATGAAGATGTACATCAACTCCATGAATATATGAATAATGAGTTTGCTAAGGTTGGCGGGAAGGTGACTGAATTTTACTATTGCCCTCATCATCCCACAAAAGGTACAATTCCTGAATATTCCGTTGAGTGTGAATGTAGAAAACCTAAACCGGGAATGTTATTAAAGGCTATTAAGCAATATGATATTGACCCTAATAGGAGCTTTCTTATAGGGGACAAAGAAACCGATATAGAGGCTGCAGCGGCTGCCGGAGTGCAAGGCTATCTGTTTACCGAGGGTGGTAATTTGTTGACTTTTGTAAAAAAAATCTTAGAATAAAATTTTTGGGATAGATGGTTTTCCCTGGGATTTGTCATAGGTGGTGAAAGTTTTGGAATACAAAAACATTTTAATTATTAAAATGAGCTCCCTAGGAGATATCTTGCATACCTTACCTTTCGCAGCAGCGTTACGGCAACGCTATCCTGAGTCCAAAATATCTTGGTTGGTACATCCTCAATTTGCAGGGTTTGTCCCGGATCCACCACTTATTGATGAAGTGATTTATTTTGATAAGTCAGCTTTTACTAAAATGAGCTGGATAGAGCGGGTTAATTTTGCAAAAACTTTTCGTCGGGAGCTACATGCTAAAAAGTTTGATTTGGTAATTGATTTGCAAGGACTGTTTAAAAGTGCTGTAGTGGCATTTTTAACAGGTACAAAGGATAAAATAGGCTACTGCCAGATGCGTGAGGGCAGTGGCTTTATTAGTAAGCCCATTTGTGGAGAGCATTATGGCGATCATGTCATAGAACGCTATTTGGATGTGGCTAGATATTTGGGAGCTAGGGTCAACGGCATCAATTTTCCCATGCCCGATTTAAAAACAGAAACAGCTAAAGTTCATACCTTGCTGGAAGAGTCAGGGATGAAATTTCTTCGCAAGCAAAAAAATTTGCAGGGCAAAATTGTTTGTGGCAGTGTTCAAGATAAGTTAAGTTTTCCTGTTTTTAATAATCAGAATCCTTTGGAGCCTTCTCCTTATGTTGTTCTTGTTCCGGGGGCTAGATGGGAAACCAAGAAATGGCCACCTGAATATTTTGCTAAGTTAGCCGGTATGTTTATTGCTGACGGGCTGTATGTAGTGCTAGCCGGAAGCAAAGAGGATGAACGTCAGGGAGAAGTAATTAAAGATTTAGCTAATTCCCCTAAGGAAATAATAAATCTTGCAGGCAGGACCTCTTTGCGTGAATTAGCCGCGCTTATTAAGGAATGTCATTTTTATGTTAGTGGAGACACAGGACCATTACACATTGCTACAGCATTGCATAAGCCTTTGGTTGCTATTTATGGACCGACTAGACCGGATAGAACGGGTCCTTATGGAAATAAAGAAGCCACAGTGCTTGTTGCTCCGGTAGAATGTGCCGGCTGTCTGAAAAAGCAATGCAATAATTGGTTTTGCATGCATAAGGTAACTCCTGAAATGGTTTATCAAACGTATAAAAATAAAATGGGGGCGCGGCATGGTTGAGTTAGCAGGTAAGAAAATTATAGTTACCTTTCTGATGCATTTGGGTGACTTGACTTTGACTACGCCTTTTCTTCGGGTGCTGAGAAACGCGGCCCCTGGTTCCCATATAACTTATTTGGTGGATGGAAAACTCCAAGACGTTGTATTACACAATCCTAACATAGATGAAGTTTGGACTATAGATAAAAAAGGGAAGGATAATAATCTGCTAGCCCTGTATTCTATGAGCCAAAGAATTTCAGCAGGTAAATTTGATGTCTTGATAAATTTGCATCCAAATGAAAGATGCTCTTTTATTACGGCTTTTGCCCACGTACCTTGTAAAGTTGGTGCGGCACATTTTTTGTTTAGACCTTTCTTTCATCCTCATTTAAAACTTAACCGTAAATTGCATGCAGCAGATATGTATATTGATGTACTTGCCCGTTTGGGGGTTAAAGATTTAAAAAATAATGGCCTGGAAATTTTTCCGGGATATGAAGAAAAGCAAGTGGCGGAGGATTTTTGGCGGCAACAGGGTTTAGATACAAAGGATAAATTAATTGGTTTTAATATTGGTAGTGCCGTAGCAACAAAACGTTGGGCACCGGAACGTTTTGCCCAGGTAGCAGATATTTTGTCCACAGAAGGATATAAAACCGTATTCTTTGGGGGTTCAATGGACAAACCCATGGTGGCGGAGGCAGTTGCCTTCATGCGGTCTAAGCCAATTATTGCTACCGGCAAGTTTTCCATTGGTCAATTGGCGGCGGCTATGAGTCGTTGCAATCTTATTATAACTAATGACAGCGGCCCCATGCATGTGGCGATTAGTCAAAAAGTGCCAATTGTTGCTATGTATGGTCCCAGTAGTCCTGCTTTATACGGACCTTATACTAAAAAGGCTACAATAGTTACGGCGATGCCACCTTGTCAGGGTTGCGCTACCGGGATGAAGCATCATTGTGATGATATGCAGTGCATGGAGAGATTAAGTGTTGCACAAGTAATAGAGGCTGCACATAAGTGGTTAAAATGAAATAAGAAAAATAAAAAAGGGGCTGTAACGAAATAAGGTAATTCCTTTTAAAAAGTCACAGTTCCCTTCAGGCAAGTCTATGAAAGGAGCCCGACGAATGCTCGTTAAGAGCAATTGCCGGGCTCCTTTCTATTTCAGGGCGAAT
>Ga0183098_10241_pt1 | contig 161308 bp, 137 predicted proteins | sample BioMet9_FD_128884 | JGI IMG/M metagenome (GOLD analysis project Ga0183098, IMG submission 128884) | Microbial communities from bioreactor (seeded with sewage sludge) at Lawrence Berkeley National Lab, California, USA - Biofuel... | ecosystem: Engineered > Bioreactor > Anaerobic > Unclassified ...
AGGGGCCAGCCGGAGAAATAGGTGCGGTAGAGGACCCTATATTCGAAGGGCCTTGTGAGGCCTAGCCGGCATTAAGCCCCTTATAGGGGCAGAGCAAACCACCGGCTAAGCCGGTGGTCGTGATTTGACAATTTTTCGATACTGAGGTGGCTGTGAAATGGATATCACGGGGGGAATGAGCAGTTTTTCGGAAACAGAAAAGCTGGTAAGGGAATGTCAGAAGGGAATTACGGGAAGTTTTGAAAAACTGTATTCTTTTTTCTACGGCACGCAGTATTTTCAGGCGTACCGGATCGTCAGGGACAGATTTTATGCGGAAGACATTACACAGGAAGTATTTATACATGTATACGGCGAAATAAAAAGTCTGAAAGAAGCCGCATTGTTTCCAAAATGGCTCAAGACGATCACATACCGTCTTTGCATGGATCATATCAGACGGCACGAAAAGCAGGAGGTCCTGACGGAAAATCTCTGCAGGCGGTGCAGGGAGGAAAAAGCAGGGCTGGAAAAGTCTGTTATGCCGGGACCCGAAGAAGCGGCGGAAATGAAATTCCGGAGCCGGGAAGTTTCGGAAAAAATTCTGGAACTTCCCGGGGAAATGCGGAATGTGCTTCTGATGAAATATGCCTGCGGTTTCCGTGAAAAGGAAATAGCCGCTCTTTCCGGAATACCGCTGGGAACGGTAAAGAGCAGGCTGCATTACGGAAGAAAAATACTGAAGCGTAAGCTGAAAGATCTGCGGTGAAATCCGTCGGGTCTGCGGGAAAGAATTCTTTTACTTCCGGGTCATCGGTGTCCAGTAATGGGCATTGTAGATATCCGTCAGCCGGTATCCGAAGAGATAATTCTGATTGGTAAGCCTGATCTGCGAAACATTCAGTCCGTCGGAAGCTGCAATCAGGCTGTTGCCCAGCGCATAGCTGTCCTGAAAAGTTCCGTCATAGGAATAATAGTCGCAGAGGAAATCCAGGGTGTCTCCTTTTTTGATTTCGGTGAGTCCCTTGCTCAGGGTATTGTCTTCATAGACGGTCTGAGCCCCCAGGACTTCGCCGGAGGGATTGTCCGTGGTAAAGCGGATCAGGATGTTGACGCGGGTCCCGTTCAGTTTTGCGGGGACATAGCCTTCCGTTGTGTACTTGCCTGTGCCGCTGTCTTTTTCATCGGAAGTCATGTAATAGGCGACCGGCTGACCGTTCAGGGCGAGCCATGTTCCGTCGTAATCCGCGATCAGGTTTCCTTCTTCATCGAAATCGAAGGTGTTGTCTAGGCCCATGTCTATGTAGCCTTTGCCGTCATCCACGAATACGTTAAGTTCCGCAGCCTGAATGAGTTTCCACTGTTCCTCCGGAAGAGAGAGGACTTTTTTTCCGTTCTTTTCCGTCAGCGTCAGGGAACTTCCCTGAACATGGTTTTTCCCGAGGAAACCGGAAAGAGAACTTAAGGAAGAGGAATCCACCCAGCTGCTGTCGCCGCCCAGTATGGAGCTGAAGTCGGAAGTATTTCCGGACGGGTAGCCTGCATCGTATCCGTTTGTGACGCCCAGGGAGCTGAAGAGACCGGATGATGAAGAAGAACCGCCGAGTGCCTGCATCAGCAGGGAGGAAAGATCGGTCCCGGAAGAAGAGGAGGACGAGGAAGAATTCCCGCCGCCCAGGAGGACATCGATCAGGCTTCCCGTGCCGTTACCGGAAGAAGATGCCGTGATCTGCCCGGAGGATTCCAGCGTGGCAAAGGATTTCACGGAGTCGGAATAGGAAGTGTCCATGCCCAGATTATTGTAGATCTTTACCATGGAATTCATGGACCGCAGGGAAGAGTACGGGAAATAGATGCTCATGCCGTAGGCATTGGTCATGTTGGAAGCACGGTTGTATTTGATGCAGCCCTTCACCGCATCGGAAAGATTTTTGCTTTCCGTTGTTTTCAGGTTGTCGCAGAAATTGACAAGATCCACCTGGTCGATGCGGGAAGACTTTGCAAATTCACGGCTCTGCTGACGCGCATCCGCAACCAACTGGTACTGATCGGATTTGATTTCCTTGGAAAGCCCGGTCCCGAAAGAAGTGAGGCCGGCGGGAACGGTGCCCTTGAATTCGGCGAGATCCGTCAGGGACAGGGTGGTCTGCGAGGATGCATAATCGCTTGCGGAATGCACGGTGAAATCGTCGATGATCTGTTTCCCCAGTTCCGTGGTGGGAGCGGAGGAATTGGCGGACAGCGTATTCAGCCATCCGGTATAATACCATCCGGTCGCGGGTTCCGTTTCCTCGGAAGCGATCAGATAATCGGAATAAGGCTCCGTTGCCAGGGCTGTTTCCATGGTTGCCATCAGGCAGGCATCGAAACCGACAAAGTCAAATTTGACGCCGCCGGCTTTTAAAGCGGATGAGATCTGGTCCACCGCCATGGTGCCGGTAGGATAGAGTTCGTCATAACCGTATCCCTGCACGGAACCGCCGCCGTGGTCCCAGAGGACCAGCATGTAGCGGTCTGCCGGATACTTTTCCGCGGCAAAACGGATGAAGCTGCTTAAAGTGTCGGGATCCGTCATCCTGGCGGCACCGACATTCTGGTCAAGAGGCTCAAGGCCTCCCTTCACAACTTTCCATCGCTGCAGCGTTTTATTGCTGACAACGGAATTTTTCCACTGCTTTGCGCCGCCGGTTTCCGCGATGATGTTGACATTGCTGTTGCCAAGATCCGCAGATACCATTTCGTTTAAGTCGCTGGTCGCCATGCCGTTTTTACTTTCCAGGTCCGCGCCGCACATATACATCATGACAGTGACGGTATCCTGTCCGCTGCCCTTTAAGTTCGTGTATTTTTTTCTTGCTTTGTCAGATACGGAAGTATTGACTGATGCGGAGCTGGCATCAGTATAGGTGTTTCCGGCAGAGCCTGAGCTTCCGGAGTTCCCGAAGGTATAGGTCCCGGTACTGTTTTGTCCCTGTTCCGTGTAGGTATTGTTTCCGGTGTCTTCGCTGTTTTCTCCGGAAAGGCTGCCCAGGCCCTTTCCGCGCAGGATCAGAACGATCATTATGATAACGACGGCAATGCCGGTCAGGCCGCCTCCCATTCTTTTGCCGGATCCGGAGCCGGACCCTGAACCGGAGCCGAAACCTGAACCTGATCCGGAACCGGAATCAAAACCGCCCCCGCTTTCGCCGTTTCCGACTTTTCCTGTGCCAAGTCCGTCGCCTCTTTTAAATACGTTTCCTTCTCCGGAAACGGATCCCTTTTCGCGTGAATGCGGTCTGTTTTCCATAACTCTCTGCCTCCCCGGTTAAAAAACCATCCTGAGCAGAATTATATCATGTATAACCGGATTTTACACAGATTTAACATAAGGAGGCTTTCGGACTTAACATTCGGACGGTAAATTTAACACATGATGAACAATCTGACAAATCTGTTTACATTTATCGGCGGACTGGGTATGTTCCTGTACGGCATGCAGATGATGGCGGACGGCATGCAGAAATCCACCGGAAGCCGGATGAAGGATATCCTGGGGATGCTGACGAACAACCGTTTCCTCGGGGTGTGCCTCGGCGCGCTGATTACGGCGATCATCCAGAGTTCGGGAGCCACGACTGTTATGGTAGTCGGGTTCGTGAGCGCCGGTATGATGAGCTTAAGCCAGGCAGTCGGCGTTATCATGGGGGCAAACATAGGAACCACGATCACCGCATGGATTGTTTCCTTAAGCCAGATCGGCGATTCCATGAAGGTCCTGAACCCGGAATTCTACGCACCGGTTCTGATCGGGATAGGCGCGCTGATCTATGCGAGAACCAAAGGACATAAGACAGCGGGAGAGGTTACCGCAGGAATAGGACTTCTTTTCCTCGGGCTGAAACTCATGTCGGAATCCATAGGTCCGTATACGTCGTCGCCTGTTTTCGCCAATGTTTTCACGCTTCTCGGCAGAAATCCGTTCCTGGGAGTACTTGCCGGATTTGTGATCACGGCCATTCTGCAGAGTTCTTCCGTTTCCGTGGGAATCCTTCAGACACTGGCTTTGAACGGTGTGGTGCTGACCAATGCGGCAATTTACCTGACGCTCGGACAGAATATCGGTTCCTGCGTGACGGCGCTTCTTTCTTCAATAGGCGGAAACCGTACGGCAAAACGCGCCGCCGTCATTCACATTTCCTTCAATACGATCGGTGCCATTCTGGTGGGAACGACTGGATATGTTTTCTTTTCCCTGCATCCGGAAATTGCATCGCACCGTATCACATCCGTGGAGATATCCATGTTTCATACCCTGTTTAACCTCGGTATGACCTGCCTTTTGTTCCCGTTTTCGGAAAAGCTGGTTGCCCTGTCCGGTTTCCTTGTAAGAAAGAAGAAAAACGAGCAGGAGGAACCTGCACAGGAAGAAACGGAAGAGGACGGAAACATCCGGAATATTGCAAAACGTCTGGACAGAAGGATTCTGAGTACGCCTTCGCTTGCCCTTGAAACGGTATCCGGCGAAATCGTCCGCATGGGTGAATTTGTTTTTTCCGATGTGGAGACGGCGTCCCTTGCAGCCAGAAAAGAAAAGATTACGGATATCGCGGAGGTCATGGACAATGAAAAGATCATCAACGATGCGGAAAAGGCGCTTACGGATTATCTGATCTGCGTGGAGAACACTTCCCTGAACGAGCAGCAGAAACAGACTGTGACGGATCTGTTCAATTCCGTGAATGATCTTGAGCGGATCGGTGACCATGCGGATAATATTGCAAAAGGGGTCAGGGATCTGCATAACAGGAACCTGCGTTTTTCGGAATCCGCCGTGAAGGATCTGGAAGAGATCACGGAAGGCGTGCAGGCTTCTCTACGCTATGCACTGGAAGCAAGAAAGACCGGGAGCGCGGACTTTATCAGAAAGGCAAACCGCGCATATGACGAAGTGAAAACAATGGAGGAAAACCTCCGGGAAAAACATATTGAAAGACTGACGGCAGGAAAATGCATTCCGGCAGCAGGAATTATTTTCATAGGGATCATAAGCGATCTGGAACGTATTGCGGATCACGCGTTAAGCGTGGCGGATTACATGAAAAAGGAAATCGGGTAATACATATGCTTCCTTTCCGGCAATAAAAAAGCTGATAACTCCGTTAATACGGAAGTTATCAGCTTTTGACATTCCGGCAGTGCTGCGGGAAACTTATTTTCCCTGATCAGTACGGAAGCTATCCGGCCTGTTACTGTTTTTCTTCAGGATAGGCTGACGGTGCAGGTGCGATGTGCATGCTCCATCCTATCCAGTTGACAATGAAAAAGGTAAGCGTTCCCACGGCGCATCCGAATACGACCGGAAGAATGCCCATATAGAATTCTCCGTTGCTGATGATCTGCCAGAATACAACGCCGATCGTACCCGCTATGATGGAGATAATGCCGGACTGCGGTATGGCTTTCTTTACGACCAGGCCGAGTCCGTAAGCTGCAAACGGTCCCGCGCAGCGGATGGCAAAAGCAAAGGTATTCATAGTGACAATGTCCACATTGCCGAGGGCGATCAGGGTTGCCACTATGGCCGCGATCACGTTGCATACCCGTACGGAATGGATGATCTGCTTTTCCGAAAGTGCTTTCTTTGTCTTGTCACGGAATTTTAGGAAAAGGTCATTGATGAAAATGGTGGACATACAGAGCAGATTGGAGTCCGCGCTGGACATGGTGGCTGCTATGATCGATGCGGAAACGATGCCGGTAATAATTGCCGGTGAATGAAGCTGAGTTACCGTCATCATGGCGGCATTCGGTTTCATGGTTGCCGGCAGCGTATCCTTGATGGCGTATGCGGCAAGGCCCATCAGAGTCGGGAAAATGGCCATGGCTGCCATGAGAACTGCGGATAACAGAGAAGCGCCGACCGCAGTTTTTTCATCTTTGCAGGATTCAAAACGGCTGACCATTTCCGGTCCGGAAAGGAAAGTGCAGAAGTAGTTGAAAATGTATCCGATGATAACGGTCCAGCCGATGGATGCAGGATTCAGTTTTGCGGCGGGAAGCTTTGCGGATATGACAGCCCAGCCGCCGCATCCGTTAATGACAAAGGGCGTCGCAATGGCAAGGCCCAGAAGAATTACCATGAACTGGATAAGATCCGTGATCTGGTCTGCGATCATGCCTCCCATGGTAGTATAGACGATGATGACCGCTGCCGCGATAAAGATGCAGACATTCAGCGGGATGCCCGTCAGAACATAGACCACGGAACCGGATGCCATGATCTGGGAAGAAGTGAGGCAGAACAGGGCAAGGATGTTGAGCACTGCGGAAATGGTTCCGGACGCGGTGCCGAAACGGCGGGAGATCACTTCAGGAATGGTAACGGACATGGTCCTGCGGATTTTCGGAGCGAAATAGGCAAGAGGTATCATGGCGACCGAAGCGGCCAGTACATACCACATGGCGCTCATTCCCCAGTTTCCGAAAGCTTTTCCGGCAAGACCTGTCGTGGAGCCGCCGCCGATATTGTTTGCGGAAAGGGAACAGGCTACCATGAACAGTCCCATTCTGCGCCCTGCGATCATATAATCCTTGCTGTCCTTGATCTGAAGCTTACCTACGATAAAACCGACAAGAAGCATACCGACGAGATAGGCAATAACAATAACAAGTGAAAAGACATTTACTCCGTTCATACTTATCCCTCCTTTTGTTTCTTTCTGTTTTTTCATTTTATAATAGCCGTATTTTGCTGTCAATTCCCCGATGCCGGAGTTCTGCACGGAACGGCTGTTGCATGAAAGCGGAAATCTATTTACAATAGGAAATCTAAGATACACAGGAGAAGGAGATAAAAAATGGGTGACTATATTGTCCGCGGCGTGGCTGCGGATGACCGGATAAGAGCATTTGCGGCAACAACAAGGGAAACGTCGGAAAAGGCAAGGCAGATCCATAATTTAAGCCCGGTCGCAACGGCGGCTCTGGGGCGGACCATGACGGCCGCACTTATGATGGGCGTTACCATGAAAGGCGAAAAGGACGTACTGACCGTTCAGTATGAATGCGACGGCCCGATCGGCGGCATTACCGTGACGGCAGGTTCCGGCGGAACGGTAAAGGGGTATGTGAAAAATCCGCTTGTCATGCTGCCGCCGAAAGCAGACGGACATTTTGATGTTGGCGGTGCGGTGGGACACGGCTTTCTCCATGTGATGAAGGATATCGGCTTGAAGGAACCGTATTCCGGCGCGGTCCGGATAAAGACCGGGGAGATTGCGGAAGACATTGCCTTTTATTATGCGGTGAGCGAGCAGGTCCCTTCCGCCGTGGCGCTGGGTGTCCTGATGAACAAAGACAACACGGTACGCGAATCCGGCGGCTATTTCATTCAGCTTATGCCGGACTGCCCGGATGAGATCATAACGGGTCTGGAAAAGAAAATTTCCTCCATGCCTGCGGCAACGGATCTCTTGAGAAACGGACAGACGCCGGAATCCATTCTGACAGACATCCTCGGGGAATACGGTTTCAGGATACTGGAAAAAGTTCCCGCATCGTACAGGTGCGACTGCAGCAGGGAGCGCGTAACAAGAGCGCTGATCGCCATGGGAAGCACGGAGCTTCAGAAAATGATCGATGACGGAAAACCGGTTACCTTGAACTGCCATTTCTGCAATGCGGATTATGTCTTTACGGTGGAAGAACTGAAAAAAATCCTGAAGGAAGCAAAATGACAAACGATGAACTGTTCATCCAGCAGATCGAAATGCTGGATACCTTTCTGCAGAAGGGAAGCATATCAAATGAGCAGTATCTGAAAAGCGCATCGGTGCTGGCATGTAAAATGAAGGGCTGTATCAGCGGCACGCAGGCGGCAGCGGCGGACCGGATAGCGATTGACGTTCTGAAAATACCTTCCCTTACCCTGATGGAAAACGCTTCCTTTCAGGCGGCGGAATATATCCGGGAACATTACGGGGAAGAAAAACGTGTCCTGATCCTCTGCGGCACAGGAAACAACGGTGCGGACGGTGTCTGCATCGGTCGCATGCTCTTGGAATCCGGATATCCGGTCCGCGTTCTTGTCTGCGGCAACCCGGAAAAGGAAACGGCGGAATTCCGCATTCAGGAAGAGCGTTACAAAAAAGCAGGCGGGGAAATTTCCTTCTTCCATGAGAATGATGTTCTTCCGGAAACGGAACTTCTGGTCGATGCCGTCTTCGGGACGGGACTGCACCGTCCGGTCTCGGGAATTTACCGGACCCTGATCGAAGCGGCCGATGCCCTCCGTACGGAAGAAAAAATTGCAGTGGATATTCCGTCGGGGATCAATTCGGATACCGGCGAGCTGATGGGAGCGGGGATAAAGGCGGACGTGACGGTCACGTTCGGTAAAAACAAGACCGGGCTTCTGATCGGAGAAGGCAGGAAATATGCAGGGCATGTAGAGGTAAGGGAAATCGGAATTCCGGAAGAAGCATACGTTAAAAATCAGACAGGGGAAATGTAAGCTTTGAAAAAACTGACTTTACGGGAATCCCTTTTCGGGGACGGAATCTTTTACCGCCGCGTTTTTGCGGTGGTGCTTCCGATGATCGTTCAGAATACGCTTTCAAATGTGGTGAGCCTTCTTGACAATGTTATGGTCGGTCAGGTAGGCACGCTTCCCATGTCTGCGGTTGCCATAGACAATCAGATGCTGTTCATTTTCTATCTCAGCATATTCGGGAGCATTACGGGCGCAGGCATTTACGGCGCACAGTATTTCGGGAGCGGGAATCGCGAAGGCGTAAGGAATACGCTTCGGTTCAAATTCATGATCGGAATGTTCATTACGGCCGTGGCCATTGCCGTCTTGTCCCTGTTCGGAAACGGGATTGCCGGAAACTTTATTTCTGCGGATACGGCAGCGGCAGACAGAGCGGAAATTTTAAAGTGCACAGGCGAATATATGAAGGTCATGGTATTCGGACTGATTCCGTTTACCTTTACGCAGTGCTATGCGGGTACGCTGAGGGAGTCCGGTCAGACATCTCTCCCCATGAAAGCCGGGATCATTGCCATGGCGACGAATTTCGTCTTTAACAGCCTTCTGATCTTCGGCATGTTCGGTTTCCCCAGACTCGGCGTAAAGGGAGCTGCGATCGCGACGGTTATTTCCCGGTTTGTGGAACTCTTTATCGTTGCTTTCTTCGCACACAGAAATCACGTCAGGTATCCGTTCCTTGAAGGGCTTTACAGAAGAATCACCATTCCGGCGGCGCTTGCCGGCCAGATCCTTCAGAAGAGCATTCCGCTTCTCCTGAACGAATTCCTCTGGTCTCTGGGGCAGACGTTTCTTCTGCAGTGTTATTCCGAAAGAGGGATTGCGGTTGTTGCCGCCCTGAATATCTGCAATACGGTATCCCAGATTTTCCATGAGGTCTATCTTTCGCTCGGAAGCGCGACATCCATTCTGGTGGGGCAGGAGCTTGGCGCCGATCACTTAAGGGAAGCAAAACGGACCGCCTACCGTATGATGACGCTGAGTGTTTTATGCTGTGTCATAACAGGGGGTATCCTTGCGCTCTGTGCGCCTTACATTCCGAAGATTTACCGGACGGAAGAGTCCATACGGATGCTGGCGACAAGATTTATTCTGATCATCAGCTGCTGTATGCCTATTTTCGGATTTACGGCAGCCACATATTTTACCATGCGTTCCGGCGGAAAGACACTGGTCACGTTTTTATCTGACAGCTTCTTTACCTGGATTGCCGTAGTTCCTGCCGCCTGGTTTCTGACACACGAAACCGCGCTGCCTATCCTGACGATATTTCTGATCGTCAACCTTCTGGACATTATCAAATGCGTGATCGGATTTATTCTCGTGAGAAAGGGAATCTGGATCAGAAATCTGGTTTCCGGATAAATACATTATTCCATGATCAGATCGCGCACGATTTCGCTTGCAATGGCAAGGCCGGCAGCGGAAGGCACAAAAGCGGAGCTCCCGGGGATATCCCGGCGCTCCGTACATTTTCTTTTGGTTCCCGGCGGGCAGATGCAGTGGGAACGGCAGCTGATTTCCGGATCGTCAAGAGGTTTGATCGGTTTTTCCGTGGAGAAAGCAACCTTGAGTTTTTTTACGCCCCGCTTTTTCAGCTCGTGACGCATGACTTTGGAAAGCGGGTCCATGGTGGTCTTGTAGATATCCGTAATCTGGATTTTGGTGGGATCCAGTTTATTCCCCATTCCCATGCAGCTGATCACGGGCACGTGAGAAGCTTTTGCCCGCATGATCAGTTCAATCTTTGCCGTTACGGTATCCACGGCATCCACAACGTAGGAATAGGAAGAGAAATCGAATTCATCCGCATTCTCCGGAAGATAGAAACATTTCCGGACATTTACGACAGCGGAAGGGTTGATGGAAAGGATGCGGTCTTTCATGACATCCGTCTTGTAAAGTCCTACCGTGTCTCTGGTGGCAATGATCTGCCGGTTCAAGTTGGTAAGACATACCCTGTCATCGTCAATCAGGTCAAAGGATCCTATCCCGCTGCGCGCAAGTGCTTCGACGACATATCCTCCCACGCCGCCTATCCCGAACACGGCGACATGTGCGGCGGAAAGTTTTTTTAAGGCATCTTTTCCCAGAAGGAGCTGGGTTCTCGAAAATTGATTCAGCATAGCTATTACTTTAGGTTACCGGGCAGGATTTGTCAATTTTAAACGGACGGCCGGATTTCAGATTTGTTTCAGGTTCGCTGCTATAATGATATCCATAACGAGCTGTGCTCATCACAATGTTTATACGACGATGGCAGGCTCGATTTTATTTTGGTAAAATAATAGAAGAGAAAAGAACAGGAGCGAAAGAGGAGACAATATGAAAAAGAGATACAGAATGGCCTCCGTTGTACTGAGCGCTGTCATGGCAGGTTCGCTTTGCGCCTGCGGAGGGGCAGCTTCCGTGAAAACAACGGCAGAAGCGTTATCCGTACCGGCGGAAACGGAAACGGCAACAGCAGCGGCGACAACACCGGCAGCGGCGGTAACGGCTGCGGAAACAACGGCGGCGGCTGCGGCATCAAAAACGGCAGGCCCTACGGACGAGGAGCTTGCAAAAATAAAGAGTTCCTATACCGAGGACCTGTCCGCACTGAAGATTGAAAATTCAAACTGGCAGTATGATGCGGACAACGATGTCTGGTATCAGATCGGGATAGGTTACTGCACCACGCCGGCAGCGACCGATTATGAGACCATGGGTATTTACATTCCCGGGAAATATATGACGGGGACAAAGAACAGCGACGGCACGACTTATACCTGTACCGTGAATGCTTCCGGCACGGTGGGAGACTACACGGCAGAGACCGCGCCGGTCGTATTCCCGGTCAATACGCCTGGCTATATGGCGCAGAAAGCTCCGACGGAATACAGCTATAACGGACTTTCCGATTATCTGAGTGCGGGAATGATCTATGTTTACGCCGGCATGAGAGGCAGAACAAACGGATACGATGCAGCCGGGAACCTGACCTACAGCGGCGGCGCTCCGTGGGGTGTTACGGACTTAAAGGCGGCGGTGCGGTTTTACCGCCTGAATGCTTCTCTGCTTCCCGGAAATACGGATGAGATGTATACCTTCGGAATGAGCGGCGGCGGTGCGCAGAGTGCTCTGATGGGTTCCACGGGAGACAGCTCTCTTTATTATTCCTATCTGGAGTCGATCGGCGCGGTGCTTTACGATGCGGACGGAAAATATGTGAGTGATGCCGTGAACGGCTCCATGTGCTGGTGTCCCATCACGACGCTCGATATTGCGGATGAAGCATACGAATGGAACATGGGACAGTTCATGACCACGGACACGAGAGCGGATACGACATGGACTTCCGCGCTTTCCGACGACATGGCGGAAAAATTCGCGGAGTACATCAACAACCTCGGACTGACCGATCAGGCGGGAAACAAGCTGACTCTGGAAAAAAGCACCGAAGGGATTTACCTGTCCGGCAGCTATTATGATTACCTTATGGATGTGGTGCAGACTTCGCTGAACAATTTTCTGAGTGACAATACATTCCCGTATACGGAGAACAATTCCTTCCAGGCTTCCGGCAACTTCGGCGGCGGTGCCGGCGGAACGGACCAGGGCGGAAACGGGATAGGCGGCAGCGGAAGCAGCGGGAGCGGACAGCAGGGAATGCCATCGGGCGGAGCGCCGCAGGGAATGCCTTCCGGCGGAGCACCTGAAGGCGGAATGCCCGGCGGTTCGGGCGCTTCCGCGGAGGCCAAGACCTACGACACCGTTCAGGACTATATCAATTCTTTAAATGCCGACGGAACATGGGTTACCTATGACGCATCGACCAACAAGGCGGCCATCACAAGCCTCAAGGATTTCGTGACACACTGCAAGACGGCAACGAAGAGCGTAGGCGCATTCGATTCCCTGGACCGTTCACAGGGGGAAAATCAGCTTTTCGGAAACGACGAAAGCGATTACCTGCATTTTGATCCGATCATTTCGGACCTGATCTCAAAGAACGATGAAAAATATTCGCAGTATTCCGACTATGACAGTTCCTATGCAGAAGATTACAGGAACGACCTGACGGAAAAAGACAGTATCGGGAACACGGCATCCGTCCGGCTTGAAATGTACAATCCCATGTATTATCTGTGTTCCTCCTGTGACGGGTACGGCACCAGCAACGTGGCACAGCACTGGAGAATCCGTACCGGGATCGATCAGGGAGACACGGCGCTGACGACGGAAACCAATCTGGCGCTTGCACTCGGAAATACGAAATCCGTATCCGATGTGGACTTTGCCACCGTGTGGGGAATGCAGCATACCATGGCGGAACGCACGGGAGACAGCACGGCAAACTTCATCAGCTGGGTCAGCGACTGCGTGAAGGCCGACCGGAAATAAAGAAGCGCGGCAGCAAAGAAAAAACGGCAGAAAAAGGACAGCAGGGAAAAACAGCGGCAGCCCCGTTTATGGGGACTGCCGCTGTTTGGTCATATGATCATGACGACACGTTATTTAAGAAGCTTTTTCAGGTCTTCCTCCGGCGTGCTGATCGGTGCAATGTTATAGTGCTCGACCAGATAGTTCAGGATGTTCGGGGAAATAAATGCCGGGAGTGACGGCCCGAGCAGTATGTTCCTGATCCCGAGGTGCAGGAGAGTCAGCAGCACGCATACGGCTTTCTGTTCGTACCATGAGATCACGAAGGAAAGCGGAAGTTCGTTTACGCCTGTGCCGAATGCCTTTGAAAGAGCAAGGGCAACCTCCACGGCACCGTAGGCATCGTTGCACTGACCCATATCCAGAATGCGCGGGAAACCCGCAACTGTTCCCAGGTCAAGATCGTTGAACCGGTATTTTCCGCAGGCAAGCGTCAGTATGACGGAATCCTTCGGTGTCTGTTTTACAAACTCCGTATAGTAGTTTCTTCCGGGCTTTGCACCGTCGCATCCCGCCACAAGGAAGAAGTGGCTGATCTTTCCGGCCTTTACGGCTTCCACGATCTGATCCGCATTTTTCAGCAGGGCATCGTGGCCGAATCCGGTCATGACTTCATGGCCGCCGTTGATGCCGGTAAGCTTCTGATCTTCCTTATATCCGCCGAGTTCGAGTGCCTTTTCAATGACCGGCGTGAAATCCTTGTCCTCCCCGATATGCACGACACCGGGGAAAGAAACAACTTCCGACGTGAAGACACGATCCTGATAGGAAGGTTTCGGCGGCATAAGACAGTTGGTCGTAAAGAGAACGGGAGCCGGGATATTGTTGAATTCCTTCTGCTGGTTCTGCCAGGCGGTTCCGAAATTTCCCTTGAGCTGCGGATATTTTTTCAGTTCTGGATAGCCGTGCGCCGGAAGCATTTCGCCGTGCGTATAGACGTTGATGCCTTTTCCCTTTGTCTGTTCCAGCAGGAGCTTCAAGTCGCGCAGATCATGACCGGTCACCACAATGAACGGTCCCTTTTCAATGGTAAGCGGGACTTTTACCGGAACCGGGGTGCCGTATGTTTCCGTATTTGCCTTTTCCAGAAGAGCCATGCACTTCAGATTGATCTCGCCGGTCTTTAAGACAAGCGGGAGAAGGCGTTCTGCCGTTGATTCATATCCGATCGCGAACATGGCTTTGTAGAAAAAGTCATTGACTTCACGGTCGGTGTAATTCAGCACAAGCGCATGATAGGCGTAGGCCGCCATTCCCTTGATGCCGAACAGGACCAGGGATTTTAAGGAACGGATATCGGGATCCGCGTTCCAGACTTCATTCATGTCATAGTCCAGGTTCTTCAGGCACGGTGAAGCGCATGCCGTGCAGCCGGGCGCCATCTTTTCCTTTTCGGCGTGTACCTTTTCCGTCATCGAACTGACGGTTTCCTGATTGAAGTTTACGTTGGTGATCGTGGTAAAGAGACCGGAGATCATGACACGGTCCGTTTCCTCTGACGGCGTTATGCCGCTTCCGTCCACGGCTCTTGAAAGCCCTACCAGGGCACCGAGCAGTTTGTCCTGCAGAACGGCCACGTCCGCTGTCTTGCCGCAGACTCCCTGTTTTCCCGTACAGCCCTTGCACAAGGCTGTCTGTTCACACTGAAAACAAAACATTTCTCCCATTTTATGTTTCTCCTTTGTATTTTATTTTCCCGAAGCGGATACTTTGCTGGGTGTTATTAAACTTCCGCGGGAAAGACTACGGTAAGAAGCATCTTGAAATTCTCTTCCGCAAATACCGCGTGCTTTATCTTTGCCGGCATGATCAGCATTTCTCCGGCGCTTACCCGGTACGGTTTCCCGTCTACCGTGAAGACGCCGGTTCCTTCCAGAACCTGGACCATGGCATCACCCTCGGAATCGTGGGTGATGATTTCCTCTCCTTCGGAAAAAGCAAAGAGCGTAATGCTGACATAGTCATTCTGCGCAAGCGTTTTGCTCACGACCTGTCCCGGCTGGACTGTGACCTGCGATGCCGTTTCAAAAACCGTTTCCTGCGGGATGTTTTTAATCAGAACTTTCTTTTCTGTCATATGATTATCCTTCCTTTCTTTTTGCAAGCAGTTCAGCAAGTGCTTCGGAGTGTGAACGCCGTTTCTTTGTGGCGGTGCCGAGAAGACAGACACAGCGGTATCTGCCGTATTCCTTCCGGAACAGTTTTTCCGCATCGGATTTCCCGATATCGGCCAGATAGGCCTTCCTGTACTGCTCCCAGTCCGTCCAGTGATTCAGATACCCTTTCAGGGTTTCCGGCGAAGGGGCAAAGCGGACGTCATGCTCGTACCGGGCGCCGGTGACCAGGGGAACCAGATACTCCAGATCTTTTTTACGGGTGAATCCGCACAGCTGATTCGTGTTTTTCAGCCGTACGTCCAGGAGAAGATCCGTGTGATGTTCCTTAAGGGCCTCAAAAAAATGTCCTGCATCGGTTTCGTAAGCACTGAGCGTAAAAATTTCCTGCATAATGAATCCCTGCCTTTCCTCTGCATCATAGAGCGGGGAAGAAAAAATGTACGTTGTTTTTACAACAATATTGTCATTGCTTTTTTCCGGACGGAGGTTCATAATAGCTCTCATAAAGCAAAGGCGCTGTAAGAATATTCTTACGGCGCCTTTTTTCGCAGGGCGGCGCAGCGCGCTGTGAAGCTGACAAAGGAGTCAGTCCGTGAACGGACCGGCTCCTTTTTTATTCCGGATATCGGAAACGGTGGCAGAAATATGAGTAAAAGAAAGGGAAAGATACTGGTTTGTTTGGTTTTGACGCTTCTTGCCGCAATCGCCTTTACCGTGACGGCTTTTGCGGCGGGTGCGGATCCGGGCGGGTCATCCTATACGTTTTCCGCCGGTTCGGGTTCTCTTGAGGACGTGGGCAGGCTGGCCGGGAAGGCGTTTCTCGGCGCAAATTACACATGGGTCCTGATCTGCGCTTTTCTGGTGTTCTTTTTCCAGTGCGGGTTTGCCATGGTGGAGACAGGATTTTGCCGCGGCAAGAACGCGGCGCATACGATGACCATGAATTTCATGGTGTTTCTGGTCGGCGCCGTCGGGTTTTTCCTGACAGGTTTTGCCTTTCAGATGGGTGGTTCCGGCGGTGTTGCAACGCTGGGAGGAGACAGTTCGGTTTTAAACGGCATGATATCCGTTCCCGGTCTTGGCGGCATTATCGGGACCAGGGGGTTCATGCTTTTCGGCACCTATGATGCCAGTGCCTATCTGCTGTTTTTCTTCCATATGGTTTTCATGGACACGACAGTCACCATACCCACCGGCGCCATGGCGGAGCGTGTAAAATATTCCGCGGTCGTCATCACATCATTTTTCATTTCCATGTTTCTGTATCCGGTGTTTGCCAACTGGGTATGGGGCGGCGGCTGGCTTTCGAAGATCGGCGTGAATTTCGGGCTCGGACACGGCGTCGTGGATTTTGCGGGATCCGCCGTTGTACATTCCATGGGCGGCATGCTGGCTCTTGCCGGCGCGACCGTGATCGGACCGCGCATCGGAAAATTCCGGAAGGACTGAACTGCCCGTGCCTTTCCGGGGCATGACATTCCGATGGCTATCATCGGAACCATCATCCTGTTTTTCTGCTGGTTTGCCTTCAACGCAAGTTCCACGATGAATGCATCTGATTTCCGCCTGACGATCGCGGCGACCAATACCATGATTTCCGGAGCGGTCGGCGGTCTGGTCGCCATGTTTTACATGTGGATCAGATTCGGAAAGCCGGATCCTTCCATGACGGCGAACGGCGCGCTGGCGGGCCTTGTCGCCATCACGTCTCCTGCGCGTACGTGAATGCGTTTTCGGCCATGATTATCGGATTTGTAGCAGCCATCCTTGTCTGCAATGCTGTGCCGTTCGTGGAGAACAGGCTGAAACTGGACGATCCGGTCGGGGCGATTTCCGTTCACTGCGTAAACGGCCTCTGGGGCGTTATTTCCGTAGGGCTTTTTTCGGACGGTACCTACGGTGACGGATTGAACGGTGTTGCCGGAAACGTGCGCGGGCTGTTTTACGGGGATCCTTCGCAGCTTATGGCACAGCTTGTCGCGGTCGCGGTGCTGTTTGTCTGGGGATTCGGTCTTTCCTATCTTTTTTTCCGCGTGCTGGACAAAGTGTGGGGGCTCCGTGTCCCGCCGGATCAGGAACTGGACGGACTGGATATTCCGGAAATGGGCGTACTCGCCTATCCGGATTCGCAGATTCTCAGAACGGAACTGGATTACGGTTCGGAAGACAACGCACCTATACCGCAGCTTGCACGTTTCCCGGAATTTGACATGAAGAAGCTTACCATGCCGCCGATGCAGGAGAGAGCAGCTTCCGTCGGCAGGGCTGTCCCGGTAGTGGATGTCTCCTCTGCTCCGGATCCGAATGATCATTCGCATGCGAAACTCACAAAGATTGATATTGTGATGAAACAGAGCAGATTCGAAGCCCTGAAGGAAGCCATGAACAGGATCGAAGTGACCGGAATGACCGTGACGCAGGTCCTTGGCTGCGGGATACAGAAAGGCAGGACGGAATATTACAGAGGTGTCGCAACGGAGATCAATCTGCTTCCCAAGGTACAGGTGGAAATCGTTGTCGCCAAGGTACAGGTGGATCTCGTCGTGAAAACGGCAAGGGAAGTGCTTTACACCGGTCATATCGGAGATGGAAAGATTTTTGTGTACGATGTGGAAAATGTCGTCAAGGTGCGTACCGGAGAGCAGGGGTACGACGCCATGCAGGGCGAAGAATAAACGGAGCATGTGAACGGAATCATGCTGCCGTAATTATATAGCGCTTGTTCGCTGAATACAGTCAGGTTGACTAAAAACCTGACTGTATTTAAAATAGACTAAGTTGTACTGCGGACATGGCGGAATTGGCAGACGCGCCAGCCTTAGGAGCTGGTGGGCAACCGTGCAGGTTCAAGTCCTGTTGTCCGCACGAAAGAAAGTTCTTGATTTCTTCCGGAGACAGTTCTCCGGAGGGGGAGGCTTACAGGCATGAAGAAGAGTTCCCGCATTACAGTGATCCTGATCACAGTCATACTTGTACTGGCGGCCGGTTTCGCCTTCTGGTATTTTATGATCCGCAAGGCACCGGACACTTCGGAAAAGGAAACGGGTTCCAGGACGGAAGTAACGGAATCCGGTACGGAGAAAACGGCAAAGAAAAAAGCCGAGGAAACGGAAGAGGCGGAAGAGACCGAAGAGACCGAAAAGGAAACCGAAACGTCAAAAGCCGTTACTTCGGCGGCACAGGAAACGACCGTGCAGGAAACGGAAGTTCCTTTTGTCATGCCTGGAAATTCTTCCGTGAACGATGCTAATACGCCCGGGAACATGTTCTGTTACGCGCGTCTTGTTTCCGACGGAAAGAAACTTTATTTCCGCAATCCGGCCGATCAGGAAAAAACTTACGTCATGACGATCGGGCAGAATGATGCAGCTCCTTTCTGCGATATGTACATGAAGGACTTGCAGTGTGCGGGAGGATGGCTCTATTTCTGCCGGACATCCCCGGGAGATCAGGGAAACACCGAGGACGAAAACATTTACCGGATAAAGACGGACGGTACCGGTCTCCAGAAGCTGACGGACATTTCATACGGCAGCGGGGATGCATGGCTGAGCTTTGATACCATTGCGGACGGGTACTGCTACTTTTCCTATCAGAACGGAAGCGAGGCACATTACCGTCTGGCGCGCGTGAAGACGGACGGGAGCGGGTTCGAGGATCTGTTTACGGTCCCGACCGAAAACTGCGCCGGGTTCATGTCTGCTTCCTATGTTGATCAGAAACTGTATTATCAGGCAAAGGACGGCATGAACTGCCTGGATATCGGAACGCGGGAAAATCGCCTGATCGTTCCCGGTTTTACTTCCGGCGAGTTTATGTTCTATAACAACGTCATTTTTTACACGACGCCAGGCGGCGGACAGCCGGCCACCCTGTGTTCCGTAAATCCGGACGGGAGCGGCCAGAGGACCGTTTATCAGCCTTCCGCAAATGAATCCTGGATGAAGCTGATCCGCATGAACATCTATCACGGGAAAATGTATTTTATCGGAACGGTGGATGACTCTGCGGCAACGGCAATGGGTTATGTTTATACCTGCAATCTGGACGGGAGCGGCCTCAAGCTGCTTCTTGACCATGCCACGTGGTTCAATATATGGAATGACACGATGTACTACCGGTTTATCGATGCAAATGACGCTGCCTCCAATCTTGTGGAGCCGTTTTACAGCGTCGACATGAAGGAGCTCATGCATGCGGACAATATGGCAAAAGTCTCCAAGACGATCGTATTTCAGCCGAAAAAGCAGTAGGAATCTCCGTAAGATCCTGCCGGCGGCCGTCGTTTTTGTGCTTTCGGCGGTTCTTTTGTCCTGCGGGAACACGAGCCGGGAGTCTTCGGCTGCATCATCCGGGGAAATGACGGCGGAGACAACCGCGGTCACCGAACCGGAAACGCGGACTGTGCCGGAGACAGCAGCGGAAACGGAGTTTTCCGTTGCGACGGAATCCGAAGCATCACAGAAAAAGTGCACGGTCGTGAAACATGCCGACGAAGGAAAGGCCATGGTGACGGCAGGCGGAAAGACGATCAGCGTTCCCACGACTTTTGAAGGTCTGGCATCGGAAGGTTTTACTTTTTCCGGCGCGGATAATGTTCTGGAACCGGGGAAAACGGGGCAGTGCAGGGTCGGATACCGGAATGCGTTCAACAATATCCGGCTTACCGTGAAAAACACGACGGACGACTACATGAGGATCCGCGACTGCACCGTCATAGGAATTGAGGCGGGGAGCGTGACAAGGGATCCGGATCTTACCCTGTACGGAATTCCGATGGGGGCCAAATGGACGGATGTCCTTTCCACATACGGAAAACCGTTCAGCCAGACGGATGCGGACGAAAACGGCGTTGCCTCCGTAACGTATCAGTTCGGAACGGACATCAACAGCAGTCAGGTGGTGTTTGTCTATTTTAAAAACGGCAATGTGATCGATGCAACATATGAGGATTTTTCCATAACCGCAAAATAATCTATGACCGGGGCGGAATCGAAAAACGGGTTTTCGGGAGGCATTCGGATGTCGGTGGATACGGTAAGAGAATATCTGAAGAAATGGGATCTGGACGGAAAGATTCATGAATTCGCCGAATCCAGCGCCACGGTGGAGCTTGCGGCCAGGGCAGTGGGATGCGAACCTGCCAGGATCGCCAAAAGCATGACGTTTCTCGTGGACGGAAAGCCGGTCATGATCCTTCTTGCCGGTGATGTGAAAACGGATAACCATAAATTCAAGGAGCAGTTTCATACAAAAGCGGTCATGATCAGGCCGGACGAACTTCCGGATATGATCGGACACGCCATGGGCGGCGTATGCCCGTTCGGCGTGAAGCCCGGTGTCACGGTTTATCTTGACAGTTCGTTAAAACGGTTTGACAAGGTCTATCCTGCGGCAGGAAATGACAGGAGCGCCGTGGAGCTGACCATACCGGAGCTGGAGGAAAGTTCTGGATATAAGGAATGGGTGGATGTCAGCAAGCCTGTTGAAGGCTGAAAATTTACGCACGTTTCAACTTAATTTAACCTACGCAAGATATACTCCCTGCAAAGGATACAAAGGCAAATGCCCGTATCCGCAGGGAGTTTTTCATGGAAAAAGGCCATACGGAAAACAGAACAGTGCTGATCCCCGCGTTTGAACCGGATGAAAAGCTGCTGGCATTTGAAAGAGAACTCAGCCGGGAAGGAGCGGATATTATTTTGGTGGATGACGGAAGCGGACCCGGTTACCGGGAGATTTTTGAGAGATCAAAGCCGTACGCCAAAGTCATTTCCTATGAGAAAAACAGAGGCAAAGGCTTCGCGCTGAAAACAGGCCTGCATTTTCTCTCGGAACACGGCAGTCCGGAGGATATTATCGTAACGGCGGATGCGGACGGGCAGCACATGACAAAGGATGTAATGAAAGCCATGAAGGGAGCGTACGAACATCCCGGATGCCTTATTTTGGGATGCAGGAACTTTACGGGGAAGGTACCGCTCCGGAGCCGCCTGGGGAACGGGATCACAAAGATGGTTTTCCGGATGTCTTCGGGCATTGCCGTAAGCGACACACAGACAGGGCTCCGTGCGTTCCGTTCGGATATGATCCCGTTTCTGCTTTCCGTTCCGGGCGAACGCTACGAATATGAAATGAACATGCTGACGGAAGCCGCGGAAAAAAAGATACCGATCGGCGAGGTGAAGATTGATACGGTTTATTTAAAGGGAAACAAAAGTTCACATTTCAACACCCTGAAAGACTCATTTTTGATCTACCGAGACCTTCTCAAATTTGCGGCGGTGTCCCTTGCTTCTTTTTTCCTGGATTATGTGATGTTCCTCTTATTTTCATTCGCATTTTCCGGATACGGTGCGGCAGCCGGAACGGGATACGCAAATGTCTGTGCACGGGTGGTCAGTGCGGGCTTCAACTATACGATGAACAGGAAATTTGTTTTCAGGGATCAAAGCAGTCCGGCCGGGACTCTGGCGGAATACATAGCGCTGGCGGCAGCCATTCTGCTCCTTAATACGGTGCTTCTGGAAATACTCATAAACGGTGCCGGTATAAACCGCTATGCGGCAAAGATCATTACGGAATTTACATTTTTCATTCTGAGTTTTGCAACACAGAAGTTCATCATCTTCAGGAAAGGAAAAGGGCTTGCGGCATGAAATTTCTGAAATCAAAAAAATGGCCTGTGATCTACGGTATTTTTCTTATGGCCTTTACGGTCTATGTTCTGCTGGATACTTTTGTGATTCCGAGAAGCTATGCCGTGGCAAAGGACACCATGTCATCCCTTAAGACCGGAGCCGCGGCAAGTACCGGAACGGCGGCAGGCAGCGATACGGCACTGCAGTCGGCGGTGAAGAAGGCAACGTCCAAGCGGACGGCTTCGGATGGCACGCAGGGAGCAGATTCCGCTTCCGCCGGGATTAAGAAAACGGGAAGCAGCGGGGAGACGTCATCAACATCGTACCGGAGCGGTTCTTCTGCCATAACCGTGAACACATACCGCGAAAACGACACGGATATCTATGTCGCGGATATCACGCTTTCCTCCGCCGACCAGCTTAAGGCGGCGTTTGCGAACGACACGTACGGAAAGAACATTACGGAGAAGACATCGGAAACGGCGGAAGACCATAATGCGGTTCTTGCCATTAACGGAGACTACTACGGGGCGCAGAATTCCGGATATGTGATACGGAACGGAACGCTCTACCGGGACAGATCTTCCGGAGACGATACGGAGGATCTTGTGGTATACAGCGACGGGACTTTTGATATCGTAAAAGAAGGAGATTATACGGCACAGGAGCTTCTGGACAAGGGAGCATGGCAGGTATTTTCCTTCGGGCCCGGACTGATCGAAAACGGGGAAGTCACCGTGACGGACAAAACGGAAGTCCAGAAGGCAATGGCCAGCAACCCGAGAACGGCAATCGGTCAGATTGACAGCCTGCATTACGTGTTTGTCGTGGCAGACGGAAGGACGGATTCCAGCAGCGGGCTTTCCGTGAAGGAACTTGCGGATTTCATGGCGGATACCCTCGGATGCAAAACAGCCTATAACCTGGACGGCGGCGGTTCCTCGACCATGTACTTCAACGGAGACATTGTAAATGAGCCGACCACGAACGGGAAGATCAGCGAAAGGAGCGTGAGCGATATTGTCTACATCGGAAAGGAGTGAAACCGCGGATCATATCGGAAGAAATTATCTGATCGTCACGGCATTCTGCATTCTGTTTTCTGCGGTCTATGAAAAGTTCAGCCACGGCGTGTATTCTCTTTCCATGGTCTGTCTGTGTCTGTATCCGTTTATTTTAGGAGTGCTGCCGTTTGCTCTTTTCAAGGTGAACAGGAAATATTCCCGTCCGGAACCGGCAGCCCGCAACCTGTGGAATTCAGGCGTGGCAACCCTGACTGCGGGAAGTCTTATCCGGGGTGTCGTTGAGATTTACGGGACTACCACCCCGTATGCTTCTTTTTATCCGGCGGTCGGGATCGCCTTGCTTCTTGCGGCTCTTTTCCTGCATTTCAGACATATGTGACAGCGAAGAAACCTGCCTTCCGCAGCGGATTTAAAAACCGCTGCGGATTTTTTACCGGCCGCGGTTGTGGTATACTGTATATAAAACAACAGACTGTTTTTCCGGACAGGAATACTGCAGAACGGAAAGGAAGGATTGCCGTATGGGTATTGTCGGTGCTGCCATGGTACCGCATCCGCCGTTGATCATCCCGGATGTCGGAAGAGGAGAGGAAGAACGGATTTCCCGGACCGTGGAATCCTACCGGGATGTTGCAGAAAGGATTGCCGCACTGAAGCCGGAAACCGTTGCGGTCGTTTCTCCGCACAGCGTCATGTACCGGGATTACATCCACATCTCCCCGGGAGAAGGCGCAAGAGGGGATTTCGGTCAGTTCGGGGCGCCGGGCGCTTCCGTGAATGCCCGGTACGATGTGTCTTTCCGTGAGGAACTCTGCAGAAAAGCGGAGGAGAACGGAATTTCCGCCGGTACGCTCGGAGATGTAAACGCAAAGGCAGAGCTTGACCACGCAACCATGATCCCGCTCTGGTTCTTAAATCATGTGTATACGGATTATAAAATTCTCCGCATCGGCATTTCCGGACTTCCGTTCCGGACCCATTTCGAACTCGGAAAAAAGATCGCGGAGACGGCCGCAGAATTAAAACGGCGGACCTTCTTCATTGCAAGCGGAGATCTTTCACACTGTCTCAAAGAAGACGGCCCGTATGGCTTCAGGAAGGAAGGCCCGGAATACGACCGGCAGATCATGGAGATCATGGGGAACGGGGATTTTCAAAAGCTCCTTTCCCTTGATGAAGGTTTCTGCGACGAAGCCGGAGAATGCGGCCAGCGCGGTTTCTGCATGCTGGCAGGGGCATTGGAAAACCTTGCGTTCTCTCCGGAAAAACTTTCCTACGAAGGCCCGTTCGGCGTGGGATACGGCGTATGCTTTTATTCTGTGGCAAACGTCATAAATTAAGGACATCGGAAAGATTTACCCGTTACCTGAATTAGTGTATACTGAAAATACGGAGCATGGCTTTCAGCCGGGAAACGGAGGTTTTGATCATGGCCGACAATTATATGGAGGGGTACGGAATCAAGATAAGCGAAATCATCGATCATCTTTCTTATGACAGGATCCTCCCTTATATAGCGAAAGACCTGAATCGGGATCCGGAGGAGCTGAAACTGGCGGCAAGAGAGAGATGGTGCGATGACGGCGAATCGCTGGTCAGCATGTACGAAAGCGACACGTTCGTCGGGAAAGTGATCGCGGATATCGCAAACCGGAAAGACAGCCGCATGGTACTGGATATAACCAAGGATGCAAAGCATGACGTGTACTGTGTCACATACCCGGAGATGGAAACTTATTATCCCTGGGACAGGGAGAGAAAGCAGCCGCGCAGGCCCTTCATTTCGAAGGAGGAGTTTGAAAAGATATTAAAGGATGCCATCCGGGAGATCTGCGATGACCCCGTGGAGCCTGTGGTCAGCGACCGGAAGATATGGAACTTCGGCTGACGGGGGATGGCGAAAATGGATGAATATGTAAAACTTGCCAGGATGTCGCTGGAAACGTATGTGCGTACCGGCAGGCTTTTAAGGGTGCCGGAGGATATCCCGGACGAACTTAAAAACCGCCGCGCCGGGGCGTTCGTTTCCCTGAAAGAAGACGGCAGTTTAAGAGGATGCATCGGAACAATAGAACCCGTCAGGAAAAATCTGGCGGAAGAGATCATCTGCAATGCGGTCAGCGCGGGCGTATCCGATCCCCGTTTTCCCGAAGTCCGGGAAAAGGAACTGGACAGGCTTGTCTACAGCGTCGATGTGCTGACGGAGCCGGAGGATATTGCTTCGTCGCGTGATCTGGATCCGAAACGGTACGGCGTGATCGTGCGTAACGGATACCGGAGAGGACTGCTTCTTCCGGATCTGGAGGGCGTTGATACCGCGGAAGAGCAGATCATGATATCGAAACAGAAAGCAGGCATAGACCCGGAAAAAAACGTCAGTCTTCAGCGCTTTGAAGTGATCCGGCATACCTGATCAGAATCCGGGGGAGCATATGGAGAGCACGGCATTTTGTCAATGCAGTTACTGCATGCATGCCTGCCGCCTGAAAGAAGGGCAGACAGGTTCCTGCAGGGTACGGACAAACCGCGGAGGAAAAATCAGGAGTGACAGCTATGGCGCTGTCACTTCTCTTGCATTGGACCCGATCGAAAAAAAGCCGCTGAACCGTTTTCATCCCGGAAGCTGTATTCTTTCGGTCGGAAGCTTCGGCTGCAATATGCACTGCCCGTTCTGCCAGAATGCCGAAATCTCACAGGTTTCGGAAAAGTCTGCGGAATATGTCAGGATGACGCCGGAGGAACTGGCGTCGAAAGCATCGGCGCTTGTTCCCGAAGGAAATATCGGCGTTGCCTATACCTATAACGAGCCTCTTACCTTCTGGGAATTCGTACGGGATACCTCCGTGAAGGTCCATGCAGCAGATCTTTTAAACGTCATGGTATCGAACGGCATGGCTTCGGATGCCGTGCTGGACCGGATCCTTCCGCTGATCGATGCGTGGAACATAGACGTAAAGACATTCCGGGAAGACCTGTATGAAAAATGGGGCGGAAGTCTTGCCGCAGTGAAGAACACCGTTATCCGTGCCCATGAACACGCTCATGTGGAACTTACCATGCTGATCATTCCGGGAGAAAATGACAGCACGGAGGAAATGAAGGAGCTTTCTTCCTGGATAGCGGATATCAGTCCGGATATTCCGCTTCATATATCGCGTTTTTTTCCGCGCTGGAAAATGAAAGACAGAGAACCGACGCCGGTGGAAAGGATTTATGCTCTTGCGGAAACGGCCGGTGAGAATCTCAAATATGTTTACAGGGGGAACTGTTAATGGGAAACTATGTGCTGACTTGCTGCTCCACCGCGGACATGCCGCGGGAATTTTTTGAAAAGAGGCATATACCCTTTGTCTGTTTTCATTTTACGATGAACGGAAAAAACTATCTGGATGATCTGGGGAAAAGCATTCCCTACGATGAATTCTTCAAAATGATCGCGGACGGCGCCATGCCCGTGACAAGCCAGGTCAACGTGGAGGAATACAATGAATTCTGGGAGCCGTTTTTAAAGGACGGAAAGGATATCCTTCATACCTGTCTTTCAAGCGGCATTTCCGGAACCTACAATTCCGCCTGTGCCGCGGCGGAGGAATGCCGGCAGCAGTATCCTGACAGAAAGATCACGGTGATCGATTCTCTCTGCGCGTCAACGGGATACGGGCTTCTGATGGAACTCCTGGCGGATGAACGGGACAGGGGAACGGAAATGGAAGACCTTGCCGATTTCGCGGAGACGGAAAAGCTTACGGTGAACCACTGGTTCTTTTCTTCGGATCTGACAAGCTATCTTCGCGGGGGCAGGATCAGCAGGGCGGCATTTGTCCTGGGCAAAGCGTTTAAAATCTGCCCGTTCCTGAATGTGAATGACGAGGGGAAACTGACGCCCCGTGCCAAAATACGCACCAAGAGAAAAGCAATCGAAGAACTGGTAAACAGAATGGAACAGAACACGATCAACGGAACGGCATACAGCGGGAAGTGCTTTATCTGCGAGTCGGCCTGTCTGGACGATGCCGAGATGACAAGGCAGCTGATCGAGGAGAGATTCCCGAACTTAAAGGGAAAGGTGAAGATCAACAGCATAGGAGCGGTGATCGGCTCCCATACCGGGCCCGGTACGATAGCTCTTTTCTTTACGGGAACAAAGAGGGAACACTGAAGTCATTTCCCGGCGGCGGAAGGCCCTGCCGTTTTTGATTTTCTGAGTTTGGAGAAGAAAAAGAAATAGATCAGAAACAGGATGCTGGTCACGACCCATGTCAGCGGATAGGAAAAGGCAACGGTCAGGATATCCCGGTGCAGAGGAACGGCGATCAGGATCCAGACAACACGGAGCACGCAGACGCCAAGCGCGGTCATGATCATGGGGACCCAGCAGTCGCCGGTGCCGCGGAGCGCTCCGGAAAAAATTTCAATACAGATATAGGTGATAAAGGTCGGAACGAGAAAACGCAGGATCCGCATTCCGATCGCGAGCACGCCCGCATCTCCCGTGAAGAGCAGGAGAATGTACCTTCCCGTGAAGAGGAGAAGGAATGTGATGAAAACGGTAATGCACACGCTGATCAGAAGACATATCCGGATGCTTTTATAGATCCGGTCTTTTTTTCCCGCACCGTAATTCTGTCCGACGAAGGTCGTGATGGATATGCCGAGCGCATTGATGACCATCCAGAAGAACACATCCACTTTTCCGTATGCCGTCCAGGCGGCAATCGTATCCGTCCCGAAGGAATTGACCGAGGACTGGATAATGATATTGGAAATGTTGTACATGGCGGACTGCATGCCGGCGGGCAGTCCGATATAGATCATCTTTTTCAGATAGTCCGGCTGTATCCGGATTTTTTTCAGGTTCAGATGATAGGAACGGTCGGAGCGCATCAGGATAAAGAGCACCAGGACGGCACTGACAAGCTGTGAAAGAATGGTCGCGAAAGCCGCGCCGGACACGCCCCAGTGAAAGCAGATGACAAAAACAAGGTCCAGGACAATGTTGGTGAAACAGCTGACGATCAGAAAATAAAGAGGTCTTTTGGAATCCCCGATGGCGCGCAGGATCCCCGCTCCCATGTTATAGATGAGGTTTCCGGTCATGCCGGCAAAGTAAATGCGGAGATAGGCGGTGGCTTCCGGCATGATTTCCGACGGCGTCCCCATGGAAGAAAGGATCAGGGGAGCCAGGAGGATACCGACTGCGGAAATGCAGAGTCCGGTGACGACGGAAAAACCGAATGCGGTATGCACGCAGTCGCTTACGGCCTTGTCGTGGCGCGCTCCGAAATGCTGGGAAATGATGACGGCGCATCCGGAAGAAAGACCGATAAAGAAGCCGACGAACAGATTGAGAATGGTCCCGGTTGTCCCGCCGACGGCAGCCAGCGCTGTTTTGCCCAGGAATCTGCCCACGATAATGGCATCTGCCGTGTTGTACAGCTGCTGAAAAAACGTGCCGAGAAGAATGGGAAAGAAGAAAAGAAGGAGTTGTTTTCCTATGGCTCCTTCCGTGATTTCATTTTTAACAAAGACCGTGTTCCTGCGGTCTTCCGTAAGCTCCCCTGTTTTTTGCATGGCTTTATTCTAACACGCTCCGTATGGGAAATCTATTTTTAAAGGGCATACAAAATTAGTTTGATAATTAAACATCAAAGCAAAAATCTTCTGTCAAATGTGTATTTATTATTAAACAAATACTATAATTTACTAAAAATTTTAAAATATATTGACAAATTAAAAGCGTCAGGCTATAATAAAATCACAATAAAGAAAGAAACAAGCCGCCAGACAAGCGGCAAAGAATCTGAACAAGGAGGTACAAACCGAAGGCATAGTTTAGGAATTCCGATTGGACTGTTTACCAGTCGGACAGGCAAACCGGTCACCCGGAGAATTTTTCCGACGATCTGCTAAGGAGTAAGAGATCCGGATTTACGACGAGAAAGTAGATCTTCACAGGATCCGCCGGCAGACATCATTCATTTGATAAAGCGGAAATGACAAACGGTGAAATGACCGGGCGTACAACTGAACATGGCACACGGAATTTGAAATTGGTTTCAGCAACTGTTTTTTAGAACCTGGTTTCGGAATTGAATTTCAGAATCAAGTTTCGGAATTAAATTTCAGAATCAAGTTTCAGATTTGAGTTTCAGAATCAAGTTTCAGAATCAAGTTTCAGATTTCATTCTGCAGAAAGTAGAGGTCTCGAGTCCAATGGGATTAGAACCGGTTTCAGAATAGAAGTGGGTACCGATCGCAGCACAAGGTCGATACCCACTTCTTATTTTTGCCTTTTTTTCAATACTGCCCGGTTCAGGTTTCCACCGGCTCATGCTGTTCTTCGAAGTTCAGCGACGCTTCTATAAAACCGCGGAAGAGAGGATGCGGCCTGTTGGGGCGTGACTTGAATTCCGGATGTGCCTGTGTCCCGATGAAAAAGGGATGTACGGGGACTTCCATCATTTCCACAATTCTTCCGTCGGGCGAAATGCCGGAAAGTTTCATACCATGGGAGGTAAGAACTTCACGGTAGTCGTTGTTGACTTCATACCGGTGCCGGTGCCGTTCATGGATGGTTTCCTGCCCGTAAAGCCGGTAGGCCAGCGAGGTCTTGTCCAGAACGCAGGGATAGGAACCCAGGCGGAGCGTTCCGCCGAGGTCCGTGACGCCGTTCTGGTCCGGCATCAGCGAGATAACCGGATGCAGCGTAGAGGGATCAAGCTCTATGCTGTGGGCATCGTCATATCCGATCACGTCTCTTGCAAACTCCACAATGGCCAGCTGCATTCCGAGACAGAGTCCGAGGTACGGAATTTTGTTTTCCCTTGCGTACCGGATGGCTGTGATCATGCCGTCTATGCCGCGGCTCCCGAAACCGCCGGGAACCAGAACGCCGGAAACATCTTCCAGCATATCACTCACGTTTTCGGGTGTGATCTGTTCCGAATCCACCCATTTGATATGGACTTCCGCATGATTTGCGACGCCGGCGTGCTTTAAGGATTCCACAACGGAAATATAGGCATCGTGAAGCTGCGTGTATTTTCCGACCAGAGCCACCGTTACCTTTTTCTCCGGATGTTTCCAGGTGTCGATCATTTCTTCCCAGTCCTTTAAATCCGGTTTCCGGTCAGGCAGATGCAGGGCCTTCAAAACAGCTTCCGCGAAATGCTCCTTTTCAAGCACGAGAGGAAGTTCGTAGAGAACGTCCACATCCAGGTTCTGCAGTACGTTTTCCTTCGGCACATTGCAGAAAAGAGCAATTTTGCTGCGGATGGCGTCCGTAAGTTCGCGTTCGGAACGCGCCATGATGATGTCGGGACGGATTCCGATTTCCTGAAGTTCCCTTACGCTTGCCTGCGTGGGTTTGGTCTTCAGTTCCTGGCTGCACCTTAAGTACGGGATCAGGGTGACGTGGATCAGAATGGCATTTTCCTTGCCCACATCGTTCTGGAACTGACGGATGGCTTCAAGGAACGGCTGGCTTTCTATGTCGCCGACCGTGCCGCCCACTTCAATGATGGCTATTTCAGACGCATCGGGATTTGGGTTGCGGTGGAACCGGCTCTTGATCTCATTCGTGATATGCGGAATGACCTGGACCGTTCCTCCGCCGAAATCCCCGTGGCGTTCCTTCTGCAGGACGGACCAGTAGATTTTTCCGGTTGTAACGTTGCTTTCTATGGTAAGATTCTCGTCGATGAACCGCTCATAATGTCCAAGGTCCAGATCGGTTTCTATTCCGTCATCCGTGACAAAAACTTCGCCGTGCTGGATCGGGTTCATGGTACCGGGATCGATGTTGATGTAGGGATCAAATTTCTGCATGGTGATGCTGTAGCCGCGTGCCTTCAAAAGTCGACCCAAAGATGCGGCGGTGATTCCCTTCCCGAGTCCGGAAACCACACCTCCCGTGACAAATACGTATTTAACCGGCATATCTAATTCCTCCTTTAGTGACTGTCGTGCCGACACAAAATAAAATAACAGGCAAAGGGAGCGAAAAACCATAAGCGCGCCCCATTGCCCGCCAGTCTGCATGAAAAAAATATACATCAGATTTTGTTCTCCGTAAAGGGAAAAAGGCATAAAAAGATGTGCGGAAACGATTTTAAATATAAAAATTCACATCTGTGATATAATAACTTATCATGGGTTTTTTCCCCCTGACACAACTAAAGGAGATTTGAATGAACGATCAGAATCCTACCCCGAAAAGTCCCGATGACGGCGGCCCCGGGAAAATGAATAACGGTCAGACCATCATGGTCCTGATCATTGCCGCGCTGATCACCTTTTCCATTGTGACGCTGATGCGTACCAGGATCCTGCAGGGATCATCGCAGGAAATTCCCTATAATGAATTCATGCAGATGGTGGATGAAGGAGATGTCTCTTCCGTTGTCATCGAAAACAATCAGATCACGATAACGGCTAAAAAAGACTCGGCCAAGTATTCCCCGCTGACAAAATATTACACGGTCCGCGTGGATAACGACGACGACCTGATCAACCGGCTTTACAAGGCAGGCGTGGAAACAAAGAGAGAACGGCAGGATTCCGCATCGGTCCTTTATTCCATTGCAAGCTTTGTCCTTCCCTTTATCCTGATCCTGTTTTTCATGAACTTCATGATGAAACGCATGGGAGGCGGCGGCATCATGGGCGTCGGAAAAAGCAATGCCAAGGTATACGTGCAGAAGGATACCGGCGTTACTTTCAAGGACGTGGCCGGAGAGGACGAGGCGAAAGAGTCGCTGACGGAGATTGTGGATTTCCTGCACAATCCGGGGAGGTTTACCAAGATCGGCGCAAAGCTTCCCAAGGGGGCCCTGCTCGTGGGGCCGCCGGGAACCGGCAAGACTTTGCTTGCCAAGGCTGTGGCAGGGGAGGCAAATGTTCCGTTCTTTTCCCTGACGGGTTCCGATTTCGTGGAAATGTTCGTGGGTGTCGGAGCATCGAGAGTGCGTGACCTGTTCAAGCAGGCTCAGGATGCGGCTCCCTGCATTATCTTCATTGATGAACTGGATGCCATCGGCAAGACAAGAGACTCAAGATTCGGAGGCGGGAACGACGAAAGGGAACAGACCCTGAACCAGCTTCTTTCCGAAATGGACGGATTTGATTCTTCCAAGGGGCTTCTGGTGCTCGGCGCGACCAACCGTCCGGAAATACTGGATCCGGCGCTTCTGCGCCCGGGACGTTTTGACAGACGCATTGTCGTGGAGCGCCCGGACTTAAAAGGAAGGGTGGCTATCCTGAAAGTGCATTCCAAGGATGTGCTGATGGACGACACGGTGGATCTTGAGGCAATCGGACTTGCCACAAGCGGCGCCGTGGGAAGCGACCTTGCCAACATGATCAACGAAGCCGCCATACTTGCCGTCAAGAGCGGAAGAAACGCGGTGTCCCAAAAGGACCTGTTTGAGGCCGTGGAAGTCGTACTGGTCGGGAAGGAAAAGAAAGACCGTATTCTGAATCAGAAGGAACGGAAGATCGTGTCCTATCATGAAGTGGGTCATGCCCTGATCTCGGCACTGCAGAAGAATTCGGAACCCGTGCAGAAGATCACGATCGTGCCCCGTACCATGGGAGCGCTCGGATATGTCATGTATGTTCCGGAGGAGGAAACGTATCTGAAGTCCAAGAAGGAACTGGATGATATGCTGGTAAGCCTCCTGGGCGGAAGGGCGGCGGAGGAAATCGTATTCGATACCGTAACCACCGGCGCGGAGAACGATATCCAGAAGGCCACGCAGATTGCCAGGGACATGGTCACGAAATACGGCATGAGCAGCAAATTCGGGCTGATGGGGCTTGCAACGGAAGAAGACCAGTACCTGACAGGAAGAACGGTCATGAACTGTGCGGACGAGACCGCTTCCGAGATCGATAAGGAAGTCATGGAGATCCTGAAGAAATCATATGATACCGCATTATCCATGCTGAGCGGGAACCGGGATGTCATGGATAAGATAGCGGACTTCCTGATCAAACGGGAGACCATAACGGGAAAGGAATTCATGCAGATTTTCCGTGAGATCAAAGGACTTCCGGTTCCGCCGGAAGAAAAGAAAGCCATTCTGGTCTGAAGCACAATCAAACAGCAGTAATATCAAACAGAAGCATCAAAAAGATCGGCATAATGTCAAAAATGCCGGTCTTTTTTTGTGCATATCTGATGAAAATCCCGGAAAGATTGACAAAATTTTAATTATTGTTGAATAATGCCACAGATTGTACTAATATAAATACTTGAAATAAGACATCAGATGTCATATGTTATGCTCCAGAGCAATAAATCCGGATTGAAGCACAAAACAGGACATAAAAAGGAGGAATACAGCTATGTCTAACGCCAAAATCTATTATGACAAGGATGCAGATCTGAATCTGGTACTGGATAAGACCATCGCGATCGTCGGGTATGGAAACCAGGGAAGAGCCCAGGCTCTGAACATGAGGGATTCCGGCGTAAAGAAAATTATAATCGGCAGCCGAAAGGACGAGTCTTTCGACAAGGCAAACGAGGATGGGTTCCAGGTATTTTCGATTGATGATGCCTGCAGGCAGGCGGATATCATTTTCATGCTGCTGCCTGATGAAGTTGCACCGGAAATCTTCGAGAAGCAGATCAGACCAGGTCTCAAAGAGGGCGATATCATCAATTTTGCTTCTGCCTACAATATTACGTTTCACTATATCACACCGCCCGCAGATGTCGATATTGTCATGGCGGCACCGCGCATGATCGGAGAGGGCGTTCGTGAAACGTATCTGAACGGAACCGGGTTCCCCGCTTTTGTCGGTGTTGCCCAGGATGCATCCGGGAAAGCACTGGAATACGGGAAGGCACTCTGCAAGGCAATCGGGTCCACCAAGATGGGAGCGATCGAGGTCCAGTTCAAGGATGAGACCATGCTGGATCTGATGACGGAGCAGGCAACGTGGCCGATCATCTACAACGTGTTCCATGAGGTGTTCCTGTGCGAACTGGAACACGGACATCCGGAAGAGGCTGTCCTGATGGAGGAATACATGTCCAAGGAACCTGCCGAGATGATGGAAAAAGCCGCAGAAATGGGACTTTTCAAGCAGCTTCCGCTCCATTCCCATACAAGCCAGTTCGGTCAGCTCCGCGGCTATCATATGTATGATACCAGCCGCATACGGGAATTCGTAAGAGACCGTTACGATCAGATCGCCAACGGGACTTTTGCAAAGGCATGGACAAGGGAACAGCAGGAAAATCACCTTGCAGACTTCAGCAGGATGGAAAAAGAAGCCATGGAATGCGACATGAGCAAGGCGGAGGAGAGGCTGAAAGAGCGGCTCAATATGAAATAATCACGAAAAACAACTGAATGTTCTGCAGAAAGGGGGAGCTTAAAGTATGACAATAACTCAGGTATTCATCTGGCTTTTCATTTCCATAGCAGTGATCTTGTTCACCATTATCGTATTGAAGCTGAATCCGGCCATCGGTCTTATCATCGGCAGCATGGTCATGGGACTCGGATGCGGAATGAGCCTAACGGACACAATGGATACGATCGGCAAAGGTTTCGGTAATCTTATGACCGGCATCGGCATTCCGATCGGACTCGGCGTCATTCTGGGAAAACTTCTGGAAGACAGCGGAGGTGCGCGCGTCATTGCGGAGACGCTGGTCAAAAAAGCAGGTCCGAAAATGGCACTCTACGCACTGGGCTTCGCTGCATTTCTTCTGGCAATACCGGTATTTTTTGACATTACTTTCATCATCCTGGTCCCGCTTGCCATTGAAGTGGCAAAGAACATGAAGAAGCCGCTTCCGTATACGATCGGGGCAATCACGATTTCGGCAGCCGGCGCACATACGCTGGTTCCTCCCACACCGAACCCGCTGGCTGCTGCATCGATCTTTCATTTCGACCTGGGGATCATGGTCCTGGTCGGAGCCATTGTCTGTTTCTTCGCGACAACGCTCGGAGAATTTATTTATTTCAAGATGCTGGACCATGGTTTCTGGAATGCGGCAACGGACGAAACCGGCGCAATCAGTGTTGCCGAGGAAGAACCGCTTCCGGAGCATGCACCTTCATTCGGAGCGTCATTGATCCCGCTGCTTCTTCCGGTCGTCTGCATCATCATGAGTACGGTGGGCAATGCATTCGGATACAAATCCACGCTGGTCGATTTCCTGAGCAACAAGATCACGGCTATGCTTCTCGGTACCATTGCGGCTTATATCATTGCGCTGCCGGCGCTCGGAGCCAAGGGATGCGAAAAGTCCGCAAATCACGGCGTTGACACCTGCGGCATTGTGCTGTTTGTGACCGGTGCCGGCGGTTCTTTCGGAGCTGTGATCAGCGGAACCGGATTCGCGGATATCGTTCAGAAGGGCCTGGGCAGCATGTCCACGGTTCCGCTGGTCGTTATCCTGACAGGTTTCGGACTTGCGGTTCTCTTCCGTGTTGCGTTGGGTTCAGGTACCGTGGCTTCGATCACGAGCATGAATATCATGGCTCCGTTTGCAGCCACCTGCCCCATACACCCGGTGTTTATCGCACTTGCCTGTCTGGCGGGCGGCATCAGCATTGGACATGTGAACGACTCCGGATTCTGGGTCGTCACCAATATGTCAGGTTATACCGTGAAAGGCGGATTGAAGTCCTATACGATCGGCGGCGTTTTCCTTGCGGTCTTTACCATGATCGTGTGCGTCACGGCGGCGCTGATTGCGCATTAAACTTATAACGGGGTATAAAAAGAATCAGTCTGAACATGCGAAAGCATGCTCAGACTGATTCTGATACAGGGAGGTGTCCTATGAAAGGATATAAGCGCATCAACAGGGATGATCTTTCTTTAAGGCCGTTTTACTGTTTCCAGAAAGGGCTGGCGTTTCTTTCCGCAGGGGAGGAAAACGGCTGCAATGCCATGACGGTCGCATGGGGAGAACTTGGAACGCTTTTCAATCTGCCGGTGGCAACGGTATTTGCCAGACCGCAGAGATACACGCGTGAATTTCTGGACAGGAGCGGATGGTTTACACTCTCTTTCCCGGGCGAAGAAGAGAAAAACGCATTGAATTACATGGGAACACACAGCGGCAGAGAGGAAGACAAAATTGCCGCGGCAGGCCTTACGAAAGGATTCGACAATGCAGGGCATACGCTGTACATAAGGGAATCGGAACTTGTCCTGGTATGCCGGAAGATCTATCAGGGCATTCTGAAGGAAAGCGGTTTTACAGATCCGGAAGTGATCCGGAAAAATTATCCGCTGAAGGATTTCCATTTTGTGTATATCGGCAAAGTGGAAGAGATCTACGCGAGGATGAAAACATAACGCAGAACCTGAATTTACTGTTTTCCGGATGTGTCTTCCTGCTGTTCCAGAGTCAGCTGGTACCATTTGTTCACGGAGTCGGAAACGGCTTTCAGGATTTCTTCTTCGCTGTGATCTTCCAGCGCCTTCAGGAGGGCCACGTGATTGGAATAGACGACAGCCGGATAGAGTTCGTTGGAAATGCTCATGGAGCTTTTAAAAAGCGACATGATCGCCAACCCGAGGCAGCTGATAAAAGGATTCTGCGTGCTGTCGTAGATGATGGTATGGAACCGGACGTCGTCGTCGACGGTTTTTTCTCCCGCATCCATTTTTGCCTTCATGACGGTCAGAAGCTTGCGGAGGGAATCCAGATCTTTTTCCGTAATGCGTTTTGCGGCTATGCGGCTGGCAGCGGTTTCCGCCATCAGACGGAATTCGAGAAGTTTTTCGTGATCGCCGGAGTTCTGCAGGATCAGGGAAAAGACAAGCGGATTAAGGCTGTCGGAATCTATCCTGGTCCTGATGCGGCTTCCGTGTCCCTTGATGATCTCCACGACGCCGATGGCTTCCAGCATCTTGACCGCTTCCCTCACGCTGGATTTTCCCACGCCGAGTTTTTCCGAAAGCTCCGTTTCGGAAGGAAGGTAATCCCCCGGCTTTAACTGCCCCTGCAGCAGGGCATCCTTGATCTGATCCGTTACGACTCTGCTGAGCGGTTTGTTCGGTACCTGTGTAAGCCAGTCGGAATGATTTTGTTCCATAAATTCTCCCTGATGTGCTCCCGGAATTTTAAGGCAATTATAGGTTCGGCAAAAGGAAAAAGCAATAAAGCGGTGCGGCGGTGCGTTTCGATAAAAATCAGTGATAGATCTTCTTGTTTTCATATCTCGGCTCGCTTGTTACCTGCAGGCCGAGTTTTTTCATGGTCTTTACATCAATCTCGGAAAGCATGACGGAGGTATGGACCTGACAGCCGCGCAGCTTGGGCAGCTGTTCAAGGGCATTTTTTGCGTTCGGGTCGGTGGCTGCGCACATGGAAAGCGCAATCAGGACCTCATCCGTATGAAGCCTGGGATTTCTGCTTCCGAGATAGGATGTCTTCAGTTTCTGGACAGGTTCTATGACGGCAGGCGAGATCACATGCAGGGAATGCGGAATGCCGGCAAGTTCCTTCACGGCATTTAAGAGCATGGCGGCGCTGGCGCCGAGAAGATCCGTGGTCTTTCCGTCCACGATCTTTCCGTTCGGAAGTTCCAGGGCTGCCGCGGGGCCGCCCGAAACCTGTGCCTTGATCAGGGCTGCCTGAACAACGGGCCGTGCTTCCGTGGTGACATCCGCCTGCTTCATGAGAAGTTCGATCTTCGTAACTTCGTCCCGCTGGCAGTCGCCTCTTGCCAGGCGGTCCAGAGAGTTGTAGTAGCGCCGGATGATCTCCTGCCTGCTGGCTTCACGGCAGACGGCATCGTCCGAAATACAGTTGCCCGCCATGTTCACGCCCATGTCGGTGGGAGACTTGTAGGGACATTTGCCGTAAATCCCTTCAAAGATTGCGGAAAGGACCGGGAAAATCTCCACGTCGCGGTTATAGTTCACGGTCGTTACACCGTAGGCGTCAAGATGGAACGGGTCGATCATGTTTACGTCCTGCAAATCCGCGGTCGCGGCCTCATAGGCAAGATTGATCGGATGTTTCAGAGGCAGGTTCCAGATCGGAAAGGTTTCGAATTTGGCATAGCCGGCGTTGATGCCGCGCTTTTTCTCCTGATAAAGCTGGGAAAGGCAGGTCGCCATTTTTCCGCTGCCGGGGCCGGGTGCGGTCACGATGACCAGCGGCCTTGATGTTTCGATGTAGTCGTTTTTCCCATATCCGTTTTCGCTGACGATCAACGGGATGTTACCCGGATAGCCGTCTATCACGTAATGGCGGTATACCTTTATGCCCATGGCCTCCAGCTTGTTCTTAAACTGATCGGCGCCGGACTGTCCCGTGTACTTGGTGATGACGACGGAGCCCACATACAGACCTTTGTCCCGGAAGGACTGGATGAGCCGCAGAACGTCCACGTCGTAGGTGATGCCGAGGTCGTCGCGGATCTTGTTCTTTTCAATGTCGGATGCGGAAATGGCGATCACGATCTCTGCCTGATCCGCAAGCTGCAGAAGCATGCGGAGCTTGGAATCCGGCTGAAAACCGGGCAGCACGCGGGAGGCATGGTAATCATCGAACAGCTTGCCTCCGAATTCCAGATACAGCTTGTCTCCGAACTTCTGGATCCTTTCTCTGATGTGTTCCGACTGCATCGTAAGATATTTCTGATTGTCAAATCCGATTTTCATTCCGATTCCCCCTTTTGAATATGAAGCTCCCTGAATGAGATTGTAGCATAGACCGTGTGTGATGTGCTATAATTTTCGGAAACGACAGGGAGAAAGGGCGAACTTTACACGGGAATCCGGAAGACAGCCCGGGAGCCCCCGCAGGGAGATCAGATGAGAAATCAGACAGAGCCGAAAGCAGGCGAATTTTACAGGCATTTCAAGAACAGGCTTTATCAGGTCATGGGAGTTGCCTATGACTCAGAAACGGAAGAAAAAATGGTGGTTTACCAGGCACTTTACGGCGATTTTCGCCTCTGGGTCAGACCGCTTGCGGAATTCATGAGCGAAGTGGATCACATAAAATATCCGGGCGTCACACAGCAGTACCGGTTTGTCCGGGTGGTGCCGAAACTGTCAAAGGAATCCGGGCCGGAGGAAGAAACGGTGCCCACGATCACGGGCGGGCAGGAGAGCGGATCCGGGAATCCCGCTCTGGATGATTTCCTGGACGCAAAGGACAGGGAAGAGAAGAAGGGCATTCTGACGAAATATGCCGACCGCTTTACGCAGAAGGACATGGACAGCATTTATACGGTGTTCGGCATTACGGGATTCGGCGGAAGCGTGAAGCAGCAGACAGAAGGGCTTGTCAGATATCTGGATATGCAGGAACAGTACGAGGGGGACCATCTGCGCGGAGGAAATACGTCGTGTTCGAAATCCGGGAAGAACTGAAAAAGCTTCCGAAAAGTCCGGGCGTTTACATTATGTACAACCGGCATGATGAGATCATCTATGTCGGAAAGGCAGTCAATCTGTACAACCGGGTGCATTCCTATTTCCGGAAGATCATCGGCAGAGGACCGCAGATCGATCTGATGGTAAGCCAGATCGAGCATTTCGAGGTCATTGTCACAGATTCGGAGCTGGAAGCCCTGGTCCTTGAAAACAACCTGATCAAGGAGAACCGCCCGCGTTACAATACCATGCTCAGGGATGACAAGACGTATCCCTATATTAAAGTTACGGTCCGCGAAGACTTTCCGCGGATATTCCTGACCCGTCAGGTCAGAAAGGACAAGGCCAGGTATTACGGCCCGTTTTCTTCCGCGGGCGCGGTCAGGGACACGCTGGACCTGATCCACAAGGCATTCCGGATCCGCGACTGCAACAGGATCCTTCCGCGGGACGAAGGGAAAGAGCGGGCCTGTCTGAACTATCACATTCATCAGTGCGATGCTCCGTGCCAGGGTCTGATCACGCCGGAAGATTACCGCATACTGGTGGACGAAGCCATGGAATTCCTGAACGGAAAATTTTCCCCGGTCCTTTCCCGCATCAGAGAGGAAATGAACAGGGCTTCGGAAGCCATGGACTTTGAACGTGCCGCCGGGCTGAGAGATCTTTTAAACAGCGTGGAGCATGTCGAACAGAAACAGAAGATCACATCCGGTGCATCGGACAACAGGGATATTGTCGCGCTTGCCCGGGATGAAAAGGAAGCACTTGCCCAGGTCTTTTTTGTACGGGAAGGCAGGATGGTGGGACAGGAGCATCATTATCTTCAGACAGCTATGGAAGAAGACAATGCGGAAATACTTGGAAGCTTCATCCGGCAGTTCTATTCCGGCACACCGTTTCTTCCGGGGGAGATCTATCTGCCGTATACGGTCCCGGATGCGGAACTTATCCGGGAATGGCTCAGTGAAAAGAAAGGCTCGAAGGTGGAACTTGTCATTCCGAAAAAAGGACAGAAGGAACGCCTGATGGAACTGGCGGAAAAGAATGCCGGAATGATCCTGACGCGGGACCGCGAAAAGCTGGAGAAGGAAAAGGAAAAAAGCACGGGTGCCGTTCATGAGCTGGAAAAGCTGACGGGACTTTCGGATATCCACCGCATGGAAGCCTATGATATCTCCGATATCAGCGGCGTGGAATCCGTAGGCTCCATGGTCGTGTATGAAGACGGGAAACCGAAAAAATCGGATTACCGAAAATTCCGCATCCGCACCGTGAAGGGGCCGAATGACTATGCGTCGCTCAGGGAAGTTCTGCTCCGGCGGCTGACCGACGAAAGATTTTCCGTTCCTCCCGATCTTATCCTGATGGACGGAGGAAAAGGACAGGTCAACACGGCACTCGGCGTTTTGAGCGAACTGAAGCTGCCGGTCCCCGTCTGCGGAATGGTGAAGGATGACAGGCACAGGACAAGAGCCCTGTGGTACAGAAATGAGGAAATACCCGTGGACACGCATTCGGAAGGGTTCCATCTTGTCACGAGGATCCAGGACGAGGCGCACCGTTTTGCCATTGAATATCACAGGAGCCTGCGCTCCCGTCAGCAGGTGCATTCCGGCCTTGACGAAATCCCGGGCATAGGGGAAGTCCGCCGAAAAGCCCTGATGAAGCATTTCCGGGATATCGATGCCATCCGGAAAGCCGATGAAAAGGAACTTGCCGCGGTCCCCGGCATGAACATAAGGAGCGCGCGGGCCGTCTTTGATTTTTTCCATGGTTGTGATACCATGAAAATATCGGAGAAAACCGGGAAGGAATAAAAAACCGGGAAAGGATGAGAATAAATGGAAGGTATAACACTGACGGAGATGATCCGGAAACATAATCTCAAAAATCTGACACCGGAACTGGATACGGATTCCATTGTCATCACGGTGCCCGACGTAAACCGTCCGGCACTTCAGCTGACCGGATTTTTTACGCATTTCGACAGCGAGAGAGTCCAGATCATCGGCAAGGTCGAATGGACGTACATGCAGCAGATGGAGCCGGCTTTCAAGAAGAAGATCTATGACCAGCTGATGAGCTACAAGATACCGTGCATTGTTTTCGCACGCAGCATGCAGCCGGATGACGTGATCCTGGAATACTGCAAACGTTACGGCGTGCCCTGCCTTGTTTCTTCCAGCATGACCACGGACCTGACGGCGGAACTGATCCGCTGGCTCAAGGTGAAACTGGCACCGTGCATCAGCATCCACGGCGTTCTGGTGGATGTTTTCGGCATAGGCGTTCTGATCATGGGCGAGAGCGGGATAGGAAAAAGCGAAGCGGCGCTGGAACTGATCAAGAGAGGACACCGTCTCGTGTCTGACGATGTGGTCGAAATCCGGAAGGTTTCGGACGTGACGCTGATTGGTTCGGCTCCGGACATAACAAAATATTTCATAGAACTCCGCGGCATCGGGATCATTGATGTCAAGGCACTGTTCGGCGCGGAAAGCGTCAAGGACACGCAGCAGATCGATCTGGTCATCAAGCTGGAGGAATGGGACAAGGACAAAGACTACGACAGGCTGGGGCTTAAGGACAACTATACGGAATTCCTGGGGAACAAGGTGGTATGCCACGAGCTTCCCATCCGTCCGGGCCGGAATCTGGCCATTATCTGCGAGTCGGCGGCCGTGAACCACAGACAGAAGAAAATGGGATACAATGCGGCGCAGGAACTCTACAACCGCGTGCAGGCAAGCATCGATAAAAATGCTGCCGCAAAGCGGGAAGAGGATAAGAAAGCCGGATCTTCCGAAGCACCGAAGGAAAACAGTGAACCTGTTTCAAAGCCTGTTTTAAAGCCGGATTTAAAGCCGGATTTAAAGCCGGAACTTGTTGCCGACGGCAGCATTCCGGAAGCGGGAACGGACGGTTCCAGACCGGATGTGGAAAAGATCCGTGAAGAGGAACTGAGCAGGATACGGAAAGAAAAGGAAGAAGAGAAAGAGAACGGGAATGCTGAAAACGAATGAACCGATGTGTCAGCATACGACATTCCGCATCGGCGGGCCGGCGGATTTTTATGCCGAGCCGGAAAGCAAAGAGGAACTGATCCGTCTCGTGATGTCCTGCCGGAAGGAACACAGAGAATTTTCCGTGATCGGAAACGGCAGCAATCTCCTGGTCGGAGACAGGGGATACCGCGGCATGGTGATCGCGCTCGGGAAATCATTTTCCGGGATCTGCGTGAGCGGAAACGAGATCGAAGCGGAAGCAGGCGCCCTGCTTTCCGCGATTGCAGCTGCAGCCATGAAAGAATCTCTGGCAGGGATGGAATTCGCATCCGGGATCCCGGGATCCCTGGGCGGCGCCGTTGTCATGAATGCCGGTGCCTACGGCGGTGAAATAAAGGACATCCTTTCCGGAGTTACCGTTCTTGAGGAAGACGGGACGGAGAAAAAAGTTCTTCCGGAAGAACTGGCACTGGGTTACCGGAGCAGCAATGTCCTTTCCCGGAACAGGATTGTTCTTTCGGCAAAGTTTTCCCTGAAGCCGGGGAAGCAGGAAGAGATTTCCTCCCTGATGCATGAGCTGAATGAAAGGCGGAGGGAAAAACAGCCGCTGGAATATCCCAGTGCGGGATCCGCTTTCAAAAGACCGGCCGGTTTCTTTGCAGGCAGGCTTATACAGGATGCGGGGCTTTCCGGATTTTCCGTGGGCGGCGCAAAGGTTTCGGAAAAGCACTGCGGCTTTATCATCAATACCGGAAAAGCCACGGCAGAAGACGTGCGGAACCTGATCCGCGAAATCCAGGAGAGAGTGTTCTTATCCTCCGGGGTCAGGCTGGAACCGGAAATAAAAATGATGGGAGAATTCGAATGAAGCTCGTGATCGTTACGGGAATGAGCGGAGCGGGAAAAACGGTTGCCCTGAAAATGCTGGAAGACATAGGGTATTACTGCGTGGACAACCTTCCCGTTGAGCTGCTTCCGAAATTTGTCGAGCTTACCAAGAACTCCGACCGGGATACGGATGCGGCCCTTGGGATCGATATCCGGAGCGGGGAAAAGCTTCCCGAGCTGAAAGACTTTCTGAGCAGCCTGAAGGCTTCCCATATCGATACCAGGATCCTGTTTCTGGATGCGGACGACGCGACACTGATCCGCCGCTACAAGGAAACAAGAAGATCCCATCCCCTTTCCCGAAACGGCAGGATAGAAGACGGAATCCGCAAGGAACGGGAAAAGCTTGCCTTCCTGAAAGAGCAGGCGGATACGATCATCGACACCGGCGGTCTTCTGACACGGGAACTGAAGCAGGAGCTGGTGCGGATTTTCGTTGACAGGAAAGAATACAGGGATCTGTTCGTTACCATTCTCTCTTTCGGCTATATGTACGGGATCCCGAACGATACGGATCTTCTGTTCGATGTCCGTTTCCTTCCGAATCCGTTTTATGAGGCAAAGCTGAGGTCGAAAACGGGAGAAGACAAAGAGGTCAGCGATTATGTTTTTTCAAACGGCGTGGGGGATGTTTTCCTGGACAAGCTGACGGATATGATCCGTTTTCTGATTCCGCATTATATTGAGGAGGGGAAGACGCAGCTGGTCATAGGGATAGGGTGCACCGGAGGCCAGCATCGTTCCGTTGCCGTTGCCGATGCCCTTGCGGAAAGGCTTAAGACGATGGCGGACATAGGAATGAAGGTCGAGCACAGGGATGCGGACCGCAACAGAAGAAAACAGGGAGGTGTCTGAATGTCGTTTTCCTCCGGCGTGAAAGATGAACTTTCCAGGGTCATTCCTGCGGCCAGACACTGCAGGATAGCGGAGATCGCCGCCGTGATCAGCCTGGCCGGGCATATGGAGGAAACGGCGGACGGGAAGCCGGTCCTTTCCGTTACGACCGAGCATGCCGGGACCGCGAGAAAATACTTTACTTTGCTGAAAAAAACATATAAGATAGGGACGGATGTTCTGATCCGTCAGAATACCCGCTTAAATCACAGGCATTCCTATACGGTGAGTGTTCACCGGGAGGAGGACATCCGCAATATCCTGGAGGGGTCAAAACTTGCCGGAGAGGACGTGCATCCGGGGGATCCCCTGTTTATGAACGAGAACCGGGTCATAGAAAGAACCTGCTGCAGGAGAGCGTTTCTCCGCGGTGCTTTTCTTTCCGCAGGATCCGTTTCCGATCCGGGAAAATTCTATCATTTGGAAATTGTCTGTTCTTCTTCCGAAAAGGCCGAGCAGCTGAAAAGTATTCTGCGTTCCTTTGAACTGGATGCCAAGATCGTTGCCAGAAAAAAGAACCGGGTCGTGTATTTAAAGGAAGGCAGTCAGATCGTCGAGCTTCTCGGGCTGATGGAGGCTTCATCTTCCCTGATGGAACTTGAAAATATCCGGATCATGAAGGACATGCGGAATCATCTGAACCGGACAGTCAACTGCGAAACAGCGAATATCAACAAGACCGTGGTCGCTTCCGTGCGTCAGGTGGAAGATATCGAATACATAAGGGACACGGTCGGTTTTAATGATTTACCGGAGAACTTAACGGAGATGGCGAAGGTGCGTCTCATGTACCCCGAAGCCACCCTTAAGGAACTTGGCGAAGCCTTAAGTCCGGCAGTAGGGAAGAGCGGAGTCAACCACAGGCTCCGGAAACTTTCTGCCTATGCCGATGAACTGCGGAGGCATTAGCCGTTTTTATGCACGGAGGAGAAAATTATGATAAAAAGATCTGTTACTGTGGAACTTGATTCTGGCCTGGAAGCCAGACCGGTGGCCATGCTGGTGCAGCTGGCAAGCCGGTACGAAAGCAGCATTTACCTGGATAACGACGCCAAACGCGTCAATGCAAAAAGCATCATGGGAATGATGACGCTCGGTCTTACATCCGGAGAGGAAATTGTCGTTACGGCTGACGGAAAAGACGAGCAGCAGGCAATTGACGGGATTGAAAAGTATCTCAGCAGAAAGAGCGCCTGAGGATACGGAACAGAACATGATCTGAAAAGCGCCCGGCGTACCGGGCGCTTTTTTAAAAAAGGAGAGACGCCTTGGCTTTCACACATCTGCATGTCCACACGGAATATTCACTTCTGGACGGATCCAGCAAAATAAAGGAGATCATAGCCCGCGCGAAGGAACTGGGCATGGATTCGCTTGCCATAACGGACCACGGTGCCATGTACGGTGTGATCGATTTCTACAAGGCGGCAAAGGAAGCCGGCATCAACCCCGTGATCGGGTGCGAGGTCTATGTGACGCCGGGTTCCCGCTTTGACCGGGAAAACGCAAACGGGGAAGACCGGTATTATCATCTTGTGCTGCTGGCGGAAAACAATACCGGCTATGCCAATCTGATGAAACTCGTTTCCAAGGGCTTTGTGGACGGATTTTATTACAAGCCGAGGGTGGATTACGAAACGCTGCGCACCTACCACGAAGGGATCATTGCCCTGTCAGCCTGTCTTGCCGGGGAAGTCGCGCGTTTTCTGGAACGCAGCATGTATGAGGACGCCAGAAAGTCGGCGCTGAACTATCTGGACATTTTCGGGAAAGATCATTTTTATCTGGAACTGCAGGACCACGGGATAGCCGCTCAGAAGACAGTGAATCAGGGACTGGTCCGGATGAGCGCCGAAACGGGGATTCCTCTTGTCGCGACCAACGACATTCACTACATCTATGCGGAGGATGCGGAACCCCATGATATCCTTCTCTGCATCCAGACCGGGAAAAAGGTAAGCGATACGGACCGGATGCGCTATGAAGGCGGTCAGTATTATCTCAAATCGGAAGAGGAGATGCGTTCGCTTTTTCCCTATGCGTTTGATGCGCTGGAGAGAACGCACGAGATCGCTTCGCGGTGTCATGTCACGATCGAATTCGGCGTGACGAAGCTGCCGGCCTATGACTGCCCGGAAGGATATGATGCCTGGACATATCTGAACAGACTCTGTGACGAAGGCTTCGCAAAACGGTATCCGGGTGCGGACAAAGCCCTTCGGGAACGGCTGGACTATGAACTCGGCGTCATCCAAAAAATGGGGTATGTCGATTATTTCCTGATCGTCTGGGACTACATCAATTTTGCAAAATCGAATGGCATAGCGGTGGGACCCGGCAGAGGCTCCGCGGCCGGAAGCATTGTTTCCTACTGTCTCGGGATCACCGACATCGACCCCATCCGCTATCAGCTCCTGTTTGAAAGATTTTTAAATCCGGAAAGAATTTCCATGCCGGATATCGATGTGGACTTCGGATTCGAACGCAGGCAGGAAGTCATAGATTACGTGGTCCGGAAATACGGAAAGGACCGCGTTGTCCAGATCATCACTTTCGGTACGCTGGCGGCACGCGGCGTCGTCCGGGATGTCGGCAGGGTATTGGACCTGCCTTATTCCAAATGCGACGCAATCGCCAAGATGATCCCGAACGAACTGAATATCACGCTGGACAAGGCACTTGTGGAAAGCCCGGAATTCAGGAAGAATTATGAAACGGATCCGGAAGTAAAAAAGCTGATCGATCTTTCCAGAAGGCTGGAAGGACTGCCGCGGCACAGCTCCATGCATGCGGCCGGTGTCGTGATCTCCAAAAAGAGCGTGGACGAATATGTTCCGCTTTCCCGTGCGGCGGACGGTTCCATTACGACGCAGTTCACCATGACCGCGCTGGAGGAACTGGGGCTTCTGAAAATGGACTTCCTGGGCTTAAGGACGCTGACCGTCATACAGAATGCCTCGGCGGAAGCGGGGAAGAAAACCGGAAAACAGATCGACATGCTGAAGATCGACTACAATGATAAAAAAGTCCTGGACATGATCGGAAAGGGAGATACGGAAGGCGTGTTCCAGCTGGAAAGCGCCGGGATGAAGAGTTTCATGAAGGAATTAAGGCCCGGGACGCTGGAAGACATCATAGCCGGCATAGCCCTTTACCGCCCGGGTCCCATGGACTTTATCCCGCGGTACCTGAAGGGAAAGAACGACGCTTCCTCCATTACCTATTCCTGCCCGCAGCTTAAGCCCATTCTGGAACCGACGTACGGCTGCATCGTCTATCAGGAGCAGGTGATGCAGATCGTGCGTGATCTGGCAGGATATACCATGGGACGGAGCGATCTGGTGCGCCGTGCCATGAGCAAGAAAAAAGCGGCCGTCATGGCAAAGGAACGGGAGAACTTTGTTTTCGGAAACAAAGAGGAAAACGTAAAAGGCTGCATCGCGAACGGGATACCGGAGCAGACGGCGCAGCATATCTACGACGAGATGACGGACTTTGCCAAGTATGCCTTTAACAAATCCCATGCGGCATGCTATGCATTCGTGTCCTATCAGACGGCGTGGCTGAAATATTATTTTCCGAAGGAATTCATGGCGGCGCTGATGACGTCCGTCATGGACAACACGGACAAGATATCCGAATATATCCTGACCTGCCGGCAGATGGGCATAGAGATCCTTCCTCCGGATATCAATGAAGGGCAGAGCGGATTTTCCGTGGCGCCGGAAACGGAGAAGGGAAAATCCGGAAAAGGCGGGATCCGTTTCGGTCTTTCCGCCATCAAGAACGTAGGCACTTCCGTGTCCGACGAGATTGTCCGGGAGCGGGAGGCAAACGGCCCCTACAAGTCCATAGAGGATTTCATAGACCGGCTCAGCAACAAGGAAGTGAACCGCCGCACGCTGGAAAATTTCATCAAGGCGGGTGCGCTGGATTCCCTTCCCGGAAACCGGAAACAGAAAGTGCTGATCGTGCCGGATCTCTTAAGCCGGAAGGAAAGCCGTAAGGATGCCATGGCCGGACAGATCAGCCTGTTTGACATTGCAGGCGAGGAGGATAAGGAAAATTTCCGCATTCCGTTCCCCGAAACCGAAGAATTCACGAAAGATGATATCCTGACCTTTGAGAAGGATACGCTCGGGATCTACATCAGCGGGCATCCGCTGGAATCCTACCTTTCTCTCTGGGAAAAGAACGTCACGGCGCGTTCCGTGGATTTTGCCGTAGACACGGAAACGGGAGCGGCCAGGGTGCGGGACGGGCAGAAAGTCATGATCGGCGGCCTGATCTCCGGGAAGACCGTTAAGACGACCAAGAACAACAAGACCATGGCCTTCGTCACCATAGAGGACCTGGTGGGAAATGTGGAAACGATCTTCTTTCCGCAGGATTACGAACGGTACCGGGACATGCTGACGGACGACAACAAGGTTTTTCTTTCCGGCAGGGTCTCCCTTTCCGATGAAGACGAAGCGGGAAAGCTGATCGTGGAAAAGATGACTCCCTTTGTCTCCACCGAAACCGTGCTGTGGATCCAGTATGAAAACAAATCCGCCTATGATGCTGACCTGCCGTCCCTGATGGCAGACTTAGGGAACAGCGAAGGACAGGACAAAGTCAAGATCTTCCTGAAGGAAGAGAAGCAGATCCGGTATCTCGGAGACAACTGGCAAATACAGGTAAACGACGCTCTCCTGGGGCAGATCCGGAAAAGACTGGGGGAAGACAATGTTAAATCAGTAACAAAAGTATTGAAATGACGATGAAATTGCTATAAAATAAATTGCAATATGTTGTTTCGCAGGAGGCCAGAATGGCAAAAGAAGTTAAAACAATCGGTGTACTGACAAGCGGCGGGGATGCACCCGGAATGAACGCGGCCATCAGGGCCGTTGTCCGTACCGCTCTTCATAACGGAATAAAGGTTATAGGAATCATGAGAGGATACTCGGGCCTTCTTCAGGAAGAAATGACCGAAATGAAGACCACGAGCGTTTCGGAGATCATCCATCGCGGCGGTACCATTCTTTATACGGCGCGCTGTGCGGAAATGGTGACGCCGGAAGGACAGAAAAAAGCAGCCGAGATCTGCAAAAAGCACGGGATTGACGGACTGGTGGTCATAGGCGGCGACGGGTCTTTCCGCGGGGCCGGAAAACTGGCGGCACTCGGTATCAACACGATCGGCCTGCCGGGAACCATTGACCTGGACATTGCCTGCACGGATTACACGATCGGCTTTGACACGGCAGTCAATACCGCCATGGAAGCGATCGACAAGGTAAGGGATACCTCCACATCCCATGAAAGATGCAGCATCATAGAAGTCATGGGAAGACATGCGGGTTATATTGCTCTGTGGTGCGGATTTGCAAACGGCGCAGAGGATATCCTGATCCCGGAACGCTATGACGGGAACGAACAGGAACTGATCAACCATATCATCGACAACAGGAAGCGCGGGAAAAAGCATCACATCATCATCAACGCGGAAGGCATAGGCCATTCCACTTCCATGGCAAAGAGGATAGAAGCCGCTACGGGAATTGAGACAAGGGCGACCATTCTGGGATACATGCAGCGCGGCGGTTCTCCGACCTGTATGGACAGAGTGTATGCTTCCATTATGGGAGCCAAGGCAGTGGAGCTTCTGATCAAGGGAAAGAGCAACCGGCTGGTGGCCTACAAGAAAGGCGAGTTCTGCGACTTTGACATACAGGAAGCGCTGGCCATGAAGAAGGATATTCCGGAAGACCAGTGGCAGATCACGAAACTTCTGAACAGATAAGAAAAAGCCGGTCCGCTTTCAAATTTGCGGATCGGCTTTTTTAATACATCAGCATTCAGTAAACGCGTCAGCGGCGTTTTAACTGAATTTACGGAGAGCAGATGGAAAACGAAAACAGAAAGAACACCGTCCTGTGCGGCGCCAATTCCTATCAGAAAAAGTATTATTTCAATCCTGCATTCAATAAGCTTCCCGAGCAGATCAAAAGGGAGCTCCAGATCATGTGCGTGGAGTTCACGGAAGATGCCGGAGGCATACTGACCCTGGAGTTCACGCCGGAAGGAACGCTGAATTTCAATGTCCGTTCCGCGGACGGGGACTATCTTTTCGACGATATTGCAAGCGGGATGAAGATCACCGAATATCAGAGGGAAAGACAGGAACTCCTGCAGGAACTGGAGCTTTTCTATAAAGTCGTGTTTCTGGGATACCGGGTATGAAGGTCGGAAATGCGGATGCGGGGAGAGGCATTTTCCTGGCTCCCCTGGCGGGGATCACGGACCTTCCCTTCCGGACGCTGTGCCGGGAACAGGGATGCACCTTTGCCGCAACGGAAATGATCAGCGCGAAGGCGCTTTTTTATCATAATAAAAATACGGAGGAACTCTTAAGGACGGGAGAAAACGACCGGCCTCTTGCGGTTCAGCTGTTCGGCTCGGACCCGGATATTGTCGCGGAAATGGCGCTGAGGATAGAGGACGGACCGTGGGATGCCATCGATTTCAACATGGGCTGTCCGGTCCCGAAGGTCGTGAACAACGGCGAGGGCTCCGCCCTTTTAAAAAATCCGCGTCTGGCAGGGAAGATCATAAAGGCTATGACGGACCGGCTCCGGAAACCGGTCACCGTGAAGATACGTTCCGGTTTTGATGCCGGCAGCATAAACGCGCCGGAAGTTGCAAAAATCCTGGAAGATGCGGGTGCTTCGGCTATTACGGTTCACGGCAGGACAAGGGAACAGTATTATTCCGGAAAAGCGGACTGGTCCGTAATCCGACGCGTAAAGGAAGCCGTTTCCGTTCCGGTGATCGGGAACGGAGACATTTTTTCCGCCGAAGACGCAGGGAAAATGCTGAAAGAGACCGGATGCGACGGTGTCATGGTGGCGCGCGGCGCCCTCGGGAATCCATGGATTTTTTCCGAGATCAGTGCTCTTCTTTCAAAGGGAGAACGGATTCCGAAGCCGGCCCCCGAAGAAAAAATGGCAATGGTCATGCGGCATCTTGACCTTCAGATCGCGCAGGACGGGGAAAAGAACGGGGTCCTGAAAATGAGGAAGCAGATCGGCTGGTACCTGAAAGGGGCCCGGAATGCCTCTGCCGTGCGGAATGCCGTGAACAGTTCTTCGGACCTGTCTGAAATCCGGGAGCTTATCACGGCCGCCTTTTCTTGACAGTCACTCTTATTTCCTATATAATGCATTGCAATGTTCCGGGATTTTTCTGCAGGCATGCTGCAGGACCCCGGGTTTTTATGACTCTGGAGGGCATAAAATGTCTGAAAAAAAGAATGTTCTGACCTACGAAGGGCTGAAGCGTTATGAGGAAGAACTTCAGAACCTGAAAGTAGTAAAACGCAAGGAGATCGCAGAGAAAATCAAGGAAGCCCGTGAAATGGGAGATCTTTCGGAGAACGCGGAATATGACGCGGCCAAGGACGAACAGCGGGAGATTGAAGAGAGAATCGGAGAACTGGAGATCCTTTTAAAGGACCCCGAAGTTGTCGATGAGGGAGAAGTGGCGCTTGATGTGATCAACGTGGGCTGCAAAGTCAGGGTTATGGACAAGACACGCAAGACGGAACGCGAGTTCAAGATCGTAGGTTCGCAGGAGGCAAATTCCCTGGAAGGAAAGATCAGCAACGAGTCTCCGGTCGGCAAGGCGCTCCTCGGAAAACAGGTCGGGGATACCGCAGTCGTGGAAACGCAGAACGGATCTTTCAAATACAAGGTACTCGGAATTCAAAGGGATAAATAAAATGGAAAACGAAAACAGCCGCAACGGGCAGATCGAGGAACAGGATACAGACCATCTGATGCAGGTCAGGCTTGATAAGCTGAAAGAACTGCAGACGGCCGGGAAGGATCCGTTTCAGATCACGAAATATGATGTAACAGCGCACTCCGCCGACATCAAGGACCATTATCCGGATTATGAAAACAGGGAAGTCAGCGTGGCAGGCCGTCTTATGAGCAAGCGAATCATGGGGAAGGCATCCTTCTGCAACGTCCTTGATCTGAAGGGAAACATCCAGTCCTATGTCGCAAGGGACAGCATAGGGGAAGAACCCTATGCGGAATTCAAGAAAATGGATATCGGCGACATCGTCGGGATAAAAGGCACTGTTTTCAAGACAAAGACCGGCGAAATTTCCATTCATGCCTCTTCGCTGCAGCTTCTTTCCAAGAGCCTGAAGCCGCTTCCCGAAAAATTCCACGGGCTTACGGATACGGATGCCCGTTACCGTCAGAGATATGTGGATCTGATCATGAATCAGGAAGTGCGGGATACGTTTGTAAAGCGTTCCAGGATCATTGCCTCCATCCGGAGATACCTGGATTCCCAGGGCTTTATGGAAGTGGAAACGCCGATGCTTGTCAGCAATGCGGGCGGGGCGGCGGCACGTCCTTTTGAGACGCATTACAATGCGCTGGACGAGGATGTGAAACTTCGGATATCCCTGGAGCTTTATCTGAAGCGTCTGATCGTAGGCGGACTGGAAAGAGTCTATGAGATCGGCCGCGTGTTCCGGAACGAAGGCGTGGATACAAGACACAATCCTGAATTCACACTGATGGAACTTTATCAGGCATACACGGATTACTACGGCATGATGGACCTTACGGAAAATCTGTTCCGCACGGTGGCCATGGATGTCCTCGGAAAGACGACCGTTACCTATCAGGGTACGGAGATCGACCTGGGCAAACCGTTTGAACGGATCACCATGATCGACGCCCTGAAGAAATACAAAGGGATTGATTTCACGGAGATCAAAACGGATGAGGAAGCAAAGAAACTGGCTTCTTCCCTGCATGTGGAATATCTGGAACGGCATAAGAAAGGCGATATTTTAAATCTCCTGTTTGATGAATTCGTAGAGCAGAACCTTATCCAGCCGACCTTTGTCATGGACCACCCGATCGAGGTAAGCCCGCTGACCAAGAAGAAACCGGACGCTCCCGATTATGTGCAGCGGTTCGAACTGTATATCACGGGACGTGAAATGTGCAACGCCTATTCCGAGCTGAACGATCCGATCGATCAGAGGCAGCGGTTTGAGGCACAGGAGAAACTGAAACTTCTGGGCGATGAGGAAGCAAACTCCATTGACGAGGATTTCCTGAATGCCCTGATGATCGGCATGCCGCCGACCGGCGGAATAGGCTACGGCATTGACCGTCTGGTCATGCTTCTTACGGATTCCGCAGCCATCCGGGACGTTCTGCTTTTCCCGACCATGCGCAGCGCGGAATAAAGGAACCGGCTGCGGCGGTACGACAGACAGAAAACGGATTTACGAAGAGATGGTAAATTATACCGTCTCTTCTTTTTTACGGGCAGTCAGGCGGCCGGAAGATCATAACCGCGGCAGGCATGCTGAAATGCTCTGCCGTTTCGGAACGGATGCAGAAGAAATTCATCAATACGGAACAGGAGAAGAACAATGACGGATGAAGAATACAGCGAGGCGGCATCGTACTGGAAGAAACATGATGAAACAGAAGTGAAAATGGACCGGGATCAGCTTATGGCAGCGGCGGAAGCGTACATACAGGCAAACGATACCTGCGCGCTGGCGACGGGATACGGAAGTTTTATCCGCTGCACGCCGATCGAATACACATATCACGACGGTGCTTTCTGGCTGTTTACGGAAGGCGGGGAAAAGTTTGACGGCCTTCGTAACAATCCGAATGTCTGTCTTGCCGTTTTCGACAAATACGAAGGATTCGGAAAACTGAAAGGAATGCAGGTCACGGGAAAGGCAGTTCTTCCGGAACCTTTTTCGGATGAGTATGTCAGAGCCGCGGAATATAAGAAAATTCCTCCGGAAGCGTTGAAAAAGCTGCAGTATCCCATGCACCTGATCAAGATTGTTCCGGAAAAAATTGAATTTCTGAATTCCGATTTTAAAAAGCAGGGATTCGGCAGCAGGCAGAAAATCGAAAACATGAAACAGACGGAGTAAAATTTAAGACGGAACAGTCCGGCCACTGTTGCACTTTTGTTGCTGATGGTGTTTTATCCTGTTAACGGTAATGAATTTACCGGGAGCGGGAAGAAGCTGTGCGTCCGCTGCACCCGGGTCAAGGGGGGACGGGATCGTGGATATTTCCTATTTGCTGCAGCTTCAGAATTTCAGGGAGGCCACCGGGGGAATTTTCAACGGATTCTTTCAGTTTCTTACCGATATGGGATGGAGTGTCATTCCCTTTCTCATTGTGGCGCTCATTTATTGGAGCATGGATAAAAAAGCCGGTATCTATCTGATGGCCAACATGTCTGTTTCCGCATGGCTGAACGCAATCATAAAACTCAGCGCATGCATATACCGGCCATGGATCAGGAGCGCGGAGCTGAAACCGCTTGAATCCGCGCGCGCCACGGCAACGGGATATTCTTTTCCGAGCGGTCATATGGCAAATGCGACCGCATTGTACGGCGGCCTGGCGGTATGGGAAAGAAAGCACCGGGCGCTGAGAAACTGGCTGATCGCACTGGTTCTCCTGATCGGTTTTTCCAGGAATTATGTCGGCGTTCATACACCGCAGGACATAGTCGTTTCCTGTTTCATCGGAATTCTGCTTCTTTTCGGAACGGCAAAGCTGCTTTTCTGGGCGGACGGCGGAGAAAAACGTGATCTGATCTGCCTGATTGCCTGCTCCGTGTTATGTCTGGCAGCCGTTCTCTATTTTACATTTAAGCAGTACCCTTTAAACTACGTGGACGGGAAACTGCTGGTCGATCCGGCAAAGATGCGGCTTGACGGCTACAGCAACTGCGGGGTTTTTTTCGGATTTACGGCCGGATGGTTTCTGGAACGGCGTTATGTCCGTTTTTCCACGAAAGAGGGAAGAACGGTCAGGCTGGGACGATTTGTCCCCGGCGGAATTATCCTACTGTTCCTGTTTCAATGTCTCGGCTCAATTCTTGCACTGATCCTGCCTCCGGCGGTTGCCAGTGTTCTGAACAGGGTCATTCTGATGCTGTATATTACCTGGATTTATCCGGTGATTTTTACCGTAACGGAAAAACAGAGCGGCGGAAGGAAAAAGCAGTGAGCCGTTTTTCTGCGGCATGATCCGGAATGTTCCGTTAAAATAATCAGGCTGATGGCTGATAATTTGAGACTAAGTTCAAAAAGAGATGATATAATAAAATATCATCTCTTTTTGAACTTTTATTTTAATTTGTAATTTCTCCCAGAAAGGAAACCTGATTCCATGGAATTTACAAAAGAACAATTACAACGGCTGGTAGAGTTTATGCCGGAACCGACAATTGTTTATCTGCTTAAGGACGAGACATCAGCACCGGTTCCGTTCCTGTACAGCCGGGATGTACCTGCTTTTTCGGGCCTGACAGAGAAAGAATATCTCGATCTGTACCGGGACGATGCAAAGAGAGTCGTTTTGCCGCAGGATCTGCCGACATTGCAGAACATGCTGAAGAGGGTATTCCGGGAAAAGAGTACCGGCACATGCACTTACAGGACATATCACAGGACGATGGGAACCGTGTGGACACATGCCGCAATAAAATGGATCGGGCAGTTCGAAGGGAAGGAGGTCCTTCTCGGTTCCTTTACCGACGTGAGCAATCAGATCGCGGAAAATACACCCGGCGGTTTTTTCATCTATTCGGCGCTTGAAGACGACCAGTTTTTTTTTATCGGCGAAAATATGCTGAAAATGCTCGGCTATTCGCGGGAGGAATTCAAACAGAAATTCCGGAATCGCTTCCGGTTCATGGTGTATGAGGAAGACCGCGAAGCAACGCTGAAATCCATTTCCGATCAGATTGCGGCGAACGGTCATTACGACAAGGTCGATTACCGGATCGAGAAAAAGGACGGGAGCATTATCTGGGTTCATGACGAAGGCCATTACGTCATAGACAGGAATGAGCGTCCCTGGTTCTATGTAACGATCAACGACATGAGTGAGCTTGTCGAAGAAAAAAACAAACTCCTGAAAGAGAACATTAAACTGGGAGCGATCATCAATTCCATTCCTGTAGGGCTCTTTGTCTGTCGCATTGATCAGGACAGGATAGAACTGATCGATGCCAATGAAGTGGTCGGAAGAATTCTGGAAACCGGGACGGATCTGATGAAAAAGCGTCATAAAATTCTGTTTACGGAGCAGGTCCATCCGGACGATCTCACAGGTCTCTCCTTTACCATGCGGGAGATACGGCAGGAAGGCAGGCATAAGAGCGCACCGTTCCGCTATTTCGTGCAAAGCGGGACATGGAAATGGCTGCGGATGGAGGCAAAAACCATAGCCGCGCCCGATGGAACGCTGTTCATTTACAGTGTGCTGTCAGATCTGACAACGGAAAAGCAGGCGGAGGAAGAACTTGAACGTACACGCCGTGTCCAGCAGGAACAGTACCGGTCATCCCTGCAGGCACTGCTGTTTGCCAATCCGAAGTCCCTGTGCACCGTCAGGCTCAACCTCAGCCGCAATAAGTGCGAAGAATGGTACGGCACGTCGAAATATGTGATTCACACGATAAAGGCGGAAACGGCAGAGGGTGTGATCGACAATATTTCACGCATCATTGCAAGTGAGCAGGACCGTGAGAAATTTTTCAGGCATTTCAGGCGTACTGCGCTGCTTGACGCATATAAAAACGGTCGGAAAAGTGAGATCGTAAAATACCGCCGGACAGTGGAAAACGGTTCCTTCATCTGGGTCAAAACAGTCGTAAATATGGTTCAGGATCCCGATACGCAGGAAATTGAGGCGGTTCTCTTTTCGGAAGATATCGATGATCAGGTACTGAATGAAGAAATCATCCAGAAAAGTTCCGATACCGGTTATGACTATATAGCGACGCTTCATCTGCCGGACCTGATGTTTCAGTTCCGTTATCTCGGCAATCTGATTCCTCAGAAATTCAGGGATCAGTACAAGGAACTCCGGCAGATGAAGTCCTACGGGGAAATCGTGGATTATGCGGCAAAATCATGGGTCGCGGCCGACGAGAAGAAACATTTTATGAAAGAAGCGCAGATCGGCAGTATCATCACACATCTGGATAAGGACGGGAGCTATACGATCAATCTGAAATCGCGGAAACAGGATGGCTCCGAAGGATGGAAACAGCTTCGCCTTACCTGGCTTGACGAAACGAAGAACTGGATCCTGATTCAGCAGACGGACATTTCCGAAGCCGTGCATATGCAGCAGAAGGTACTTCTTAAACGGCTGAGCACGGAAAGGACTCTCCGCAATGAAGCGGAAAAGGCAAACGAGTCCAAATCCAATTTCATTTCAAACGTCAGCCATGACATGCGCACGCCATTGAATGCGATTCTGGGGTATGACCGTCTTGCCCTGGAAACCGATTCTGCCGGAGAAAAAGAGGAATACCTGGAAAAGATCGGCGCCGCCGGAGAAACGCTGCTCTCCCTGATCAACGATACGCTTGATCTGCAGAAAATCGAGAACGGCGTGACCACGCTCCATCTGGCGGCTGTTCCGTGCAGTGAAATCGTTAACGGCATCCTGACGGCGGTGAAGCCGCTGCTGGAGACCAAAAAAGTTCATCTCACCTTTGACAATTCAAAGGCGGCATGGGCGACAATCTGTGCCGACGCCACGCGGGTAGAGGAGATTTTTATCAACCTGATCAGCAATGCGATAAAATTCACGCCGGAAGGCGGAAATATCCTGCTGGCGGTTGAATGCGTGAGGGAAACGGAGAACGAAATCTGCGACAAGCTTATCGTAAAAGACAACGGCATCGGCATCTCCGAAGGATTTCTTCCGAAGATTTATGAACCGTTTACGCAGGAGCGTACGGAAAAGACGGCCGGGATAGGCGGATCCGGTCTCGGACTTTCAATCGTGAAAAGGCTTGTCGATCTGATGCAGGGCAGAATTGAGGTTAAAAGTAAACTTGGGGAAGGAACGGAGTTTAACGTGTATCTGAACTTCAGAAAAGCAGACGAAGCCGCCTGCTCTGACGGTGTCGAACAGGTTGAGGACCGCTCCGCACTGCAGGGAAAGACAATACTGCTGTGCGAAGACAACAGGATGAACCGTGAAATTGCAACGGCTATTCTGGAAAAGAAAGGAATGACCGTTATTCTGGCTGCCAACGGCAAAGAAGGCGTAAAGCGCTTTGCAGAATCATCCTCCGGTGAAATATCCGCGATTCTGATGGATATCCGCATGCCGGTCATGGACGGATATGAGGCTTCCAGGATCATCCGGTCATCCGTTCATCCCGATGCGAAGAAAGTACCGATCATTGCACTGTCTGCGGACGCCTATGCCGGAGATGTCCGGAAAACCAGGGAATACGGAATGAACGGCCATCTTTCCAAGCCTGTTGATCCGGAGCTTGTGTACAGTACTTTGTACCGATATATCTGCAAAGCTGACTGAAGTGTTCTGATCTGATGAACAGTAAGGCTGATAGAAGTACTTAAGCCTTATGAATGATATTGCAGCAGAGGGGGAGTGTCTGTTATGCGCCGACAGATTCTGCAACGATTGTTAACAGGTTTTCTGGCCGCTGTCTGTCTGTTTGCGTCTGCGGTACGGCCGGCGGAAGCTGCCACGGAAAGTCCGGCGAGAAGGACAGTGCGGGTCGGTCTTCCCGATACCGATATGGCCGCCATGTCCGGAGGCAGAAATACGACGGTCACATTCCAGAAAGAGTACCTGCAGGCCGTCGCGGAATACGCAAACTGGGATTTTGACTATGTTGAGACATCCTGGTCCGACTGTCTGGAAATGACCAGGTCGGGCGAGATCGATGTTCTGCTTGACGTTTCCAAAACAGAAGACCGCATACGGTACTTTGATTATTCCAATGAGTCCATGGGCACGGAAACGTGCTGCCTTGTGGCTAAAAGCGGAACCGATATGGCGTATGACGACTTTTCTTCGTTCAACGGGATGAAGGTCGGTTACGAAAACGGTAGCACGATGATCGATTCCCTGCGAAGATACGGGCAGAATACGGGCTTTTCCTTTGAAGAGAAGGCATACGAAAACAGCTCAGAACTGTACAGGGCTCTGGATGCCGGAGAAATCGATGCACTCATCCAGACAAACTATATCGACATCCCGGCGGGACATGCCGTGCTTGCAAGATGCGATCCGTCGCCCGTATATATTGTCACGAGCAAAAAAGATCCGGCGCTCAAACTGGAGCTTGACAGTGCGATGGCGCAACTGTTCAGCTATAATCCAAGCTTCAATGCGGATATCTATCGCAAATCATTCGAAAACAACTCGGCGCAGATCGAAAGCTTTACAAAGCAGGAAATTGCCTATCTGAGAACGAGACCGGTCGTGGTCGTGCCGTATGAAACAAACTGGGCGCCTTTTGAAATGTACAGAAACGGTAAGGTCTCCGGAATCACACCGGACATTCTGCGTGCCATCAGCCGGGACACCGGGATTGATTTCCGCTTTGTGCTGTCTTCCTCGACGCAGGCAATCTATAAGGAAATGAACGGCAGCTCCACCGATACCGTGATGGCCGTGAGCTACGATTATCTGTGGGCGAACAGCCATGATCTGTTTGTCACGCAGCCATATGTGAACGGTTCCGTCATGCAGGTGAAGAAAAATTCGGATATCACTCCGCGTACGGTTGCCGTGGTGACGGACGGTTATCTGGAAAACGAAATCCGCCATGAATATCCGAAACTTGACCCGGTCGGATATCAGACATTTGAAGAGTGCATGAATGCCGTAAAAAGCGGTGCGGCCGACTGTACGTTTCTGAACTATTACCAGGCAAACTTTTACCGTTCCATGAGTGCGTTCGGAAACTTCAGTTATCAGCCGGTTGAAACGATTACGCAGAGTATTGCGCTCGGCGTCACGAAAGAGTCGAATCCTATCCTTCTGGGGATCCTTTCAAAATCGCTGGAGCGGCTTTCGTCCGGCGAAGTACAGAGCATTCTCAGTGAAAACTCCGTACAGTCGGAACCTCTTTCACTGGATGTTCTGACGCACCGGTACCCTGTTCAGACGGCAGTCGCGGCGGGATTGTTCAGCGTTCTGCTCTGCTTCCTGATTGCTCTTATCCTCACTGCCCGTGCCCGGAAACGTAGGAATCTTGCGCTGGCAGAGGCAAAAAGAGGCGCGGAGGCGGCAAACCTGGCAAAGTCCGATTTTCTCTCCCGGATGAGCCATGATATCCGCACGCCGTTAAACGGCATCATCGGGATGACGCATCTTGCAAAAAGGCAGAAGAATCCGCCGAAAACGGAAGACTGTCTGAAAAAGATCGACACTTCCTCAAAGTTTCTGCTCGGTCTCGTCAATGAAGTTCTGGACATGTCCAAGGCGGAAAGCGGGAAGATGGAACTTCATCCCGAACCGTATTACATGGATGATTTCAAAAGCTATATCGATGCCGTGATCCGTCCTCTGTGCGAGGGGAAAAACCAGAAGCTGATTTTTGAAACGCATATTCTGGGGACAATCGTGCCGAAAATGGATATCCTCCGCACGAACCAGATTTATTTCAACCTTCTTTCCAATGCGGTCAAATTTACGCCGGAGGGCGGAGAAATCCGCGTCACGGTTAACGAAAGCATGCTTCCGGAAGGAAAGGTCCGCATTACGGCTTCAGTCCGGGACAATGGCGTAGGCATGAGCGAAGAATTCCAGAAAGTCCTGTTTGATCCGTTTTCACAGGAGCACCGCAGCGACAGTTCCGGGATGCGCGGTACCGGACTTGGTCTTGCAATCGTAAAAAAGATCATCGAAGCGATGAACGGAACCATTTCCGTGAAAAGCAAGGCGGGGGAAGGCACGGAGTTTGTTTTCACAATGGACTGCGAATATACAGCCGCAGAAAACGAAGGACACGGGACTGAGGCGGCGGAGCCTGGGAATTCCCCTGAGATGCTTCGCGGGAAACATGTTCTGCTCTGCGAGGATCATCCCCTGAACCAGGAGATTGCCGAAAAGCTTCTGGAGGAGAAGGGAATGATTGTCGATATTGCGGAAAACGGCGAAGCCGGCGTGAAGCACTTCGCCCGATCTTCGGTATTCTATTATGACGCAATCCTGATGGATATCCGTATGCCGGTCATGGACGGCTGCGAGGCAACGAGGGAAATCCGTGCACTCAGCCGCTCCGATGCCCGTAAAATACCGGTCATTGCAATGACGGCAGACGCGTTTTCGGAAGACACGAAAAGATTTTTCGATGCAGGCATGAATGATCATGTTGTAAAGCCGATTGACCCGAACGTACTGTACGGAGTTCTGTGCAGAGCGATCAGCGGGAAGAACACCGGTATTTCTTCGGAGAACAGCCGAAAAACTTCCTGAATGTCTTTGTAAAATAACTCGGGCTGTCAAAACCGCAGGAGCCGGCGGTTTCCGAAATGCTGTCCGCAGGATGAGAAATGAGAAGCTGTGCTCCTTTCATGATCCTGTACTTCAGCAGATACTGAACGGGGGAAAGCTGGATGGAACGCTTAAAGCAGCGAAGGCTTTCTCGCTGTCCTATATCCGCCGCGCCGGAAATTTCCTTCAGTGTGATGTCTTCCCGGTAATGGGCCTGGATAAAATCCAGCATTTTGCGGATACGCAGATCATCCTGATTCCGGATGGCCTTACTCCCGGATATGTTTGCCGCATACTTCCGGTAAAGCAGATAGCAGAACCGGGACAGCTTTTCGCGCACGTTGAATTCGAAACCGGGAGCATCCGTTTCCATGCAGCGGAAAGCATCCGTAAAGCTCTGAACCATTTCCCCGTCCGTTTTCCTTTTAAGCCGGTAAGAACGGAAGACACCGCAGGAGATTAGCGGAGACAGATATTTTACTGCGTAAACGGAATCCGCATTTCCGGTGACGAGAAGAGGATTGAAGACAACGGAATGGAGCCGGCATTTCGGTTCTGCCTTTGCGCTGTGCAGGATCCCGCAGTTGACGACAAGGCAGTCGCCGGCGGAAAGATCAAAGGATTCCGACGGGATCCGAACACGAAGCTTCCCGGATTTCACATACAGGATTTCCAGATCGTCGTGCCAGTGCCACGGGATGTCTTCTCCACGGCAGTCAAGATCTTCCAGATAACCGGCGCACGGAAATTCCAGCGTGCCGTGCGATTTCATTTCCCGCTGGGAAGCATCCAGATTCAGTCCGCATTTTTCAAGGCCCATGAATTCCTCCTGCTTTTCTTAACCGGCATCCCGGATATCCGGAATGTCGGTTTTGTTATAGTATAGGTCCGAATCGAAATTGAATCAACTTCCGGAAAGCGCTATCCTTCCGTTAAGGAAAATACGAAAAGGAGAAAATCAATGGTTCAGCTTTTACTGGCGATCATCTATCTTGCTTTCATAAGCCTGGGGCTTCCGGATTCGCTGCTCGGTTCGGCATGGCCTTCCATGTACGGCGGATTCGGCGTCCCTGTTTCCTATGCGGGAATTGTTTCCATGATCATTGCGGCGGGGACCATTCTGTCCAGTCTTTTCAGCGACCGCCTGACCAGGAAACTGGGAGCGGGGAAGGTCACGGCAATAAGCGTCGGCATGACGGCGCTGGCACTGTTCGGATTTTCCGTAAGCCGTACTTTCCTTCCGGTGTGTTTCTGGGCCGTTCCCTACGGGCTCGGCGCAGGCAGCGTGGATGCCGCCCTGAACAACTATGTGGCGCTTCATTACAAAAGCCGGCACATGAGCTGGCTTCACTGCATGTGGGGCGTGGGCGCATCTCTCGGGCCTGCCGTCATGAGTTATGCCATTGCCGGCGGACAGGGGTGGAATGCGGGCTACCGTTATGTTGCCTTTCTGCAGATTGTCCTTACCGCCGTTCTTGTCCTGAGCCTTCCGCTCTGGAAAGAGAACGGCACGCCGGAATCCGGAAAGGATCCCGGAAAACCCGGGAAAGCCCTTTCGCTCCGGGAAGTCGTCCGTATCCCGGGAGCAAAGGAGATCATGCTTACCTTTTTCTGCTACTGCGCGATCGAGCAGACGGCGGGGCTCTGGGGGAGCAGCTACCTGGTGCTTCATTCCGGCGTATCGGCTCCGGAAGCCGCTTCTCTGGCCAGTTTGTTTTTCATCGGCATTACGGCGGGACGCGCCGCGAGCGGATTTCTGACCATGGCGCTGGACGACGCGAAAATGGTACGGCTGGGAGAGATCATTGCTTTTTCCGGTCTGTGCCTTATGTTCTTTGCACCGGGGAAAGATCTTGTAAAAGGCGGTCTCATCCTGATCGGCTTAGGATGCGCGCCGGTCTATCCGTGCCTGATCCATGCGACGCCGGAACGGTTCGGCGCCGGAAGATCGCAGGCGGTCATAGGGGTCCAGATGGCAAGCGCCTATGTGGGGACCTGTCTGATGCCGCCGCTTTTCGGCCTGATCGCGCAGCACCTGAATATTGCCATGTTTCCGGCGTATCTGCTTCTTTTCCTGATCCTGCTGGGCATCATGCATGAAAGAATGATCGCGAAAACACGGGAAAATTGTCCGGAAAGACAAAAAATGAATTTGAAAGAGACGGTATAGTATGCTATCATCTCTTTTTATACAGCCTGAAATATAAGAATATAAACCGGCTGCGGGAAGAGGTTTCTGGCATGTTTGAAGTCATGAATGCCGACGATGCGGTTTCGCTTATAAAAGACGGCGACTGCATCTGCGTCAATTCCTTTGTCGGAATTGAAAATCCCGTGGAACTCCACGAGGCGATTTACCGGCGTTACCGCGACAACGGTTCTCCGAAAAATCTGACGGTCGTTTCCAGTGCGGGTTTCGGCGTCTGGGACAAGGACCGCGCGGCGGAAAAATATATCAGGGAAGGTGCCGTAAGCTGTCTGATCTGCGGGCATTTCGGCGCCATGCCCAGTACAAAGAAACTGGTGCTGGAAGACAGGTTCGAAGCGTACAACCTGCCTCTCGGCTGCATTTCCCATGCAATCCGCGCGCAGGCGAGCGGAATTCCCGGTGCCGTTTCCAGGGTAGGCCTGGATATTTTCGTGGACCCGAGAAGAGAGGGACCCGGGATCAACGGGATTTCAAAATCAAAGGATATCGTGAAGGTCGTCGAACTTGACGGCGAGGAAATGCTCTATTACAAGCTGCCGAAGATCAACGTGGCCCTGATCAAGGGAACGGCAGCGGACTACAAGGGGAATATTTCCTTCGACGACATGTTCATGTCGGGGGACGCGCTTTCCATCTGTCAGGCAGTCAGGGCAAATCACGGCAAGGTGATCGTCCAGGTGGACCGTCTGGTGGATACGCCGTCCAGACCCAGAAATACCATTATTCCCGGCTGTCTCGTGGATGCGATCGTCGTGGTGGAACCGGAGGAAAGACCGGTGGCGTTCCGTGCCCTGACGGGAAGTTTTGAAATTCCCTATACGGAATGGCAGGGCTGGCATGAAATGATCGATGCCTTAAGCTCCATCCGACCCGCCGCAAATCCTTCCTACGACATTATAGGAAGGCGGGCTTCCCGGGAACTGAAGGAAGGAGACATCGTAAACATAGGCATCGGGATTCCGGAAACGGTCTGCAAATTCGCAAGAAAGAGCGGAATGCTGGGGCATATCACCATGACCGTGGAATCCGGCGGCATCGGAGGCTTTCCCGCATCCGGGATCGTGTTCGGCGCCATGATCGGCGCGGCATCGGTCTACGATATGGCAAACCAGTTTGACTTATATGACAACGGCGGCCTGGACATCTGCTTTATGGGCGCGCTGGAAGTGGACCGGCACGGCAACGTGAATGCACACCGTACCAGGGATAACTTTGCGGGGATCGGGGGCTTTGCCAACATCACAGCGAAGACGCCGACCGTCGTATTCTGCCTGACCTTCAATACGAGCGGGCTGGAGGTCGTCCATAAGCAGAATAACGTGGAAGTCGTGCAGAACGGCACCATACCGAAATTTGTGCCCGAAGCGCAGAGCATCAGCTTTTCCGCAAAGAGAGCCATTGAAAACGGTCAGAAGGTTCTCTACATCACAGAGCGGTGCGTTTTTGAACTGACGGAAAAGGGGCTGAAGCTTACGGAAGTTTATCCGGGCATTGACCGGAAAAAGGATATTCTGGATCTGCTTCCGTTCAAAATCATTGAATAACCGGAATCTGTGCTGTACTGTTCCATCTTTTTCCGTCTGACTTTACGGTCCTGATGCAAGGCACAGGGTCGTTCCGTATTTCTGATAAAAAGGTACGGAATAAAACGTAAAAATAATAATATTGTAAGGTCCGGGAGCTCTTCCCGGACCTTTTCTATGGAATGGCTTTGTGTTATACTTACAAAGTATGCAAACCGATTTGCAATCTGTTCCGGAGGATGCCGGGGAATGCTGAATGAAGATAAGATCAGGCTGATGAACGATATAGCGGTCTTTGAAAAAAAAGAAGGAAAATCCGCACGGCCGGCCGAAAGATATTTTAAAAATGACTTCATCGCAAAGCACATGATGCAGTCTTTTTTCGCATTCACATTCTGTTATCTTCTGGTCATGATCATTGCCGTTTTATACAACATGGAACAGATCGTCAGCACGGTGAATGTCACGGATGTGGTGGGGATGGCAAAAAAGACGATCGTTTTCTATCTGACCGGTCTTTTCCTTTTCGAACTGATCACATGGACCGTATACAGAAGAAAATATGACGAAGCCGTGCGGGTCCGCAAAGTCCGTATTGAAAAACTGAACCGTCTGAAGAAACGCTACGAGTTTCAGGAGAAGGCAAAAGAACTGATGAAGGAGGGCGGACGGAATGCTTAATCTGCTCGTTCTCAGAAGCAAACTGAAATCTTTTTACGGGAAGTACAATGTGTTCATTGTCCCGGCGGTTAAGTTTGCGTTCGTGCTGTGTGCGCTTCTCCTCCTGAACAAAAACATCGGCTACATGAAAATGCTGAAGAATCCGTTTGTTCCGGTCATCCTTTCGCTGATCTGCAGCGTCATGCCGTTCGGCGGGATCTGCTGGATCATCAGCGGGTTCATGCTGATGCATATTTATGCCGTTTCTTCCGAGATGACGCTGGTCATGGTGATCTTTCTGATGATCACGGCACTCCTGTACTACGGATTTCAGCCGGGAGACAGCTGGATCCTCATCCTGACGCCCATGATGTTTGCCTTTAAGATACCGTATGTTGTTCCGGTACTTGTCGGGCTTTCCTGCGGCATGGTTTCCGTTGTGCCGGTGGGATGCGGGATCGTTCTTTACTACATGCTTTCCTACGTAAAGAAGAATGCGGGGCTTCTTACCAATGACGCGGCCATGGACATCACACAGAAATACATGCAGATGATAAACGGGATCGTGTCCAACAAAACGATGCTGCTTCTTATTGTCGCATTTGCCGTAACGATCATTGTCGTGTTCCTGATCAGGAATCTGTCCCTGGATTATTCGTGGATCATAGCCGTGATCACAGGACTGGTGGCGCTTCTCGTAACGGTCCTGGCGGGAGATTTCCTGTTCGGGATATCCGTTGCCGTATCGCCGCTGCTTACCGGGATCCTGATCGCCGCGGCGGTCGCCGTTGTCTACATCTTCATGGTGTTCAACGTGGACTATACGCGGACGGAATACACGCAGTTTGAGGACGACGACTATTATTATTACGTAAAGGCAGTACCGAAGATCACCGTATCCGTTCCGGAACGCCGCGTACAGCGCATGAACCGGCAGAAACATACGGAAAACGAAGGAAAGGAACAGTAAGATGCAGCCAGTGCTCAGCAGTATTCTGTCGTGGTTTTCCATGATGCCCCGTTTTACCGTGACGGGGATGATTGAGATCGCGATTATTGCATGGCTGGTTTATCAGATCCTCTCCTGGATCCAGAACACCAGGGCATGGGCTCTTCTGCGCGGGCTGGTCTTTATTTTCGCTTTTGTTCTGTTTGCGGTCATCTTTCATCTGAACACCATTCTCTGGATCATCAGCAAGATTGCCATGGTGGCGGTTACGGCGCTGATCATCATATTCCAGCCGGAACTCAGAAGAGCTCTGGAACAGCTGGGCAGCCGGAATTTCCTTACGGCGCTTTTTACGCCGAATCCCAAAGAGGATCCGACCGGCTTTACGGAGCATACGGTCAACGAACTGGTCAGGGCTTCCTTTGAACTGGCAAAGGCCAGAACGGGCGCCCTCATGGTGATCGAGCATACCAGCACGCTCAAGGATATCGAGCGCACGGGCATTGATATCGACGGCATCGTATCCAGCCAGCTTCTGATCAATATTTTCGAACATAACACGCCGCTTCATGACGGTGCGGTGGTCATACGCGGAAATACCATAGTGGCAGCGACATGCTATCTGCCGCTTTCGGACAATATGCAGATCAGCAAAAATCTCGGAACCAGACACAGGGCAGCCATCGGCATCAGCGAATCCACGGATTCCCTGACGATCGTCGTTTCGGAAGAAACGGGAGACGTATCCGTTGCGCGGAACGGTAACCTCAGGGTCGTTTCGGATGCGGATGAGCTTAGGAGGATACTGAACAGTCTTTCTTCGGATGCGGGCGCAAGGAAACATTTCCAGTTCTGGAGGGCAAAAGCAAAGAATGAGAAATAGACTGATAAAAAATCCGGGCCTGAAGCTTCTTTCCATAGTTCTGGCGTTTTTCATCTGGCTTGCCGTCGTGAACATTTCCAATCCGGAAGTGACGCGGAGCAAGACGGTGGAACTTGAGATCCAGAATGCCAATATCCTTACGAACGCAAGCAAATCCTTTACGCTTTCCAACAGCGGAACGGTAACGGTAAGCTACGAGGTCCGTACGACGGACGAATCCAGGATAAAGGCAAGCGATTTCAAGGCAACGGTGGACATGGAGGATCTGTACGACGTGACCGGTTCCGTGCCGGTAAATGTTGAGGTCGTGAGCAACAAGGACCTGATCATCGGCACGCCCTACGCCCGGCCCGGCGTCATTCAGGTCACGACGGAGGACATCCAGAAAAAGAAATTCACGCTTTCAACCAATGCGACGGGAACGCCGACGGACGGTTATTCCGTCGGAAGCATTGACGTGGATCCCCCTGCCGTAACGGTGAGCGGACCCGTTTCCGAAGTGGGACGGATCAGTTCGGTCGGGATCGAGGTCAACGTGGACGGGGAATCCAGGAATCTGTCCGGATCGATCAGCCCCGTGTTTTACGATGCAAACGGGAACCGGATCAACCGGAAGAGCGATAAGGTAACCGTGGATCCGGAGCAGGTTGCCTATAATGTCACGATGCTCAGAGGAAAAAGCCTGAGTCTGAACTTTAACGTATCCGGCAGCGTGGCGGACGGATACCGCTATACTGGTGCGGAATGCAACGTCAAATCGGTTTCCGTCGTAGGGCAGAAGGAAGTCCTGGATTCGGTCAGTACCGTGGATATCCCGGAATCCGTTCTGAGTGTCCAGGGAGCCACGGGAGACCGTCAGGTTAAGGTAAACGTGTCCGATTATCTGCCGTCCGGCGTGTCCATCAGCGGTAACTCGGAAATCGTGGTCACGCTGAAAGTGGAAGCGCTTCAGGATAAGGAATTCACACTGACCCTGGATGATATCACGCAGGTGGGGCAGACATCCGGATATGCCTATATGCTGGATCCGGAAAGCATTACGGTGGATGTGACGGGACTTACGGAAGATCTGGGACTGATCAAGCCTTCGGATCTGAAGGCGGAAGTGGACTTTACGCATATGTCCAAGGGAACCGTTCATGATGGAACACTTACCTTTGATCCGCCCAAGGGTTATGCGATCAAGTCCTATACGCCTTTTAAGATCGTTGTATATGATGCGAACGGGGAAAAGCCCGCAACGGGCGGGCCGGGCATGACGGTAACGGATGAAAGCGCTGCGGAATCTTCTTCGGAAACTTCTTCGGGTAGCGCAGGGACGCCGGCTGTTTCCGGAGAATCCAAGTCCCCGGCAAATCCTAATCCTACGGAATCCGTTCCGGAAACCTTAAAATCAACCGTGGGAGCCACCAAAACGGAAAGCTCTGCCGGAGAAACGGTTAAGAGTCAATAGCAGGAGAATAAAAAAATGGTCAGTCAGAAAGTTAAGGTAAACAATCCCAGCGGTCTCCATCTCAGACCGGCAGGGAATCTCTGCAAGGAAGCTCTTAAGTACAAATCCAGGATAGATCTGGTTTTTAAAAATTCGGAGGCAAATGCAAAAAGTGTTCTCAGTGTTCTCGGGGCATGTGTGAAAAGCGGAGACGAGATCGAATTCCGCTGCACCGGTGCGGATGAGAAAGAGGCGCTGAAAGCCGTCGTAAGCCTGACGGAAAACGGCTTCGGCGAAATCTAGAAAATTCCGTTTCGGAGGACAAATGCTTTATTTCCTGGCTGCTACCGTATTGAGTTATTTTCTGTCCCGGATATCGCAGAACGCTTTATCCGGGATTGTTCTTGTTTCTGCGGCTGTCGTGCTGTTCTTAAAGGACAGGAAGGAAACGGGAAAACGCTTTCCTCTGGCCGGACTGTTCTCCTTAAGTTTTGTCGGCGGCGAAGGGATAGCCTGTTTCAAGCTGTCTTCGCTGGAAACGGCGTGGGAACCGGAAACATGGCTGTGCTTTTTTGCGGCTGTCTTTTTCTTCCGGCTGTTTTACAGGCTCACATTTTCCCGGAACGGAGTTTCTTTAAGAGAGCCGCAGAAAAACGGTTTCTGTCTTTCCGGTGAAAAACAGATCAGAGAGGACAGGCTGTTTATTTCCGTTATCGGCATTACGGTTCTTTCCGCCGTTTCCTTCTGCATAGAAGCGGCCATTCTGGGATATGTGCCGCTTTTAATCCGCGGCGTGCCGCATGCCTATTCCGCCTTTCACGTTCACGGGCTTCATTACTTCACGGTGTCCTGTGTCCTGGTACCGGCACTGGCCGTGATCTGGAATGAAACTTCAGGCAGAAGGGACGGTATCCGGAAAAAGGCAGTGCATTTCTCTGCGGCCGTATCCCTCCTGATCCCCATCCTGTGCGTTTCCCGTTTTCAGCTCATCTTCACTGTTGCCGTGGCCGGCTTTACCTTCCTTACCGTAAAGAAAGACGGTGCGCCGAAACATCTCGGGATCATCGCCGTCTGCTGCATCATTCCGCTCTATGTTCTCCTGACGGTTGCCAGGAGTCACAGCGTTTCCTATCTGAACGGCATTTTTGAAATGAAGGCGGATCTTCCGATCTTCATCAGTCAGCCGTATATCTATATTGCAAACAACTACGATAATTTCAACTGTCTTGTCAGGGACCTGACGTCGCACACGTTCGGCCTGAGGATGCTGTATCCTCTGTGGGCATTTACCGGCATGAAGTTTCTGCATCCGTCTCTCGTGAATTTTCCTCTGTATGTGACAAAAAAAGAGCTGACGACCGTTACGCTTTTCTATGATGCGTGGTATGATTTCGGTATGGCCGGCGTGATCCTTTTTTCCGCGCTGCTGGGATTTGTTTCCCGGAAGCTGGAAGAGAAGACCGGCGGGCCGCATGATCCCATTATGAATGTGATGTACGCACAGATGGCAGTTTATTCTGCGCTGGCGTTTTTCACCACATGGTTTTCCAATCCGGCCACGTGGTTCTATTTTGCGGAAACGCTGGCCGTATATCTGTTCTGCAGGTCCCGGGGAAAGAAACCGGAGAAACGAGGAAAAAAACAATGATATCAAAAAAGATGCAGCCGTTAGTCAGTAACAATTCCGCCATTCGCGCCATGTTTGAAGAAGGAAACCGCCTGGCAGGGATTTACGGGAAGGAAAACGTATTTGATTTCAGTCTCGGCAATCCGAATGTCCCCGCGCCGGAAGGCGTGAAAAAGGCAATTCTGGATGTTCTCTCTTCGGAGGATTCCGTCCAGATCCACGGATATATGAGCAATGCAGGTTTTCAGGATGTCCGTGAAGCGATCGCAGGGTCTCTCAACAGACGTTTCGGCACGGATTTCAAGGCCGGAAACCTGATCATGACGGTAGGTGCAGCCAGCGCGCTGAACATTCTCCTAAAGACTATTCTGGATCCCGGAGACGAAGTGGTGACCTTTGCTCCCTACTTCGTGGAGTACGGAAATTATGTGAGAAACTATGACGGAAATCTTATCGTTGTCCCGGCGGATACGGAAAGCTTTGAGCCGGATATCGCGGGACTGGAAAAAGCCCTGAGCCCGAAGACAAAAGCGGTAATCATCAATACGCCGAACAACCCGACAGGCGTTGTCTATTCGGAAGAGACGCTCCGGAAAATGCAGGACGTCCTGGAAAAGAAGGAGAAGGAATTCGGAACCGTGATTCTTGTCATTTCGGATGAGCCTTACCGCGAGCTTGCCTATGACGGCGTTAAAGTTCCGTGGGTCACGAAAATATTCCCGCATTCCGCTGTAGCCTATTCCTATTCCAAATCGCTTTCTCTTCCCGGCGAACGTATCGGCTGGCTTTTAATCCCCGACTCCGTTCCGGAAGCACAAGAAGTGATCTCCGCGGCGACGATCGCAAACCGCGTGACGGGAAGCGTGAACGCACCTTCCCTGATCCAGAGAGTCATACTCCGCTGCGTGGATGAAAAGACGGATATCGGAGCATATGACAGGAACCGGGAGCTTCTGTACGGAAGTCTCAAGAAAATGGGATTCGAATGCATTAAGCCGCAGGGGGCTTTCTATCTGTTCGTAAAGGCACCTGCTGTTAAAGGATGCGATGACAGAAAGGAAAACGAAGCCCGTTTTGTGGATGCCTGCAAGAAAAAGAATGTCCTTGTGGTTCCGGGAAGCTCCTTTGCGTGCCCCGGATATGTGAGGATTGCCTACTGCGTATCTTTCGACCGGATTGAAAGATCCCTTCCCGCATTCCGGAAAGTGGCGGAAGAATACGGGCTTGATCCGAAGGAGTAACGATGAACGAATGGGAAAAAAACTTCAGGAGCGTAACTCCCTATACGCCCGGCGAACAGCCGCAGCGAAGAGACATCATCAAACTGAATACGAATGAGAATCCGTATCCGCCCGCACCGGGAGTTCTTGCTCTTCTGAAAAACCTGGACGGGAATCTGTTCCGGAAATATCCGGATCCGGATGCCTCCGTTCTGGTGTCTGCGATCGCGGAATTTTACGGCGTAAGGGAAAATCAGATCTTCTGCGGCGTGGGAAGCGATGACGTTCTGGGAATGTCTTTTCTGACTTTCTTTAACGGCAGCAGTCCGGTTCTTTTTCCGGATATCACCTATTCGTTTTATGATGTCTGGGCCGGCCTGTTCGGGATCCCGTTTGAAACGCCGGCACTGGACTCCGGATTTCATATCCGGAAGGAAGATTATTTCCGGGAAAACGGCGGGATCGTGATCGCCAATCCGAATGCGCCCACGGGAGTGGCAATGCCTCTTTCCGATATCAGGGAGATTGCGGAGAAGAATCGGGAATCGGTCATCATCATTGACGAAGCGTATGTGGATTTCGGAGGCGAAACGGCGCTGCCTCTTGTTTCGGAATTTAAAAACCTTCTGGTCGTCAGGACCTTTTCCAAATCACGTTCCATGGCCGGCATGCGGATCGGGTTCGCAATCGGGGACGAGAACCTGATCGATGCCCTGAAAAGAGTCAAGTATTCCTATAACTCCTACACGCTGAACATGCCTTCCATCCTGCTGGGTGCGGAGTCGGTAAAAGACCGGAAATATTTTGAAGAGACGGTCGGAAAAATCGTAAAGACAAGGGAGCGCGTAAAGAAAGAACTCCGTGAAATGGGATTTGTATTCGGGGATTCCATGACGAATTTCCTTTTTGTGAAAAAGCCGGGAACGGACGCAGGGAAACTTTTCTCTGCTCTGAAAGAAGCGGGAATTTACGTCCGCTATTTTGACAAGCCTGTCCTCCGTGACTATTTACGGATCACGGTCGGGACGGATGAGGAGATGAACCGTCTGCTGGATTTTTTCCGTCATGCTTTTTCACACGGTGTCTGACGGCAGAAAAGACGATCAGGAAGACGACAGGAAGCAGGGCAATAACGGGAGAACAGGCTGCGATGCCGACTGCGGTATCTTCCAGGAAAATCCGAAGGCCCGAAAGAGTCTGCAAAAAACCGTTTGCCATTCTGGTAAGGAATCCGGGCTTTGTGTCCGGATCCTTTTTTCGTAAAGATCCCGGATTTATGGGAGCGGGGCGGATCTGTTTCGAAAGATTTTATGAAGATTCCGTTTCCGGCGTCCGTTGACAGACCGGGCGGAAATTGTTATGATAACGAAAGGCAAAGGGGCCCTTTTTCAGGGGCCCCTTTATAAATATAAGGAGGGAGCTCTGCGAAGCAGAGCGACCGGGAATCCTCAAGCGGAGCGCAAGAGGACAGGAGGAATCTGTCATGACCAGGGAAGAAATATTTAAAATCGTGGAAGAGGAAGATGTGGAGTTTATCAGACTGCAGTTTACCGATCTTTTCGGAATGATGAAAAACATTGCCATCACGGAAAGCCAGCTGGAGCGCGCCCTTGAAAACCGCTGCATGTTCGACGGTTCCGCGATCGAGGGATTTGTGCGGGTCGAGGAATCCGATATGTATCTGCATCCGGATCTGGATACGTTCGAGATCCTTCCGTGGAGGCCGCAGCAGGGTAAGGTGGCAAGATTCATCTGTGATGTCTACCGGCCGGACGGCACGATCTTTGAAGGGGACCCGCGCCATGTTCTCCGCAGGGAAGTGAAAAAGGCGGAGGAGATGGGCTATACGCTCATGGTCGGAACGGAATGTGAATTTTTCCTGTTCCATACAGACGAAAACGGACAGCCGACCACATTCACGCACGAACGTGCGGGCTATTTTGACGTGGCACCGCTGGATCTTGCGGAGAACGTGCGCCGCGACCTGGTCCTTAACCTGGAAGACATGGGATACGAGATTGAGGCAAGCCATCACGAGATCGCACCGGCACAGCATGAGATCGATTTCAAATATGCGGATGCCCTGTCTGCCGCAGACGAGATCATGACATTCAAGATGGCGGCCAAGACGATCGCAAAACGACACGGGCTGCATGCGACGTTCATGCCGAAACCTCTGGGCGGGGAAAACGGCTCCGGCATGCATATCAATATGTCGCTGGGAGACGGCAAGGGAAAGAATCTTTTTGAAGATGCCGCGGATCCGAACGGCCTTTCCGAGATTGCCTATCAGTTCATGTCGGGAATCCTGAAACACATCAGGGAGATCGCCATTTTAACGAACCCGCTTGTGAATTCCTACAAGAGACTGGTTCCGGGTTTTGATGCCCCGGTCTATATCGCGTGGAGTTCCAATTTCAACAGAAGTCCGCTGATCCGTATCCCTTCCCAGGGAGGAGAGGATACGAGAATTGAACTCCGCTGTCCGGATTCTGCGGCAAATCCGTATTTTGCACTGGCAGCCTGTCTGGCGGCCGGCCTCGACGGCATCAAAAATCATATGACGCCGCCGAAGAGCGTAAATGAAAATATGTTTCTTGAAACACCGGAAGAAATGAAAAAACGCGGCGTGGAGCTGCTTCCGAGAACGCTCGGTGAAGCGATCGGTTATTTTGAAAACAGTGAATTTGTACGCGGCGTCATGGGTGATCATGCCTTCAGCAAATATCTGGAAGCCAAAAAAGAAGAGTGGCGCAGGTTCAGCTCTTCCGTGACCGACTGGGAAATTTCAGAATATCTCCATAAATTCTAAAGGCAGGGGCTTATGACGTGCGCGCTAGGCAAAAGCAGGACAGGCGGCGCCGGTGATGTCATAGTAGCATTTCCGAAAGAAGCGGATGCCCGTACAATTAAAAACATCCTTGTGAAAAGCGGCTTTTCCGTAATGGGAACGGCAGCCACGGGTTCGGATGCCCTGAGCCAGGCGGAGGATTTAAACGGCGGGATCCTGATCAGTGCCTATCAGTTTGAAGATATGGTATACTCAGAGCTGAGGGAAGACCTGGGTCCGGAATTTTCCATGCTTCTGATCTGCAATCCCTCCCGTCTGGCGGAACCGCCGGCGGAGAACGTGATCTTTCTTCCGCTTCCGCTTAGAGTAAACGACCTTGTGCATACCGTGGATATGATGAGCACGGATATCCTTGAGAGAAGAAGGAAACGAAAGAGCCGTCCCCCTGTCCGGAGTGCCGCGGATATGGAAACGATCAGCAGGGCAAAAACGCTTCTCATGGAACGGAACGGCATGTCGGAGGAAGAAGCCCACAGATATCTGCAGAAATGCAGCATGGAAAACGGGTGCAACCTGACGGAGACTGCCCAGATGGTCATCAGCCTGAATTCTTAAAGAGCGCGAAGGGGAGCTGTCTATCATGAAATTCACGAAAATGCAGGGTACCGGAAACGACTATGTCTATGTGAACTGCTTTGAGGAAACGGTAAACGATCCGGCAAAAGTTTCCCGGATCATAAGCGACAGGCATTTCGGGATAGGTTCGGACGGACTCATTCTGATCTGTCCTTCCGGAACATGCGACGTACGCATGCGCATGTTCAATGCGGACGGTTCCGAAGGAAGCATGTGCGGCAACGGAGCAAGATGCATTGCAAAGTATGTCTACGATCACGGGATCTGCCGTAAGGACAGGATCTCTCTGGAAACAAAAGCCGGTGTCCGGGAGCTGAAGGTCACTGCGGAAAACGGGATCTGCAAAGGCGTCACGGTCTGCATGGGTGTGCCGAAGCTGACCGGAGAGGTTCCGGAAAAAATTGAAGTCGGCGGCATCGAAACGGAATTTATAGGGGTCGACATAGGAAATCCGCATGCGGTTTATTACATGGAATCCGAAGAGGAACTGAAGAATGCCGACCTGATGCGGTCGGGTCCTTTATATGAACACCATAAAAGATTCCCCGGCGGCGTCAATTCGGAATTCCTGTTTGTGAAAGACAGGAAGAACATATTCATGAGAGTGTGGGAACGCGGCAGCGGAGAAACCCTGGCCTGCGGGACCGGAGCTTCGGCAGCGGCTTTTGCTTCCATGATTTCCGGAAGGTGCGACAGTGAGGTGACCATTCATCTTCTCGGCGGGGATCTTGTCATTTCGAGAGAAGAAAAAGAAAACGGACGGGTCTTTCTGACCGGTCCCGCCGAAGAAGTTTTCACGGGAGAAATCATTCTGCCGGAAGAATAAAAATAAAAGACAGGAGAAAAACCGATGATCAAAGTCAATGACAACTATCTGAAACTCCCGGGAAGCTATCTGTTTTCCGAATGTGCGCGGAAGATGAAGGAATATGCCGCAGCACATCCCGATGCGGATATTATCCGCCTGGGGATCGGGGATGTGACGCTTCCCCTGGCACCTGCCGTGATCAGGGCACTTGAAAAAGCCGTGGAGGAGCAGGCCCATGCGGAGACATTCCGGGGATATGCGCCGGATCTCGGGTATTCTTTTCTTCGGGATACGATCGCTGAAAAGGTATACGGGAAACTCGGGTGTGCGATAGCACCGGATGAAATATTTGTTTCCGACGGAGCCAAATCCGACTGTGGAAACATTCAGGAACTGTTTTCGGAAGACGCAAGGATTGCGGTATGCGATCCCGTCTACCCGGTCTATGTGGATTCCAATGTCATGGCAGGGCGCTGCGGCACCTATGATCCGGAAACCGGAAAATGGAGCCGCGTGATCTATATGCCCAGCGTGGCTGAAAATAATTTTTCCCCGTCTCTTCCGGAAGAAGTGCCGGATCTGATCTATCTCTGCATACCGAACAACCCTACAGGGACTTCGCTTACCAGGGATCAGCTTAAAGTCTGGGTCGATTACGCCGTTAAAAATAACTCGGTTATCCTTTACGATGCTGCCTATGAAGCCTATATTTCCGAAGAGGACGTGCCGCATTCCATCTTTGAGATCGAGGGGGCGGATGCCTGTGCCATAGAGTTCCGTTCCTTCTCCAAGAATGCCGGTTTTACCGGACTCAGGCTCGGATACACCGTAATTCCGAAAAGACTCCGGTTCAACGGGGCTTCGCTTCATGACATGTGGGCCAGAAGACACGGAACCAAATTCAACGGGGCGCCTTACATTGTGCAGCGCGCCGGAGAAGCGGTCTATTCGGAGGAAGGGCAGAAGGAAACCATGGAACAGGTGAATTATTACAAACGGAATGCCGCACTGATCCGTGACGGATTACTTCGTGCCGGGTTCAAGGCTTTCGGCGGCGTGAATTCACCTTATGTCTGGATGAAAGTTCCGGAGGGAATGACAAGCTGGGAATTCTTTGATCTTCTTCTGGATAAGGCGCATGTGGTCGGGACGCCGGGTTCCGGATTCGGGCCCAGCGGCGAAGGGTATTTCAGGCTGACGGGATTCGGCTCCTATGAAAAAACAAAAGAAGCCCTGGAGCGTATCTCAAAAACAATCAATGTGTGATATGATATTTAAAGGGATGTGTATCTGACAGGTCAGGTTCGGATGCAAAAAGGAGGGAGCATTTATGGCTGAACATTATGTGATCTCCATTGGCAGGCAGTTCGGATGCGGAGGCCGTGAAATCGGAAGGATCCTTTCGGAGAAGCTCAAGATCGGCTTCTATGACAAGGCAATCCTGAAAATGACAGCGGATGAAAGCGGGATCAGCGAAAGCTATTTTCATCTGGCAGACGAAAGAGCAGGCGGAAGCATTCTGACAAAGGTCGTGCGGGGAATGACGGGAAGGGACAGAAAAGGACCTTCCTTCAGCGCGGATGAACTGCTGAAACCCGATAACCTGTTCCGGTTCCAGTCGGAGGTGATCCGTAAACTTGCTACGGAGGAATCCTTTGTGATCATGGGACGCTGCGCAGACATGGTGCTGAAGGATTATGAAAGACTGGTACGAGTCTATCTCTTTGCAGATCTGGATTACCGGGCGGAGCATGTGCGCCGGGAAAAACTGTTCCCGGAAGGGGAAGAAAAAAAGAACGTGCGCCGCATGGACAGGGAGCGCAGTGATTATTACCGCTATTACACTGGACACGACTGGGGAAACATGGAACGCTATGACCTGATCCTGGACACTTCCAAGGTAGGCATAGAAGGAGCGGCAGACGTGATCCTGACCTATGTTTTAAAAAGAGGATATGCGGACTGATCCGATCGTGAAGACAAAATTACAGGTGCCGAAGCATTAGCTTCGGCACCTGTTTTTGTAAGAATAAACTTGAGAGCAGAAGCGCGTCCCGAATGGAATACCGTGTTGCGCCGCCTTATTCATTTTTTGTTTTTCAGAAACACAGCAGCTGGTCCGCAGCCTTACGGTCTTGCATGACCGAATACTTTTTCGTAGAGCTTTCTTCCGGTCGGCGTTGCCGCGAGGCCGCCTTCCGCAGTTTCCTTCAAAGCCGGGGATATCATGTCCCCCACTTTTTTCATGGCGGTGATCACCTCGTCCGCCGGGATGGCGCTTTTAATACCGGAAAGGGCAAGTTCCGCCGCCACAATGGCGCCGGCCACGCCGGAAGCATTTCTTTTGATGCAGGGAATTTCCACCAGCCCGGCTACGGGATCGCAGACAAGCCCCAGAACATTTTTTAAGGCAATGGCAACGGCGTTTCCGATCATTTCCGGAGTACCGCCTGCAAGCTCCGTCAGGGCAGCCGCCGCCATGGCGGAAGCGGATCCGCATTCGGCCTGACAGCCTCCTTCCGCACCGGCAAGGGAGGCATTGTTTGCAATGACAATCCCGACGGCGGAAGCGGTAAAGAGGGACATGACGCAGTCATGCTCCGGAATGTTTCTTTCCGCCTGCATGGTCAGAACGGCAGCCGGCAGAATGCCGCAGCTTCCGGCCGTTGGCGAAGCAACAATCCGTCCCATGGAAGAATTCAGCTCGGAGACGGCAAGCGCGCGGTAAAGGGCGCCGGAGAAAAAAGGCCCCGTAAGACTTTTGCCGCTTTCGGACGCGCGCTTCATTTTGTAGGCATCCCCGCCGCTCAGACCGCTGTTGCTTTTCAGGTCTTTCCTGCTGCCGGGATCAATGCATTCGGACATGACGCGGTATTCTTTTTCCATGCGGGAAAAGACGGTTTCTTCTGTCTGCCCCAGCTGTTTCGCCTGCTGGCAAAGGACCAGTCCGGATATTTTCCGGCCGCTTTTTCCGGCGGCATTAATAACGGATTCCAGAGAGCGGTAATCGAATTTGACTTCCATAGGATAATGTACCTTTCGTGAAATTCAGATCGGCTGCAGAACGGTGCTGGACAGGACATGGGGCAGAGAGATGATCTGATCGTTCAGTTCTTCTCCGCAGTTTCCGTCCACGCCGATCGTCATGACAGCCGTACCGCCTCTTTCCTGGCGGAACAGATGAAAGTTGCTGATATTTACGCCGCACTCCGCCAGCTTTCCGGCAACGGAGGCAATGATCCCGGGTTGGTCCCTGTGCAGGATGACGAGAGTGGTTTTTTCTCCTGTGATATGGACGTGAAGTCCGTTGATCTCGCTGATCAGGATATTTCCGCCGCCTACGCTGCTGCCGATCAGGGATACTTTTCTGCCGCCTGCATCGCAGAGCATGATTTTTGTCGTGTTCGGGTGGGCGCCTTCAATTTCTCCGGTGGTGATGCAGACGGTCAGGCCCGTATCCCGGGCAATTTTAGGTGCATGGCGGATTCTTTCGTCATCCGGCTTGAAGCCCAGGATGCCGGCGATCAGCGCCTTGTCCGTTCCGTGACCGCGGTAGGTTCTCGCAAAGGAGCCGGTCAGAAGGATATCCGCCCTTACCGGTTTGTTCTTCAGAAGTTCCCGTGTGATCAGCCCTATGCGGACCGCGCCCGCCGTATGGGAACTGGAAGGTCCTATCATGACGGGCCCGAGAATATCAAAAACATTCAGACTCATTCGTATTTCCCCGCTGTTTAAACGCCGTCGGCGATATCATAAAGCAGTTTTTCCGATTCTTCCCATCCGAGACACGGGTCCGTGATGGATTTGCCGTAAAGATGTTCGCCGGTCCCGATTTTCTGGCAGCCGGGAAGAAGATAGCTTTCGATCATGACGCCTTTCACGAAACGGTTCATTTCTTCCGTATGTTTTCGGGAATGCAGTACTTCCTTTACAATGCGGATCTGTTCCTCATACTGCTTGTTGGAATTTGAATGGTTGGCATCCACGATCACGGCCGGGTTCTTTATGTCGCGCTCCGAATACAGATCGTACAGGAGTTTCAGGTCCTCAAAATGATAATTCGGAATGCACTGCCCGTGCTTGCTGAAGGCTCCGCGGAGAACGGCATGGGTAAGCGGGTTTCCCGTCGATTTTACTTCCCAGCCGCGGTAAATGAACTCATGCGGCTGCTGCGCGGCGTAAATGGAATTCAGCATGACGGAAAGATCGCCGCTTGTCGGGTTTTTCATCCCGACGGCAACGTCGCATCCGCTGGAGGTCAGGCGGTGCTGCTGATTTTCCACGCTGCGTGCGCCGATCGCGATATAGCTCATCAGATCGGACAGGTAGGAGAGGTTGTCGGGGTAGAGCATTTCATCCGCCGTGAAGAAATTGCTTTCCCGGATGACGTGCAGGTGCATTTTACGGATGGCAATGATCCCGTCCCGCATGGACGGCTTTTTTTCCGGATCCGGCTGATGCAGGAGGCCCTTGTATCCTTCTCCCGTTGTCCGCGGCTTGTTGGTGTAAACGCGCGGGATAATGATCAGGCGGTCCTTTACCTTTTCCGCGACCTTGGAAAGTCTGGAGACGTATTCGCAGACGGAATCCTCGTTATCCGCGGAACAGGGACCGATGATCACCAGGAATTTGCTGCTTTTCCCGGTCAGAACAGAGGCTATTTCCGCATCAAATGCTGTTTTCTTTTTCTTCAAATCTTCCGGAAGAGGAAATTCCGCAATGATTTCCTCCGGAGTAGGCAGATCGTTCATGAATGTGATTCCCATGGAATACCGGCTTTCTTTTCAGATAATATATGATTTCTGATTATAGCCGATTTGCCCCGAAACAACAAGAATTCGACACATTTGTCCGTTTTGCGGGGATATTTTGACATTTTTAAGCTTCACAGATATACTGTTAAAGTATTCGGCACGAGCCGGATACGGAAGGGAAAACAAAATCCGATGAAATGTTATGATGAACTGAAAAAAAGGGGCCTGATCGCGCAGGTGACCGACGAAGAACAGGTAAGCCGGCTTGTTAATGAAGGAAAAGCTGTTTTTTATATCGGCTTTGACCCCACGGCGGACTCTCTTCATGTAGGGCATTTCATGGCGCTCTGCCTGATGAAACGCCTGCAGATGGCAGGCAACAAGCCGATCGCCCTGGTCGGCGGCGGGACCGGCATGATCGGGGATCCGTCCGGCCGCACCGACATGCGGAAAATGATGACGGTGGAACAGATCGACCACAACTGCGAATGTTTCAGGAAGCAGATGAGCCGCTTTATTGAATTCGGGGAAGGGAAAGCCATGATGGTGAACAATGCCGACTGGCTCCGGGACCTGAATTACATTGAATTTATCCGTGACGTCGGCCCGTGTTTTTCCGTAAACAATATGCTGCGTGCGGAATGCTACAAGCAGAGGATGGAGAAGGGCCTTTCCTTCCTTGAGTTCAATTATATGATCATGCAGAGTTACGATTTTTATATGCTCTACCAGAAATACGGCTGCAACATGCAGTTCGGCGGGGACGATCAGTGGAGCAACATGCTGGGCGGCACGGAATTAATCCGCCGCAAGCTCGGAAAAGACGCGCAGGCCATGACCATTACGCTTCTTCTGAATTCGGAAGGAAAGAAAATGGGAAAGACCGTGGGCGGCGCCGTATGGCTGGATCCCGAAAAAACAACGCCGTTCGATTTCTATCAGTACTGGAGAAACGTGGGCGATACAGACGTCCTCAAATGTCTTCGCATGCTGACATTCCTGCCGCTGGAGCAGATCGACGAAATGGACAAATGGGAAGGCAGCCAGTTGAACGAAGCCAAGAGGATACTTGCCTTTGAACTGACCAAGCTGGTCCACGGGGAGGAAGAGGCAAAGAAGGCGGAAGAGGGCAGCAGGGCCCTGTTTTCCGGCGGCGCATCTTCCGAAAACATCCCGACCTGCAAACTGGAGGATGCGGATTTTAAGGACGGAAAGATCGATATTCTGACCGTTCTTGTGAAGACAGGACTCTGCACGACCAGGTCCGATGCCAGAAGGAACGTACAGCAGGGCGGCGTAAGCGTGGACAAGCAGGCGGTAAAGGATATTGAAACGGCCTATACCCGGGAGGACTTTGCCGGCGGGAAACTGGTACAGCGCGGAAAAAAGAACTATGTGAAAGTTGACGTATAAATATACGGATGGTAAGATGTGAATATGGAAAAAACAACACTGGAAGACCTTAAAAATGCACTGATTTTCAGTGCCGGCAGGATTGTGGAAAGCGAACCCATGCTGACGGAACTGGATACGAAAATCGGAGACGGAGATCATGGCTTTGCCATGAAATCCGGTTTCGAAGGCGTGCGGGAAATGTTAGGGAAAAAGTTTTTTGAAACTTCCGATATGCTACTGAAGGAAACCGGTATCACGTTGCTGAAGATCATGGGAGGAACTTCCGGTGTCATATTCGGTACGCTTTTTATCGGCGGGCTTCAGAAGATTGCCGGCAAAAAGGAAATGACGGCGGAAGACTGGGATGCTTATCTGACGGGCGGAAAAGATGCGATCGCCCGTCGGGGAAAAACTTCGCGCGGAGACAAGACCATGTTTGACGCCCTTGCGGAAGCCTGCGACAGATTCCATCTTGCGGCATCGGAAAAGAAACCGCTGGAAGAATGTTTTGCTTCGGCGGCAGAAGGCGCGGAATACGGAATGGAGCAGACAAAAACCATGATCTCCCGGAAGGGAAGGTCCAAACACTTCGGAAATTCCACGATGAATTATCCGGATGCGGGGGCACTTTCCACTTCGATTTTTTTCCGCGGTCTTTCGGATTATTTTAATCAGAGCAGCCGGTAAGGAACGGAAATATTCCGGTTCGGGAAGGGAACGATGAGTGTATTCAGATCGCTGGCGGATGTTTCTTATCTGACGAAGGGAAGTCACGAGGGTGCGGTCCTTGTTCATCCGGAAATCTGGCAGATGCCTGACATACCGGATTACGATCAGGGGCAGATCCTCATGAAACGGAACCTGAATCCAGACAGGGTGCAGGTTGTTTTAAGCGGCGGCGGAGCGGGCGGACCGGAATTTGACGCCTGTGTCGGAGATGGTCTTGCGGATGTTTCCGTGGTCGGCGGTTTTCATGCCTCTCCGAATGCCTACAGCATTTATCAGGCCGTGAAATACATCGGCAGCAGAAAAGGCGCGGTGCTTCTGTTCAATAATTTCATGGGTGACTGCCTGAACAACGATATGGCAAAGGAACTGCTGGAACTGGAAGGCTATCCCGCTTCCTGCATCATCATCAATGACGACTGCCTTTCCATGCCGATCGAAAAAAGATCGGAAAGAGTCGGTATCCAGGGGATCATGCTGATGGTAAAGATCGCTTCTTCCTGTGCGGAGGCGGGGATGTCGCTGGAACAGATCACGGACGTCCTGAATGCGGCCAATCAGAGACTCAGTTCCGTTGCCCTGTCCATTGACTATGATTCTGAGAAACTGATGATGGGTGCCGGATTTTCGGGAGAACCGCCCCGGAAGATACTGGATGAATTTACCATGGAGAAGGCGGTCAGCGAATGTTATGACACGCTCTATGACGACCTGAAGCCGAAGGAAAACGAGAAGATATTCCTGATGGTCGGCAGACAGGGAAGAATCATATACGAGGAAGCCTATATATTTGCCAAGGAGCTGAGCGACTATTCCGCCGGAAAAAAGAAAATAGATCATCTGGATGTGGGGTATTATACCCGCCTGACCATGACGGACGGCTTTCATATCACAATGCTCTGTGCGGACGCGGCTCTGGAAAAGCATCTGAAAAAAGAGTGCATAACGGATTCATTCTGGTTATAATTGGTAATTTGAAATCATAAATTAAACTGTCACAAGAGAGGGGAAGAAAAATGTTAGTCACATTGAAAGAGATTTTAAAAACCGCTGAGGAAAAGAAGATAGCCATTGGTGCTTTCAATACACCGAACTTAAACAGCATGAGAGCAGCCATCGACGCGGCGGAAAAGCTCCAGCTGCCGGTCATTCTGCAGTTTGCACAGGGACATGAGCCTGTAACGCCGGCAAAGATGGCCGGCCCGATCATGATCTGGTTCGCAAAACACGCAACCGTTCCGGTCTGCGTCCATCTGGATCACGGCGCTGATCTGCAGTATATCCAGGATGCTTTGGACATGGGCTTCACCTCCGTCATGTATGACGGTTCCACGCTTCCTTACGAGGAGAACGTGGCAAATACGAAAAAGGCAGTTGCCATGGCAAAGAAGACGGGTGCTTCCGTAGAGGCGGAACTCGGCTCCATGGGAAGAATAGAATCCGGCACGGGAAGTCAGAAGACGGGTGTGGATGACAACACCAAGATTTATACAGATCCGGATCTGGCTGCTGAGTTCGTAAAGGAAACCGGCATTGATGCTCTGGCCTGCTCTTTCGGGACGACACACGGAATTTATCTGAAGGCACCGAAGCTTGATTTCGGCGTGGTTGCCGCGGTTCGCGAAAAAACGAACGGTATACCGGTTGTCATGCACGGCGGTTCCGGCGTAAGCCCGGAAGATTTTAAGAAAGCCATTGCGGCCGGCGTCAGGAAGATCAATTACTTCACTTATCTGGACAAGTCCGGCGGCGAAGCGGTGAAGAAATTCATGGACAATCACGATCCGAAGATGCCCTATTTCTTCCTGGAAATGGAAACAGCTGCAAGGCTTGCAATGCAGGAAAATATCGAAGGAACCATGAAGGTATTCGCAGGTTTGAACTGACAGAGGAAAATCATGCAACTCTCCCGGCAGGTGCCGTAATGTCTCCTGACCGGGAGAATTTTTAACGCAGGATAAGACAGGAGTATACCATATGCTTAAATTTGACTATTATGCGCCGACAAGGATTGTGTTCGGCGAAGACACGGAGAACAGGACAGGAGAACTGATCAGGGCTTTGGGCGCAAGCCGCGTATTCGTGGTTTACGGCGGGCATTCCGCGGAAAAAAGCGGACTGATCGACAGGATCCGTAAAAATATTACCGATGCGGGACTGGAAGAAAAGGTCATGGGAGGCGTAGTGCCGAATCCCGTTCTTTCGACAGTACATCAGATGATCAAGGAGGCCCTTGCTTTCCGGGCAGACTTTATTCTTGCGGTCGGAGGCGGATCCGTGATCGATACGGCAAAGGCCGTTGCAATAGGAACTGCCAATCCGGATACCGAAGTCTGGGATTTCTGGATGGGTAAGGCAAAAGTGACAAAGAGCTTACCGGCCGGAGCGGTCCTTACGATTTCGGCGGCGGGATCGGAAACCAGCAATTCCGCAGTGATCACGAACGACGAACAGGAACCGAGGACCAAGAGAGGGCTTACCTCAGAGTTTAACCGCTGCAGGTTTGCCGTCATGGACCCCGATCTTACCATGACGCTTCCGGCGTGGCAGATCGGTGCCGGCGCAGCCGACATCTTCATGCATACATCGGAACGGTATTTTACGAATATCCTCGGGAATCATCTGACGGATGAAATTGCGGAAGGACTGTTCCGTGACATTATCCATTTCGGACCGCGCGGCTTGCGGAATCCGAAAGACTATGAAGCCATGAGCGAGATCATGTGGTGCGGAAGCGTATCTCATGTCGGACTTACGGGAATAGGAGCAAAGGGAGACACAAACCGCGACGGTGACTGGGCATGCCATCAGCTCGGCATGGCCATCTCCGCGCTGTATGATTCCACGCACGGCGCCACGCTGACTGCTGTCTGGGGAAGCTGGGCGCGCTATGTGTGCTATGAAAACATTGCCCGTTTTGCCCGGTTCGGAAGGATGGTATTTGCCATCAACGGACAGAACGACGAGGACACCGCAAAGCTTGCCATATCGAAAACGGAAGATTTCTTCCGGGAACTCGGGATGCCTCTTACGCTTTCGGAACTTCTGAAACATACCCCGACGGACGACGAGATCACAGCACTGGCCATGGAATGTTCCTACGGGAAGACTCGTAAGATCGGTTCCTTCAAGTCACTGGATTTTGAAGACATGATAAAAATATACAAGGCAGCAAGAAGTTAAAACAGGATCATCAGGAAAAGAAAAGCTGGCTGATCAGGATCTTGACACCAAGCAGGATCAGGATCAGCCCGCCTGCTATTTCCGCCTTGGAACGGAAACGCGAGCCGAGTTTTTTTCCGATCATGACGCCGCAGAAAGAAAACAGAAAAGTCACGCATCCGATAAAGAGAACGGCAAACAGAATATTCACGCGGAGAAATGCAAATGTGACGCCGATCGCAAGCGCATCTATGGACGTTGCCACGGCGAGAACAAACATAGTACCGGGATCCGTGGAAGCACCTTTGGTATTGGAATCACAGCTGTCGCCTTCCTGTACGGCTTCGCGGATCATGTTGATGCCGATCAGGGAGAGAAGGATAAAGGCAATCCAGTGATCCACATTCTGGACAAGCGAAGTGAAGCGGCTGCCGAGAAGCCATCCCAGAAACGGCATCAGCGCCTGAAAACATCCGAACCACAGCCCTGCGATCAGGGCTGTTTTCATTTCATCCTTAACCGTTGCCAGACCCTTGCATATGGATACCGCAAAGGCATCCATGGAAAGTCCGACGGCAATCAGAAAAAGCTCAAACAGATTCATGACTGGATTTCCTTCAGGTTTTTACCGACACGAATGATCAGCCTGTGTTCTGCGGATTCTCCCGGCTTCAGAAATTTCAGAGTTCCGTTTTTTCTGGCATCCGCTCTGCCGTCAATAGTCGCATTGCAGGGTTCCAGTCCAAGGGCATAATCGCATTCTCCGAACATTTTCCATTCCACAAAATGATCCAGTCGATCGGTATTATACGAGACGGAAACGGCAAGATGGCTTTCCGGATTTTCCATTCCGAAATGTGCCATTCCATTTTCGTCCTTTTTCAATATATGATAATAGCACATTTCTTCATATGGTGAAACCGGGGGCGTTATCTTCATATATTCCTGTGCATAAGCCGATGCGTGTTCCGTACGCGGGATTACTTTCTCCGTCGGCAGATAAAGAACGGCAGCGGGAGAAAGCAGCGGATATCCCATGTTGAAGTGGTACAGAGTCATGTATGGCTGTGCCCCGAACCCATCATTCCGGATGATGTCGCAGATCTGTATTTCGTTTACGGCATAACGGACGCGGATGGTCCTGCGGAGAGAAAGATTGCCGCCGAACAGAGAAGCCTTACGCATAATGCCGCTTATTTCCGCGCAGGGGCTGCAGTCTGATTCGTCAAATTTCGCACAGAGCTGTTCTGCAGGCGTATTGGCAAGCTCTCCATGCAATCCAAGCGTTTCACCGCTGTCTTCGCATGGGCTGCCTATGTTGGACAAACCGCAGGTCGCCATAAATCCTGCTCCGTAACTTTTAAGCCACATATCTTTGTGACAGTCATAATAGGAAGGGTTGACAATTCCGGCGGGCGTCTGGTACCCCAGATTTTTTCCTTCGAATTTCAGGCTGTAAAGATCCAGACATCTGTCTGCTGTAAAGAGCATTTCCATTCCGCTTCCGTTGGAAATGGAAATTACCTTAACGCCCTCCGATTTTCCCCCGGTCAGTATCATCTCACGCATATCAAACAACTGTGACAGGTTGCCGATATATCTTCTTTCTTCTTCGAATCTCATAATATATTCCTTTCATTTTTCAGACAGAATGGGGATAACGCCATTAAATGCGAGATTAGAAATATAGGCGGCCGCACCGATGACCGGAGCATGGTCTCCAAAGGAACCGCGCAGTACGTTGACATGGCGGTAATCACTTGCAAGAAGTCTTTTATTGACTTCGTCTTCCAGAATTGTTTTCAGGATATCACTTCCGCTGTAGCCTACGATTACATGATGAATATCTATTATGTTGATACAGTTCACGAGCGCAACGGACAGATATTCGCAGAAATGCCGCAGAGCAGCCATGGCACCGGTTTTACCGGACTGAGCCGCTTCTGAGATGGCACGGATCCCGGGCTGTTTATCGTGGAAGGAATGGAAAAGGGAGGGATCCGTCTTTCTGATTTCATCTGCCATGTTTTTTTCGCTTGCATACAGTTCCAGGCATCCCCGGCCGCCGCAGGAGCACTTCGGTCCGTCATAGCGGATGGAAATATGGCCCAGTTCACCGGTCAGCCCAAGTACGCCGTCATAAAGTTCATTGTCTGCGATAAGACCGGCTCCGATACCGTTGGAGATCAGAATAAATAAAAAATTTGAAAGATCTTTTCCGACGCCGTACAGTTTTTCCGCCAATGCACCGGCAGAAGAGTCGTGGACGAGAAAACAGGGCATATGGATCTGCGATTCGATCATTTTCTGAATCGGAATGTTGCGCATGCCGAAGAAATTGGGAGGAGTCAGAAGAATACCCTTTTCCGCGTCCAGGGGTCCGATCGCGGAAATTCCCACGCCGATCAGTTTTCTCCTGGTCTGCTTTTTTGCTTTTTTCAAAAGAGAAGAAGCAAGATCGGCAACATACTGTCCATCAGGGCTTTCGGGATAGAAGCTTTCATCCGTATACAATGCATTGGCTGCAAGATCACAGATGGCAATGCGGACGGAATGACGTCCGACATAAATTCCCGCACAGCAGGGAGAAGTATCGCACAGTGTCAGAACGGCAGGCTTTCGCCCGGCAGAATGATGCACGGATTCCTGAACTGCAGATTCCGTGATCCAGCCGGTATCAGTAAGATCTGAAACAATATTGGAAGCTGTCATTTTTGTAAGCCCAGTAAAACGGACAAGGTCATTCCGCAGAAGGGAGCCTTCCGTACAGAGCAGCTTTAAAACGAGCAGCCTGTTTGTCTGTTTCAGGTATTTGGAATTTTTACCATTTTCTGTTCTCATTTTTCGTGAATATTATCAAAGGAACTCACTTGATTTTTCTCCCTGATTAATATATTATACAATAAAACGTATTTGTAAAGCCATTTTACAAATGGAGGCGTTAAATGTTTCAGCCTGAATCGGCAGACTTTTCAAAGACAAGGACCTTTTCGGCAAAGAACCGCAGGAATCTTGTGACGATCGATACGCTGAGGACTCCGGGAAAACAGAACGATGACCTTTTTCACAGCCCGGAATTTGATGTCCTGATCGAAAAGCTTAAGAAAGCGCATGACGAAAAAAGAGAAGTCACCTGCTTTATAGGAGCGCATGTAATCAAGTGCGGACTTTCGAGATACCTGATCTGGCTTATGGAACACGGTTATATCAGTCATCTTGCTTCCAACGGAGCAGGAAGCATACATGATTTTGAACTGGCGTATCTCGGCGGAACATCGGAATATGTTCCGGATGCCATCGAAGACGGAAGCTTCGGCATGTGGGAAGAGACCGGCCGATGGATGAACGAAGCAATCCGGGAAGGGGCAGCGGAAGATCTGGGGTACGGGCAGAGCCTTTATAACTATGCAAGAAAGAATAAATCAAAGTTTCCGAATCTGGATGACTGCGTTTTTTACCGTGCCTATGAAGCAGGCATACCTATGACTTATCACGTGACTATTGGCACAGATATCATAGACCAGCATCCGTATGCCGATTTCGGTGCCATGGGAAAAACCAGCGGCATTGATTTCGGCTATTTCTGCCGTTCCGTTCAGAAACTGGACGGAGGCGTCCATATGAATATCGGATCTGCCGTGACGGGAGCGGAAGTGTTCCTGAAAGCACTGTCCATAGCAAGAAATCAGGGATATCCGACGTTCAACATCACAACGGCAAATTTTGACATCATTCCGCTCGGAGATTACAGGTCCGACGTGTCGAAGGACAAATACGATTATTATTACCGTCCGAGGAAAAATGTGATCAACCGTCCTACATCGCAGGGAGGAACGGGACTGTATATTTACGGAAATCATATGGAGACGATCCCGTCCCTGTATGCACGACTTTCCGGAAAAACGTGAATCGGAGACAATCAAAATGAAGCAGATCTGCCTTGAAGAAAATAGACTGCAGGAAATATTACTGAAAATCCGGAAAGTGCGTTTGTGCGTGGTGGGCGATGTCTGCATGGACATTTACTGGTATGCGGATATGAAAAAGAGCCGGCTTTCCCGCGAAACTCCGCATTATCCTCTTCCGATCGTCCGGGAGATCTCTTCGCCGGGCGCCTGCGGAAATGTGATCAACAACATGTCTGCACTCCCTGTGGGGAAGATCACACCGGTTTCCGTATTCGGGAAAGACTGGCGCGGATACCTCCTTCTGAAATGGTTTCGGGAGCATGGCATATCCATGGAAGGATTGATTGAAAGCAGCAGGTTTGTAACACCGGCATACGGAAAGCCCATGAGGATGGGAATCTCGGATGTCGTGTATGAGGATCCCCGGCTTGATTTTGAAAACAGGGAACCTGTTTCAGGAGAAGATGAGGAAAAGGTTCTGAATGCTCTGACGAAGGCAGCATCGGAATCAGATGTCATAGTGGTTTCTGATCAGTTTTCCTTCGGGATCATAACGGAGAAAGTCAGAAAGAAACTGGCGGAACTTGCAGAAAAAATGCCGGTTATAGTCGACAGCCGGGAAAAGGCACCTTTGTACAGAGGCATGATCTTGAAACCGAATGAAATAGAAGCGGCACAGTGCCTCGGAAAAGAAGCACTTCCGGAAAGCGCGTCTGATGCCGATTATGAAAAGCTTGCGGACGAACTTGCAAAAAGAAACGGACAGCCGGTCATTATAACTCTCGGGAAGCGGGGAGCTGTCTGGAGCGACGGCAGGGAATCGGTGCTTGCCCCGGCTTTCAGGAACAGACATCCGATTGATATCGTGGGTGCGGGCGATACTTTTCTTTCCGCGTTCAGTGCGGCATATGCTGCAGGTATCTCAGGAAAAGAATGCACGTTTTTTGCAAGCCTTGCTTCTGCCGTTACCGTACGGAAAATCGGAACTACGGGTACGGCAACTGCGGAGGAGATACTGGATTGTTACAGGGAGTCATGCTTATGAACAGCGGTTTTGAAATTCTGCGTCCGGACCACAGACCGCACGGACATATACGTGCCGCAGTGTTTGACTTTGACGGAACATTTTCCACGCTTCGGTGCGGATGGGAACAGACCATGCGCCCGCTTATGCTGGAAGTGCTTAACGGCGGGAATGCAGAGGATGCGCCGGAAGAACTGCAGCGCAAAGTGGATGCTTATATAGACCAGTCTACCGGGATTCAGACAGTCTACCAGATGCGCTGGCTTGCAGAAGAGGCGGATAAGGCCGGAAAAGGAAATCCCGGCAGAGATGAGTGGTGGTACAAAGACGAATACAACAGACGGCTTATGAAAGTGGTGGAGGAGAGAATACGGAAAGTCGAAAATCATGAAATGAAGACGGAACAGTTTCTGATTGCCGGAGCGGTCAGTTTTCTGAAACTTTTGAAGAGCAGGGGGATTGATGTTTATCTTGCCAGCGGGACTGACAATGAAGATGTAAGGCACGAAGCTTCGGTACTCGGAGTGGATGGTTTTTTTAAGGAGATCAAGGGTGCACCGGAGCATAAGGCGGCCTGTTCCAAGGAAGCGGTCATGCGGGAGATCATCGAAGAAAAGCAGATACCGGGAGACAGGCTCCTGATGATCGGCGACGGCAAGGTGGAGATTGCGCTGGGAGCCGGCTGCGGAGCGTATACTCTCGGGGCTGCGACGGATGAAAAGAGTCTTTGCGGGGTCAATGCCGTGAAAAGGGAACGTCTGATGAAGGCGGGGGCGGATGCGATAACAGGTGATTTTACGGATCTGCCGGCCATCGTTTCCTGGATGGGACTATAAGAGAGAGGCAAAGACATGAAACTGGCGGGAATTGATATCGGCGGAACAAAATGTGCGGCGTCGCTCGGAGAAACAGACGGAAACGGCGGCGTACGGCTTCTTGAAAGGAAACCGCAAAGGCAGACAGCACAGACAACACCGGAAGAAATGATTCGTCTTCTCGGAGATGATATGGAAACGTGGATGGAAGATACCGAAGAAAGGCCATCTGCGATCGGAATCAGCTGCGGCGGTCCTCTGGATTCAAAAAAGGGTCTTATTCTTTCGCCGCCTAACCTGCCGGGGTGGGATTCGGTTCCCATATGCCGGGAATTCACTGAAAGATTCGGTGTTCCGGCATTCCTGTGCAACGATGCAAATGCCGGTGCCCTGTCGGAATGGAAAATGGGTGCGGGAAAAGGATGCCGGAATATGATCTTCATGACATTCGGAACCGGACTGGGAGCCGGACTGGTCCTGAACGGCATGCTGTATGAGGGAACAAATGACTTCGCCGGAGAAACCGGTCATATCCGTCTTTCTGATCAAGGACCGGCGGGATACGGAAAAATAGGTTCTTTCGAAGGATTTTGCAGCGGCGGAGGGATAGCCCAGCTTGCTGCGCTTTACTGCAGGAGGGAAATACAGAAGGGAAACAGACCGGTGCTCTGTCCGGATATTTCCCAGATCAGCACCCTTACCGCGGAAAAAGTCGGGGAAGCGGCAAAAAACGGTGATCCGCTGGCATTGGAAATACTGGATGAGACAGGGACCATGCTGGGAAAGGGACTATCCGTTCTGGTGGATCTCCTGAACCCGGAAAAAATTGTAATAGGAAGTATTTTTACCCGTCTTTACAGACAGCTGTGGCCTGCGGCGGAAAAAATACTGGAAGAGGAAACACTGCCTGCTGCATATTCCGTCTGCCGGATAGTTCCCAGCCTGCTTTCGGAATCCGTCGGGGATCTGTCGGCATTGATGGTTGCTTCTTACCGTCTTGAAATGGAACAATCAAGAAAGGCTGGTGAATCATGGGCGAAATAATTGCTGAACTTTCCCATATCAATAAATCTTTTCCCGGCGTTAAGGCACTGGATGATGTGTCTTTCGAACTGAAAGCCGGAGAAGTCATGACCCTTCTCGGTGAAAACGGTGCCGGGAAATCCACGCTGGTGAAAATAATCAGCGGAGTCTATACGAGGGATTCCGGAACTATGAAACTGTTCGGAAAGGAAGTGGAGGATCTTACTCCTCTCAAGGCGCAGGAACTTGGTGTTGCAATAATTCATCAGGAACTGAATCTGTGTCCGCATCTTTCCGTAGCCGAAAATATTTTTCTCGGCCGGGAAAAAAGAAACGGGATCATTCTGAACAGCAAAGCGATGAACGAAGAGGCGAAAAAAACGCTTGAAAGCCTGAACATCGAACTGGATCCGGAAATGACGGTTGCGGATCTTGCAGTGTCCAAACAGCAGATGGTTGAGATTGCAAAGGCACTTTCCATTCATGCGAAAATACTGATCATGGACGAGCCTACTTCTTCGCTGACATCAAACGAAATAGAGGAGCTGTTTAATATTATCAGGAAACTGAGAAGTCAGGGCTGCGGCATCATCTATATTTCGCACAGGCTGGAAGAACTTCAGCATATTGCAGACCGCGTCACGATCATGCGGGACGGGAAATACATAACCAGTGGAAATTTCAAGGATTTTACAATGGATGAGATCATCCAGAACATGGTTGGACGTGAGATCAAGGAGAAATTCCCGCGTGTCGAATGCGCGGTGGGAAAGAAAATATTCGAAGTACGAAATCTGAATGCAGGCCGTATGGTGCGCGATATCAACATTGAACTCCACGAAGGGGAGATCGTCGGGATCGCGGGACTTATGGGTGCAGGAAGAACGGAGACAACAAGAGCCATTTTCGGCGTGGATCCCAAGGAATCCGGCGAAATATACCTGAACGGTAAAAAAGTCGAGATCAGCTGCCCGGAAGATGCAATTAAGGCGGGGATCGTTCTGGCGCCGGAAGATCGGAAAAAAGACGGTCTGTGCACAAAACTTTCCATACGGGAGAATATTTCTCTGCCGAATCTTGACATCATCTCCAACAAGATAGGCGTTATAAACAGAAAACAGGAAAATGAGATGGTAGAGAAGGCAAGAAAAAATCTGTCCATAAAAATGCCGAACGGCGAAATCAATGCCGACAGCCTGTCCGGCGGAAATCAGCAGAAGGTTGTCGTGGCAAAATGGCTTGCCCGTAATTCGAAAGTCGTTATATTCGATGAACCGACGCGCGGTATCGACGTAGCAGCGAAGGTTGAGATCTATAATCTGATGAACGAACTGAAAAAATCAGGGATCGGCGTTATGTTTGTTTCTTCCGAGATGCCGGAGATACTTGGAATATCCGATCGCATTATTGTCATGTGCGACGGCCGTATCACAGGTCAGCTGAATCCGAAGGAGACCTCACAGGCAGAAATCCTGGAGCACGCGACAATGTTTGAAGATAAACTGAAGAATTCAAAAACGGCATAAGGAGCGAATACGATGGAGAAGAAAACACAGGCAAGTCCGTTTAAGAGAATGATGGCAATCAGGGGAATGGGGCAGGTCATAACAGCAGCAATCGGACTCATTATCCTTATGATCGCATTCAGTATTCTGAATTCGTCATTCTTCGGGGGAAGAAACATCGGGAATCTTCTGCGTCAGATCGCACCGACGCTGATTACGGGAATAGGGCAGTCTTTCGTCCTGATTACAGGAAACATAGACCTTTCCATCGGTTCCGTAGTCGGAATGAGCTGTATGCTTTCCGCAACCATGATGACAAAGGGCGTTGATCCGCTGGCTGCCGTCATCATCACACTGATCTGCGGTCTGGCAGTCGGTATTATCAACGGGGAACTGGTAGCGCGCTTCAAACTGCCGCCATTCATAGCTACGCTGGGTACCATGACTATTGCGAGAGGCATAGCCCAGATAGCGAACAATAACTATAATACAGATTCCATCGGCGAAGGTGCCGGAGCCACTGCTTTCAGAAATTTCTTCTACTATGCGAAAATACTCGGCCTTTACAATACTATCTGGATCGCGGCTGTCATCTGGCTGGTATTCAACTTCATTTTAAGCAGGACAAGAACCGGGAGACATGTCTATGCGATCGGCTCCAATATTGATGCCGCAAAACTTTCCGGTGTCAATATCGTATCCACAACTACGTTTGTCTATCTGGTCAGCGCTTTCTGCTCCACGGTGGTCGGAATGATCATTTGCGCGACAAGCGGAATGGGGACCATGGATGCCGGAAACAGCTACGAAATGTATGCGGTCGCTGCCTCTGTTATAGGCGGCGTTTCCACACTGGGCGGGCAGGGAATTCTGCTCGGTACGGTCATGGGTGCTGCTATCTGGGGTGTTTTGCAGAATGGTCTTCAGTTTGCCGGTGCACCGGTTGCAATTCGTAATATTGTCATCGGAATTATTGTTGTTCTGTCTGTTCTGATGGATGTCATACTGCGCGGAAGGAAACCACACTATCAGCCTGAGAAAGCCGATAACGGACCGTCAGGCGAGAAGGCAAAATAGAGAATGTTCATACTGAAATTAAAGCCGGCACGGCTTTAATATATAACAAGCAGCAAATACAAAACAAAGGAGGATATAAATATATGAAAAAAGTATTGGCGTCATTACTGGCAGGTGTAATGGTATTATCTCTCGCGGCATGCGGTGGTTCGGGATCCGGATCAACGACAGCAGCAGCGGCAGGAACAACCGCGGCAGCGACAAAAGCAGCGGCGGCGGCAACGACAGCAGCAGCGGCAGCGGCAACAACAAAAGCAGCGGCAGCGGCAACAACAGCAGCGGCAGCAAGCTCGGGACAGAAATACAAGATCTTTCTGATTTCCATGGATCAGATGGACCAGCATTGGGTTAATATGGACAAGGGATGCCAGAAAGCGGTTCAGGAACTCGGAAATGTCGATTATAAGTGGACTGCACCGGACGTAAAGGATGATGCAAAACAGATTGAATGCATTAACAATGCGGTAGCGGGCGGCGCAAATGCCATTCTTCTTGCGGCTAACGGACCGGATGCCGATGTTGCGGCACTGAAAGATGCCCAGTCGGCAGGAGTTACGATCGTTTACGTTGATTCACCGGCAAATCTTCCGGCAGTCGGAACATTCGCAACGGATAACAAGGCAGCCGGCAAAACCGCCGGAGAGCAGCTTTTGAAGGCTCTGCAGGCAGCAGGAACAAACGAAGGAAAGATCGGCATTATCAATACAAACGCAGCCACGACTTCCACTGTTGACCGTGAATCCGGATTCCGTTCCGCATTTGACGGAAGCAAATTCACAATTCTTGAAACACAGTACTGCGAGGGCGATGCTGCAAAGGCAAAAGATATTGCAACGAACTATATTTCCCAGGGATGCGTCGGAATATTCGGAACAAACGAAGGCTCTACTGTCGGGACCGGAAATGCAATCAAGGAAGACGGCAGCGGCAAGGTGATCGGAGTCGGTTTCGATAAATCCGATACGATCCTCGGACTGGTAAAAGACGGTTCTCTTCTCTGCACGATGGCTCAGAACCCGGATGTCATGGGCTATGACGGAATCAAAGCTGCCGTTGATGCACTTACCGGAAAGAACAAAGGAGACGGAAAGACTGTTGATACCGGCGTAACTGTTCTGGACAAGTCAAAGGTTCAGTAAAATTTGTATTTGAAAAGATTTTCGTGTATGATAGGGCTTTGGATATTCCAAAGCCCTATTTTATTTATATGAATCGGAGGAAGTACGAATTGAAACTGATCTTCATAAGACACGGCGAACCGGATTATGCCAGGGACTCTCTGACACCGGCCGGCTTCCGGGAAGCGGAAATTCTCGCAGACAGAATTAAGACATGGAATGTGACGGACTTTTACTGTTCCCCGCAGGGACGGGCAAAAAAAACCGCAGAACCGGTTTTAAAGGCGCTGAACAGAACGGCAACGGAAAAAGCATGGCTTCATGAATTTCATCTGGTTCCCGTTCCGGACCCGGATGGCGGGAACGATGCCTGTTCGTGGGACAGGCTGCCCTCCTATATGAACGAGAACCCGGAGCTTTTAGACGTTGCAAAATGGAAAGATACGCCGCTCATCCGGGAAACGGGATATGCGGAATACTATGACCGTACCATGCGGGAACTGGATGACCTTCTCCGGGAATACGGGTACGTCCGCGACGGAATGTATTACCGCGTGCTGCCCGATGCGAAGAGAGATGCGACTGTCGTGTTTTTCTGTCATCTCGGTATTACCTGCGCCCTTCTTTCGCATCTTCTCAATGTGGCGCCGCATGTTCTCTGGCAGGGATTTTTCCTGGCGCCGGCTTCCGTAACAATTGCCGGTACGGAGGAACGGGACGGGAAGACAGCCGCTTTCCGCGTCCAGCTCATGGGAGATACCTCGCACCTTCGTGAGGCAAAGGAACCGATTTCCGAATTCGGGACATATACGGAACTGTTCGAAGGATAAAGAACAGAAAATAAAGGAAAAAGAGCAGCGGGAGGATATCATATGAAGTTCAGAATGGTGCATGAAAACTACAATGTAACGGATCTTGACCGGTCGCTTGCGTTTTATGAAAAAGCACTCGGGCTTACCGAGAAGAGAAGAAACAATGCGGCAGACGGTTCCTTTGCGATCTGCTATGTCGGAAATGCGCAATCCGATTTTGAACTGGAGCTTACCTGGCTTAAGGACCATCCGCAGAAATACGACCTCGGGGAAGACGAATTCCACCTGGCGTTTCATGTGGATGACTATGAAGCGGCGCACAGGCTGCATCAGGAAATGGGCTGCATCTGTTTTGAAAATCCGTCCATGGGGATTTATTTCATAGAGGATCCGGACGGATACTGGCTTGAGATCATTCCGGACAGGCGCTGAGACAATTCGGTCTCGCAGGAAAAAGAAAACTCTTGCATTCAAAAACCGGCTGTGCTATTATGCTTGCAATAAAGGCAGGGATGAAGACTCTGTCTGCGGAATCCGACAGGAAGAGAACGTCACCGACTGAGAGCGGTCTCATGGAGGAAACAGAAGGAAGGATACCCGGAAGGGATCCGGAATCTCCCGTAAAAGGGAGCAGGGAACACTTCGGAGCCGGCACTTCGAAACCGGAAGGCTTAAGAGGTGCACGCGGGCAGGCGTTATATGCATTGAGCGGATGCACAAAGACGTGCATCAAAGCGGGTGGTACCGCGGAAATCAAATCTGATTCCCGTCCCGAAATTTCGGGACGGGATTTTTGTACCTTTTAACAGGCTCTCGTCTTTTCTTAAGGTTTATCAAAATTCCTTCCCGAGAAACAAAAAAACGGCGAGGAGGAACTGTCCATGGAATACATCACAGGAGTAAAGAAAAAACAATTACAGACAATCCGGGAAATCCTTCAGGGGAATTTTGCGGAAAAGGAAGTCCGTATGGAAGGAACGGTCCATACCGTCAGGGACATGGGGGAAGTCGCCTTCGTGATCATCCGGCGTGCGGAAGGACTGTTTCAGTGCGTTTACGAAAGCGGAAAGATGAATGTCCCGCTTGCGGAAATCCGGGAGGAGTGCTCCGTCCGTGTAAGGGGAACCGTGCATCCGGAAGAAAGAGCGCCGCACGGATTTGAAATCCGGCTTTCCGAAATCAAAATTATTTCTTCTCCGGCGGAGCCGCTTCCCATTCCGATCGGGAAACAGAAGATGACAGCATCGCTCGAAACAAGGCTTTCGCTCAGGCCGATCTCTTTAAGAAATTTGCGGGAGCGCGCCCGGTTCAAGATCCAGGAAGGGCTTGTGCGCGGATTCCGCGAATATCTGACTTCCCAGGGCTTTACGGAAATCCATACGCCCAAGATCGTTTCCCGCGGGGCGGAAGGCGGTGCCAACGTATTCCGGCTGGAATATTTCGGAAAGCATGCGGAGCTGGCACAGAGCCCGCAGTTCTACAAGCAGATGATGGTCGGCGTTTTTGACCGGGTCTTTGAAACGGGTCCCGTATTCCGTGCGGAAAAGCACAACACCACAAGACATCTGAACGAATACACCGGACTGGATTTCGAAATGGGGTTCATCGATTCCTTCGAGGAGATCATGGAGATGGAAACGGGCTTCCTGCAGTACGCCATGGAACTTCTGAAAAAAAATTATGCCGCTGAGCTTTCCATGCTGGATGTGACGGTCCCGGATGTCACGAAAATCCCGCGGGTGCGCTTTGACGATGCCAAGGTGATGGTCAGCGAAAAGTATAACCGCAGGATCAGGAACCCGTATGATCTTGAGCCGGAGGAGGAAGTTCTGATCGGAAGATATTTCAAGGAGGAATGCGGTTCGGATTTTGTTTTCGTGACGCATTATCCCAGCAAGAAACGTCCCGTCTATGCCATGGATGATCCTTCGGACGAAAAATTCACGCTGAGTTTCGACCTTCTGTTCAAGGGTGTGGAGATCACGACCGGCGGGCAGAGGATCCATGATTATCATATGTTCCTGGAGAAGATGAAAAAACGCGGCATGAGCCCGGAGGGAATGGATGATTATCTTTCCATTTTCAAATACGGGATGCCCCCGCACGGCGGACTCGGAATTGGCCTGGAAAGACTGACCATGAAACTTCTGGATGAGCAGAATGTACGTGAGACGGCGCTTTTCCCGCGGGATGTGACAAGGCTTGAACCCTGATCCGTTTTCGGCATGCGGCAGGGATATATTCGGAGAGGAGAAGATCATGGGCAAGAATGCGATCGATGACGAAACCATAGACTATGTCGGGATCCTGGCAAAGCTGGAGCTTTCTCCGGCGGAGAAGGAAAAAGCCAAGAAAGACATGGAGCAGATGCTCGACTATATCGACGAGATGAACGAACTGGATACTTCGGGTGTGGAACCGATGGTGCATATCTTTCAGACGAACAATGTATTCCGTGAAGATGTAGTGACGAACGGAGACGGTCATGACGACATGCTGAAGAACGCACCGGAAGTGAAGGACGGCGCATACAAGGTGCCGAGAACATTTGCCGAGTAAAGGACGGAGGGATTTCATGGAAATCTGTGATCTGACTGCCGCAGAGCTCGGCAGAAAAATTAAAAGCGGAGAAATAGGCGTGCGGGAGGCAGCGGAAGCTTTCCTTGACCGTACGGATAAGACGGACAAGACCGTTCACGCCTATCTGACCATTGACAGAAAGAGCGTGGAAAAAAGAGCGGATGAAGTCCAGGAAAAAATCCGCAGCGGGGAATATGATTCTCCTCTGGCAGGCGTTCCGGCTGCCGTGAAAGACAACATCTGCACCAGAGGATTAAAGACAACATGTGCTTCCAGAATCCTGGAAAATTTCGTGCCGACGTATTCCGCGGAGGCGGTCTCAAGACTTGAGAATGCCGGGACCGTTATCCTGGGAAAGACCAACATGGACGAGTTTGCCATGGGCTCCACCACGGAGACCAGTGCTTTCGGACCCACGAGAAACCCCTGGGATACGGATCATGTGCCGGGCGGTTCTTCCGGCGGTTCCTGTGCGGCGGTGTCTTCCGGCGAATGTGCCTATGCGCTGGGTTCCGATACCGGCGGTTCCATCCGTGAGCCCAGTTCCTACTGCGGCGTGACCGGCATCAAGCCGACCTACGGGACGGTTTCCCGCTACGGGCTGATCGCATACGGTTCTTCGCTGGATCAGATCGGACCGATCGCGAAAACGGTGGAGGACTGCGCCGCCGTTCTGGACATCATTTCTTCCCATGACCCGAAGGATTCCACCAGCACGGAACGGAGCTACGGATTTTCAAAGTCGCTTTCGGATGACGTGCGCGGGCTTAAGATCGGGATTCCCGGGGATTATTTTACGGAAGGCCTGGATCCGGAAGTGGCAAAAGCCGTGACGGATGCCGTGGATGTCCTGAAGCAGAAGGGGGCTGACGTGGAGAAGTTTGATCTGGGCTACGTGAAGTACGCCATCCCTGCTTACTATACGATCGCGGATGCGGAAGCCAGCTCCAACCTGGAGCGCTTTGACGGCATCAAGTACGGATACCGCACGAAAGACTGCGAAGGCCTGCATCAGCTGTACAAAAAGAGCCGTTCGGAAGGCTTCGGGGAAGAAGTGAAAAGAAGGATCATGCTCGGAAGCTTTGTTTTAAGTTCCGGTTATTACGATGCCTATTATCTGAAAGCGCTTAAGGTAAAGGCGCTCATCCGGAAAGCCTGGGACAGGGCATTCGAAAAGTATGATGTCGTGGCGGCTCCCGCTGCGCCTTCCACGGCGCCGAAGATCGGGGAAAGCCTTTCCGATCCGATGAAGATGTATCTCTCCGATATCTATACGGTTTCGGTAAATCTGGCGGGGCTCCCGGGTCTGGCCGTACCCTGCGGGCAGGATTCGAAGGGACTGCCGGTCGGGATACAGTTTATCGGCAACTGCTTCGGCGAGGACAAGATCCTGCGGGCAGGCTACGCGTTTCAGAAGGAATATCCGTACAGAGCGCCGCATCTTACGGAGAAGGAGGCACGCTGATGTCAAAGGAATACGAAACGGTCATAGGACTGGAAGTCCATGTGGAGCTTGCCAGCAGGACCAAGATTTTCTGCGGATGTTCCACCGCGTTCGGCGCGGCGCCCAATACCCATGTGTGCCCGGTCTGTACCGGGATGCCGGGTTCTCTGCCGGTCCTGAACAAAAAGGTGCTTGAATATGCAATGGCAGTGGGGATTGCGACCAACTGCAGAATAAACCGGTATTCCCGATTTGACCGGAAGAATTATTTCTATCCGGACAATCCGCAGAACTATCAGATCAGCCAGCTTTATCTTCCCATCTGCCATGACGGTTTTGTGGAAATCGATACGGCTTCCGGCAAAAAGAGAATCGGGATCCACGAGATCCATATGGAGGAAGATGCGGGCAAGCTCATCCATGACGAATGGGAAGACTGTACGCTCGTGGACTACAACCGGAGCGGCGTACCGCTGATCGAGATCGTTTCCGAACCGGACATGCGCACTTCCGACGAAGTGATCGCCTATCTGGAAAAGCTGCGGATGATCATCCAGTACCTCGGCGCGTCGGACTGCAAGCTGCAGGAGGGAAGCATGAGAGCGGATGTGAACCTGTCCGTCAGGGAAGCGGGAACGGAAAAAATGGGTACGCGTACCGAGATGAAGAACATCAATTCCTTCAAGGCGATCATGCATGCCATTGAAGGAGAAAGAAAGCGTCAGACGGAACGCCTGGAAGACGGCCTCACGGTAACCCAGGAAACGAGAAGATGGGATGACAACAAGGAGAGCAGCAAGGCCATGCGGTCCAAGGAAGACGCGCAGGACTACCGCTATTTCCCGGATCCCGATCTGCCACCGGTTTTGATCAGCGACGAATGGATTGCAAAATTAAAGGACGCACAGCCGGAAATGCAGGAGGAGAAGATGGAACGCTATCAGAAGGAATTTCTTCTTCCCGCATCCGATGCGGCAATCCTTACGTCCAACAAGCACCTCGCGGATATTTTCGAGGAGACCGCAGCTTTCTGCGGCGAACCCAGGGAAGCGGCCAACTGGCTGATCACGGAAGGCATGCGCCTTTGCCGGGAAACGGAGGTCGATGCGGACGGAATGCGCTTTTCTCCGGCGAACCTTTCAAAGTTGATTAAACTGATTGCCGGTGGTACAATCAATCGAACAACAGCCAAGTCTGTGTTTGAGGAGATATTCAGAAGGGACGCGGATCCGGAGAAATATGTCGCCGAACACGATCTTAAGACAGTAAACGATGAAGACGGGCTGAAGAAAGTTATCACGGAAATACTGAATGAAAATCCGCAGTCGGTTTCGGATTACAGGAGCGGCAAGCAGAAGGCCATGGGATTTCTGGTCGGACAGACCATGAGGGCCATGGGCAAAAAGGCGGACCCGCAGAGTGTTAACCGTATTCTGAAAGAGGAACTGGAAAAAGCATGACAGGCCGAAATAAACCGGCAGAAGGGGAGAACAGCATGAAGCCATACGCAAGATATTCCAAAAAGGAACTGGAAGAAACAAGAGAAAGCCTTCTGGCGCAGTACAGAAAAATCCAGGAACAGAAACTGAAACTCAATATGGCAAGAGGAAAGCCCGGCGCAAAGCAGCTCGATCTTACGTCAAAGCTGATGGATGCCTTAAACGGCAAATCCGATCTTACGGCGGAGGACGGGACCGACTGCAGGAACTACGGCGTTATGACCGGCATTCCGGAAGCCAGAAAGCTGATGGGGGAAATGATCGGCGTTCCGGCAGCAAACGTGATCGTGTGCGGGAACTCCAGCCTGAACATCATGTATGATACCGTCAGCAGGTCCTATACGCACGGCGTCATGGGGAACACGCCGTGGTGCAGGCTTGAAAAGGTAAAGTTCATCTGCGTGGTGCCCGGATATGACCGCCACTTTGCGGTCACGGAACACTTCGGGATTGAAAACGTATGCGTGCCCATGAAGAAAGACGGGCCGGATATGGACATGGTGGAAAAACTCGTATCGGAAGATCCTTCCGTCAAGGGGATATGGTGCGTTCCGAAATATTCCAACCCGACCGGAAACACTTATTCGGACCGGGTGGTAAGGCGCATGGCAAGGCTGAAACCCGCCGCAAAGGATTTCAGGATCTACTGGGACAATGCCTATGTCATTCATCATCTTTATGCCGGAAAACAGGACAGGCTTCTTGATATTCTGGGCGAATGCCGGAAAGCGGGGAATCCGGACATGGTGTTTGAATTTGCCTCGACGTCCAAGGTAAGTTTTCCGGGTGCGGGAATTGCCGCGATCGCTTCTTCCGAGGCGAATCTGGAAGACATGAAAAAAACGATGAAATATCAGACCATCGGATATGACAAGATAAACCAGCTGAGGCATGTGCGCTATTTCAAAAATGCCGCAGGACTTGAAAAACAGATGCAGAAACAGGCAAGGATACTCCGGCCGAAATTTGAAACGGTGGACAGGATCCTGACAAAGGAACTTGACGGACTTGGCATTGCGAAGTGGACGAAGCCGAACGGCGGATATTTCATTTCCTTCGATACCATGGACGGATGCGCAAAGGAAGTGGTGGCAAAATGTGCGGAAGCCGGTGTTACGCTTACGGGCGCGGGCGCCACATTCCCGGGGCACAAGGATCCGGACGACAGAAACATCCGGATTGCGCCGTCCTTCCCGCCGCTTGCCGATTTAAGGACCGCAACGAAGCTGCTTGCCCTCTGCACGAAGATCGTGAGCGTGGAGCATCTGCTGAACAGATAAACGCGGAATTAGTTTTCCTTTGATTTCTGGCACAGCCCGACCGGATGCGGTTTGCCCGCATCGGCGGCGTCCTTATTCAGAAGATCTTCCAGGGAGATGTTGTCGACAACATTGTTGACAGCATCTTCTATTTTTTTGAATACATCGCGGGACACGCATATCCCGGCCAGGTCACAAGGCGCACTGTCGTCGTCAAGGCAGGCAACGGGGGCAAGGCTTCCTTCCGTGAGGCGTAAAATTTCTCCCACGGAATAATCCTTCGGTGCCCGGGAAAGAAGATAACCGCCCTGCGCGCCGCGGACGCTCTTTACGAAGCCCGCTTTCGTCAGGGTGGAAACGATCTGTTCCAGGTATTTTTCCGAAATATTCTGGCTCCGGGATACCTGACAGATCTTTGTCGTGGTATCCGGGTGCTTTGCAAATTCGATCATCATTTTCAGGGCATATCTGCCGCGCGTGGAAATTCTCATTTCTGTCCTTCCTCAATTCTTAGTAATTCAGTAGGATTTAATATATTTTAGCAAATCTGCGATAAAATTTCAAGCTTCCCGTGAAGAAATACGGGACCCCGGACGTTTCTTTGCGGTTTATGTCCCGATATGGTAAAATAAATGCCGGGAATCATATTTTCCCGGCGTTTATTGTATGCACGCGACAGTGTATACGAGAAGGAAAGGAGCATATATGAAACTTTGTCCTATCTGCGATCACGAGCTGACGGCATCGTGTTACTGTCCCGTGTGCCGCAAGCTTGTGACAAATCCGCTGACCGTTTCCGACGGGATATACCTGAACAAATCCCATTTCGGGAACGACGGACTGTGCGAATTTCATATGGACGACCGGAAAACAACCATCCTGAATGCCAGGCATCCCGCGAACGAAAAGGACTGTTCCTATCATAAACCGGAACGCTACAATCAGATCCAGGATGCACGACGCCTCATGGATGAGCGGCTGAAAATGCTGCACAGGGCAAAATAAAACGGTACTGTTTTTCAAAAAACAAATTACGGGAGAAAAAACATGAACATTGTCATAAGCGCAGTGGTTATAATCATTATCCTGATGATCGTGCTGTCGTTTATCAAGATCGTTCCGCAGGCACAGGCCATGGTTGTGGAATGGCTCGGAAAATATCAGGCGACATGGAATGCCGGGATCCACTTCCTGATCCCGTTTTTCAACCGGGTGGCCAAGAGAGTCAACTTAAAGGAACAGGTGGCGGACTTCCCGCCGCAGCCCGTGATCACGAAAGACAACGTGACCATGCGGATAGATTCCGTCGTGTTCTTTTATATCATGGATCCGAAACTCTACGCATACGGTGTGGAGAACCCGATTGCCGCGATCGAAAACCTGACGGCGACCTGTCTCCGCAATATCATAGGATCCATGGATCTGGATACGACGCTGACTTCCCGCGATACCATCAATTCCGAAATGGAAATCCAGCTTGACAAAGCCACGGATCCCTGGGGCATCAAAGTGACCAGAGTGGAGATCAAGAACATCATGCCGCCGGATCCCATCCGCGAAGCCATGGAAAAACAGATGATGGCGGAACGCAACAAGCGTGCGGTCATTACGGAAGCGGAAGGAATCAAGGCATCCGCGATCACCAAGGCGGAAGGAAACAAGCAGGCCATGATCCTGAACGCGGAAGCGGAAAAACAGACGATCGTTCTTCATGCGGAAGCGGAAAAGGAACGCCGCATCCGGGAAGCGGAAGGCCAGGCACAGGCTATTGCGGACGTCAAGAAAGCGGAAGCGGACGGTATCCGCATGGTCAAGGAAGCCGGCGCGGACGATGCGGTCGTGAAACTGAGAAGTCTCGATGCGCTGACACAGGTCGCAAACGGACAGTCCGTGAAGATCATTGTTCCGTCCGATATCCAGAATATGGCGGGTCTCCTTACGGCACTGAAGGAAAGTGCAACGGATCCGAAGACAACGGAAGCAAAATAAAGGAGCAGGCATATGCGTGACGGCTTCATCAAGGTTTCTGCGGTAACACCGAAAATCCGGGTGGCGGATCCTGTCTTCAACGGGGAACAGATTCTTTCCTGCATGAAGGCGGAGTGGAAGAGACACACGAAAATCTGTGTGTTTCCGGAGCTTTCGCTTACCGCCTATACCTGCAATGATCTTTTTCTCCAGAAAGAGCTTCTGGACAGCGCAAAGGAAGCGCTGGAGGAACTGGTGCAGGAAAGCAGGGGTCATGACATGGTGACCTTTATCGGACTCCCGTGGGAGCATGAGGGAAAACTGTACAACACGGCTGCCTGCGTACAGGACGGAAAACTCCTGGGCGTGATACCCAAGACATACCTCCCCAATTACGGGGAGTTTTACGAGGACCGGTATTTTACGCCGGGGCCGGACATTGCGGTTTCGACGATGTTCCGGGGGGAAGAAATTCCGTTCGGGACAAATCTTCTGTTTCACTGCGAAAATATTCCGGAGCTTACGATCGCAGGGGAAATCTGCGAGGACGTGTGGGTGCCGGATCCTCCGAGCATTCATCATGCCATGGCAGGCGCAACCGTGATCGTCAATACTTCCGCATCGGATGAACTGGTCGGAAAAAACGAATACCGCGACATGCTGATCGTTGGACAGTCCGCGCGTCTCGTATGCGCCTATCTTTATGCCAATGCAGGAGACGGGGAATCCACGCAGGACCTTGTGTTCGGCGGTCATGACATTATTGCGGAAAACGGGAAGTGTCTTGCGGAATCAAAAAGGTTTGTCCCCGAAACCATCACGGCGGACATTGACGTGCAGCGTATTTTTGCGGAGCGCAGGAAGCTGACTACGTTTGACGTTTACCGGGATGAAGATTACGAGACAGTCGGCTTTACGCTGAAGGAAGAAAAAACCAGGCTGGAACGCAAGGTGGATCCCATGCCGTTTGTCCCGGCGGACAATGCGGAAAAAGACCGCCGCTGCGAGGAGATCCTGACCATACAGGCTCTCGGACTGAAAAAGCGGCTGGAGCATGTGAATGGAAAATGTGCGGTGCTCGGGCTTTCCGGCGGACTGGATTCCACGCTGGCACTTCTGGTTTCGGCAAAGGCCTTTGACATGCTGGGTCTGTCCAGGAAGGGGATTCATGCCGTTACCATGCCGTGCTTCGGGACAACGGACAGGACCTATAAAAACGCATGCGCTCTGGCAAAAAGCCTGGGCGCGCATCTGGAGGAAATTCCGATCGCGGATGCCGTGAACCTGCATTTTAAAAATATCGGACAGGATCCGGGAAACCACAACGTGACTTACGAGAACGCACAGGCAAGGGAAAGAACGCAGGTCCTCATGGATATCGCAAACAGGGACAACGGGCTTGTGATCGGAACCGGCGATCTTTCGGAACTGGCACTCGGATGGGCCACCTACAACGGGGACCACATGTCAATGTATGCGGTGAACAGTTCCGTTCCCAAGACACTGGTGCGTCATCTGGTCCGCTTCTATGCGGATACCTGCGGCGAAAAGAAACTGAAGAGTACGCTTTGCGATGTTCTGGATACGCCGGTGAGCCCGGAGCTGCTTCCGCCGGAAGAGGGAAAGATTTCACAGAAGACGGAAGACCTGGTGGGACCGTACGAACTGCATGATTTTGTTCTGTATTATGTCCTGCGTTTCGGATTCAAACCGTCCAAGATCTACCGTCTTGCCGTGACGGCATTCAAGGGGGAATTTACGGCGGATGTCATTTTAAAATGGATGAATGTTTTTTACAGGAGATTCTTCTCCCAGCAGTTCAAGCGTTCCTGTCTGCCGGACGGCCCAAAGGTCGGGTCCGTTGCGGTCAGCCCGCGCGGCGACTTAAGGATGCCGAGCGATGCGGTGAGCAGGATATGGCTGGAGGATCTGGGGAAGATAAAATAACGTATGATCACGTCTGCATCGAACCGGAAAATCAAAGAAGCGGAAAATCTGAGTAAAAAGGCCGCAGTCCGAAAGGAAACCGGCCTTTTTACCGTAGAAGGCGTAAGAATGTTTGCGGAACTCCCGGTGAAGAAAATCCGGGAAGTGTTTGTGAGCGAAACCTTTTATGAAACGTGCAGCAGCGAGGTCCGGGAAAAGATCGGCTCCGTTCCGAATGAAACGGTCTCGGATGCCGTGTTCTCCCGTATCAGCGACACCAGGACCCCGCAGGGGATCTTCGCCATAGCGGAACAGAACTCCTACACGCTGGAAGACATTCTGAAAAATCCTTCCGCGGCACATATCCTGATCCTGGAAACCGTACAGGATCCCGGAAATCTGGGAACCATGTTCCGTGCGGGGGAGGGTGCAGGACTTACCGGGATCATCATGGACTGCCAGACTGCGGATCTCTACAACCCCAAGGTCATCCGTTCCACAATGGGAAGCATTTTCCGTGTCCCGTTTTTCCGGACGGAGGATCTTCCGGGTACGATAAAGACAGTGAAGCAGGCCGGCATCCGGGTCATAGCCGCCCATCTGAACGGTTCCGTTTCCTATACGGAGGAAGATTATCTTTCTCCTACCGCGTTTATGATCGGGAACGAGGCGGCCGGACTGAAAGCGGAAACGGCGGACCTTGCGGATACCCGCGTCAGGATCCCCATGCTGGGCGAGGTGGAATCCCTGAATGCGGCGGTGGCGGCATCCGTCCTTATGTTTGAACTGGCAAGACAGCGGAGAAATCATGGAATGTAAAATTGATCTTTCAAAAGAATACGGGATCGTGCTGGAAGGCGGCGGTGCAAGAGGCGCCTACCAGATCGGAGCATGGAAAGCGCTCCGTGAAGCCGGCGTCCGCATAAAGGGTATTGCCGGCGCAAGCGTGGGAGCTCTGAACGGCGCCATGATGTGTACGGATGATTTTGAGAAAGCGGAAGAACTCTGGGAAAACATTTCCTATTCCCAGGTCATAGACATGGACGACGCGCAGGCGAAGGCCATGCTGAAAATGGATTTCAATTCCATCAATATCGGGGACTTCCTGAAGAAGTTCATAAAAGTCCTGACGGACGGCGGATTTGATGTGTCTCCTCTCCGGAAGCTGATCGAGGAAAACGTGGACGAAGACAGGATACGCAATTCCGGCCGTGAACTTTTTGCCACAGTCTTTTCCCTGGATGACAGGAAAGAGGAAACCGTGGATCTGAAGAATGTACCGTCCGGGGAAATCTGCGACATGCTGCTGGCAAGCGCGTATTTTATCGCGTTCAAAAGAGAAAAGCTCGGCGGCCGTTCCTATATGGACGGCGGCGGCTTCAACAATGTTCCCGTCAATGTGCTGACGGAGCATGGCTATAAGGATATCATCGCAATCCGGATATACGGACTGGGCTACGATACGACCCGTTCCCTCAAAGTCCCGCCGGATGTAAACATTTTCTACATTGCACCGAGGCAGGATCTGGGCGGTATCCTGGAGTTCGACAGGAAGCGATGCCGCTACAATATGAAGCTCGGCTATTTTGATGCGGAGCGGTTTCTCTTCGGGCTTTCGGGAAGAAGATATTATATTGACGCACCGGAGGAAGAGGAATATTATCTTACTAAGCTGGAAACGGAAGCGGCAAAACTGAAGGTAAGCCGTTTCGGGATTTATACGATCGATACCTTCCGGGAAGCAATCCTCGAGAAATACAAAGAGATGCTTCTCAGGAAGAAACCGGATACGGACGAGGAGGAAGAAACATGAAGACAGGCAAAGGCGAAATCACTCTGAAGGGGAGGAATTTCATCACACTCAAGGATTATACCCCGGAGGAGATTACATATCTGCTTGACCTTGCGGCAAAGCTGAAGAAGGATAAAAAGAAAGGACGTGCGGGACATTCCCTGAAGGGAAAGAACATAGCGCTGATCTTTGAAAAGCCGTCCACCAGGACCAGATGTTCCTTTACCGTCGGATGCATAGACGAAGGCGGGCATCCGGAATATCTCGGGGAAAACGACATCCAGCTCGGACACAAGGAGGATATCAAGGATACCGCCCGCGTTCTGGGCAGAATGTTTGACGGGATAGAATTCCGCGGTTTCAAGCAGTCTACGGTGGAAGCACTTGCCAAATATGCCGGCGTACCGGTCTGGAACGGTCTTACGGACGAATACCATCCGACGCAGATCCTTGCGGATCTTATGACCATGCGGGAGCATTTCGGGAAACTGAAAGGACTTCATTTTGTCTACATCGGAGACGGCCGCAACAATATGGCCAATTCCCTGATGATCGGCATGAGCAAAACGGGCGTTCATTTTACCATTCTGGCTCCGAAGGAACTCTGGCCGGAAGACAGCCTCGTAAAACTCTGCGAGGGCTATGCGAAAAAGACCGGGGCATCCGTGAGCATCAGCGATAAAACGGAAGACGTAAAGGGTGCGGATGTGATCTATACGGACGTATGGGCTTCCATGGGAGAAGAAGGGAAGGCAAAAGAACGTGAAAAGCTGCTGTCTCCCTATCAGGTTAATGCGGAACTGATGAAGGCGACAGGGAAGAAAAGTACCATTTTCATGCATTGCCTGCCGGCCGTCAAGGGCAAGGAAGTAACGGAAGAGGTATTTGAATCGAAAGCATCGGTGGTCTTCGATGAAGCGGAGAACCGCATGCATACCATACGTGCGATCATGGTTGCCACTCTGGGAGAGCAGAAATGACAGGCAGAAAAAAGAATCTGAGAAATCAGAATCCGAGAAGTCTGATCTTTGCAATGGATATCCTTCATCTTTCAATCGGAACGGTTATCGTGATACTTTCGGTCATGGCATTCCTTTCGCCGAGCGATCACATGATATTTTTTCCGATCATTTTCTTCCTGGCGGCGCTGCTGAATCTGGTAAACGGGATCCAGAGCATAAAGATTGCGATCAGGGACAGAAAAAGGAAATCGCCCGGAATCTGCATGCTGGTTTTCGGCGTGCTTCTGATCGCAGTGGGGATTGTCAGTACGATCTGTATCATCCGGTAAAATAATTCCGGGATGAGAGAAGGGGAAAAAATTGCTGAAGGATGAAATCCTCGGGATACTGAAAAAAAACAGGGGATATATATCGGGGCAGGAACTCAGCGAGAAGCTGAACATCAGCAGGACGGCGGTATGGAAGACGGTCGGGAAACTGAAGGCGGACGGATACCGGATAGAGGCGGTCCGGAACCGCGGCTATCGTTTCCTGTCCGGGACGGATGTCCTGAACGGGACCGAACTTAAGGAAGTTCTGAAGGGAAACCCGTTTGTGCGCAAGTCTGAGTTTTATCCCAGCATAGATTCCACGAACCGCAGGGCCAAGGAACTGGGGGAAAGCGGAGAGACCGGACCGCTTCTTGTCGTTGCGGATGAACAGACGGCAGGACGCGGCAGAAGAGGAAGAAGCTGGGTTTCGCCTCCGGGGACGGGTATATGGATGACATTGCTGTACAAGCCGGACATTCCCGCCGAAAGGGCTTCCATGCTGACCCTTGTCACGGCGCTTTCCGTGGCGGCAGGCATTCGCGATATGACGGAACTTGAGACCAAGATCAAATGGCCGAATGATATTGTCGTAAACGGGAAAAAAGTCTGCGGGATACTGACGGAAATGAGTACGGATATGGACGGGATCCGTTATGTCGTGACGGGGACGGGTATCAACGCCAACACACAGTCGTTTCCGCCGGAAATCAGGGACACGGCAACATCGCTTTTTCTGGAATCCGGGAAGGAAGTCGACCGAACCCGGATCATCGGGGCCATCATGGCGGAATTCGCCGCGTATTACGGTATATTTGCGGGATCCGGTGACATGCGTTTCCTGAAAGGTTATTACGAATCCATACTGGTCAACAAAGGGAAACAGGTTATGGTGCTGGATCCGGCGGGCAGCTATAAGGGGAGGGCCGACGGGATCACGGATACAGGTGAACTGAAAGTAACGAAGGAGGACGGCACACAGACGGAAGTACGCTCCGGCGAGGTCAGTGTCCGGGGAATATACGGTTATACTTAAGGGGGGATCCGGCCGGATTCCCCCTTCGCTTAAAGAATTTATTGAAATGACTTAACGGCTGGTATATAATAAAACGACAGGCTCCGAAGGTTTTAGCCGATCGGAGTCTTATTCTTTCAGAAGAGGCAAAATCGTGGGCAAAACAAAGAAAATCGTGACCAAAAAGCCGAATGCAACAGGGAATAACAGTAAGAAAAACCTGAAAAGGCAGGCTGATTCTGCGAAAAAAACAGTCAAATCAACAAAAAAGGCAGAAAAGTCTGTTAAAAGCAAAGCGAAAGCGGCTGTAAAGTCCGTTTCAAATAAGAAGCAAAATACGAGCAAAAGCAATCTGCAGAATGTCAGAAAACAGGCTCCGAAAAAGAATAATCTGAAAACTGCAGTAAAGGTCCTGAAAAAGACTGTAAAGAACACAGCAAAGAATCCTGTAAAGAGTCCGGTAAAAAATCCGGCCGGGAAACTTCCGGCTGCCCTGACGCCCGCACAGAAAAACAGGGAAAAGGAAAAGGCGGCAAGGGAACGGGAAAGGGTCCGGGCAGAGAAAGAACGGGAACGCATCAAAGCCGCAAAAGAACGGGAAAAGGCTAAAGCCGCCCGCGAAAAGGAACGGGAAAAAGCGGCAAAGGAAAAAGAAAAACAGAAGGCAGCCCGTGAAAAGGAAAAAGAACGGGCGGCAAAGGCAAAGGAAAAAGAAAAAGCCAGGCTGGCAAAGGAAAAGGAAAAAGAACGCGCGCTTCTGGCAAAAGAAAAAGAGAAGGAAAGAGTTGCCCGTGAAAAGGAAAGAGAACGGGTAAGAGAAGAAAAGGCAAAGGAAAAAGCCAGGCTCTCGGAAGAAAAGGCCAAAGCCAAGGCTGCCGCGAAGGAAGAAAAAAAGCGGCATGCGCAGCTTGTCAGATTTTCCACTTCCAAGCTGATCGGGAAAGGAAAGGGAAGTCTGTTAAAACGGAATCTGTCATCGGAGGAATTCACCTCCAGTCTGGATCAGCTGGTCGGTCAGGCAAAAAGCAAGGATGCAAAACTGGACGTCGATGAGATCAATGACTTTTTTGCCGGAGACAATCTGACGCCTGATGATATCGAACAGATCTATGCCTATCTTGAGACAAACGGGATTGAAGTCGTGGCAACGGCGCCGGACGAACCTCCGACCGATATTGAAAACGCAAAAGACGACAGCCTTCTCGTGGACGAAGACAACGATGATTTTGACAAGGAAAACGAGGAAGACATTGATGTCAGCGCCATAGATCTTCTGGAAGGCGTGGGAACGGAAGACCCGGTCCGCATGTATTTAAAGGAGATCGGAACGGTGTCTCTTCTTACGGCGGACGAAGAACTGGAACTTGCCAAGAAAAAACAGGCAGGCGACGAACAGGCAAAGGAACGGCTGATCGAAGCAAACTTAAGGCTGGTGGTCAGCATTGCAAAACGTTATACCGGCAGGGGAATGAGCTTCCTGGATCTGGTGCAGGAAGGAAATCTGGGACTGATCAAAGGAGTTGAAAAATTCGATTACCGCAAGGGATTCAAGCTGAGCACCTATGCAACGTGGTGGATCAGACAGTCGGTAACAAGAGCGCTCGCGGATCAGGCAAGGACCATCCGGGTTCCCGTGCACATGGTGGAAACAATCAACAAGATGAGCAAGATGCAGCGGAAGCTTACTCTGGAACTGGGTTATGAACCGAGTGTTTCCGAACTGGCAAAGGCTCTGGGCATGACGGAAGAAAAAGTCATGGAGATCATGCAGATTGCCCGGGAGCCTGCATCACTGGAAACACCGATCGGAGAGGAAGACGATTCCAACCTCGGCGATTTTGTGGCGGATACGAATGTCCTGACGCCGGAAGGCAACGTGGAAACGGTCATGCTCCGCGAACATATCGATTCCCTTCTCGGGGATCTCAAGGAAAGGGAACGCCAGGTGATCGTGCTGCGCTTCGGCCTGGAAGACGGGCATCCGCGCACGCTGGAGGAAGTGGGAAAGGAATTCAAGGTAACGAGGGAAAGGATCCGTCAGATCGAAGCCAAGGCGCTTCGTAAGCTCCGGAACCCCGTAAGATCCAAGAGGATCAGGGATTTCCTGTAAAATATGGCCGGAAACGGAAACAGAAAAAACTATCAGAAAAAGCTGGAAGAGATCATAGCCGGTACAGAAGCTTCGGGCAGACACCCGAAGCTTCTTCTTCATGCGTGCTGTGCGCCCTGTTCTTCCTACTGCCTGGAATATTTAAGCCGGTATTTCGATATCACGGTTTTTTACTACAATCCGAATATCGACGACCCGGCGGAATACGCAAAGCGGGTTTCCGAAGAACAGAGGCTTATCCGGGAAATGCCCCATGAAAGACCGGTCCGTTTTCTGGAAGGCATTTATGAACCGGAAGAATATCACAGGCTGGTGCAGGGGCATGAAGCGGACAGGGAAGGCGGCGAGAGATGCCGGATCTGCTTTGAAATGCGCCTCAGGAAAACAGCAGAGGCCGCAAAGAAAAACGGGTTCGATTGTTTCACGACGACGCTGACCATAAGCCCTCTGAAAAATGCGGATGTCCTGAACGAAACCGGGGAAAAAGCCGCACGGGAGTACGGCGTGGCCTGGCTGCCTTCGGATTTCAAAAAGAAAAACGGATACCGCCGGTCTGTTGAACTTTCCGCCCAATACAGCCTTTACCGCCAGAATTACTGCGGATGCAGTTTTTCTCAACAGGGGAAGGTATAAATTTTGACTAAATACATCTCCTGCATTATAATAGGCGTACCATAATCCATAAGGTATCATTCACAAGGAGACATTTGCATGATCAGCAGAAAAATAACCGTTGTAAATCCTTCCGGGCTCCATTTAAGACCGGCGGGCGTGCTTTCCCAGACGGCTATGCGTTTCCGTTCCAACATAACCATTGAATGCGGGAACAAGAAGATTGCGGCAAAAAGCGTACTGAACGTAATGGCAGCCGGGATCATGGCAGGAACAGAGATCAATCTGATCTGCAAGGGCCCGGATGAAGAGGAAGCCATGAAGGCATTGACCGAAGCAATTTCTTCCGGTCTGGGAGAAAAACCAATACAAGACAGAAACAATTAGCAGAATTGTTTTAATCACAGAAACAATCTGACAATTTAAAAGAAAAAAATCTTTACAAGCGGCGATATCCGGTGTATGATGCCTTTAAATTAACACTGAGATGACGAAGCCGTCATTTTCCCGAGAGGGAAAGTGGCGGCTTTTTCTGTTCCGGGGAGAAAAAGGGAACGGAAACGTTTTCCGGAATCTCGTGTACGAGGGAGGAACACATGGGAAAAATACCGCCGTTATACGATCCGTCCTATGAACATGACAGCTGTGGGATAGGTGCTGTCGTGGATATCAAGGGGAGAAAGAGTCACAAGACCGTAGAGAAGGCTCTCCGCATTGTTGAAAATCTGGAGCACCGTGCCGGAAAGGATGCGGAAGGAAAAACGGGAGACGGCGTCGGTATCATGCTGCAGATTTCGCACCGCTTTTTTACCAAGGTGGCTGCGGAACTTAAGATGAATATCGGCGGGGAACGGGATTACGGCGTCGGCATGTTCTTTTTCCCGCAGGAAGAACTGAAGCGCAACGCGGCAAAAAAGATGTTTGAGATCATCTGCAGAAAGGAAGGTCTGGAACTCCTGGGATGGAGAGACGTACCTATCCATCCGGAGCTGATCGGCAAAAGGGCAGTGGACTGCATGCCGTTTTTCTGCCAGGCATTCGTGAAGCGTCCCGCAAATGTAAAGCAGGGCCTTGATTTTGACAGAAAGCTTTACATAGCAAGACGTGTCTTTGAGCAGTCGGACGATCAGACCTATGTGGTTTCCTTAAGCAGCCGTACCATTGTTTATAAGGGAATGTTTCTCGTAAAGGAGCTGAGAAAGTTCTTCCCGGATCTGGTGGATCCGGATTACGAGGCGGCCATTGCCGTTGTCCATTCCCGCTTCTCCACGAATACCAATCCCAGCTGGATGAGGGCGCATCCGTACCGTTACATTGTCCATAACGGAGAGATCAATACTATCCGCGGTAATGTGGACAAGATGATGGCGCGTGAAGAAAACATGGAATCGGAATATTTCCGGAAGGACCTTTTAAAAGTCCTGCCGATCATCAACCAGGGCGGTTCGGATACTGCCATGCTGGATAATGCACTGGAATTTCTCATGATGAGCGGCATGGAGCTTCCGCTTGCCGTTATGATCATGATCCCTGCACCGTGGGAACACGAACGGGACATGCAGGAACCGGTCAGGGATTTCTATCATTATTACGCGACCATGCTGGAACCGTGGGACGGGCCGGCATCAATCGTGTTTTCCGACGGGGATATCCTGGGCGCGGTCCTGGACAGGAACGGACTCAGACCCTCCCGCTATTATCTGACGGACGACGGCTTCCTGATCCTCGCTTCCGAAGTCGGGGCGATTGACGTGGAGCAGGAGCATGTGGTGAAAAAAGACAGGCTCCGCCCGGGCCGGATGCTTCTCGTGGACACCGTGCAGGGCAAAGTCATTTCCGATGAAGAACTGAAAATGAAATATGCATCCCGCCATCCCTACGGGGAATGGCTGGACAGCAATCTCCTGAAGCTGAAGGATCTTTCCATTCCCAATATCCGTCCGGAGGAAATTCCGGACAAGCGAAGGGCGCAGCTCTGGAAGACCTACGGCTATACCTACGAACAGTACAAGACGATGATGCTGCCGATGGCGTTAAACGGGTCTGAGCCAACTTCCGCCATGGGATGCGACGTTCCGCTTGCGGTACTTTCCCGGAAGCATCAGCCGCTTTTCAATTATTTCAAGCAGCTTTTTGCACAGGTCACCAATCCGCCGATCGACTCCATCCGCGAAGAGATCGTGACAAGTACCAATGTCTATATAGGCCAGGACGGCAATTTTCTGGAAGACCGCCCGCAGAACTGCCGGATCCTTCAGGTGAGAAATCCCATTCTTTCCGAGACGGATCTTTTAAAGATCAGGACCATGAAGAAAACGGGATTCAAGGTAGAGACCGTTTCCATAACTTATTATAAAAACACTTCTCTGGAAAAGGCAATCGACAGGCTGTACCTGGAAGCGGATCGCGCACACAGGGAAGGCGTGACAATCCTTATCCTGTCGGACAGGGATATAGACGAGAACCGGGTTCCTATTCCGTCCCTTCTTGCCGTATCCGCACTGCAGCAGCATCTGGTCCGCACAAAGAAGCGTACCAGCATGTCCATTATCCTGGAAAGCGGAGAGCCGAGAGAGATCCATCATTTTGCAACTCTTCTGGGATTCGGTGCCAGTGCCGTAAATCCGTATCTTGCGCATGAAAGCATCCGCTATATGGTCCGCACACACATACTGGACAAGGACGAATATGCCGCCATCAAGGATTATGACAATGCCGTCCTGCACGGGATCGTGAAGATTGCATCGAAGATGGGAATTTCCACCATCCATTCCTATCAGGGCTCCAAGATCTTTGAAGCGGTCGGCATCGGAAGAGAAGTCATTGAAAAATATTTTACCAATACCATAAGCCCGGTCGGCGGGATTACCCTTGCCGATATCGCGGACGATGTGAACGCGCTGCATTCCAAGGCTTTTGATCCGCTCGGCCTGGACACGGACCTTACGCTGGATTCCGTTGGCGATCATAAGGAACGCTCCGGGCAGGAAATCCACCTGTACAATCCTCTGACTATTCACCTGCTGCAGGAGGCAACGAGAAGAAACGACTACGGGATATTCAGACAGTATGCCGATGCGGTCAATGCGGAAGACATGAACGTGACGCTTCGCAGCCTTATGGATTTTGATTTTTCAAAATGCAGCGCCGTTCCGATTGAGGAAGTGGAACCGGCGGAGGAGATTGTGAAGCGGTTCAAGACGGGTGCCATGAGCTACGGATCCATTTCCGGGGAAGCGCATGAAACGCTGGCCATTGCCATGAACACCATTCACGGAAAGAGCAATACCGGGGAAGGCGGCGAGGATGTGGAACGTCTTACCGTGGGACCGGACGGATTAAACAGATGCTCTGCCATCAAGCAGGTGGCAAGCGGACGTTTCGGCGTGACCAGCCGTTACCTTGTCAGCGCTGCGGAAATCCAGATCAAGATGGCGCAGGGAGCAAAGCCCGGGGAAGGCGGACAGCTGCCCGGCGGAAAGGTTTATCCGTGGGTCGCGAAGACGCGGCATTCCACAACCGGCGTCAAGCTGATCTCCCCGCCGCCGCATCACGATATCTATTCGATCGAGGATCTGGCGCAGCTGATTTATGATCTCAAGAATGCAAACGTGAATGCGCGCATTTCCGTGAAACTGGTCAGCGAAGCGGGTGTGGGAACGGTTGCAGCAGGTGTTGCCAAAGCGGGAGCACAGGTCATCCTGATCTCCGGATTTGACGGAGGGACAGGCGCGGCGCCAAGAAATTCCATATACAATGCGGGACTCCCGTGGGAACTGGGGCTTTCTGAAGCACATCAGACGCTGATCATGAACGGGCTCCGCGACAAGGTCATTCTGGAAACCGACGGTAAGTTAATGAGCGGAAGAGACGTTGCAATAGCCGCCATGCTCGGCGCGGAGGAATTCGGATTTGCTACGGCGCCGCTGATTACCATGGGATGCGTGATGATGCGGGTCTGCAATCTGGATACCTGCCCCATGGGCATTGCAACACAGAATCCGGAATTAAGAAAACGCTTTGCCGGGAAACCGGAATACGTGATCCGCTTCATGATGTTCATTGCTCAGCAGTTAAGGGAGATCATGGCAAAGGCGGGAGTCCGCACGATGGACGAACTGATCGGGAGGACGGACCTTCTGAAGAAGAAAGAAAAACTTTCCAATCCGAGAGCGGGGCGGGTGGATATTTCTTCCATACTGGGGAACCCGTATGCCGGTGAAAAGCTGGCGGGATACAAAAACAAGAAGACATATAATTTCGGCCTGGAAAAAACAAAGGATGCGTCACTGCTCTTAAAGAAGCTGAAACCTTCGCTGGAAAAGGGAGAAAAGAAAAGGCTTGAGGCGGATGTTTCCAATACGGATCGTGCGCTCGGTACCATGTTCGGCGCGGAGATCACAAGGGAATATCCGGACGGGCTTCCGGAAGACACCTATACCATAGGACTCCGGGGTTCCGGCGGACAGAGCTTCGGGGCTTTCATACCGAAGGGACTCACACTGGAACTTTCCGGGGATTCGAACGACTATTTCGGCAAAGGGCTTTCCGGCGGGAAGCTGATCATATATCCGCCGGCAGGCGTACGCTTTAAGCCGGAGGACAATGTCATCATAGGAAACGTGGCGCTTTACGGAGCAACGAGCGGAGAAGCTTTTATTTCCGGAGAAGCGGGAGAACGGTTCTGCGTGCGCAATTCCGGTGCGACGGCGGTCGTGGAAGGCGTGGGGGATCACGGCTGCGAATACATGACCGGAGGCTGCGTCGTAATTTTAGGGCGCACCGGAAAGAATTTTGCCGCCGGCATGAGTGGCGGCGTGGCGTATGTACTGGATGAAAAAAATGATTTTTATCTCAGGCTGAACAAGGAACTGGTTTCCTTTGAGGAAGTCATGGACAAGTACGACGTGCAGCAGCTGAAAGACCTGATCACAAGACATGTATCCTATACGAATTCGGAACGGGGTAAGGAAATCCTGAATCGTTTTGAAGAATTCCTTCCGAAATTCAAGAAGGTCATTCCGCACGATTACAGCGTCATGATGAACACGATCGTACAGATGGAAGAGAAAGGCCTTTCAAGCGAACAGGCACAGATCGAAGCGTTCTATAAAGTCAGCGGAGAAGAATCTCCGAAGACAGCCGAAAGGAGGGCATGACATGGGTAAGCCCACAGGATTCATGGAATACGGCAGGAAAACTGCCTCCTGCATTCCGCCGAAGGAAAGAATAAATAATTTCAACGAATTCCATGTTCCGCTTTCCGAAGAGGAACAGAAAATCCAGGGCGCGCGCTGCATGGAATGCGGCGTACCGTTCTGTCAGTCGGGCATGACGCTCTGCGGCATGACAAGCGGATGTCCGCTTCATAATCTTGTTCCGGACTGGAATGACCTGGTCTATCACGGTGTCTGGAAACAGGCTTACAACCGTCTGCGCAAAACAAATTCCTTCCCGGAATTTACGGCCAGGGTATGCCCCGCGCTTTGTGAAAAAGCCTGCACCTGCGGCCTGCATGGCGATCCGGTGAGCGTAAAGGAAAACGAGCTTGCCATTATCGAACATGCCTATGCGGCCGGGTTTGCGGATCCGAAACCGCCGGCAGTCAGGACCGGCAAGAAAGTTGCGGTCATAGGCTCCGGACCGGCAGGACTTGCCGCCGCGGACCAGCTGAACAAGCGCGGTCACAGCGTTACGGTTTTCGAACGGGACGACAGGCCGGGCGGCCTTCTGATGTACGGGATCCCGAATATGAAACTGGACAAGAAGATTGTGGAACGGAAACTGGACATCATGGAAAAGGAAGGCGTGGTCTTTAAGACTTCCGTGAATGTGGGGAAGGATGTGAAACCGCAGGAACTGATGAAGGAATATGACTGCATCATTTTATCCTGCGGCGCAAAGAACCCGAGAGACCTGAATGTGCCGGGCAGAGATGCATCCGGAATTTACTTTGCGGTGGACTTTTTAAAGTCGGTGACGAAGAGCCTTCTGGATTCGGATTTAAGCGACGGGAAAAACATAAGCTGCAGGGGGAAGAACGTACTGGTGATCGGCGGCGGGGATACCGGGAACGACTGCGTGGGAACATCCATCCGCGAAGGCGCAAAGAGCGTGATCCAGCTTGAGATGATGCCGGAACCTCCTCTGGAACGGCGGGAAAACAACCGCTGGCCGGAGTGGCCTCTTGTAAAGAAAACGGATTACGGACAGGAAGAGGCGATTGCGGTATTCGGAAAAGACCCCAGGATCTACCAGACGACCGTAAAGGAATTTAAGAAGGACAAAGCCGGGAAAGTGAACCGTGCCGTGCTGATCTCCTTAAAGACGGAAAAAGATCCGGAAACGGGACGCATGAAGATGATACCGCAGGAAGGAACGGAAAAAGAGATCCCGGCGGATATTGTTCTGATCGCCGCGGGATTCCTGGGCAGCGAAAATTATGTGGCGGATGCATTCGGCGTGAAGAGAAACAAACGCACCAATGTGGAAACCGAAGAAGGGAAATACAGGACCAGTATCGACAGGGTCTTTACGGCGGGAGACATGCACCGCGGGCAGTCGCTTGTGGTATGGGCTATCCGGGAAGGCAGGGAGGCCGCGCGGGAAGCGGACTTTAGCCTCATGGGGTACACGAATCTGGAGTAATATTTTGGCAATATCGTTTCATTCGAGACACGCTTACGCTGCACGAGGCGATCGTCTCTCATGAAACGATATTGCCATTTCCATGTAGAAAATTTAGCTTCCGTTTCAGCTGTTTTTATCTGTTTCATCCACGGATGCCGCAATGGCATCCGCAAGTTTTTCCATGGCCGGCATCTGAACTTCCTTGAGGGAAGATTTCACGGTTATGCTTTCCGGCAGGATGGTGATGTTTTTCATGGAGTTTAGAACTTCGCTCATTTTCTTTTCAGAGGACGGCGCCCAGGATCCGTTTTCCATCAGGGCAACGGTCCTGTTCTGCAGGTTGTGCGCCTTCAGATCGTTTAAGAGATTTTCCATGGCAGGGAAAATGTTTCCGTTGTAGGTGGGAGCGGCAAAGACCAGGTGGCTTGCCCGGAACGACTCGGAAACCAGGTAGGACACGTCCGTTACGGATACGTCATAGACCCGGATGTTTTTGATCTTCCGTTCGGAAAGCATTCCGGCCAGGATATCCGCCGCGTTTTCCGTGTCGCCGTAAACGGAACCGTAGAATATCACCACATCGTTATCCTCCGCACGGTAAGTGGCCCAGCGGGAATATTTTTCAATATACCAGATGATCTTTTTCGGAACGCGCCAGATCGGTCCGTGAAGCGGACAGATCATTTCGATATCAAGGCCGGCCGCCTTGTTCAAAAGGGTCTGCACCTGTACGCCGTATTTTCCCACGATGTTCGAATAATAGCGCCTTGCGCCGTCAATCCGGTCATGTTCAAAATCCGTTTCATCCGCAAATATATTTCCGTTCAGTGCACCGAACGTGCCGAAGGCATCTGCGGAGAAAAGTATTTTATCCATGGCTTCATAGGTCACCATGACTTCCGGCCAGTGGACCATGGCTGCCATGATAAAGGAAAACGTGTGTTTGCCGGAGCAGAGCGTGTCCCCTTCCTTCACTTCAAGAAGATGTCCCTGCAGCTGCAGATCAAAGAACTGACGGATGATCTGAAATGTCTTCGCATTTCCCACAACGGTCACTTCCGGGTACCTTAAAACGAGGTCCGCAAGCGTGGCGGCATGGTCCGGCTCCATGTGATTCACGATCACATAATCCAGCTTTCTTCCGTCCAGCAGGTATTCCAGATTCTCGAAGAACACGCCCGATACAGCGCGGTCCACGGTATCCAGAAGAACATTTTTCTGATCCAGAACAAGGTAGGAATTATAGGAAACACCGTCCGGAATGGGAAAGCAGTTTTCAAATTTCGCAAGCCTCCTGTCGTTTCCTCCGATCCAGTAGATACCATCCGAAATCTTGCGTTCCTGATGCATGATTTATGCCCCTTTCAGAATAAACTGAGATATAATCTTTACTGTGCCCATTATAGTAAAATCCGGTTCCGATGTAAAGGAAGACAGTCAGCATGAAGGAAATACTGCCCGGGATCTATACGGAAAACGTCCGCATAGGGCTTCCCGAGATTCCGTCTTTAAATCTAACGGTCATAAAGGGATGTTCCGCATCCGGTGGTGAAAAAGGTGAAAGCAGAAGCCTTTTGATCGATTCCGGTCTCCGGGACTCCGCTTCGTTTTCCTGCAGCGGCGCGATCGAAAAAATGATGCATGAACTGGATATTCCCTTTGACAGGCTGGACTGCTTGATCACGCATACGCATCAGGATCACATAGGGCAGGCGCCTTTCTTAAGAAGCAGGGGAGCACGGGTTTTCATGAACCCGGAAGAGCGTGCCCACGAGGACGACATGATCTTCTACAGGGCGTCTGATGAAAAGGGCAGGGAAGAACTTCTGCATACCATGGGCCTTTCCCGCATCGAAGATCCGGAGCGGTATGACGGTTTTTCGGAAGCCGTGAAACGGAATTTCGAAGGCTGCGCCAGCATCCTCGATTTTGATTTTCTGCCGCTTTCCCCGGGGGATACCGTGTCATACGGAAGCTATGTCTTTGAGGCCATTCGGCTGAAGGGCCATACCTGCGGGCAGACCGGCCTCTGGGACGGAAAAAGGAAAGTGATCTTCTGTGCGGATCACATCATGAAGGGCGTTTCGCCTTTTGTCGGATGCTGCAGCGACACAAGCGGATATCTAACGGAATATCTGCATTCCATGGAGGACGTAAAGCATAGGTACCGGGATTCCCTTTTCATTCCCGGGCACGGAGAGGCATTCCGGGAACCGGAAAAAGAGGCGGACCGCATCATCTATTCCTATCTGAACAAATGTTCCCTGATGATCGCCGTTTTAAGGACCGCGAAAAAGCCGATGTGCATTTTTGACATTGCAGTACGTGTCTACGGGAGAAACATGATCAGTCCGCCGGATTCCCTGATGCCGTCCTGCCTTCTGATTCTTGCAAAAACCTATGCCTGCCTGCTATATATGAAAGACCACGGCCTGGCGGAGGAAAGCAGCCGGGACGGGGTTCCGTACTGGATTGCGAAAATCCCTTCCAGGGTGTATTCTGTTAATCAGTCGGAAAATTAAGTAAGAGAGGAATTAAAAATGGCAGAAGAAAAAAATACTGCATCTGAAAACTGTACGCACGATTGTTCCACATGTTCCGAAAACTGCTCTTCCAGGCAGCCTTCCAAGGAGGACTTCCGCGTTGCACTTGCTCCCTCCAGCTCGGTGAAAAAAGTTTATGCCGTCGTGTCCGGCAAGGGCGGAGTGGGAAAATCCCTGATCACGACCATGCTGGCAGTAAGAACACGCTCCAGGGGATACCGCGTGGGAATCCTGGATGCGGATATCACGGGACCTTCCATTCCAAAGGCATTCGGGCTGACCGGCGGCGTTGCGGAAACAAAGGATAACCTGATGGTTCCTGCCACCACGAACAGCGGGATAGAGGTCATGAGCAGCAACCTTCTTCTGGAAAACGATACGGATCCCGTGATCTGGAGAGGCCCGGTCATCGCCAATGCGGTCAAGCAGTTCTGGTCGGAAACGCTCTGGGAAAATATCGACTTTATGTATGTGGATCTGCCGCCGGGCACCGGGGATGTTCCGCTTACGGTATTCCAGTCGCTTCCGGTGGACGGCATCATCATCGTTACAAGCCCGCAGGAGCTGGTTTCCATGATCGTGACCAAGGCTGTCAACATGGCAAGGGAAATGGAAATCCCCATTGTCGGCCTGATCGAGAATATGAGCTATTTTGAATGCCCGGACTGCGGAGCAAAGCATTCCGTTTTCGGGCCCAGCCATATCGATGAGATCGCGGCGGAGACCGGCATTCCGGTCCTGGCCAAGATCCCGATCAATCCGGACACCGCAAAAGCCGTGGATGCGGGAACGGTGGAGTTCATGGAAGCGCCGTGGATCGAAAAAGCCGTGGACGTACTGACCGGAAAGGAAGTAAGCGCCTGATAGCGCGATCTGAGACGGACGGTATTCTGTATACAGTTTATGGTTTTTTCAGGCGGTCTTAAGAAATTCTTACTGGTTCGTACACCGTAAGGTCATATTCATTTTTTAATATAATTTCGTGGTGATTGGAAAGCGGCCGTGCCCGGCATCGGAAAACAAATTCTTCCGGTATGACCGATGCAGACCGCTTTTTTACGGGCTTTCGCTGGCCCGGACAATATCACCGGAAAGGCGATGCGAGAATGGAGATCAGCACCAATCCAAACAGTGAGCTGGACAGTTCCATAGTTCAGGTGCCGGACCTGGTTCAGGTACCGGAAAGGATGATCGGATGGGCGCATCAGTTTCAGGAAGCCATGATGATGTATACATGCGCCATCCGGGAAGTGAAGACAAAGCTGGAAGTCCTGAATGATGAACTTTCGGTCCGCAACAAGAGAAACCCGATTGAGATGATCAAATCCCGCGTGAAGAAGCCGATGAGCATCGTGGAAAAACTGCAGCGGAGGGGCTATCCCGTTTCGCTGGATTCCATGATTGAAAACCTGGACGATGTTGCCGGTATCCGCGTGATCTGTTCCTTTGTGGATGATATTTATGACGTGGCGGATATGCTGGTGCGTCAGGATGACATCCGCGTCATCGCGATCAAGGACTACATCAAGAATCCGAAGGAAAACGGATACCGGTCCTATCATATGATCATTGAAGTTCCGGTTTTCTTTTCCGACAAGAAACAGCCCATGCGGGTGGAAGTGCAGATCCGCACCATTGCCATGGACTTCTGGGCAAGCCTGGATCATCAGTTAAGATACAAGAAGGAAATCCGGAATGCGGATGAGATCAGCCGGGAACTGCGGGAATGCGCGGATGTGATCGCTGGCACGGACGAGAAAATGCTCTCCATCCGGAAAAGGATAGAACACACAAGCGAGCAGGAAACTGTCGCGGTTCATTGAAGAACGGGGTCATGCCGTGTTTCAGAGCACAAGTTCATAATATGTCAGTGTGACGTCGGCCGAAAGGCCGGCGTTTTTATACAGTCTGAGAGCCGGGACATTATGAGAGGAAACCTGGAGGCTTAAGACATCGAAGCCCTCCTCCTTCAGCTGATTCAATACCAGCGGGAAAATCCGGGTCCCGTATTTCTGATTCCTCAGGTCCTTCCGGACGACGAATTCATAGAGATAGCATCCCGTTTTCTGCCTGTCGGGAATAACGGAAAACGTGAGGACCGGCCTGCTGTCGCTGCTGTCCTTAAATGTCACGGCATATCTTCTGGTGGAATCCGCCTCCTCGCGGAGAAGAAGGCAGGTGAATTCCGAACCGGCATTGTCCGGCAGGGTATTTTTTCCTTTTAAAGCAACAGACATCTGATATTCTTCCGAAAGAAGGTTTGCATTCAAGGAACGGATGACATGTTCCGCGGCAGGGCTCATGTGGTCGCAGACAAAATGGACACGGACCTTTTCGTCCGGAAACAGTCCGTTCCGGAGGATCCTGCTGGCTTTTTCCCACATTTCCCGGAAGCATCCTTTTTTGCGGTATTCCGGCAGCGTCCATGCTATGCTTTCATAGACGTTTTCGTCGAGTTCGCAGAGAACCATAACGCTGACAAGGAGTCCGTCCTCATAGCCGAGAAAGTACTGCGTGTCCCGGTCCTCATAGGGAAAGGAAAGAGTCAGAGGCTCCTTTTCTTCGCAGGCTTTCACGAGTTTCTGTACCGCGGGGATTTCTTCAGATGTCAGTTCGTGTCTGATCCGGATATCCATTCTGTGCCTCCAGTGTTCCCTATCATTATAGCAGACAGGGGAACAATCGTCATTCGGGCGGCATGCTTTTACGGGGCGGGTGGACTGGCGGGCGGTTTTTCATTATAATAAAGCGGAACGGATTCTTGGGAAAAACAAATACGGATTCGAAAGGAAAACATATGATCTCGAGATTGATGAAGAGAATACAGGAGACCGGAGCACCGGTCTGCGTGGGTCTTGACCCGCAGCTGTCCTTTATACCGGCAAGGATCCTGAAAAAGGCTTTTGGGGAAAAAGGCGAAAATCCGGAAGGTGCGGCACTGGCACTCTGGCTTTTCAACCGCGCAATCGTGGATTCTACGTTTGACCTGATCCCGGCCGTAAAACCTCAGATCGCCATGTACGAACAGTTCGGCATTCCGGGGCTTACGGTTTACAAACAGACCATCGACTACTGCCGGTCCAAAGGGCTTCTTGTGATCGGGGATGCCAAGAGAGGGGATATCGGGTCCACATCCGGTGCCTACGCAAATGCCCACATCGGACAGGTTAAGATCGGGTCCGTAAGCTCGGATGTTTTCCGCGCGGATATGGTGACGGTAAATCCTTATCTGGGAACGGACGGCGTAAAGCCTTTCGTGGATGCCTGCAATGCCTATGACAGAGGGATTTTTGTCCTTGTGAAAACCAGCAACCCGTCCAGCGGGGAATTCCAGGACAGGCTGGTCGACGGGAAACCGCTCTACGAACATGTGGCGGATAAGGTTGTGGAATGGGGAAGGGAAAGCATGGACGGGGAATGGTCCAATGTGGGAGCCGTAGTCGGAGCCACATATCCGGAAACCGGGAAGAGGCTCCGGGAACTTATGCCGCATACGTTTTTTTTGGTGCCGGGGTACGGTGCGCAGGGAGCAACGGCAAAAGACCTGGCGGGATGCTTTGACAAAGACGGACGAGGCGCCATTGTAAATTCTTCACGCGGCATTATCGCGGCTTATAAGAAAGCGGAATATGCGGAGTATGGAGAAGATAATTTTGCGGAAGCTTCGCGCCGTGCCCTGCAGGATATGATCGCGGATTTAAATAAGGGAAAGGCAGAATCATGAAAAAAATACTGTATTCCGTAAAGGCGGTATCGCAGAAGGAACTGTGCCCGGGAATTTTTGACTTGAGGCTGTCTGCGCCGGAACTGGTGCAAAATGCCCGTGCCGGCCAGTTCGTGAACGTGTTCTTAAACGACAGGTCCAGGCTACTTCCCAGACCGGTCAGCATCTGCGAAATAAAGGGCACCGGAAACGAAAAGGATACCCTGCGCCTTGTTTACCGCGTGACGGGAGAAAAAGCCGGGACGGCGGAGCTTTCTTCCTATGCGGCGGGAACACAGATCAGTCTGCTGGGCCCGCTCGGGAACGGATTTCCGCTGGAGAAAGCCAGGTGGGAGATGCCGGGGAGGGAACCGGACATTGCCGTAGTCGGCGGAGGGATAGGCATTCCGCCTCTTCTGGAACTCTGCCATGAACTTCCCTGCCGGAAGACGGCGGTCCTGGGATACCGGAACGAAAACCTGTTTCTGAAGGATGAGTTTGATCTTGCCGCGGACCGGCTCCTTGTGGCAACCGAAGACGGAAGCTACGGGATAAAGGGGAATGTGCTGGATGCGATGAAGGCATCAAAATACGAACCGACCTGCATCATGGCCTGCGGGCCCCTGCCAATGCTCCGCGCGCTGAAACAGTATGCGGCGGAAAGAAACATCCCCTGTTTTATTTCCATGGAAGAGAGGATGGCCTGCGGAGTGGGCGTGTGCCTGGGGTGCGTGGTGAAATCCGCGGAGACGGATCCGCATTCCTGTGTGAAGAACAAACGTGTCTGCAAGGACGGGCCGGTGTTTAAGGCGGAGGAAGTGGATCTCACATAAAGAACGGACATGGAGCCGGAAAAGGTTTTGTTATCCCGGAGAGAGGAATGTATGAGCAGAGAACCTGAAATGAAAGTAAGCATAGCGGGTGTGGAATTAAAAAATCCTGTCATGACGGCAAGCGGCACGTTCGGTTCCGGAGAAGAGTATTCCGAATTCACTGATTTAAACAGGCTCGGTGCAGTTGTGACAAAGGGCGTGGCAAATGTCCCGTGGGCGGGGAATCCCGTGCCGCGGATCGCGGAGACGCCGTCCGGCATGCTCAATGCGATCGGCCTGCAGAATCCGGGAGTGGACGTGTTCATTCAGAGAGACCTTCCGTTCCTTAAAAAATTCGATACGAAGATCGTCGTGAATGTTTGCGGCCATACGGCGGAAGAATATCTGGAAGTGGCGGAACGTCTTTCGGAAGAACCGGTCGACCTTCTGGAGATCAATATTTCCTGCCCCAACGTAAAGGAGGGCGGGATCGGTTTCGGACAGGACCCGAAGGCTGTCGAAAAGATCACGGCGGAGATCAGAAAAAAGGCAAAGCAGCCGGTCATCATGAAGCTTTCGCCGAATGTAACGGATATTTCCGAAATTGCAAAAGCGGCGGAAAGCGGCGGCGCGGATGCGGTTTCCCTGATCAATACCATTACCGGCATGAAGATCGATGTCGTAAAAAGAAAATTCGTACTTGCCAATAAAACGGGAGGTCTTTCCGGTCCCGCCATACGTCCCGTTGCGGTACGCATGGTCTATGAGGCGGCGCATGCGGTAAAGATCCCCGTGATCGGGATGGGCGGAATTACAAATGCGGACGATGCCCTGGAATTTATACTGGCGGGTGCAACTGCGGTCTGTGTGGGAAGCGCAAATTTCCGGAATCCTCTCGCCACCTCCGAAATCGTGGACGGCATCCGCGATTATATGCTACAATATGACATCAGTGACATCCGCGAACTTACGGGAGCAGTCGGATAAAGGGGAACAGATGGAAAAATACAAGGAAGAATTTATCGAATTCATGGTGGACTCTGAAGTCCTGAAATTCGGGGACTTTGTGACAAAGAGTGGAAGGAAGACGCCGTTTTTCATTAACACGGGATTTTACAGGACCGGTTCGGAACTGCGGCGACTGGGATCCTATTATGCCCAGGCAATCAAGGCAAATTTCGGGACGGATTTCGACATCCTGTTCGGGCCGGCATACAAGGGGATCCCGCTTTCCGTTGCCGCGAGTATGGCCATGAGCGAAATGTACGGCGCAGAAATAGGGTACTGTTCCAACAGAAAGGAGATCAAGGACCACGGGGATAAGGGAATCCTGCTCGGAAGCCCGATCAAAGACGGGGACAGGGTCGTTATCATAGAAGACGTTACGACGGCCGGCACTTCCGTAGCGGAAACCATGCCGATCATCAAATCGCAGGCAAAGGCGAAAGTGACAGGACTCGTGGTATCGGTGGACCGGTGCGAAAGAGGACAGTCCGAAAAGGGAGCACTGGAAGAAATAGCGGAAATCTATGAAATAAAAACATGTTCCATCGTTACCATGAAGGAAGTGGTGGAGCATCTCTGGAACAGGCCGTACGGGGGCAGGGTAGTCATCGACGATGAACTGAAAAACAGAATCGATGATTATTACAGGCAGTACGGTGTATCCTGAAAAGGGGAAAAATGGCGCAGCTTAAAACCAGACATAAGGTGATCGGCTGGATACTGTTCCTCTGTTATCTGGTTCTTCTTACCTATTTCCTTTTCTTTGCGGAAGGTTTCGGGAGAGAGCCGGAGGAATCAAAGTACCGGTACAACCTTACGCTTTTCCGGGAGATCAGCCGGTTCTACCGGTACCGCCGGGTCGTGGGAATGAAGGCTTTTCTGCTGAATACGGTCGGAAATGTCGTTGCTTTTCTGCCGTTCGGTTTTTTTGTCCCCGTGGTCGGCTGGAAAAAACATAACGGCTATAAGACGCTTCTGTACGGGATACTTTTTTCCCTGGCGATCGAATTCACCCAGTACATGACCGGGACGGGGATCTTTGATGTCGACGATATTTTTCTGAATGCCTGCGGGTGCATCCTGGGGTATCTGATTTTTCTTCTTTTTTCTAGAAAGCTGAGACGAAAGGAAGACAATGAAATATAAATTTCTGACTCCGGTAAAGGAAAAAGACGAAAAGATTCTGAACAGACCGGAATTCAGGGCGCCGGAGGAAGACGAAAAAGCGCCGAAGGACGACGGTACAAAAGTCAACTATCTGAAGAAACCGGTTTCGGAACGAGGCAAAATGTCCTTTATCCTTTCCATGGCCGGACTTGTGCTGTTCCTGGCGGCACTCTTTCTGACATACCGTTCCAGGGGGAATCCTTCCATGACAGTTTCCGCCATAGCCATGAGTTCGCTGATCTTTTCCGCCGTTTCCGTGCTGTACGGCGTTCTTGCTTTTTTACAGAAAAACAGAAATTATCTGTTTGCCTGGATAGGCCTTTGCGCCGGGGGAGTGGAGTTCATCACATGGATCGTGACGATCATCGTGGGAGCGGCAGTATGAAAGAACAGATGAAATATCTGCGCCTTCTTTCCGAAAAATTTCCGACAAGACAGTCTGTCTGCACGGAAATCATCAACCTGGAAGCAATCATGAACCTTCCCAAGGGGACGGAACATTTCATGAGCGATCTTCACGGGGAATATGAATCCTTTTATCACATCTACAATAACTGCTCCGGCGTGATCCGCGAAAAGGTCGATCTGATCTTCGGAAACCGCCTGGGAGAAAAGGAACGGGGAGAACTCTGCACCCTGGTCTATTATCCGTCGGAAAAACTTTCCATTCTGAAAAAGAAAGGCCTGCTTACGCCGGAATGGTACAAGGAGACCTTGAAACAGCTGATCGAACTTGCCAAGCTGCTGTCTTCCAAATACACCCGTTCCAAGGTCAGAAAGGCGCTGCCGGAGGATTTCGGTTATATCATTGATGAGCTGCTCCATGCACAGCCGGATGAGGACAACAACAGACAGGTCTATCACGACAAGATCCTGAACTCCATCATAGAGATCAGCAATGCGGATGAATTCATCATTGCCCTGACGGGACTGATCAAGCGACTGGCCGTGGACCATCTGCATATTGTCGGCGATATTTTTGACCGCGGCGGCCATGCGGACAGGATACTGGATCTCCTCATGACAAGCCCTTCCCTGGACATTGAATGGGGAAATCATGATATCCTCTGGATGGGAGCGGCATCCGGGAGCGATGCCTGTATTGCCAATGTGCTGCGGAACAATATCCGTTACGGGAATACGGGGATACTGGAAGGCGGATACGGGATCAGCTTAAGACCGGTTCTGCTCTTTGCCGAGAAATATTATTCCGGGACGCCGATGGAGGCCATGAGAAAAGCGGTCAATGTGATCCTTTTCAAGCTGGAAGGACAGCTGATCCTCCGGCATCCGGAATACGGGATGCAGGACAGGCTGCTTCTTGGCAGGATCGATTTTGAAAAAAACACGATCGTATCCGGAGGAAAGAAATATACGCTGAACACGTCGGAGTTTCCGACTCTCGACAGAAAAAATCCGTACGAACTTACGGAAGGGGAAAAAACGATCATAAGGGATTTAAGGGCAGCCTTCCGGGGGAGCGAAAGGCTGAACCGCCATATCGGTTTCCTGTATGCGAAGGGAAGCATGTACAAATGCTGCAACGGGAACCTGCTGTTTCACGGATGCGTTCCCATGACGGAAGAAGGGGAATTCCGGAACGTCGGATTTTCTTCCGGGACGTTTGCCGGCAGGGAATATTTTGATTTCGCGGACCGGAGTGCCAGACAGGCTTATTATTCCGCGGACAGAGCACCTTATCTTGATTTCATGTGGTATCTGTGGTCCGGAAAATATTCCCCTCTCTGCGGACGGAACTTAAAGACATTCGAAAGGACCTATATCGACGACAGGTCTTCGTGGGAAGAGGAACAGGATCCGTATTACCGGTATTACCGGGAAGAAAAAACGTGCGACAGGATATTGAGGGAATTCGGGATGAATTCGGAACTGTCGCATATCATCAACGGGCATACGCCCATTCACGCCTCGGAAGGGGAAAGCCCCGTCAAGGCAGGCGGCAAACTGATCGTGATCGACGGGGGATTCTGCAGGGCATACCGGCAGACAACGGGAATAGCCGGATATACGCTGATCTATAATTCCCACGGGATGCGGATCAAGGCGCACCAGCCCTTTGAAAGCGTGGAAAAGGCGCTTACGGAGAACCGGGACATAGAATCCGAAACGAACCCGTTCGAGACGGAACCGTACCGCGTCATGGTAGGGAATACGGACAACGGGCAGGAGATCGCCGTGCAGATCAGGGATCTGAAAGAACTGCTGGAAGCATACAGGCAGGGGCTTCTGACGGAAAAGATAAAAAGGAGATGAAAGACATGCAGCATTTTGACTGTGATTATATGGAAGGCGCCGCTCCGGAAATACTGAAACGGCTGGAAGAAACGAACCTGGAAAAGACGCCGGGATACGGAACGGATATTTACAGTGAAAGCGCCAGGGAAAAGATCCGGAAGGAAATCGGGAAACCGGATGCCGAGATTTATTTTCTGATCGGCGGTACGCAGACAAACGAAACAGTGATTTCCACCATGCTGCATCCATACGAAGGCGTGATCGCCGCACATACGGGGCACGTGAATACGCATGAAGCCGGCGCCATTGAACACGGCGGGCATAAGGTCCTGGAACTGGAACAGCGGGAAGGAAAGCTTACCGCATCCTCTGTCCGGAAATACATGGAACTTTTCTTCGCGGATGCCAATCACGAACATGAGGTATGGCCGGGGATGGTCTATATTTCCCATCCCACGGAGTACGGTACGATCTATACAAAAGCGGAACTTACGGAAATCCATGATGTCTGCCGGGAATATCACATACCGCTTTTCATGGACGGAGCGCGTCTGGGGTATGCCATTATGGCACCCGGCACGGATGTCACATTAAAGGACATTGCGGAACTCACGGACGTTTTCTATATCGGCGGCACGAAGGTGGGTGCTCTTTTCGGGGAAGCGGTCGTTTTTCCGGAACCCGGACGGATTCCGCATTTTTTCACGATGGTCAAGCAGCACGGAGCGCTGCTTGCAAAAGGTAGGATAACCGGCCTGCAGTTTGACACGCTTTTTACGGACGACGGAAAGGGCTGCCTGTATTACCGGATTTCCAGGAATGCGATCGACATGGCAATGAAGATCAAAGATGCCCTCATCCGGAAAGGCTACCGGATATACATTGACTCGCCGACCAACCAGCAGTTTGTCGTCGTGACAAACGAAAAAGCCGCGGAGCTCGATAAAAACGTCACCTACGGCTTTATGGATACTCTGGATCCCGATCATATCGTCATCCGTTTCTGCACTTCCTGGGCTACCAGAGAGGACGATGTGGATGAACTGCTGAAACTGCTCTGATCATTTCCAGAGCGTGTCCCTGTTGATCGTTTTGTAAAACAGAGTGCGGACCTTTGAAAAATCCTTTGTCTGTGCCAGGATCCACATGAGCTTGGTTACCGTGGATTCCAGCGTCATGTCATAGGCTTCCATGAGGCCGAACTCCTGCTTGATCTTTCGGCCGACTTCGTATACGGACATATGGCTTCCCTCAAGGGGAACCTGTGTCGTCATGACAATGATTCTGCCGGCTCTGATCCACCGGGAGAGAACTTCGGCAAAATCGCTGTTCTCATAATGAGGAAGTCCGCCCACACCGAAGGATTCTATAATGACGGCGTCGTAATGTCCCGCCATGAAATCCAGGACCGCGGCATCCGTGGACGGAATGAGTTTTAAAAGTCCCACGCTTTTATCCAGGGCATGATAGAACCTGACCGGTTCCGTCATGCTCTTTTTATCATCGATATAGAAAATGATCCTGTCTTCCTGGATGACGGCAAGATACGGAAAGTTGATACTGGAAAAAGCGTTGTAGCTGTGCGTGCGTTCCTTCCTTGCCCGCGTGCCGGCGATCACCTTTCCGTCGAAGACGATCACGACGCCGCAGGCCTTATCGCAGGAAGCAAAACGGACGGAGTCCGTCAGATTCGTACGGGCATCCGTAACATCCAGGTCAATCGGTTTCTGTGCTCCGGTAATGACGACAGGTCTTTCCGGATCCTGGATGAGGTAGGAGAGGGCGGCAGCCGTATAAGCCATGGTATCCGTACCGTGGCAGACCACGAAGCCGTCGTATTTCCCGTAATGCCGTTCAATGCAGGAAGCGATCTTCTGCCAGTGGTCCGGCTGTATGTTCGTGGAATCCAGGTTCAGAAGATCCAGCGTGTCCACATCCGCAAATCCGGCGACATCGGGAACGTAATTCAAAAGTTCAGAAGAGGAGATCTGCGGGCAGAGGCCATCCGCGCTTTTTCTTGAGGCAATGGTCCCGCCGGTGCCGATCAGAAGAATTTTTCTTTTCATGGATTTTCTCCGATCAGATGGTACCGTCTTTGAAAGCTTCAATCATCTCATGACCGACGCTGATATGAAACGGCGCTGCCTGGACATCCTTTCTGTCAAACCAGCGGGCATCGGTAAGTTCCGATCTCTGCACGGTTATTTTATCCGGGCCGTCCAGATCAGCCGTATAGCCGATCATCAGCGTATCGGAAAAAGCCCAGGGCTGCATTTTGTAAAGGGACAGATTTTTGACGCGCAGTCCGGTTTCCTCCATCACTTCCCGGTGTACCGCATCCTCCGGCGTTTCCCCGATCTCAATAAAGCCGGCAATCAGCGCACGGAACGGATAAGCGGAACGCTTATTCTGCGTCAGGACCAGTTTATTTCCGTTACGGACCGCAACAATGACGGCGGGGGAAATCTTCGGATAATCAGTATGACCGCATTCCGGACATACCATGGCGCGTTCCGTGTCGGAATGCTGCATTTCGTGCCCGCATTTTCCGCAGAAGCGGTGGGATTCATAAAACCGGTAAATCTGTGCGGCGGTGGCTGCCGCAAAGGCAAGATACTGAGGCTGCCAGGTCCTTAAGAAAGTCAGAGGTTCAAACTGAAATCCGTTTTCCGCATAGTCCGCCGGAAGAAGGGCAATGTCAAGAAGAAAGAAGGTTTCCCCGTCAATGGCAAAAAGATAGCGGGCATTTTTCTTCGCCGCGGAAAATTCCGGCATTTTTTTTTCAAAGAAATCGGAAAAAAGAGGAATGAAATGTTCTTCCGATCCCGGATCGATCTCCATCAGGATCCCCTTGCCGGTAAAACACAGAAGATAGGAAGAAAGGTCCGGCTTTTTTTCGGGATGATATTCACAGTGATATTTTTTCGGCGCGATTTCCTGTATCATGATTTTTTCTGCACCCCGTATTTGTATTCTTCCAGAAGCCTGCTCTTCATGTCCCAGAGTTTGTCCGACAGATCAACATAGGTCTGATGCGGATATTCAAATCGCTTGGATTCCTCCCAGAGCGTGGCAAGTTCCTTTTTGCAGATTTCCCGGATTTCCATGACCGCAGGGGAAGTGTAAACGCATTTTCCGTCCCGGAACACGGGGACCAGCATTTCGCGCATGGTATAGGAACCGCCGGACAGGAGCGTTTTTTTCCAGGTTTCCAGAGGATCGTAAAGCAGCAGGTCCTTACCCGTATCAAAGGTTTCTCCGACCAGGCAGATCAAGTCTGCTATGATCATGCCGTCCCGTCCGTATATCCGGTATATGGTCTTGTTTCCGGGATTCGTGATCTTTTCCGCGTTTTCGGAGATCTTGATCTTGGGGATGAATTCGCCCGTGGCCTTGTCCTTGATGGCAGCCAGTTTGTAAACACCGCCGAATGCGGGGCAGTCCTTGCTGGTGATCAGGTTGGTTCCCACGCCCCAGGAATTGATGGTCGCGCCCTGAAGCTTCAGGGAGTTGATGATGTTTTCATCCAAATCGTTGGAAGCGGAGATCGTATACCCGGTGAATCCCTCCGCATCAAACGCTTCCTTTACCTTTTTGGACAGATAGGCAAGGTCTCCGCTGTCCATTCGGATCCCGTATTTTTCCGATTTTATTCCCGCTTCCCGCATTTCCTTAAAGACAGTGATCGCATTCGGAAGTCCGCTTTTTAACGTGTCGTAGGTGTCGATCAGGAGAATGCAGGCATCCGGATACAGCTTTGCATAGGCGCGGAATGCGGTGAGTTCATCCGGGAAACTCATGATCCAGGAGTGTGCGTGCGTTCCAGCCACCGGCACATGGAACATCTGGCCGCAGAGCACGTTGCTTGTCGCGACGCAGCCTGCGATCATGGCCGCCCTTGCTCCGTAGATCCCGGCATCCGGCCCCTGCGCCCTGCGGAGTCCGAATTCCATGACGCCGTCGCCTTTGGCGGCGCGGACGATGCGGGCGGATTTTGTGGCAATCAGCGACTGATGGTTTACAATGTTTAAGATTGCGGTTTCCACGAGCTGTGCCTGCATGATCGGTGCCACCACTTTAACCAGAGGCTCGCGCGGGAAGATCACGCTTCCTTCCGGAATGGCGTAAATATCTCCCGTGAATTTAAATCCTTTCAGATAATCCAGAAAATCGTCGGCGAATATACCGAGACCCTTCAGATAAGAGATCTCCTCCTCGCCGAAGTGCAGATTTTCCACATAATCGATCACCTGTTCCAGGCCGGCACAGATCGAATAGCCGTTGCCGTCCGGATTGGAACGGAAAAAGGCATCGAAAACCACGGTTTCGTTTAAGTCCATGTCCCTGTAGTAGCCCTGCATCATGGTCAGTTCGTACAGATCCGTCAGGAGCGTCAAGTTTCTCATATTTTCTCCTTTTTATGAAACTCAGATTAAATAGCATGAAATTCAGGTCAGATTCTTACCAGAAAGTATACCATAAAGACCGCTGCAGTGCCATGCAGCCGGAGAGGAGGGTTAAAACGCCGTCCGGATACCGGGCGAACACCTGGGCCGGGTAATCCGTCTTAATACGGGCAGACAAAACCGGTTCCCCGGCAAAAGTCCCTGCAAGTGATAAGGACAAAATAACAGTTTACAAATAGGAAATGTTGGATTACAATATATTCAAATAATGTAATAAAAACTGAACAATGTAACTTCATAATACCGGTACGGTATGTCAGGGGCTTTAGAGGGCTATCAGGAAAAAGGAGTGTTTTAAATGACAGGAAGGAAAATAAAAAGAATACTTGCGTTTGTTTCGGTACTTGTTTTAACCGTTTGTTCCGTTCCGCTGAATACGGTAACGGCCTATGCGGACGATGCTGTCTATACGGTCGAACTGACGGCTCCGGGAAATAAATCCCCGGTGGATTTCACATGCACAGGCTCCACAAGCAGCGGAAATATACAGAATATTTTCAAAAACGCAAACGGCGAAACAATTGCGGAATATCTGAATAAATATTATGCGCTTCCGGTCTCGGATTATACGTCCTATATCTCGCTGCCGGATGCCAGTACCGCTTACAAAACGCTTCTGGAAAGCAAGATATGGACCGCATCCTGGAAGACGATCGCAAGCGTCGGGAACTTTGCCGACACAAAGCATTTCGCGGAAAAGAAGATCCATATCAGTATGGACCCGGATATCTATACCGTCATCCTCACTTCAGACAGGGGAGCGAATCCCGTTGCTTTCCGCTACAAAGGTGAGTCGGGCGCCAAGATACAGGATATATTCAAGAACAAATCAGGCATTACTCTCAAGGAGTATCTGAAGGACAAATACCTCTTTTCGGAGGATGATTACTCAACCTATCTTTCGTTTCCGGATGTTGCCTCCATTGTAGCGAATACGGTTAATACAGAATGGAAGGATTTTACCTGGACGGCGATCATGCATCAGGGGCAGGGCTCAAGCCTTGGCTATTATTTTGACACCCTTCATTACAACGGATATCATACGCTGCATATCAAAGCTTCCGTTTCGGACCTTTATACGATCGCGCTGAAAGTGCCGGGACAGGATGATTACATTGCTTTCCGGGAAAAGGGAACAACAGATACAGGGCTCTACCGGGATGTCTTTAAAAACGGCAGCGGCGTATCTGTCGGGGATTTCCTGATGAAGAATTATCTGATCAATCCCACGCAGTATGGAGATCACCTCGTAATGCCGCATGCCAATACGGCATACAAGACAATCGTGGCACAGAAACTCATGAATGTTTCCTGGGCAACCTACAATACCATGGGTGCGCTGGCAGATCAGAGCGACTATAAGGATTACGGCTTACTTCATGTCACGGTTTCCGGATCCTCCTCTCTTACCGTTTCACTTGCGGTACCGGGGAAATCCGATCCTGTCCTTTTCACCATGGCAAGCGACGACACGCTCTCCGGCCCTGTCCAGGATCTGTTCAGGGACAGCACAGGCAGGACGCTGGGAGAATATCTGAGTCAGGAATACGGCCTTGCCGCAGAGGATCTCAAAACGGATATACTGCTGCCGGATTCCGATTCCGCTTCTGCGGAAACCCTGGCGGGAGGGATGTGGACGGAGCAGTGGACAAAAGCCAGGCTTACACAGTCCGGTTCTCTGATCGACACTACTCACTTTGCTTCCGAAGGCACCATTCATATGAAACTGTATCTTCGCAGGGGAGCGGATGTTACGGAAACCGATCCCGGCGAACACAGAAAGGGCGACAGCCTGATCATTGCCGATATAAATGATCCTCAGCCGCTGGAACTTTTATCCTCATCGGATGTTTCCGGAATTACGACATACGAAAACGGAAAGTTCATATGGTATCACTTTACCGGGAACACAGGCGCCCTCAGCGTAAAATATCCGCTTGTCGGCACCTACCGCGGCAGAACGGTCGGATGTAATGCAGTCTATACGGTCACGGCACCGGAAGGGAATACCGGCCCATGTTCGCTCAGGGTTGCGCCGAACATGTTCGACGGCGTGATCGTAAGCGATGCTTCAAAGACAAGAGTGCAGCTTACGTTCTTTTATACGGATACGGGGGAGACGGTTTCCCTGGACGGAAATTCCTTTATAACCATCGGTTCCCTGAACGGTTATCCGAATGAAAACCTGCATGAAAGCGTCATCGTTCCCGATAACGGGCAGACAAATGAAGTGTGCATTCCGTCCGAATCCGTCGGCTCCAACGTGGCAACTTCCTATCAGTATGACATCACGGGTTATTACGGCAATGACAGTGAATATCTGATCATGCCGCTAAACAATAATTTCACGGACAAGCGCAACGGAGAAGATCTTTACAAAAACAGCGTGACGTTCTACCAGCAGGACACTATGGATTTCGTCCTGTATACGGACAGGTACGACGGATCGGGATCCTGGTTTGCTTTTGATTCAACGTCCGTGTTCTCGCAGTATCCGACGGACCCGTTAAAGACGGTGACAGACAATGATGAAACCGAAACGGAATCGGATACGGCACAGAGCGGCGAAATACTGACATACGAGATCAACCATCCGGTGCATAACAGAAATACCATGGGCACGTTTACCGATTATCAATCCATGGTCATGACGGACGTACTTCCTTCCGGCGTTACGTTTGCACCCGGCAGCATCAGGATGCTCCGGATCCTGGACGGCAGGATGTCCGATGTGACATCCGAAGCGGGAGAGAGCAGTTACGATGCGGCATCGCGCACGGTTAAATTTACTTTTGCGGAATCCTTCCTTGCAGGCATGCCCTTAAGGGGAGAAATCTACCGACTGCAGTTTAAGGCGGGCATTGACTATTCCTTTGCGTCATCTTCGGTGTCCGTTGTCAATACCGGGACCGTTTCCGTAAACGGGGATTATTACAGCGCGGAAACGAACAGCGTGACAACGGCTGCATCGACCGGGCCGGAAGCAGTTGCAACGCCGAGCGAGATCGAGGTCACGAAGGACTGGGCCGGAAGCGATACCCATCCGGACAGCGCAGAGTTCGGGCTGTATGTTCTTTTTGATGACGGGGATTCCGAAAGTCTGGGCAGCGTAAAGACGGCAGATGCATTAAACGGCTGGAAGGTCGTATGGAGCGGAGAGGAAATAGCCTCCCTTTCCGATGCGGACCCGAATGTGGAAAGGGCAACGGCGTCGGATGCGACTCCTTCCGATGCGACGGGATCCGATGCGGAGGAAGACGGTTCACTTCCGGACGGAACGGTTTCCTATGAAGGGAACCGGATGCAGATGAAACTGCTCAATATAAAAGGATATTACGTGAAGGAAGAAAATATCCCGGACGGGTGGATGGAAACGCATACGCTCACCATGAACGGGACGGCAGCCGGATACCGCTTTACGAATACAAAGTTACCGGATCCGGTCAGCCCCGAAAATCCGGGGATACCGGTGAATCCCGGCAGCAATTCGGGAAACAGTTCCGGCGGCGGGGGAGGCAGTACGGTTTCGGCGCTTAAGAATGTTGAAATCGGGACAAACGTCACACCGCTGGATAATGCCTCGGCTGTTATTTACGGGATCAATTCCGACGGCACGCCGGATGCCAATGCCATATTAGATTCCGGTCTGCCTAAGACGGGAGAACCGAATTCGTCAAGCGTCTTTATGCTCACGGGTCTTCTGCTCCTTCTTTGCGCGGCACTGTTGGGAGCGGAGAAAAAGAAACAGTAACGGAATAATAACCTTTCACGGGACCGGAAGTTGACACTTTCCGGTCCTTTCTATATAATAGACAGATACACAAAAGGCAATGACGAAGACAGTAGGAGCCAATGGCGAAAGCAGCAGCGAACCGGGGAAGGTGAAAGCCCGGTGCGGAAGCCGGTTTCCGAAAATCCCTTCCGAGCCGCATTCCCAAACCGCCACAAGGCCATGTAAGGAATGACGCTTTTCCTGCGTTAACGGGAACACATATCATGAGTATGCTGCAGGTGGTAACGATGCGTTTGCGCTTTCGTCCTGAAGAAGGGGCGGAGGCGTTTTTGTTTTTCACGGTTCTGCAGCGGAGAACAGGAAATACGCATTGAAACAAGGAGGAATTATGTACAGGAAAGTACCGACCGATCTGAATTTTGTGGAACGGGAAAAGGAAGTCAAGAAATTCTGGGATGACGAGCATATCTTCGAAAAATCAATCGAAGACCGGAAGGACGCGCCCACCTACATGTTTTACGACGGACCGCCCACGGCAAACGGCAAGCCTCATATAGGGCATGTCCTGACGCGTGTCATCAAGGACATGATCCCGCGTTACCGCACCATGAAGGGATATCAGGTTCCGCGGAAAGCCGGATGGGATACGCACGGCCTGCCGGTGGAGATCGAGGTGGAAAAGGCACTCGGCCTCGACGGAAAGGACCAGATCGAAAAATACGGTCTGGAACCTTTCATCAAGAAGTGCAAGGAATCCGTATGGAAATACGAGGGCATGTGGGAGGACTTTTCCAAGACCGTAGGCTTCTGGGCGGATATGGAGCATCCGTATGTCACCTACCACAACGACTACATTGAATCCGAGTGGTGGGCTTTAAAGGAAATCTGGAAGAAAGGCCTTTTGTACAAAGGCTTTAAAGTGGTGCCGTACTGCCCCAGATGCGGGACGCCCCTTTCTTCGCACGAGGTGGCACAGGGATACAAGACCGTAAAGGAGCGTTCCGCTATTGTCCGCTTTGAAGTGAAGTCTTCCAAGATCGCAACGCTGAAAAAAGAAGGCGAGAAGGTTTATATCCTCGCATGGACAACAACGCCGTGGACGCTGCCTTCCAACGTTGCACTCTGCGTAAAGCCCGGTGCGGATTACGTCAAGGTGAAGAACGGTGATTATACCTATGTTCTTGCGGAAGCGCTGGCACCGGTTGTCCTGAAGGGCGACTATGAAGTTCTGGAACGATACAAAGGAACCGATCTGGAATACACGGAATATGAGCCGCTGTTTTCCGGGATCGTCCGCAGGGAAAAAGGCTGGTACGTGGTCTGCGATGACTATGTGACGCTGACGGACGGTACCGGCGTGGTTCACATTGCCCCGGCATTCGGTGAAGACGACGGCAGGGTGGGGAAGAAATACAAGCTTCCGTTCGTGGAACTTGTGGATTCCAAGGGGGACCTGACCGAAGAAACAAAGTGGCCCGGCGTATTCGTGAAGAAAGCGGATCCGCTGGTTTTAAAGGACCTCGAAGAACGCGGCCTGCTTTTCGATGCACCGTATTTCACGCATGACTATCCGTTCTGCTGGCGCTGCGACACACCGCTTATTTACTATGCGCGCAGTTCCTGGTTCATTGAGATGACCAAGGTGAAGAATGACCTGATCGCGAACAACAATACGATCAACTGGATTCCGCCGTCAATGGGTACCGGACGGTTCGGAAGCTGGCTGGAAAACGTACAGGACTGGGGACTTTCCCGTGACCGTTACTGGGGAACGCCCCTGAATATATGGCAGTGCGACGACTGCGGCGAGCAGTTAAGCGTAGGCAGCATTGCGGAATTAAAGGAACTTTCGGACAACTGTCCGGATGAGATCGAACTGCACCGTCCCTATGTGGACCAGGTTACGATCAAATGCCCGAAGTGCGGAAAGACCATGCACCGTGTGCCGGAAGTGATCGACTGCTGGTTCGATTCCGGCGCCATGCCGTTTGCACAGTTCCATTATCCTTTTGAAAATCAGGAACTGTTCAAAAAGCTTTTCCCGGCGGACTTTATTTCCGAGGCCGTGGACCAGACAAGAGGATGGTTCTATTCGCTGCTTGCCATTTCCACGCTGATCTTCAACAAGGCGCCGTACAGGAATGTCATTGTCCTGGGCCATGTGCAGGATGAAAACGGCCAGAAGATGAGTAAGAGCAAGGGCAATGCGGTAGACCCGATGGCAGCCCTGAACAAGCACGGCGCGGATGCCATCCGGTGGTATTTCTATATCAATTCCGCTCCCTGGCTTCCGAACCGTTTCCATGACAAGGCGGTGGAGGAAGGACAGAGAAAGTTCATGGGAACGCTCTGGAACACCTATGCGTTCTTTGTGCTCTATGCGAATATCGACAATTTCGATGCAACAAAATATCAGCTGGAATACGGGAAACTTTCCGTCATGGACAGATGGCTTCTGTCCAAACTGAATTCCACCGTGAAGGAAGTGGATGCGGATCTGAATGATTATAAGATCCCGGAGGCGGCAAGAGCCCTGCAGGATTTCGTGGACGACATGAGCAACTGGTACGTGAGGCGTTCCCGTGACCGTTACTGGGCAAAGGGAATGGAGCAGGACAAGATAAACGCCTATATGACGCTTTACACGTCGCTGGTCACGATCAGCAAAACGGCGGCTCCCATGATCCCGTTCATGACGGAGGAAATTTACCAGAACCTGGTCCGCTCGATCGACAGAACGGTGCCTGAAAGCATTCATCTCTGTGACTTCCCGAAGGCCGATGAGACTATGATCGACAAAAAGCTCGAAGACAACATGGACGAAGCTTTAAAGATCGTCGTGATGGGAAGGGCCGCCAGAAACACGGCAAATTTGAAGAACCGGCAGCCGCTTGCGGAAATGTACGTGAAGGCGCCGCATGCGCTGGACGACTACTACACGGAGATCATCGAAGACGAACTGAACGTGAAGAAGATGGCGTTCACGGATGCAGTGGACAGCTTCATTACCTATACGTTCAAGCCGCAGCTTAAGACCGTCGGCCCCAAATACGGGAAGCATCTTGCACAGATCAAGGATGCGCTTTCCAAACTGGACGGGCAGAAAGCCATGAAGGACTTAAAGGCAAACGGTTCTCTGGACTTTGTTTTTGACGGCGATGAAGTAAAGCTTTCCGAAGCGGACCTTCTGATCGATACGGGAAAATCCGACCGGTATGTTTCCGAAGGGGACAACACGGTTACGGTAGTGCTTGACACGAAGCTGACCGAAGACCTGATCGAAGAAGGCTTTGTCCGCGAAGTGGTCAGCAAGGTGCAGACCATGCGTAAGGAAGCGGGATTTGAGGTAATGGACCGCATCGTCCTTTCAAACGAAGGGAATGAAAAGATACGGAAGATCATCGGGAAGAACGAGGACATCATCAAAAAGGAAGTCCTGGCAACGGCAGTGGAATCCGGAAAGGCGTCCGGCTATACAAAAGACTGGAGCCTGAACGGGGAAGACGTAAAATTAGGAGTGAAAAAAGTTGAATCTGATTAAAAGCATAGGAGAAAAGGCGGAGATGAATAAAGGCTTCGATAAGGCCGTGTTTAAAAAGGCAGTTCAGGACAATGTGAAAATGCTGTTTCGGAAAACCATCGATGAAGCAAGCAAAGAGCAGGTTTATCAGGCGGTTGCCTATTCCATAAAGGATTCGGTCATTGACGAATGGATCGCAACACACAAGGAATACGAAGCGGAGGATTCCAGGACCCTTTACTATATGTCCATGGAGTTTCTTACGGGACGGCTTCTCGGGAACACGATCATTGCCCTCGGTGCAAAAAAGCAGGTTAAGCAGGCGCTTGACGAGCTGGGCTTCGATCTGAACGCGATCGAAGACAAGGAGCCGGACCCGGCACTCGGAAACGGCGGTCTGGGAAGACTGGCGGCATGTTTTCTGGATTCCCTTTCCACTCTCGGATATCCCGCGTACGGCTGCGGCATACGTTATCATTACGGAATGTTCAAACAGAAGATAGAAGACGGCTATCAGAAGGAAGTTCCGGACGACTGGCTTAAAAACGGTTATCCGTTTGAGATCAAACGCGACGAATATGCCTGTGAGGTAAAGTTCGGCGGCTATGTGAGAACGGAAATGGTGAACGGCAGAGGCAAGTTCATACAGGAAGGCTATCAGTCTGTCCGTGCCGTTCCATATGATCTTCCGGTCGTAGGCTACGGGAACCACGTCGTCAATACCTTAAGGATCTGGGATGCGGAAGCCATCAAGACATTCAGCCTGGATTCCTTTGACAAGGGCGATTATCAGAAGGCAGTGGAACAGGAGAACCTGGCCCGTACGATCAGCGAGGTTCTTTATCCGAATGACAATCATTATGCCGGAAAGGAACTGCGCTTGAAGCAGCAGTATTTCTTTATTTCCGCTTCCGTGCAGAGAGCCATAGCGAAATTCAGGGAAAAGCACAGCGATATCCACGAACTTCCGGAAAAAGTCGTATTCCAGATGAACGACACGCATCCTACCGTGGCGGTGCCGGAGCTGATGAGGATCCTTCTGGATGAGGAAGGACTGGAATGGGACGACGCATGGAACATCACAACGCATACCTGTGCCTATACGAACCATACCATTATGACGGAGGCACTGGAGAAGTGGCCCATTGAGCTGTTCTCGAGACTGCTTCCCCGCATTTACCAGATCGTGGAAGAGATCAACCGCAGGTTTGTCTGCCAGATCCAGAAGAAATATCCCGGAGACCAGGAGAAAGTCAACCGCATGGCCATTGTCTATAACGGGCAGGTACGGATGGCCTATATGGCAGTCTGCGCTGCATATTCCGTGAACGGCGTCGCAAAGATCCATACGGAAATCCTTGAGAAACAGACGCTCCGTGATTTTTATGAGATGATGCCGGAGAAGTTCAACAACAAGACAAACGGGATCACGCAGAGAAGATTTCTCCTGCATGCGAATCCTCTCCTTGCGGACTGGATTACCGGAAAGATAGGAAGCGAATGGATCACGGATCTTTCCCAGATCAGCAGGCTTAAGGTCTATGTGGATGACCGGAAATGCCAGCAGGAATTCATGAACATCAAGTATCAGAACAAGATCCGTCTTGCGGAATATATCATGAAGCATAACGGGATAGAAGTGGATCCGCGTTCCATTTTCGACGTGCAGGTCAAGCGCCTTCATGAATACAAGCGTCAGCTGATGAACATTCTGCATGTCATGTATCTGTACAACCAGCTGAAGGACAACCCGGAAATGGACATTGTCCCGCGTACCTTTATTTTCGGCGCCAAGGCGGCTGCCGGGTACGATAGGGCGAAGATGACCATCAAGCTGATCAATTCCGTTGCGGAAGTGATCAACAACGACAAGTCCATAAACGGCAAGATCAAGGTCGTATTCATAGAAGACTACCGTGTTTCCAATGCCGAGATCATTTTTGCGGCAGCGGATGTATCCGAACAGATATCCACGGCCAGCAAGGAAGCATCCGGAACCAGCAACATGAAGCTCATGCTGAACGGCGCGCCGACTTTAGGAACCATGGACGGCGCCAATATCGAGATCGTGCAGGAAGTCGGAGAGGAAAATGCCTTCATATTCGGCATGTCCGCGGAAGAAGTGATCGGTTATGAAAACAACGGCGGCTACAATCCCATGGATATTTTCAACAATGACCAGGAAATCCGCCGGGTGCTCATGCAGCTGATCAACGGCTTCTATTCTCCGGAAAATCCGGAGCTGTTCCGCGATATCTACAATTCCCTGCTCAATACCAAGAGCTCCGACCGTGCGGACAGATATTTTATCCTGAAGGATTTCCGTTCCTATACGGAGGCACATGAAAAGATAGACCGTGCTTATCGCGACGAGGCAGGCTGGGCAAAAATGGCCATGCTGAATACGGCAAGCGCCGGGAAGTTTTCTTCCGACCGTACCATTGAGGAATATGTTAGGGACATCTGGCATCTGAAAAAGGTAAAGGTGGAGATATGAACAAAGAACTGCTGAAAAAGAATTTTGAAGGACACAGGTTCAAAACATCGTTTTTCGATACGAAAGAAGAAGCAGTGGAATATCTCTGCGGACAGATCAAAAATACGACCGTCGGTTTCGGCGGAAGCCAGACAACCGCTGCCATGCACCTGCAGGAACAGCTTTTGAAAAGCGGGAACAAGGTCTATGATCATTCACTCGTCCCGGCAGATAGAAAAGAGGAGACCAGAAATCTTGCGCGGAATGCGGAATATTATATCTGCAGCGCGAACGGTGTCTCCGAAACGGGAGAGATGGTAAACATAGACGGAAGGGGAAACCGGGTCTCCGCAACTCTTTACGGTCCCCGAAAGGTGTTCTTTATCGTCGGGAGAAACAAGGTCGTGCCGACGCTGCAGGATGCGATCGACCGTGCCAGAAATCTGGCAAGCCCGCCGAACTGCATCAGGCTGCATAAGAATACTCCCTGCGCCGTGAAAGGGGACAAATGCTTTGACTGCAATTCTCCGGACAGGATCTGCAATGCAGTGGTGCTGTATTTAAGACCCATGTCGGGAATGGAAGAAGAAGTGATATTCATTGATGAAGTTTTAGGCTACTGATCCGTATTTTCGTCATCGCTGCAGACCGTGTTTTTGCCGTAGTGTTTTGCCCGGTAAAGGCTGCGGTCTGTGGATCCGATGATCCTGTCCAGGTTTTCTCCCTTACGGTACCGGTGAATGCCGCAGCTTACCGTAACGGTTCTGCCGCAGAATTCCCGGAGCATTTTCTCCGACCGGATTCTGATCCTTTCCGCGATCTGTTCCATTTCTCCGCGGGAAACTGCAGGCATGATGACGACAAACTCATCCCCGCCGTAGCGTGCGGCTGTTCCTTCGCGGGACTCTCTCTTCAGGATGTCTGCGAATGCGACCAGAACGGTATCCCCCGTGATATGTCCGAAATCATCATTGATCTTCTTGAAATCATCGATGTCAAAAAGTGCAGTCTGAAAATCCGTTCCGCTTTCCATGAGTTCCGATATGGTATTGATCAGATGTTCGCGGTTGCTGAGTCCCGTAAGGGAATCCGTCCGGGCGCTTTTTAAGAGCGCGATATTCAGGTCCGTTGCCTTGTTGTAGTATTTCCGGTATTCGCCGTACACCATGGCAGTGATGGCGGAGGTGATCAGGGAAAGAATGACAACGGTCGAGGAGATATCGCCGAATGCGCCCGTATAGGTAAAGCGGACGATCCATTCCGGATGATACCATTCCAGGATAAAGTCCCCCAGGAAAGAAGCAACGGACAGAAGGAGCAGTACTCTCCGTGCAGTGCCATCCACCAGGATGGCAATCAGAAAACAGATGAACATGAAATAGGCGGGCATGCCGGAGTATATGCCGCCGGAACAGAAATAGGTCAGCGGAAACAGTACAAGATCGAGAAGCAGAAAGACGATGATGCAGAGAAGCTGTTTATGACGCGTGAAAAAGCTCCAGATCATGACGGAAAGCATGAAAAGGAAACATATCAGGCTGAAATTCTGCGATATTTTCGGGACTCCCGTGAAGAAAGTCATTACGTATGAAAAGAAACTGGCAAGGGTTACGCATCCTGTGACAAGATAGAACAGACGATCCCGCAGTTCGACCTGCTCTCCCATATGATTATGAATGAACCGGGAAAGCCAGCCAGCGCCGTTTCCTGATTTTTCCTGCTTTTCCATGCCTGCACCCGCTTTGCAATATGGTATACCATACCCTTGGTATATTGTAACATATTATGAAAAATGAATAAAGCATGGAATAATAATGAAACCTGAAGGGCCTGAAGAATCCGGGAAACCGGCACCCGTTACGGAAAAAGGCTTCCGGAAACGCGGGAACGGTTTCCGGAAGCCTTGATCTTACGGCACTTTTGCCCAAAAAGAGCAAATGTGCTATGATACCTTAAAGTCGGGGCAACAAGATTCGAACTTGCGACCTCACGGCCCCCAGCCGTGCGCTCTAGCCAAACTGAGCCATGCCCCGTGATCTGTATATTTCCGCGAAGGATTTTGGGAATCTTTCGGGGAACAGGTCGATTATAGCAAAAACATCCAGGAAAGTAAATAAAGAATATGCGCCGTATTATTACGTTTGATTTTGACATGACATTATTCGACCATGCGACATGGAGCATCCCGGAAAGCGCTTCGGAAGCGATCAGGGCGCTGAAGGAGAACGGCAACCTGCCGGTTCTTGCGACAGGCCGTGACATGGACAACTATTACAGCAGGCCGCTGCTTAAGCTGATCGAAATGGACGCGCGGATAGAACAGAACGGGACCAAGATCATAGCGGACGGAAAAACCCTTTTGAATCACAGAATGGACCGGGGGCTCTTAAAACGCATGATCGACTACTGCCGCGCCATGCATTACGGGTTCGGCTTTACGATCGGGAACGAAGACTATTATGTTTCGGAGGATGTGATCTGCGCCTACGACATGAAGCGCTGGGGAAAAAGCGAGAGAAATTTCCGGGACCCGGAAAAAATGCTTTCCATGGATGTCAGAACTGCCATATTTTACGGTTCGCCCGAACTGATACGGGACATGCAGGAACATTTCCCGGAAGTGAAGCTCCGGCCGTTCGCCAATTTCTGCGGGGCGGACCTGATGGAAAGGGAATTCAGCAAAGCCGGCGGTCTTGAAATTCTGTGCCGCTATTATCATATAGACCCGAAGGATACCGTTTCCTTCGGCGACTCCATGAATGATCTGGAAATTCTGAAGGCTGCGGGTACGGGAATTGCCATGGGGAATGCCTGTGACGAACTTAAAGAAGCAGCCGATTATGTGACCACACCGATAGACCGGGACGGGATCCTGAATGCCTGCAGGCATTTCAAGCTGATCTGACCCTCCTGCAGAAAATAAAATACCCGAGAAAGAAGAAAACCGAATATGAAAAAAGAACTGAAGGAATTCCGAAAGTCAATGAAGGAAAAGAAGATCACGGCATGGCTGTCTCCCTGCCTGGACCGGCACGGCAGCGAATATATAGGCGCGCATGACGAGTGCATCCGGTTCCTGAGCGGCTTTACGGGCGATTCCTGCATGCTTCTTGTTCTTCCGGATGCTGCTTACCTGTGGACGGACGGAAGATATTTTGTGCAGGCTGCTGCGGAACTGAAAAACAGCGGCGTAAAACTGATGAAGATGGGGGAACCCGGTGTCCCGACACTGGAAGAATTTATTCTCAGGACACTGAAGGGCGGAGACTGCCTGGGATTTTATGCTCCGCTTTTTCCTGCGCGCAGGATGGAAGCTCTTACCCGCAGGCTTTCGGAAAAATGCGTGAATATCATGACATCGGAGGATCTTGTGGACACAATATGGAAAGACCGTCCGGCAAGAAGCTGCAATCCTGTCTGGATCCATGATCTTTCCTACGCGGGAGAAAGCACGGCGCAGAAACTGAAAAAAGTCCGTCTTGCCATGAAGGAGCACCGGTGCGACATCTATCTTACTTCGGTGCTGAACGAAACCGCATGGCTCACCAATTTAAGGGGATCCGACATCGAATGCAATCCGCTTTTCCTTTCCTATCTCATGATCTCGGAAAAGACCTGTCGCCTGTTTGTGCAGAAGAAAGCGCTGAATGCCGAAGTAAGAACGTACTGCCGGAAGAATTCCGTTATGCTCTGCGATTATGAAGACTGGGGGAAGGAAACCAAACGGCTTAAAGGACACCGTATTCTGATCGATCTTACGGCTTCGGATTTTGAAACGTACCGGAACATATCCGGAAACAACGAAACGGAAGATGCCATAAGCCCGATTTCCCTTTTCAAGTGCGTGAAGAACGAAACGGAGATCAGGCACATGAAACAGAGCCATATCCGGGACGGCGCAGCCGAAACGAAATATCTTTACTGGCTCCTGCAGTCGGTGAAGAGCGGAAAGAAACTGAGCGAGACCGATGCCGCCGCGCATCTGGACATGCTGCGGGGCAGAAACAGCCGGTTTGTTTCCTTAAGCTTTCCTACGATTTCCGCCTACGGTCCGAATGCCGCCATGTGCCATTACATGCCGGTGCCGGAAACGGCTGCCGTCATTCTTCCGAAGGGACTTTACCTGGTGGATTCCGGCGCGCAGTATCTGGACGGAACCACGGATGTGACGCGCACCTATGCCATGGGGAAAACGACCCTGCAGCAGAGGACCGATTACACGCTTACCGTGATCGGAATGCTGAGACTCATGCATGCCGTGTTCCCGGAAGGGATCCGCGGCACGAACCTGGATACGTTCGCCCGGAAACCTCTGTGGGAAAAGGGACGCGATTTCAATCACGGGACCGGACACGGCGTGGGATTTTTAAGCAACGTGCATGAGATGCCGGTTTCCGTACGCGTTCACCCGAATGCGGATCCGCGCAAGGACCTTCCTTTTGTGCCCGGCATGATCACAAGCGACGAACCCGGAATTTACATTGACGGAAAGTACGGGATCCGCACGGAAAACATGATCCTCTGCGTGCGCGACAAAAAGAGAAAGGGCTTCTTAAAGTTTGAGCCGCTGACCTTTGTGCCGCTGGATCCGGCGCCGCTGGAAACATCCCTGATGACGGAGGAGGACATTTCCTTCTACAACAGCTATCAGGCCGAAGTGAGAAAAAAGATCGGACCGCATCTGAACAGAGCGGAGAGGGAATGGCTGAACCATGAAACAGCAGAAATTTCAAAAACCGGAAAACGTTCCATCCTGTAAGGTCTCAAAAAAATGCGGCGGGTGCGACTACATCGGCACGCCGTATGAAAAGCAGCTGTCCTTAAAACAGGCGGAAACGGAGCAGTACCTGAAAAATTTCGGCCCGGTAAAGCCGATCACGGGAGCAGACGACCCTTTGCATTACAGAAACAAGGTAAGCGCCGCATTCGGATACGAAAAGGGGCGCATCATTTCCGGCATCTATGAAAAATATTCGCACCGGATTGTGGACACGACTTCCTGTCTCATAGAAGACAAGGCAGCGGACAGAATTATAAGGACCGTCCGGGAACTGGCCGTTTCCTTTAAAATCCGTACTTACGACGAGGACACCGGATACGGATTTTTAAGACATGTCATGGTGAGGACCGGCAGAAAAACGGGACAGGTCATGGTAATCTTCGTGACGGCGTCTCCCGTTTTTCCGGGGAAGAACAATTTTATCCGCGTTCTGAGAGAACGCCATCCGGAGATCACGACCGTCATCCAGAATATCAACAACATGCACACCAGCATGGTGCTCGGTAAAAAAGAAAAGGTCATGTACGGAAAAGGGTATATCGAGGACGTTCTCTGCGGACTGAAATTCAGGATATCCCCCGGTTCCTTTTACCAGGTCAATCCCGCGCAGACGGAAAAGCTGTACGAAAAGGCGATCAGCCTGGCGGGGCTTACCGGAAAGGAAACGGTGCTGGACGCCTACTGCGGCGTGGGGACCATAGGACTGATTGCATCCAGAAACGCAGCGGAAGTGATCGGCGTGGAACTGAACGCAGAGGCGGTCAGGGACGCCGTGAAAAATGCTTCGCTGAACGGGATAAAGAACATTTCCTTTTATGAGAACGATGCGGGTGTTTTCCTGGAGGACCTGTCGCGGTCGGACAAGAAGATAGACGTGATCATCATGGACCCGCCGCGTACCGGCAGCACGCCGGAATTCATTCAGAGCGCCGTCAGGACGGGGCCGGGAAAGATCATCTATATTTCCTGCAATCCGGCAACGCTCTCTTCCGATCTCGGAGAATTTGCAAAGTACGGCTGGCACATGAAGGAAGCATGGCCGTTTGACTGTTTCCCGCAGACAAGTCATATAGAAGCCGTAACGCTGCTGACAAAACAAAACTGAAAAAGAACCGGAAAAGAACCGAAGCAGGGCCGCTCTTAAGTGAGCGGCCCTGCAGCGTATTGTCCCTATTTAAATTGTCGTCTTGTTTTATGGTCAGTCTGTTCTGGCACCGTTTTCATCAACAGGATGATTGTCGGGAGTGACTGTATTCTTCAGCATTGCGCCGTACGGAATGTTCGTGGATTCACTGCTCCAGATCCATGTCTGTGAAGCGGTATCAAAGGTATAAGTCGCTGCCGCTGCTTCCGTATTGAAATAATACGATTTGTCATTGATCTGTACCCACCCGACTGCCATGGAGCCGTCCGGGTTCAGATAATAGTCATGCCCGTCCGTTGCGTCATGGTACAGACCGGTATCCATTGCACAGGTTTCGGCATTGCAGTGGTACCATTTTCCGTTGTCCAGAATCCATCCTGTCTGTGCGAATCCGTCGGCATCAAAATGATACCATTTGCCGCCTGTCAAAAACCAGGATTTTTTCACAATCGTTCCGTCACTTTTTTTGAACTGCCATTTTGACCTGGTCAGGATCCATGTGCCGGAATTCGTGTAAGAGCCTGAACCGGAAGAACCGGAACTGGAAGAACCGGAGCTGGAAGAACCGGAACTGGAAGAACCTGTACTGCCGGAACTGGTAACTGTATATTTATCTGTTGCCGTGACAGAGTTGTAATTTTTTCCAAAACTGGTACCGGCTGTCGGGGTGTAATTGATCGTGACCGCATAGTTGCCTGCCGGAAGGACCATATCCATCGGTTCCGATGCAGTGCCATCCACATCGGTTGTAAGCCAGATAGTTCTGGTGAATTCGGAGCTTACGAATGAGAAGGAAATATGCTGTCCTATAAGTTCGGTTCCGTATGTATCCTTAAGGGCTGCTGTCATCGTGATATAGGTGTTCAGTTCATACTGGTGAGGACTTGCCGGTAAAAAGGATATGCCGGACAGTACGGTATCCGCCTTCGCAATGGTAAACGGAATGTCCGTATATCCCGTATAGCCGGGGTCGCTGTCAGGCACGGAAACGCGGACGGTGTAACTGCCGGCGTCGCTCGGAGTGGATACAGCGCTGCCGGAAACAGAGCTTCCCTCATAAAAAGTATAGGTCAGGTCTCCGTTATAGGAAGAGGGATCAAAGGACGGCGTACCGAATTCGGAAGTATCAATCGGTTTCCCGCTATAGACGCGGTCCATGGGCGCGGTAAGGCCGGAAATGCTGACTGGAGTTTTCGCTGCCGCGTATGCCGGCATACAGAATACGGCTGCCGTCAGTGCAGCAGCAAGTATCAGATGAAAATCAAATCCCTTTGTTTTCATTATATTACCTTCTTTATATTATAATTTTTTGATTAATATGTTTATTTTACTGCAAATTCCCGTGAGATATTGAGCATAAATATGGAAAATTATGAATTTATGTTGTAATATGTTATTATAGTGGTTACAAAACAAACTAAAAATAAATTAGACGACTAATGTTTGTATAATGTGATATTCCGGAGGGAAGACAGGACAATGAGAAGAAGGGAAAGGGGAAAAGCCGGATTTACTCTGGTGGAGCTGATTGTTGTGATCGCAATTCTGGCTATCCTTATGGCTGTCGGCATTCCTTTCTATCTGAATGCAAAGGAAAAATCGAAGGAAAAAGTCTGCGAAGCGAACCGGACGGAAATCATGCGGAATTACATTTACGAAAGCAGCATAGGCGGCTTTACCGCGGATGCTCTGAAGCAGGCGATAGCCGACAGCGGGTATTCCGGTACGGTTACGGATGCCGGGAATGCCACGCTCAAAGGCGCCTGCCCTTCGGGAGGAAACTATACCGTCAGCGTGAATGCGTCCGGAACGATCACGGTCTCCTGTGACAGACACAGTTCCACCATAAGTACGAACCTGGGCGATGCGGGCATCATCCAGTCAGTGATCGACACCATGAAAAATCAGGTCGCCGGCATAAGCGGCACGCCGCACATAGACTCCGCATCAAACGGAAAGAGAACACAGAATGTCATTGCGGAACTGAAGACAGCGGGAATTGATCTTTCCTCTTCGGATGCTGTTACATGGAGGTACATCAACGCAAACCGGTTCTACTTTACAACGGTCGATATCAGCAAGATCAGCGCGGGGGCACAGGTTCCCGTCATCAAATACAATTCAGCCCAGAAACTTTATTCGGTATGGCTGACGGGAACGTACAGCGCGACTTCCGACAGCAAGGTTTACTACAATGCCCTGACGGGGAACGAGGTCAAGAACCTTTACGGAGGAGTGGCGGATTATGCCAAGGCGCTTGCCAATCTCAAGGCGGCGCTGAAAACATACGGGTATTGAAAAAACAGGCTTAAGGTGCGGCTGCGGGAACTTTTCTGCAGCTGCCTTTTCTGTGTGATATACTGAATGGAAAACAGGGCCCGGAGCAATCCGGGAAAGGATGATCATGACAGAAAAAATATATTATGAAGATGTCCGCGAAACGGAGTTCACGGCGACCGTGCTGGAATGCAGAAAGGAAGAAAAATCCGGCCTCTATTCGGTGGTGCTTGACCGTACGGCGTTCTTCCCGGAGGAGGGCGGACAGTCTGCCGATCAAGGTATCCTGGACGGGCAGGAAGTACAGGACGTCCGCATCGGAGAAGACACGATCTTTCATCTGGTGAAGGAAGAAATAAGCGTCGGCAGAAAAGTCACCGGGAAAGTCGACTGGGACAGGCGCTTCGATTTCATGCAGCAGCATACGGGGGAACATCTGCTTTCCGGCACCGTGCACCGGCATTTCGGATTTGACAATGTCGGTTTTCATCTGAGCGACCGCGAAACGACGATGGATTTCAACGGCAGCGTTTCCGCGGAAACACTGCGGGACATGGAAAGGGAAGTAAACGAAGCTATCTGGAAGGATCTTCCTGTGAAGATTTTCTATCCGGACAGCAGCGAACTTGAAAAGCTGGATTACCGGAGCAAACTGGAACTCACGCACGACGTCCGCATTGTTGAGATTCCCGGTGTCGATGTCTGCGCCTGCTGTGCGCCTCATGTGGATTCCACCGGTCAGATCGGTATGTTAAAGATCACAAATGTGCAGAGCTACAAGGGCGGCGTCCGTCTGAACATTGTATGCGGGAAGCGTGCCCTTGCGGATTATTCCGAAAAGGAAGACAGCGTAGCCGGAATTTCGAAACTTCTTTCCGCAAAGCAGAACGAAGTCGGGGATGCGGTGAAAAAACTGATGGATAAGGAGAAGGAAGATCTGCTGCGTGAAGGGAAACTTCAGAAGGAATATCTTGCCCTGCAGATGTCGGGACTTCCGGATCCTGCCGGAACGGAAGATGTGATCCTCTTCACCGGGGAAACGGACGGAAATGCCCTGCGGGAAGCCGTGAATACCCTTACGGGAAAATTCAAAGGGATATGTGCCGTTTTTTCGGGCTCTGAGGATGCCGGATACCGTTTCGCGCTCGGAAGCCGCGAAAAGGACTGCGGCGCGCTGTCCGCGGATTTAAGAAAGCAGGGTTTCAAAGGCGGCGGCAGCGAACGGTTTATCCAGGGCAGCGTTCAGAAAACGGAGAAAGAAATTCGGAAAATCTTAATCGGTTCTTAAACATTTTTTCCCCGCGCTGTGATACCATGAAAAAGTCATTGTGACGGATGATTTTCAATGGCAGAAGGAGACAGAAATAAATGAAATTCAATAAATTCACGGCAGCGGCAGGCTGTGCAGTGCTGATCGGTTCTCTGGTGCTTTCCGCATGCGGCGGCTCGAAAAAAGAAGAGACAACGGCTGCGGCAACAACAGCGGTGACTGTTCCCGCGACAACGGTTCCGGAAACGACAAAGGCAGCCGTGACGGCAAAGCTTAATTTCGACTATGCAAATCTTATGTCGGATGATTACGATTCCGCGGTGAAGTTTTTCGGGAAACCGGATTCGGAAAAGGAGCAGGATATTTCCAAAATCCTCAAATGGAACAGCAAGAACGTGACAGCTGTTCTCTATTCGGACGATGAGACGGCCAATAACGGAAGACAGGGCGCCGTATGGCTGATCGAAGCATCGGCAGGAGATCTTTTCACCATGTCCGGCGATGCTTCGACATCGGATGAATTTTTTGCGGCATTGAAGGAAGATATCCAGCCGAAAAAAACACCTGGCAACAATATCGAAGGATATGAATTCGGAAAGTCCACATCGGACCTTTACAGCTTTGAAATGGACGGCTATCAGTTCGAGATTATTCCGGAATCGGACGGAAGCATTAAAAAGGATTCCAGAGCAGTCATCATCTGCACACAGGAAGTGGAACCTTTGGAATCGGAAACGGACGGGGAATAAGGAATGTCATTCCGCGGTTTTCTGAAAAAATTCACGGTACGGATCCTGATCACGGCAATGCTGTTTTCCGCATTGCCTTTTTCCGTTTCCCGTGCCCAGACCGCGGCAGAGCCGGATATTTCCTCCGACGGAGCTGTTCTCTATAATGCGACGAGCGGGAAATTCCTGTATGAGAAAAATGCGGACAAGGCCTATTACCCGGCGTCCGTGACAAAAATCCTGACGGCGCTTCTTGTCCTGGAAAACTGCAGCCTGGACGATACCGTGAACTTTTCCGCAGCTGCCACCACGAACCTGGAATCGGGAGCGGTGACGCTTAATCTGACGGAGGGGGACAAGGTGAGCGTGAAAGACTGCCTGTACGCCATTCTGCTGAAGTCGGCGAACGAAGCCGCCAACGGACTTGCGGAACACGTATCGGGAAGCGTTTCCGCATTTGCGGATCTCATGAACAAAAGAGCAAAGCAGCTCGGATGCACGGGAAGTCATTTTGCCAACCCGAACGGACTGGACGATACCGATCATTATACGACGCCGCACGACATGGCGCTGATCGCGAAAGCCTGCTTTGACAACAGCACGTTCTGTACCATTGATCATACGACAAGCTATCAGTTTCCCGCGACCATCAACCGGCCGGAGGGGACGCTTCTGGTCATGGGGCATAAAATGATCGACTCTGGAAATTCCCAGTATTATAACGGCGTAATCGGCGGGAAGACGGGATACACTTCGGCGGCGGGAAATACACTTGTTACCTGTGCGGAAAGAAACGGCGTGCGCCTGATCGCCGTCGTCATGAAAAGCCGTTCCACGCATTATGCGGATACCAAAGCGCTTCTGGACTACGGATTTGCGCTCCAGGGTCAGGATAAGGGCACATCTCCTGTAACGTCACCAGTCACATCGCCCGGATCGGCGGGGACTTCTTCCGCATCGACGGGCACATCTTCCGCGGAAACGGTTGCCGCTGTTTCGGAGACCGTATCCTCCTCTTCCGGACCGGGGGCACAGTCTGCGGGTTGGCATCAGGACGGAGACAAATGGTATTACGTAAAGGATGGCGGCGCTGAAGCAAGATCGGAGCGCCTTACGATAAACGGTTTCGAATACTGGTTTGATGCGGACGGGACCATGGCTACGGGATGGAGGAAGGATGCGGGCGGAGGCTGGTATTACATGAGGCCTTCCTTCGGCGGCATGAAGAAATCCGCCTGGATTTCCTATAACGGGGTCTGGTATTATCTCGGGCCGGACGGAAAAATGTTCTCGGATACGATCACGCCCGACGGATATCGTGTGGACGGACAGGGAGCCTGGATTGAGTAACCGGAAAAAACTTTTAACCGTTGCGGCGGCGGGAATGGGGACCGCGCTTCTTCTGCGTTCGCAGTATGAGCGCAATTCCCTGACGTATCCTTTTTACCGGATAACGACCGGCAAGCCGCTCCGGAGGGACAGGACGATCGTCTTTCTTTCGGACCTTCACGACAAGACATTCGGACCGGGGAACAGGAGACTTCTGAATGCCGTCCGTTCCTTTCACCCGGATGCCGTTCTTTTCGGGGGAGACATGGTCAATGTCAAGCGCCGGGCGGACATACGGCCCGTCCTGGATTTCTGCGAGGCACTGACCGAATTCTGCCCGGTGTACTACGGAGAGGGAAACCATGAGAGGAGACTCTGCGAAAACCGGGAACGGTACGGAAATATGTACGATACCTTTCTGGATTCGCTCCGGGGAATGGGAGTCTTTCATCTCTCCGACAGCTCGGCTATGCTGGACGATGATATCCGGATATCCGGACTGAACCTGGACGAAAAGTTCTACGGCAAGTTCTTCTATCCGAAAATGGACCGTTCCTATATCGAAAAAAGGGTGGGGTCCGCATCGGATTCCTTTTTTCAGATCCTTCTCGTGCATTCTCCGGAGTATTTCGGAGCCTGTGCCGCCTGGGGAGCGGACCTTGTCCTTTCCGGGCATTACCACGGGGGCACCATACGCCTTCCGGGCGGAGTGGGGCTTATGACCCCTCAGTTCACGTTTTTCAGCCGCAATGTGGTCGGAATGAAGAAAATCCGGGGCGAAAACGGGGATTCCGACAGTCCCAGCATGATCATCAGTTCCGGTCTGGGCACGCATGACGTCAATATACGCCTGAATGATAAACCACAAGTTGTAGTGGTAAAGTTAGTCAGATCATAGTCCATTTTGCGCTTTGCGCTTTACAGAAAGGCCCGCATCGGTTATAATGATTTACGATGCGGGCTTATTTCATGGCTGTCCGTGCAGGAGTCATATGGCTGAAGAAATTTCCTACAAGCTGGAGAAATTCGAGGGTCCTCTGGACCTGCTTCTCCACCTGATTGAAAAAGACAAAATCAATATTTACGACATTCCGATCTCGGAAATCACGGATCAGTACATGGCCTACATGGCAACGATGGAAACGGAAGACCTGAACATCATGTCGGATTTTCTGGTCATGGCGGCAACGCTTCTGGACATTAAAGCCAGAATGCTGCTTCCGGCCGAAGTCGATGAAGAGACCGGCGAGGAAGTCGATCCCAGAGCGGAACTGGTGGAGCGTCTGCTGGAACACAAGAAATACAGGCTCATGGCACAGGAACTGGCAAACAGGGAATTTGATGCGACGCGTGTGCTGTACAAGGACCCCACCATACCGAAAGAGGTGGCAAAGTATGAGCCGCCGGTCAATCTGGACGAACTGTTCGACGGGATGACGCTGGCCAGGCTTCAGCAGATCTTTGAGTCGGTCATGAAGCGGAAGGAAGACCGCATCGACCCGGAGAGAAGCAAGTTCGGGACCATCAAAAAGGAACCGGTCAGCCTGGAACAGAGGATAGGGTCCCTCATGACATATGCGAGGTCCCACAGGAAGTTTTCGTTCCGGACTCTTCTGGAGCAGGGAAACACAAAGACGGAAGTGGTTGTTACCTTCCTTGCCATCCTGGAACTGATGAAGATGGGAAAAATCCATACAACGCAGGAAAAGCTGTTTGATGATATCGAGATAGAGACAACGGAAGAGGAAGGCGCCGAAGAAGAGCTGGACCTTTCCGGACTGGAGGATTTCAAAAATGAGTGAAGCGGAAGAAAAGAAACAGGAATCTGTCGTGGAGGCTGTACTCTTCACCATGGGAAAGTCCGTGGAGTTAAGGCAGATCGCGGCAGCGCTTTCCTGTGAGGAAACGGAAGCAAGAGCAGTCGTGGAACGGCTGAAGAAACGCTACGAGGATGAAGACCGCGGCATGCAGATCATCGAACTGGAAAACAGTTTCCAGATGTGCACCAAGTCGCAGTATTACAATGAGCTGATCAAGGTCGCCAAGACGCCGAAGAAACAGACGCTGACGGATGTTGTTCTGGAAACGCTTTCCATTATTGCCTACAAGCAGCCGGTCACGAAAGCCGAGATCGAAAAAATCCGCGGCGTGTCTTCCGACCATGCGGTGAACCGTCTGGTGGAATACGGACTTGTCTACGAAGCGGGAAGAAAGGATGCACCGGGAAGACCTATCCTTTTTGCCACGACGGAGGAATTCCTGAGAAGGTTTGGCGTGGACTCCAGAAAGAGCCTGCCGGAAGTGACACCGGACCAGGAAGCGGAAATCGTTCACGAAGTGCAGGAAGAAGTCAACTACAAATTCGGCACGGAAGAGGATGGCGAGGAAGGCGCGGATACGCCGGCGGAATCCGGACAGGCGGAAAAGACGGAAGCGGAAGAAAATCCGGAGCAGACGGCGCAGGATGCGGTACAGGAACAGACCCTGAAACAGGACTCGGTAACGGTCGCCTGAAAACGGATCATCACAGGGGAAAACAGAACAGGACGGTTCTCTTGTGCAGGAGCATTGCACGGGAGAACCGCTTTTTTTGGATACCAATCCAAATAAACCACCTGCTCGGCAGGTGGACCCCGAATCGGCTTAAGCCCTAGAATAAAGAACCTCCAAGATTATAATAAGTGACGGGTCCGAAACCGCACAAATTATAACAAGGA